>ENA-ORUI01003038-ORUI01003038.1-human-gut-metagenome-genome-assembly--contig:-NODE-3038-length-12843-cov-49.994761_pt1 | contig 12843 bp, 10 predicted proteins | sample MGYA00242078_ERZ509205 | MGnify/ENA primary metagenome ERZ509205 (study PRJEB26280, sample SAMEA2338828) | human gut metagenome | biome: human gut; feature: human-associated habitat; material: faeces... | reverse complement strand
AATATAAAAGTGGCAAAGATATGAAGAAGATTTTTTTGATAGCAGTTGTCTTGCTGATGATGATAAACTTCATCATCAACTATCATCATGAGGTTACGAAAGAGAAGCATACACCGATGGCGGATTTCAAGACCAAGGTAGAGATGGCGCCCATGAAGGAATACAATGATCCGGACTTCGGCTACGTTATCAAATATCCTTGCTTCTTCCAGCAGGAGGATACTTCGGTATCGGGATACCAGGGCTATGCCCGCTTCTCATTCACCAATCATGCCAACATCATCCTGGAGAGTTACGTTACCCCCAACTATAGCAACACCCTCCAGGCTTGTGCCGATTCTCTAGCCCAGAAGCTTCATTCGGAGCGGACGATGCAGGCATCGAATAAGGCATTCATCCTCTCCGGTCCTGTTTATGAAAACGGAGTAAGAGTAGATGGCTACAGTCATTACGATAAATTCATCAAGAGTGGCAGAATACTCTTCGTCTATTCCCTCACCTATCCCGACAGTTACAAGCCAGCCATGCCCCGCCTGTTCAAACTCATAGACGACTGGAAGGTTTTAGGAGCATATTAATCAGCCTTGAAGATATCCTCACGAGCCTCTTGGGATTGTATAAAAACAGCTTTCAAAGAAGATAAAAGCACTTGATTATTTGCATATATCAAATAATAATTGTACATTTGCGGTGTAAATATAAACATCGAAGATTATGTCAATATTCAGTCACCTCTTTGGAAGGAAGAACAATCTCACCGTAAACTCTGACATCAAGAAGAAAGATGCCAGAAGCAGGAACATTGCCTTCGTAGATACCGAAGTGGGACTGAAAGACCATAAAATACACGACATCGGAGCATTGCGTTATGACGGAGCCAACTTTCACCAAGCATCGCAGACGGCACTGAACAAGTTTCTGCAAGAAGGAAAGGTTGACTATATCTGCGGTCATAACCTCATTCATCACGATGCCCGCTATCTCCAACTCAACGGCATACTGATAGATACCCTCTATCTCTCCCCACTTCTCTTCCCAAAGCGCCCTTACCATCATCTGGTAAAGGACGACAAACTGATGAGCGAGCAGATGAATAATCCTGTCAATGACTGCGAGAAAGCCAAGGAGCTTTTGATGGATGAAATCGCTGCATGGAATCAGTTATCAGAAAGGAAGAGGAAAATCTTCACCTTGCTGCTACAGCATGAAGAGGAATTCAGAGGATTCCTGATGTATGTGGGAGCCATCGAAAAGGATGACGCAATGATAGGCGTTTCAGAATTCATCCTTTCTGAATACAAGAATCATATTTGCGCCCATGCCGATATTCCGGCTCTTGCAGCCCAGTCGCCTTGCGGCTTGGCATACGCCTTGGCTCTCATAGGCACAGACGATTACCAATCTGTAACCCCAGGTTGGGTACTCTTCCATTATCCCGAAGTAGAACATATCATCTATATGCTCTGCCATACTCAATGCACCGATGGCTGCGAGTATTGCAACCGCATGCTCGACATTCATTATAACCTAAAACAGCTCTTCGGCTATGATGCCTTCCGTACCTATGACGGAGAACCACTGCAGGAACAGGCATCGCAGGCAGCAGTAGATGGCAAGTCATTATTGGCTATATTTCCTACGGGTGGCGGCAAGTCGCTCACCTTCCAGTTGCCAGCCCTGATGGATGGCAGAACCATACATGGACTCACCGTGGTTATCTCGCCTCTGCAATCATTGATGAAAGACCAGGTAGATAATCTCGCAGACCGCGGCTTCACCGATGCCGTAACCATCAACGGTCTCCTCGATCCAATCTCCCGCTCCCTAGCCATCGAACGAGTACAGAGCGGAGATGCCACCTTATTATATATAGCACCAGAGATGTTGCGCTCCAAAACCATCGAGCGCATCCTGATGGCACGGCATGTGGTGAGATTCGTCATTGATGAAGCCCACTGCTTCTCTGCATGGGGACAAGACTTCCGTGTGGATTACCTATACATCGGCAAGTTTATCAAGGAATATCAGGAACGCAAGTTTGGCAAGGACGCTATGGCCCGCAACCATGGTCAAACTCTGATACCCGTATCTTGCTTCACCGCCACTGCAAAACAGAAGGTGGTGCAAGACATCTGCGACTATTTCAAGCATTGGCTGGGCACCGACCTCCAGCTCTTCGCCTCATCGGCCTCACGCACTAACCTGCACTATTCCGTTATCCACGTAGATAGTGACGGCAACAAATACAATCTACTGCGTTCACTGGTAGAGCAGGCTGATTACCCTACCATCATCTACGTATCCCGCACCAAGCGAACCCGGGAACTCGCCCAAAAGCTGACACGTGACGGCATATCCGCCCTGCCCTATAATGGCAAGATGGATGCCGATGAGAAGATACACAATCAGGATGCCTTCATGAGCGATAAGGTTAGAATCATCGTTGCCACCTCCGCCTTCGGCATGGGAGTAGATAAGAGCGATGTGGGGCTGGTTATCCACTACGACATCTCCGACTCTCTGGAGAACTATGTACAGGAGGCAGGACGTGCAGGAAGAGACCCACACCTCAATGCCAAATGCTATGTACTCTATAGCGATGAGGACTTGGACAAGCACTTCATCCTGCTCAACCAAACCAAACTGAGCATCAGCGAGATACAACAGGTATGGGGAGCCATTAAATATCTTACCAAGCAGCGCCCACATGTAAGTTGTTCGGCACTGGAGATAGCCCGCCAAGCCGGTTGGGATGACTCGGTATCCGACATAGAAACCCGTGTTCGCACCGCACTATCCGCTCTAGAACAGAGCGGATACATAGAGCGTGGCAACAACATTCCGCACGTCTATGCCACAGGTATCACCGTCAAGAACATGGACGAGGCAAGACTTCGCCTCACCGAATCACCCCTGTTCTCGGAAGATGAGATGAAGAATGCCATCCGCATCATCAAGTCGCTCATCACCCAGAAGCATATAGCCAAGGCACAGGATAGCGAGGCTGAATCTCGCATCGATTACCTCGCCGACATCCTAGGACTCAGCAAGCGAGACGTCATCTCCTCCGTTGACCGAATGCGACAGGAAGGCATCCTTGCCGATACCCGTGACATCTCAGCCTATCTGCAAGACATCAGCGACAAGCAACGCAAGCCTCAGCAGATGCTGGAGAACTTCGCCAAACTGGAAAGATACATTCTGGAACATATCCCGGATGAATCGCTGCACATCACATACAAGCAACTCAATGACAATGCCGTACATGACGGTATCACCACTTCTACAGAAAAGAAAATCCGCACACTGCTATACTTCCTGGCAGTGAAGGGATATGCGCACAAGAAGGAAGATGGTGGTCGCAATCTCATCGTAACAAGAGACAAGGACATAGAGACCATCATCAAGCGATTCGAAAGACGAATTGAGGTTTGCCGATTCATCATTGAAAGACTATACAGCCTGGCTGAAGAAAACAGTAAAACTATAACAGAAGAGAGCAACAATAGCTCTTCTGAAGAAAAGAATCCTTCTGAAGAAAAAGGTTTAGGAAAAGCCTCTGGCGCAACAGACAATAGAAAAGAGAAGCCTCTTCAATTCTCGGTAGTCGAACTTCTGAACAATCTGAAATCCAGCAACCTGTCACTCTTCTCCGACTTCTCTTCCCTGCAGTTGGAAGACGTGGAGGAAGCCTTGCTCTATCTCTCCAAGATAGGAGCCATGAAGCTGGAAGGAGGATTCCTGGTGCTTTACAATGCGATGGCAATTAAACGCATCAAGGAACCTCGCCTCCGCTATAAGCAGGAAGATTATCGCATGCTCAATGAATTCTACAAACAGAAGATTCAGCAGATACATATCGTGGGCGAATATGCCAACCTGATGGTAAGGGATTATGACGCCGCCCTACAATATGTGCAGGATTACTTCCAGATGGACTACCATCGCTTCATCTCAAAATACTTCAAGGGCAACCGGGAGACTGAGATAGAGCGCAACGTAACACCTTCGAAGTACAAACAACTCTTCGGAATGCTCTCCAAGCGACAGAAGGAAATCATCGACGACCACGAGTCTCGCTGCATCGTAGTCGCTGCCGGTCCTGGCAGCGGCAAGACACGTGTGCTCGTACATAAGCTTGCCTCTCTCCTGCTGCTGGAAGATGTAAAGCACGAACAACTCCTGATGCTCACTTTCTCGCGTGCAGCCGCTACCGAATTCAAGCAGCGCCTGATGCAACTCATCGGCAATGCCGCCCATTTCGTAGAGATCAAGACCTTCCATTCCTACAGCTTCGACCTGCTGGGCAGAGTTGGCAATCTGGATGAGGCTGGAGATGTGGTTAAGCAAGCCGCCGAAATGATAAACAATGGAGAAGTTGAACCCAATCGCATCAGCAAGACTGTGCTCGTTATTGACGAGGCACAAGACATGAGCAAGGATGACTATGCCCTTGTCTCTGCTCTGATGAAAGCCAACGAAGAGATGAGGGTGATTGCCGTAGGCGATGATGACCAGAACATCTATGAGTTTAGAGGTTCCAACTCGCGGTATCTCTATGAACTGACCCAGACAGAGCACAGCCGTTTCATAGAGATGACGGAGAATTACCGCAGCCTTCGCCACATCGTGAATGCAGCCAACGACTTCGCCCGCAACATCCGCCAACGAATCAAATCTACCCCTATCATCTCCATGAGTCAAGAAGATGGAGAGGTAAGAATCGTGAAGCATCCATACGAGATTCAGGAGAAAAAGGTTTATATGTATCAGCCTATCCTAGAAGATGTTACGCGATTACTAAGAAGTAACGCTTCAAAAGAAGCCGATGCATCTTCCCGCAAGAAGAACGAAACCATCAGTATCCTCACGCAGACGAATGAGGAGGCTGTCATCATGCTGGCTCTTCTTCACTGCCATAACATCAAGGCCAAACTGGTGCAATCAATGGACGGCTTGCGCTTCTGGAATCTGGCAGAGGTAAGATACTTCTTGAAAAAGATAGACCAAGGCCTCAAGGAGACGAAATCCCCTATCATCCCTGATGATATTTGGGAAACAACCAAGCAGCTGACATTCCAAAAATATGCCACCAGCCTGGCATTGCCATACCTGCGCCGCAGCCTTCAGATATTTGAGCAGACCAATCGTGCCAAATACTACAGCGATCTGAGAGAGTTCGTGTTCGAATCATCTGTAGAAGACTTCTGTGACATCTCGAAATCAGACATCGTGGTCAGCACCATCCACAAGGCAAAAGGCCATGAGTTCGACCATGTACTGATGCTCATTACCCATCCCGAACATCCCACCGATGACATACTGCGGCGATACTATGTGGGTATGACCCGTGCCAAACGCACGCTAACCATCCACACCAACGGCAATCTTTTCGACAGTCTGAAAAGTGCCCAGCATCTCTATGATGCCCAAGCCTACGATGAGCCCAACGAAATAGTGCTTCAGCTCTCACACAAGGATGTAAACCTGGGCTTCTCCAAGCCTCACAAGGATGCTATCCTTTGCCTGAGAAGCGGTATGCCGCTAACCTACCACGACCATTGCCTCTGTCTCCCATCAACAGGCAGAGACATAGCCCAGCTCTCCATCAAGATGAAGGAAAAACTAGGCAAATGGGAGATGAAAGGCTACAAGGTAACCGCTGCCCGAATCCGCTTCATCGTGGCATGGAAGTCAAAGGATGCACCGAGGGATGAGAAGGAATCCGCCATCGTGCTCGCTGATTTGGTAATGAAAAAATAAGGTAAGCTCCTGGAACCTTATCTACAAGCACAACCTACGATAAGTATTCTTATCCACTAAGAGAATTAGGCTGGGATATTGATGAAATCATCAACCCTGTACTCTTCTCCCAAAAAGAATGGGAGGAGAACCATTATACCTTATTCAATCATAACGTAAATAAGGAAGGAATTGCAATATGATGAAGGAAGTTACAAATTTTACTGCACAACAACTGTGTTACGCTCGCACAACACGTGTTGTGCGAGCGCATAACAGCTGATATGCAAGCGCACAACAGCTGTTGTGCGACTGACGGAAGTGACTTTCCCAGCAACATATACTTACTGTTCCAACAACTTATCCTACTTCTTCCGACAACTTATAAAGGCTTCTTACGATGCTTATTCCTATTGATATGCTGTTCTAACCCACATCAACAACACCGCTCATTCATATCAATCAAACCGCTCATCCATATTAGTGCCATTTTTATTTGGTAGTTTAAGAATAAAAGATTACCTTTGTATCGCTAAACAGAAAGAAGAATACGATGGCTATTAAATATGAAATCCATTATCTTCCCAATGCAGGAGGAAATGAAGAGACTCGCCGATTCGCCCATATCTTTGAGCAAACAGCTATGACTGACAAGGAGATGATCAGCCGAATCGCCAGACATAGCTGTCTGGGAGAAGGAGAAGTTTCGTCCGTACTCATGAAACTGCGTGATATCATAGAAGAAGACCTGCAGGATGGAAAACGTGTCAACATTCCGGAAATAGGTTATCTCTCGCTCTCGGTAGATCTGGATATGGATGACCTGAAACCCGACAATAAAGTGAGAGCTGAATATGTAAGCGTAAGAGGCATCAAGTTTCGCCCCAATGCAGACCTGCTAAAACAGGTGAAATATAATACCCATTTCGAGAAATCACAATATACTTCCCGCTCCTACCCTTTCTCTGAAGATGCATTGAAGGAGAAAATAAGAGAGTATCTGAAGCATAACCGTTCCATTAACAGAAAAGTACTGGAAGCGGAATTTCATATCCGCAAACAGACAGCACTCAACTGGCTGAAGAAACTGGAAAAATCCGGATTTCTGATAAAAGAAGGTTCCCGGAATGCGCCGGTTTATTTCCTGGCTGAAGAATAGGAGCCCATCGGATGATAGGTCTCATCATGATAGAACTCTCTAGATGACTGCAAGCCATAGCCTCCGAGACCATCTAGGCTTCATTACATTAAATCTACACCCTAAAGATAAAGTAATATGCCAAATAAAGAAGAAAAGAGAATAACAGAGCAGAGCTCGCTCTACGAACATCTGGAAAAGATGAGCGTGGAAGAACTCACCGCTCATATCAATGCTGAAAACAAGAAGGTGGCTGTGGCAATAGAACAAGCATTACCTGCCATTAACCAACTGATTTCCGCCATCGAAGTGCAGCTGAAGAAGGGTGGAAGACTCTTCTATGCCGGTTGCGGAACGGGCGGAAGACTGGCTACGCTCGATACCATCGAGGTGCAGAACACCTATGGCATCGACGGTTCACAGATACAAGCCATCTTCCCCGGAGGCATCGGCTGCCTTACACAAACCAGAGAATCCAGAGAAGATGACCTGGAGAATGGTTGGCACCAGCTCTGCGATAAACATATCTCAAAGCATGATTTCGTGCTGGGCTTCTCTGCAAGCGGCACAACCCCATTCGTGCTTTCCATCTTGCAGCATTGCAAGGAGGCAGGTATTCCTACGGGATGCATCGTCAACAATCCTCATGCTCCCATCGCCCAAGCAGCCGATTATCCCGTAGAAGTCATCACGGGACCGGAATTCGTAACGGGAAGTACCCGCATGAAAGCCGGATCATCGCAGAAGATGATTCTGGATATGATCAGCACTTCTCTTCAGATAAGACAAGGACGAGTGGAAGGCAACAAGATGGTGAATGCCAAACTCATCAACCATAAACTCATCGACCGCGCCTGCCGCATCTTCATGGAACGCAATCCGGAATATACGGATTACGAAGAAGTGAAGCAGCTGATACTGAAAGCTGGAAGCGTGAAGAAGGCGGAAGACTTGCTGAAGAGTAAAAGCGATTTAGATGTTTAGATAGAGTTAGACAAAACTTCACCTTATATAAATAGAACTATCAAGATTTCACCTTATATAATAGGACTATATGGCAAAGAAAGCAATTGTAATGGGTGCCACATCGGGCATCGGAATGGAAGTGGCAAAACTGCTTGCTGCAAAAGGATGGCAAGTGGGAATAGCCGGAAGAAGAATTGAAAGATTGCAGGCTCTGACTTCGCAGAGCGGCATTACCTGCTACCAGCAAATAGACGTAACTTCTCCCGATGCTCCTGCCCAACTTCTCGAACTCATCGATAAGTTGGGAGGAATGGACCTCTACTTCCATAGTTCCGGCATTGGCTGGCAGAACAACTCGCTGGATATAGAAAAGGAAATGAAGACCCTGGAAACCAACGGCTTGGGATTCACAAGAATGGTGGATACGGCATTCAACTGGTTTGCTACTCATCATCAGAGCAATTCAAAAGCCCGCATTGCCTGCATCACTTCCATTGCCGGAACCAAAGGTCTCGGTGCTGCACCTGCCTACTCTGCCACCAAGCGATTCCAGAACCATTATCTGGAATGCCTGTCGCAGCAGGCACGGATGCGTCATCTCCCTATCGCCATCACAGATATCCGACCAGGCTTCGTAAAGACCGACCTCATCGCAGGCAGCAGCTATCCGCTGCAGCTCAAACCGGAAGATGTGGCGAAACATATCGTGAATGCTATCGAAAACGGAGAGGAAGTTAAGGTAATAGACTGGAGATATGATATCCTCGTCTTCCTCTGGCGACTCATTCCTAGATGGTTATGGACGAGATTGAAGATTACAACATAACAACTTTATTCCTTTCTGATGACAATCGTCTTGAACCAGTCTTTCAATACTCCCGCATATTGATCCTGCGAATCAGACAGCAGGATGACAACCTGGGAACCATCTTCTAACTTGGGTCCCAGACACATACCTTCGTAATTGGCAAAGGAACGCTTGGAAAGTGACAAGCCGGTTTTCCATTCCGTGAGCAATCTCTTCTTCAAGAAAGGAGTATCTGATGAAAACTTCTCTTTCAAAGCAAACTCCTCAGAATTCAAAGGATTAATCTGATAGAGTTTACACTTGCAGAAAGCCCCAATCTTAATCTTCGGAATAAAGGCCTCACGCTCCAGAACCAGAAGCTGACCATCGGGCAAGGCGCAAAGCTCACTCACCCCCATCACATAGATATCTGCTTTCTTATGGGTAGAAGGTTGATCCATCTGATAGGCATAGGCTGTCATGTAACGAGAGGCTTTCTTGCTACTCTCTTGCTCGCTATACTCTTCCTTGTTACGATTTTCCTTTATCTTTCCCCAATCAAACCTCATCAAACGAAGCTGGTTAGCCAATCCGTTTTGAGGAGTAGCAGGCTGTCCGTCTTTGCGGAGCGTGCTCTCAGGAATCGTCCAGAGATACTGACGGACGGAATCAAAAGCCAAAGACTCAAAATTATAATTTGGATAAAAATCAGAAGAAGGCCATCTGCTCTCCCAAAGGTTCTGCTGATAGCTAATCTTGGGAGCATTAGCCGAAGTAGGCAGAACAGGATACTCCTTTAAACGGCAATATCCTTCGCTTGTTATCACCAAGGTAGAATCAGAAGCCTTCACGATGGCTTCGTGGTCAAAGCCTTTCTCCTGCCCCTGCCAAAACTTTCCGTCGTTCAGCGTTCCATCTGTTCCCTCGGTAAACCCAAGGTTCTCTACCTGTTCCAGTTCGCCGGTCTTGGGATTCACCTGAATCCGGAAGTTGAAGTACAGAGCACTATCCGACTTGTCGCTTACCACCGCATAGATATCATCATGCAGATGAGCAATGCCACTGTAGTTGCCCGCAGCCACGGTTTTCGGAAAAGCTTTCTGAGAATTCTCTCTCACTACTTTCCAATCCTGTGCCCCAGCCAGCAAGCTGAATGCCAGGAAGACGGACAGGATATTACAGCGCAGCATAAGTCAATACAAATTCCATGGTTAACTCGAAATCTACATGCGCCATCTTTCTGCTCTTGAGATTCTCCACATCACACGACCAGTCTGCCATCGTATCAAACGGCTTCACCCGCATATCCTCAAACATTAGATTTTCTTCAGAGAATAACTTGAAGACCGTTTCCTTGGCACACCAATGCACCAGCTTGGCATCCAGATCTTCCGCCTTCTCATCCTTGCGCAGGAATTTGGATGCGATGCGCTCTACCCTATCACTGAAGTATTCGATATCCACCGCCACTTCCTGATTTTTGGAAAGGATAAGCGCAGCATAACCCTTGGTATGCGAAACGCTGATATGATAACCACGGAACAATGGCTTGCCAGCCTCGTTGTGGGTAATGTCACCCGCATGAGAAAGCAAGCCCTTGGAAGCCCCGTTCGTCTTGAGCATCTCATACATTAATGCACGAATGGCAAGAAACTCCAGTTTCCTGCCATCGTTCTTATATTTCTCTTCCACCTGAGAGCGGTAAGCCTGCAGATGAGAATACTGCTCGAACAACTGTTCTACAGTTTCATCCATCTGCCATAAACCAAGACTCACTCCCGGATAAACTTCTCGTATATTGACAACTGCCATATTTTTTATATTCTGATATTGATGAATACTGATGATTACTTAGAAGAATCCTCCACGTTATCTTTTAAAGGATGTACCGTCACCTTAATCTTGCTGATGCGACGCTCCTCTATCTGCATAACCTCGAAAGTATAGTTCTTATAATCTATCTTCTCGTGCATACTTGGGAAATCGCCTTTGATTTCCAAGAGCAGACCAGCCAGAGAATCAGCATCACCCTCAACCTCCTCGAACTCTTCGTCATCTACATTCAGGATTTTGCAGAAATCAGAAAGAAGCGTTTTACCTTCAAAAACAAAGGTATTGTAATTTAATTTCGAGTAGAACTTCTCCTCCTCATCGTATTCATCATTGATTTCACCTACAATTTCCTCCAGAATATCTTCGAGAGTAACAATACCCGATGTTCCTCCGAACTCATCTACCACAATGGCGATATGAACCTTGTTGTCCTGGAACTCGCGAAGCAGATCATCTATCTTCTTGGTTTCAGGAACAAAGTAAGGAGGACGAATCAGGCTCTGCCAACGGAAGTTGGAAGACTTCGTAAGATGAGGCAATAAGTCCTTGATATACAGTACACCACGAATATTATCTGTATTATCCTGATAAACAGGAATACGACTGTAATTATTCTCTTCAATGCACTTTAATACTTCTGGATAAGAACTACGGATATCCAGGTCAACAATATTCTGTCGGCTGGTCATCACCTCCTTGGCTGTTTCATCGCCAAAGCGGATGATACCCTTCAGCATGCTCTGCTCGTCCTTGATATCATTCTTATCAGTCAGTTCCAGAGCTTGTTCCAAATCATCAACACTCAGCACATGATTTTCCTTCTGTATAATCTTTTCTGCAAGAATTCCACTTTTCAGCAAGATAGTTTCTAAAGGCCAAAACAACTTTCTGGCAAACAGAATTCCCCCTACGCACCGGCGACAGAACTTCAGAGGATCCTGGCGGGCATACACTTTCGGCATAATCTCACCAAAAAGCAAAAGCAAGAAAGTAAGAATAACCGTAATAATCAGGAACTGAAGCCAATAAGCTTTAGGACCAAACTCTACGATTCCTGCGAATACATAATTAAGGAGCATGATGATTGTGACATTCACAAAATTATTGGTTATCAAAATAGTAGCCAACGTACGTTCAGAATCATCACGCAACATCTGTATTTTCTTATCGGCATCAGTCTTTTCATCCTCAAGTTCCGCAACATCAGTTGGTGATAAACTGAAAAAAGCAATTTCGGAACCACTGGCAAAAGCAGACATGCCTAACAATATAGCTGCAAGTACAGCAGCTACAATAACCCCGGCGGAAGGCTGCATCAGCATCACATCACCAAAGGCATCAGTTATGGTGGATATATCCAATTTCTGAGCTAAAAATTAATAATTATTGTTCTTTAGTAGCAGGGCGAGTACTCAACATCTCCATATTATCTACATAGATTTCTGTAATATATTGTCTTCTACCCTGCTTGTCATCATAGGAGCGGTAGCGGATTCTTCCTTCCACATAAAGGCGGTCACCCTTATGCACATACTTTTCTACTACCTTTGCAAGCCCACGATAAAAAACAAGATTGTGCCAATCTGTATGGTCTGGCACTTGGGTACCATTAGGCAAAGTATATCCTTTCTCTGTAGTTGCGAGAGAGACCTGAGCTACTGCCTGATCTGCTTCGAAATAATGAATGTCAGGATCTTTACCTACATTACCAATTAGCATAACCTTGTTCATGACACGAATCTTTTAAATTTCTGAATATTTTATTTCCACATTCCCAGATAGCGGAAATGGAAATTCTTACCTTTTGCAGATGGGAACTGGCTGCGTGAATCTACACAATCGCGCAGATAATCAACGATGCGATTGTAACAATCCAAACCTGATTCTGCTTTAACATCCGCAACGAAATGAGTATCACGGTACTCAAACTTTCCTGTAGCCGGTACCATCACAACACGCTTGAAATCAAGTGATCCTTCATACCAGCCTGGAGCCTCTTGAGCCAAACTGGCAACAACAGGATTCTCCATTCTCTCTGCAGGAGTAGGAGTACGCAATGCTTTCTTATCCTTAAAATCCTGCATGGTTTGCGCCGTAGTCTTTATCACAATAAAATAAACACGTGGGCGTACCTTATATCTTTTTGGATACGTCAAATCGCTAGCGGCATATTCACGAACATCTGCCTCTAGCTCCGCATCCATCTCAATCTCAGGAATACTCTTTAAAAAACCAATAGCATCATCAACACTAGTAACTAATGTCTCCTGATCAAAATATCTTAAATATAAATTCATAAATGGGTATGTTTCTCGAGTTCAAAAAAAAGAGCGGAAAACGGGACTCGGACCCGCGACCCCAACCTTGGCAAGGTTGT
>ENA-ORUI01003032-ORUI01003032.1-human-gut-metagenome-genome-assembly--contig:-NODE-3032-length-12857-cov-15.272692_pt1 | contig 12857 bp, 9 predicted proteins | sample MGYA00242078_ERZ509205 | MGnify/ENA primary metagenome ERZ509205 (study PRJEB26280, sample SAMEA2338828) | human gut metagenome | biome: human gut; feature: human-associated habitat; material: faeces... | reverse complement strand
TCCAGCGCGTAGAAATCGCTCTCCTTCAGGTTCGCGGGGTCTGCATCCGCACGGATGCCCACCACACAGACCCAGTGGCCATACGCAGCGCTGGTGGCGATATGGGGGTAGTTCACCTCGTTCCAGCCGGAGCCGGTCAGGTGATATTCATAAGTAGAAGTGCGGTTCGTGTGCCGTTTTACGCCGCTCACCGCAGTGTTTTTCAGATGCACGATCACCGGCTTCCCGGCGGAAAGCTCGGTGTAAAGCTTCTGCAGGCACTCGGACAGGCTGCCGGAATAACCATAGTAGCCGCCCGCAGACCAGACCGCACCGTTTGACCACATGCCGCTGCCGGAGGAAACTTTTCCATCCAGAATGGTGCGTGCATAGCGCAAGGCGTACCAGCTGCATTTGCCGGAGGTCTGGTTGCCGATGGAAAGGATCTGGCTGGTGCTGAAGTCCAGCATCCGGATGCCGTGCGTTTCCTGCAGGGCAGCTGCGTGTGCGTGGGGAACGGCCAGAGCCAGCACAAGGCACAGCGCCAGAACTGCCGCCGCCAGCCGCTGTGCCGCGCGGGCGGGACAGTGTTGCATATTGAGCCACATCCTTTGTTTTTTCTACGACCTTATTTTACCATGCAAAAATGGTAGAATTGTGTAAAATCGTAATTTTTTGAAAGGATTCTGAAAGATGGATCAAGATGGATCGGAACACAACATCTGTTCAAACCGGGAAGGACTGTGCCCCGGAAAAAAACAGCATGGAGCTTCCGGCTGGAAGAAGATTTTCCAGCACGGTAAAGAACCTTTGCGAAATAAGGACAGTGTATCTCAATACTGCAACAAAAAAGCCGCTGTTTTATTGATTTTGAACGAAAATGTTTCGGAAACTTTATGCATCTTCTCGATTGACAAAACCAACTGCTGTCGGATATAATCAGGCCAGAACGACACCCGTTCTGTAGTGCGAAAAAACAGCACTGAAATGAGACAAATCAACAAAATCTTGAAATGACAGGAGGCGCTTGACAATGAAAAAGCTGAAGAAATTTGCTGCCCTGCTTCTGGTGGGTGTGATGGCTCTGGCCCTGCTGACGGCCTGCGGCGGTGGCGGCGGCCCAACCGAAGAGCAGAAAGTACTGGCCCAGATCAGTCAGGAGAAGGGCGTCCAGGTGACCAATGACGCAAAGCTCCGCGAAGTGGCTGAAAGGAACTTGAACGATGATCGCAAGGATCTTGATGCTAAGTTCAAGTTCCTCGGATATGCAGGAGCGTTCAATTTCCATACGGATAGGTTGGAAGGTGATCTGGTCATCACCATCACCGCCCGATATGATTATAAGGATACTCTCCTGAGCGATGTGCTGAATAAGATTTATAATTACGAGGATTATAATGCCAGCGTAAAGCAGGACGGCAACTGGTCGAATATAGGCGTTGTGGTTCAGAGCAACAACGAGCAGAGCTACATTGGTATTTCCATCCGCATCAAGGGCAAAAAGTAAAAAATTCCTCACCCTTTCTCCCCGGAGCGTGGCTGCAAGGCCGCCCTTCGGGGCGTTTTTGCGTTTGAACCCTCTCAGTCACGCCTTACGGCGTGCCAGCTCCCCCAAAGGGGGGAGCTTTTAGACATCTGACGGTTTGCAGCAAATAAGCTCCCCCTCTCGGGGGAGCTGGCATCGCGCAGCGATGACTGAGAGGGTTGCCTCCCTCTCTGAGGGAGGCGGCAAACCCGCAGGGTTTGACGGAAGGAGTCTGCCCCGCCCCTCCAGGGCTTTTTTGTGTTTGGGGACAATTGCCAAAAAGAACTGCGGAATTTGGGCGATATGCCTGTTGACAGGCGGGGGGGGGGGTATGGATAAAATAAATTCAGACGGGTAAAGCGATTTGGGGTCGCCCAAACCGTCAGAATTTGAAAACAGGAGGAACATTACAATGAAAATGTTCAAGCGTTTCGCAGCCGCCCTTCTGGCCGGCGTGATGGTTCTGGCAATGCTCACCGCGTGCGGCGGTGGCGCTGGTGGAAACAGCTCGAATGAGATCGAGAGCAAGGTGCTGAAGTATCTGAATACTGTCAATGGCACAAGCTACAGCAATAATGCCGATCTGCAGAGCAAGGTTCGTGCCGTTCTGGCCAAAACGGATGATACTGGCGTTATCAAAGCAGAAGATGTTCCGTATGTGCAGAATGATGAAAGCGGAACGGCCAAATACATGCAGTGTGTTTCTGACCTCAATGTGAATGAAACTGAAAACACTGTTTCTTTTGTGATGTATGTATTTGACCCGAATAAAATGGATGGAATGCTGACACCGGTTACAAAAGCTGAACTGAAAGATGTAAAGCCGCTGGAAGTTAACGATGAATTCAAGGCAAAACTGGATGATGTCCTGGAGAATGTGACCCCCGGCACTCCTTCTGGAAAGCTGTCTACCATGAAAGATGTCGGTGTTGCAACCTACACGGCCTCCAATGGCAAGACTTACATTGGCATTGCCATCAAGTGTGAAGGTACGATTCGTAGTTAATAAAGTTTTGTTGCCCCGAGGAGCACTCGCTCCCCGGGGTTTTTTTGCGCCTTTTGGCAGAGGTGCCGTTTCCTGCTGCGACCCCTCCCTGTGAAAAGGCAATGCTGGAAAATCCGCAGAGTTTCCAGCATTGCAAATTTAAAATAATTCTTCCGCTGCTTATGCGTAAAGCGCACGCGGCGCGCATTTCAAATCCTCCCGCCCACCCGGCAGGCTTTTTTTCGCCTTTTTGTGACAAACTCCGCCCGCTGTGGTACAATAAAAGGGTATCGAACTTACACAGAAAGGACGTTTCCATGCAGCTGTTTGAACTGGTCAGCCCACGGCTGTTCCGCCCGCTGGCGGGGCCCAACCGGGCGTTTTATGCAGAGCTTTTGCTGCTGCTCTGGGAAGAGTGCCGCCATACGGCAGATTACAGCATTTCCCGCGCCGAGGCCGTCTCCCGCGCCGAGGATTATTTTGCCGCGCTGGCAAAGCCGCTGGCGCTGGACGCCGACGGCGCGGGCGATGAGGACGAGCAGCCCACCCGCGACCCCCACACGCTGGCGGTGGGCTTTCTGCTGCGTCTGCGCCGCACCGGCTGGCTGGAGGAGCAGCCCGGCAGCTACGAAAGTGAGCCCACCCTTGCCTTTATGCCGGAGGTCACCCCGCTGCTGGACGCGCTGGAAGAGATATTGAACCCCCGGGTGGTCACCTACACCGGCAAGCTGTACAAGGCGTGGCAGCTGCTGGGCAGCATCGGGCAGGAAAAAAGCCCCTACGAGAACGTGCTGCGGGAGGTGGCGGCAGACCTTGAAACTTTGAACAAGTCCCTGCGCGCCCTCAACGCTTCCATCGGGCATTATATCGACCGCCTGACCCATAACCGCACCCCGCAGGAGGTGCTGGAGCTGTTCGACCAGTACGAGGAAAAGGTGGTGGCGGCGGCGTACCATCGCTTTAAAACCAGCGATAACCTGTTCAATTACCGCGCCTATCTGGAAGAAGAACTGGACGACTGCGAGCAGAACCAGCTGCCGCGCTTAGCGCTGGACTACGCCCGGGTGGAGCGCTGCGCCCCCGGCGAAGCTGCACCCCGGGTGCGTGCCCTCATCCAGCAGCAGCGGGACGCGCTGGAAGAGATGAGCACCCTGATGAAGGAGATCGACGCCAGCCACATCCGCTACCGCAAGCGTGCGGTGCAGCGGGCACAGTTTTTGCTGCTGAGCGACCGCTCGGCGCAGGGCAGCGTCACCGCCCTGCTGCGCCGCTATGCGGAGGACATCCGCAGCCCGGAGCAGCTGTTTGAGCCGGACGATGGCCCGGTGGCAGCGCGGCTGCACCTGTACCCGGCGGCAGTGTTCGGCGCAAAGCCGCTGTATCCCCCCGCCGCGCCCCGCACCGAAGCACCTCTTGCCCCGGTGCGCACCGAACCCCTTGACCCCGACCGGCTGCGGCAGGAGCAGCAGCTGCTGCTGGACTACGCCCGCCTTGCCGTCACCGAGGAAAACGTGGCGCTGCTGGCGCAGCAGGCGCTGGCTGCCCGCGGGCAGGTGAACGCCTCCACCCTTGTGGAGGAATACCCGAACGATTTTACAGGCATCATCGGTCTGCACACCTATTCCCAGTCGCCGCACCGGGAGTATGATATCACCATGACCGGAAACTGGGTGGAGCGCGGCGGCTTCCGGTTTCAGGATTTTGTCCTGACCCGCCGCAAGGAGGTAAACACGGATGGCAACCATTGATCTGCTGGAAGAGACCGCAAACTATCTGCTCAACCACTGCTTTGTGCTGGGCTGCGTAGAGGAACAGCGGGCAAAATATCTGTATATTCAGGATCACCTCAACGAGGTGCGTGCGGTGTTCAAACCCTTGGGCTACGCGGTGCTTTTGTACCCCGCGCCCATGCAGGCGGCGGCGCTGGTCAACGAGCACGAGGGAAGTCAGGCACGGCTGCTCAAGTACGAGAGCATTTTGCTGCTGGTGCTGCGGCTTTTGTACCTGCAAAAGCGGGAAAGCCTTGCCGCCAGCGCAGACGAGGTGCTGGTCACGGTGGAAGAGGTGCAGGCAGAGCTGCAAAAGATGAACCTGCCCCGCAAGCTGGATCAGCAAACGCTGGAAAAGCTCATGCGCACCCTGCGCCGGTACAATCTGGCGCGTCCGGTGGGACGGCTTTCCGGGCTGGATAGCCGCATCGAGGTATTTCCCACGGTGCTGCTGGCGCTGCCGGACGCTGACCTTGCGGATGCCGCCGCCGAGAGCGCCCGCACCCGCACCGAGCTTGGCCTGTACGAGCGCCCGGAGGGCGCAGACATGGAAGCAGGGGAGGGTGAAGCATGATCGAACTCAAGCGCCTGAAACTGATCAACTGGCACAACTTTGAAAATACCACCTTCGACTGCGCCCGCCTGACCTATATGATCGGCGTGAACGCCGTGGGCAAGACCACCATTCTGGACGCCATCCGCTACTGCCTGACCACCAACCGCAACTTCAATGCGCTGGGCAATAAGAAAAGCGGCCGCACCCTGCAAGGCTCTGTCCACGCCAAGCAGCGCGGCGAAAACGCCTACCGCCGCCCGGGGCATACCGTGGCGTATATCGGGGCGGAGTTCTGGGACAGCGTAAAGCACACCAGCTTTGTCATCGCGGTGCGGGTGGAGTCCGAGGGCCCTATGCAGGAGCTGCACCCCGGCGACCAGACGTGGTATATCTCCGAGGACGGCATCACGCTGGAACAGCTGCCCTTCATCGACCCGCGCACCGGTGCGCCCAGCGCCAAGGAGGACTTCAAGCCCGCCGAAGGGCGGCTTTCCTACACCCGCAGCCCCAGCGAAGCGCGGGACCGCATCTGCCGCGCACTGGGCATCGGGCGCGCAGCCAGCCCGCTGGGCAAAAAGTTCAATGAGGTGTTCCAGATGGGCACCAGCATGGACGAGATCCCGAACTTCCGGGAGTTTCTGTACCAGTATATCCTTCCCCAGCCGGAGCTGGACTTGGAAGCCTTGCAGGGTGACCGCTTGGAGCTGGAAAACCTGCACGCCGTTCTGGCGGAAGCCCAGACCCGCGCCGACGCGCTGGACGAGATCGTCCGTTTCGGTCGTGAAGCCACCGAAAAACAGACCGAAGCCCTTGTGAACCGGGGCGCCGCCCTGCTGGCGCGGGCTGCTGCCGATGCCGGGGAAAAGGCCGTCTGGCAGGAGCGGGTAGACGCCGGACGCCGCCAGCAGGAAACGCTGCGCACCCGCTACGCCGAAGCCAAGACCGCCGAAGCGGAAGCCCGCCGCGCCTACCTGACCGCCCACAGCGCCGCCGGTGCCAGCGGCGAGGGGCGCGCACTGGATGCCCTCAGCGAGGAGCTGGCACACCGGCAGACCGCACTGGATGCCGCCGCCCGCAAGGCGGACACCGCCGAAAAAGCCGCCGAAAAGACCGGCAACCTGCTGGCTGTGCTGCGCCGCAGCGGCTTTGCCGCCGGACAGAAGATGGCAGACCTGACCCCCGACACCCTGCCCGCCCTGACCGACTGGCTGACCGCACAGGAAAAGCCGCTGGAAGAAGCCTATTTTGCCGCCCGGCAGCACACCGCCGCCCTGCAGCGGCAGCAGACCGAAAAGCGCGCCGAGCTGGATGCCGTATCCGGCGGCAAGTGGGTGTACCCCCACGGCGACGCCGCCACCCGGGTGCGGGACGCCGTAAATGCCGAGCTGAAAAGCCGGGGCATGGAGCCGGACGCCCGCATCTTCTGTGAGCTGCTGAACGTGGAGGACGAGAGCTGGCAGGACTGCGTGGAAGCCTGTCTGGGCGACCGCCGGTTCGATATCCTTGTGCCGCCCGCCCACTACGCCGCCGCAAAGAGCGCCTTTGTGGCGCTGAAAGAGAAGGTGGGCCCCATCAGTCTGCTGGACACCCCGGGTCTGCGCAAGGCCAACCGCCGTGCCGACACCGCCCCCGCCGACAGTCTGGCGGCACAGGTCACCAGCGAAAACCCGCTTGCCGCGCAGTACGCCGACACCATCCTGCGCCGCATCGTCTGCTGCGACACCCCCGACACGCTGGAAAACTATCCCGACAGCGCCACCCGGGACCTTCTGCGCCACCACCCCTTCCGCTTGGAGCGTCTGCGCACCCCGCAGCGCTATATCGGTTTGGAAGCCCGCCGCGCCCGCGCCGGGGCACTGGCAGGGGAGATGAACGCCCTTGCCGAAGAGGTGCGCGCCGCCGCACAGGCAGAGCAGAACCTGAAAGCCGCATACAGCCAGTACCAGACCCTTTTGCGCGGCGCCACGCTGGAAGAACTTGCCGCTTTGTGGGACGCCCGCGCCGCCCTGACCGCCGCCCGCGCGGCGGTGGACGAGCAGGCGGCAAAGCTGGCTGAGTGCCGCGAGAATCCGCTTTTGCAGCAGCTGTATAAGGAGGAAGAGGTGCGCGAAGCCGCATGGGAAGCCGCCCGCACCGCCGTGGAGCAGACCGGCGGCGACCTGCGCGTGTGCGAAAAACAGATCTCCTCCTGTGAGGCGGAGCAGCAAAAGGCGGTGGACACCGCCGAAAAGAGCGCACAGGCCGCAGAGAGCTTTTTTGCCGCTCATCCGCTGGTGGAGCCGCTCTCCCGTAGCCGTCAGCAGGCGCTGACCGGGCCGGATAAGTCCCCCCGCGCCGCCGCGCAGGCTGCCGAAAAGGCACAGGCCAAGCTGGACGATGCCTTGACCGTCTACCTAAACAGCACCCTTGAACCGGCGCAGCGGGAATACAACCGGCGCTATGTCTGCGATTACCCCTTGGGTCTTGCCGGGCTGGAACAGTACCGCGCCCAGCACGAGAGCCTTGTGCGCATCGACTTGGAGCGCTACGCCGCCCGCTTGGAGCAGGCGCAGCGGGACTGCAAGGACCGCTTCCGCAAAGATATCCTGTTCCGCATGAAGGACGATATCTTCAACGCCCGGCGGCAGTTCCGGGAGCTGAACAAGGTCATGGAGCAGCTGACCTACGGCGAGGAGGTCTACCGCTTTGAGCTGGAACCCAGCCGCGACCCGCAGCTGGCGGCGTTCTATCAGGTCATCGTGGACAAGGGCAACCAGCAGATGACCGAGGGTGATTCTCTGGACAACCTTGCCGCCACCGCCGACCCCGCCTACGAGCGTCAGGTGGACGAGTTAATGGAAAAAATCATGGCAGACGTAGACGAGAACACCCGCGCCCGGCAGGAGGGACGCACCGCTGCCGGTGCCACCCTTTCGGACTATGTGGACTACCGCACCTATCTGGACTACGATATCAAGGTGACCAATCAGGTCACCGGGCAGCAGGCGTATCTGTCCCGCGTCAGCCGCGATTCCTCCGGCGGCGAGAATCAGGCACCCTTCTATGTGGCCATCTGCGCCAGCCTTCTGCAAATTTACCAGAAGAGCGAAAACAGCATCCGTCTGGTGCTGCTGGACGAGGCGTTCAGTAAAATGACCAGCGACCGCATCCGCCCCATGATGGAACTGTTCCGCCGCCTGCAATTGCAGGTGCTGCTCATTTCCACCGTGGAAAAGAGCACCGCCATCCAGCCCTACTGCGATATCACCTACTCCATCGTCCGCCACGGCGACGCCAACGCCATCGCGCCCTTTGTCCGCATTGCAGCAGAATGATGCCAAACAGGACTTGACATAAAAAATAAACTTTGCTATACTGTTTTTCGCTCATCGGAGGGCTGTTTCAACGTAATTGAAAGGCCGGATAAGATGTCATCGTTCGCGCTTCCCGGAGGCTGTGGGCGCCGTAGTGCCGCAGCAGAAGAGGGAACGCGCCGGAGCGGTGGTTCTTATCCGGCCTTTTTGTATATGTGCAGAGTTCAAAAAAGGAGGAGTTATGCCAAAGAAAGCCATCCAATTGTCCGACCACTTTACCTATTCCCGCCTGCTGCGGTTCGTGCTGCCCTGCATCGGCACCATGCTGTTCACCTCCGTCTACGGCATCGTGGACGGTCTGTGCGTTTCCAACTTTGTGGGCAAAACGGCCTTTGCGGCGGTCAACCTCATCATGCCGCTGCCGCAGCTGCTGGGCACTGTCGGCTTTATGCTGGGTACCGGCGGCAGCGCCATCGTAGGCATCACGCTTGGCGAGGGCGACCCCAAAAAAGCCGACCGCTATTTTTCCATGTTTATGTGGGCAGCGCTCATCTCGGTCAGTGTGCTGGCCGTGCTGGGCATCCTGCTCCTGCGCCCGGTCGCCGTGTTGCTGGGCGCAAAGGGAGAGCTGCTGGACTACGCCGTGCGCTACGGGCGCATCCTGATGCTGGCGCTGCCGCCCTTTGCGCTGCAAAATATGTTCCAAAGCTTTTTCGTCACCGCCGAAAAGCCGCTTCTGGGCTTCTGGTTCACCGTTGGTGCAGGCTGCACCAACATGGTGCTGGATGTTGTGATGGTGGGTATGCTGCACTGGGGCGTGGAGGGCGCTGCCCTTGCCACCCTCATCAGCCAATTGGTGGGCGGCGTGCTGCCGGTGTTCTACTTTATCGACCACGGCAATACCAGCCGCCTGCACCTGTGCAGAACACAGTTTTACGGCCGCGTGCTGTGGGATGCCTGCATCAACGGCTCTTCTGAGTTGATGACAAACCTTTCCATGTCGCTGGTCAATATCCTGTATAACTTCCAGCTGCTGCGGCTTGCCGGAGAAAACGGCGTGGCAGCTTACGGCGTTATCATGTACGCTGCCTTCCTGTTTGTGGCGGTGTTCGTGGGCTATGCCGTGGGCAGCGCACCCATCGTCAGCTTCCATTACGGCGCGCGCAACCACGCCGAGGTGCATAACCTTTATCAGAAAAGCCTGCGCCTCATCGCCGTGGTAGCTGTGAGCATGACGGCGGCGTCTATGGTCATCATCCCCTATGTGGCACGCATCTTTGTGGGCTACGATGCCCAGCTGCTGGCGCTGACCAGCCGTGCCTTCCGGCTGTATGCGCTGAGCTTCCTCATCATGGGCTTCAACGTGTATGCGTCCTCCTTCTTCACAGCGCTGGGCGATGGCGTGACGAGTGCTCTCATCTCTTTTCTGCGCACCCTGCTGTTCCAGCTTGCCGCGCTGCTCCTGCTGCCCGCCCTGTGGGGCATTGACGGCGTGTGGCTGGCTGTCACCGCCGCCGAACTGGCCGCGCTGGCGGTGACCGTGTATATGTTCGTGACAAAAGACCAGAAATTCCATTACCGTCATGGTTGACGCACCATAACAAGAAAGCCGCCGGGGCCCCGGCGGCTTTCTTGGTTATTCAAAGGTATACTCCACCAGTTGGCAGTTTTTGATGCCCGCAGCGGCGTATTCCTCGTTGGTCATGTCGTAAAAATAGGAGTGCACCACCCGGGCAATGCCGTTGTGCGCCACCAGCAGGTAGGTCTTGCCGGTGTCCGCCTTCAATTCGTCCAACAGGTTGTAGATGCGCTGCGCCAGCTGCATCATGCTCTCACCGCCCACATAGCGGTCGGCAAAGTGGGTCTTGGAGATGCGGAACTCCGCACCGTCCCGGGGCGTGCCCTCGTATTTGCCAAAGCATTGCTCCCGCAGGCGGGGCTCGCAGCGGGCGGGCAGACCGGTAGCGGCGGCAATGGCTTTTGCGGTGTCGGCAGCGCGGGAAAGGGGAGAGTACAAGATCTCGTCGATGTGCAGGCCACTGTCCCGGACAAGCGCGCCCAGCTGCCGCGCCTGCTCCTGCCCGTGGGCGGTCAGCGGGCTGTCGGTCATGCCGCAGATCTTATTTTCCACGTTCCATACCGTCTCGCCGTGGCGGGTGAAATAGATATTATGCATAAAATTACTCCTTACAGCTTGTGCAGGGTGCCGTCCGGCAGCAGACAAACAGTGTCTCCCTCGTCGATGCCAAGACATGTCAGCTCCCTGTCCGGATAGGGCAGAATGCGGGCAGCCCCGGCGGCATCGGTCAGGGTCACATCGCACAGCACCGGCTGCCCGGCGGGCAGCTCCTCGCAGCCGTACAGCTGCTCGTCAATGCGCAGCACGCGGTATTCCGGCATGGTACAGCCCCTCCTTTGTGTTTTTCCTTATTATATAGCACCCGGGGGCTTTGGTGCAAGGGGGAACGATTTGAAATGGCCGCCGCGTGCGCTTTGGCCATGTTCAGCGGAAAAATTATTTTTAATTCGCAATTCTGGAAAATCTGCGGATTTTCCAGAATTGCCTTTTCACGGGAGGGGTCGTAACGGTAAGCAGCTGCCGTTCATCTTTACGACCCCTCTGGTGAAAAAGTGTTCCAGAAACGCCCGCAGGCGTTTCTGGAACACAAATATAAAAATCAAATTCCGCTGATTATGCGCAGAGCGAAGCGGAGCGCATTCTAAATCGTCAAATCGTCCCGCCGCCCGGCGGCTGAGGGCAAAAAAACTCCCCCGCTTGACAGCGGCGCGGAGAAATTGTTACAATACGATTACGACTGCAAACCATGCGGAGGGGTTCATGAATATTACGGAACTACGGTATCTGGTAGCCATCATGAAATGGGGGTCGGTGTCGGCGGCGGCAAAGCAGCTGTACGCGGCGCAGCCCAATGTCAGCAAGGCGCTGAAGAATCTGGAAGAGGAATACGGGGTGCGCATTTTCGAGCGCTCCTCCACGGGCATGATCCCCACCGAGCAGGGCAAGCGGTTCATCGCGCAGGCGCAGCGGGTGCTGCAGCAGGTGGACGAGCTGAAGCAGGAGGCGCACCAGCAGCGCAGCTGCGCCGAGCTGCGGGTGGTGCTGACCCATGCCACCTACGCCTCCTACGCGGCGGTGGATTTTTTGCAGCAGGCAGCCCGCAGCGAGCAGTTGCGTGCACATATCCGGGAGAGCGGCGCCATTGAAGCCTTGGACTTTGTGCTGCGGCAGGGCTACCACATGGCGCTGCTGCGCTACGCCGCCGAGGACGAGGACTACTACCTGCGCTACTGCCAGCGCCACGGTCTGCGGCAGGAGCCTATCATGGAGTTTTCCTATCTGCTGCTCACCAGTCAGGACAGCCCGCTGGCGCGGCGTCAGGTGCAGAACCTTGACGAGCTGAACGATTACATCGAGGTGCTGCACGGCGACACCCATCTGCCCGGGGACGAGAGCACCGCTTCCCGCTGGGAGGTGAACCCCAACCGCCGCATCCATGTGTACGAGCGGTGCAGCCAGTTCTCCATTTTGCAGAATCTGCCCACGGCCTATATGTGGTCGTCCCCCATGCCGCAGCGCGCGCTGGAGCAGTATCATCTGGCGCTGCACAGCTGCCCGGCGCAAAAGCAGCAGATGCGGGACGTGCTGGTGTACCCGGAGCGGGAGCCTTTGCAGCCGGAGGAGCAGCTGTTTGTGCAACTGCTGCACAAGCAGGCAGATGCCACCATCAAGGACAGCGGGTGGAAGAAGATTTGAAATGCGCGCCGCGTGTGCTTTGCGCATCATCAGCGGAAGAATTATTTATAATTAGAGCACTGTCGGGCAGCCTGCGGGCTGCCCGACAGTGCATTTTCACGGGTGGGGGAACCCCTTCCGTCTTGCCGCTTCGCGTCAAGCCACCTTCCCCAAGGGGACGGCTTTGGTGGTGGCGGGAAACTTTGCGGCAGCGCCAAAAGCTCCCCCTGAGAGGAAAGACTTCCCTCGCTCCGGGGGAAGATGTCGCGTAGCGACAAAAGGGGGAATCTGGCATCGCGCAGCGATGACTGAGAGGGTTAAGCCGTCCCCTTGGGGAAGGTGGCTGCGACCAACGGGAGCAGACGGAAGGGGTGCCCCGCCTGAGAGGGCGGATTTCCCTTCTTTTCGTCCCAAATTCCACGTTTTGGGGAGAAAATCACAAACGATTAAGCAAAATGCACAAAAAGGCGGCGCAAAGTTTGGCGGGGGCGGGCTTGACCGTTTCCGGGAGAAAGTTTTTGAGAAACAGAACGACGAATTAAAACGTGTTATCGCCACAAAATAAAAGTTTGCATAAACAAATAAAATAAGCGGCTATATACTTTTTGATATGGGAACTATACCTAAAAAATATTAACACAATTATGAAAAAGGTGTTAACATGAAGCCAGAGATCGGTCATAGCCGCAGTATGGCATAAGCTGTCGGCGGCTGAAATCAAAAAGGAGGTTTCTGGTATGATTAGTTTCTTACTGTGTCTGGCGCTTCTGATCGTAGGCTACTTTGTCTATGGTAAGATCGTGGACAACACGTTCGGACCGGACGACCGCGAAACTCCTGCTGTGCGCATCAACGATGGCGTTGACTACGTTGTGATGCCCCAGTGGAAGCTGTTCCTCGTCCAGCTGCTGAACATTGCAGGTCTGGGCCCCATCTTTGGTGCACTGCAGGGTGCTCTGTGGGGTCCCGTGGTGTTCCTGTGGATCACCTTCGGCA
>ENA-ORUI01003018-ORUI01003018.1-human-gut-metagenome-genome-assembly--contig:-NODE-3018-length-12907-cov-3.650093_pt1 | contig 12907 bp, 10 predicted proteins | sample MGYA00242078_ERZ509205 | MGnify/ENA primary metagenome ERZ509205 (study PRJEB26280, sample SAMEA2338828) | human gut metagenome | biome: human gut; feature: human-associated habitat; material: faeces... | reverse complement strand
AAGAACTCCAAGAGCCGGAAGAAGTGCGAGGAGCATCCCGGCGAGGTGCAGAAGCGTCCCAAGTCGATTCCTGCCGACATCGTGCGGTTCAAGAACGGCACGGAGGACTGGATCGCCTTCGTGGGCTTGCAGGGCGGGCGTCCCTACGAGGTCTTCACGGGTAAGATCGAGGAGGACGCCATGTTCATTCCCCCGAAGATCAAGAAGGGCTTCATCATCAAGGTCCGCGAGGCGGACGGTACGAAACGCTATGATTTCCAGTACACCGACCGTTACGGTTATACGAACACCATCGGCGGCATTTCGCGTCTGTTCAACGAAGAGTTCTGGAACTACGCCAAGCTCATTTCGGGCGTGCTGCGTCACGGCATGCCGATCGAGAAGACCGTGTCGCTGATCGAGTCCCTGCATCTGGACAGCGAGTCGATCAACACGTGGAAGACCGGCGTGTGCCGTGCATTGAAACAGTATATCGTCGACGGCACGAAATCCAAGGGTAAATGCCCGAGCTGCGGACAGGAGAATATGGCCTATCAGAACGGCTGTCTGACCTGCATGTCGTGCGGCTATTCCAAGTGCGGCTGATGTTTGTTTCCACCTGATTTGTGTTCTAAAAAGCCCCAATGCCCAGGCATTTGGGGCTTTTTACATTTTGAAGCCCTCTTTTTTCTGTTTTTTTGACCGGATTTGAATGGTTTTTGTGAAAAAATTGTGTACTTTTACGACAAGTATGTAAGACGTATTAAAGATGAATATTATGAGAAAGATTTTCTTGACTTTTTTGCTCGTGGCTTTCGCCTCTGCCGCATTTGCCGAAGGAACGCCGAAGAAGCCGAGCGTTGCCGGATTCGTGTCGAACGGATTCTGGGATAATTGGGAGGTTTCGGCCGGTTTCGGAACCGGAACAGCTTTCTCCAACGGAGATAACTATGGTCCCCGCAGTGACCGTTTCGGTTTCGAGGGCAACCTGTCGGTGACGAAGTGGCTGCATCCGGTCTTCGGTATGCGCGCTCAATTGCAGGGCGGATGGTTCAACAATTTCGATTCCCAGATCGGCAAGATGACGTGGCCGTACATGTTCGGACACGTGGATTTCATGGTTAACGCCTCGAACTGGATCGGCGGTTACCGTGCCGACCGTGCGTGGTATGCCGTGCCGTTCGCCGGTTTCGGTTACATGGCTTCGAACTTCACGGACCGTAGCCAGCGTGAGAATGCATCCGGTTCGCGTCAGGACTTCGCCTTCACGGCGGGTCTGCTCAGCAAGTTCCGCCTGTCGCCCGCATTCGATTTCAATATCGAACTCAAGGGGCTGCTCACCAAGTCGGGCATTTGCCCTGCGGAGATGAACGGTTCTTATCTGGCCGGACTTTCCGCTACGGCTGGTATCACCTACCGCTTCAACCAGCGTGGCTGGGAGCGCGGCGTTCCGGGCTATACGGCCGACGACATCCGCGCTTTCCAGAATGCAGTGGCTGCGGGCAATTCCGCCCTCGAAGCCGCCCGGTCGGAGAATGCGGATCTGGCCAACAGACTGAAGGCTGCCGAGGCTGAGGCCGACGCCGCTAAAGCCGCTGCCGCCGCCGCTGCTGCCAAAGCCGCCGCCGAGGCCGCTGCCGCACAGAAAGTGAACACCCTCAGCCCGACTTCGATCATTTTCTACGATTACAGCATGTCGAAGCTGACGCCGAAGGAGAAGACCCGCCTCGAACTGATGGCCGACCTGATCAAGAGCGGTCCGAAAGACCGGGTCTACAAGATCGAGGGCCACGCCGACCAGCAGACGGGTACGGCGGCAGGCAACAAGCGCGTTGCCGAGAACCGCGCCAAGAGCGTTTACGACTTCCTCGTAAAATGCGGCGTGAACCCCAAACAGCTGACCTACGAAGGCAAGGGCAACGCAGCCAATGTTTACGAGAACAACCAGAAGGCCAACCGCGCCGTGATCATCAAATAAGGCCGGGCCGTATTGGGGAGGGCGAATGGAACCTTCCCGCCATAGAGAAAAAGATGCTCCATACGGGAGCATCTTTTTTCATGTATATTATATAAGGTATGCTTTTTTGCCGAACCCGGACTTACCGGATGATGACGGCGTTGACGAGCCGTACGCCCGAACGGCGGTTTATCTCCTCCTTGAGCGCCTCGCGCTGGTAGAAAAGTTCCGAGCGCAGGACGCTCGACTGTATGCGTACGTACAGGATGTGCTTTTCGAGCCGCAATTCGGTGGTGACATCCGCGGCGCGGTCGCCGACAATCTCGCGCCATGTGTCCGGCAGTTTGCCTTCGGCGACTTTCGCGGCGATGTAGGGGCGTTTGAAAAACTCCTCCAGCAGGTCGCCCATCAGCATGGTTTTGGTTCGTCTCATGGCTGTTCGTCGGTTGATTCGGGTTGTACGGATCGCTCTTTTTCCGCGCCTTTCGCGGAATCTTCCGTTGCATTTTCCGAGGCGTTCTCCGGGGTGTTTGCGGCGTTTTCAGCTGCATTCCCGGCCGGGCCTTCCGCCGGATCTTCCGCCGCGGCCCGCTCCTGCGTCACGGCGCCTTCGGCGACTGAAAAGAGCGTGTAGTCGCCGCCCGCCTTGTCGAGAATCCGTTTCAGGCGTGTCGGGTTGCAGTCGGTGATCAGGATTTGCCCGAAGGTGTCGTCCGAGACCAGCCGGATCAACTGTTCGACCCGCCCGGCGTCGAGCTTGTCGAACAGGTCGTCCAGCAGCAGGATCGGGCGTTCGCCCTTCGTCTGGGCGACGACGGCGTACTGCGCCAGTTTGAGGGCGATCAGGAAGGATTTCTGCTGTCCTTGCGACCCGTATTTGCGCAGGGGATAACCTCCGATTTTCAGCACCAGGTCGTCGCGGTGAATGCCTGCCGTCGTGAATTCGTTGACGATGTCCTTCTGCCGCGCATCGAGCAGTATCTCCTCGAACGGACGGTCGTTCAGCTCCGATTTGTAGTGCAGTTCGATCTGCTCCCGGTCGCCCGAGAGGATGCTGTAATAGGCCGCGGCCACGGGTTGCAGCCGCTCGGCGAATTCCTGCCGCCGGGCGTGGATGGCCTTGCCGTGTTCGCACAGCTGCATGTCGTAGATTTGGAGCATGGTTTCGTCGGGCCGGGTTTTCAGCAGGCGGTTGCGTTCGGCCAGCACGGCGTTGTAGCGCATCACCGAACCGAGATAGGCGCGGTCCAGCTGCGAAATGAAGGCGTTGAGATAGCGTCGGCGCTCGTCGGCGGCGTCCGAGATCAGCGCGCTGTCGGCCGGCGACACGATCACCGCGGGAATCAGTCCCACGTGGTCCGAAAGCCGTTCGTACTCCTTGCCGTTGCGCTTGAGCACCTTGCCGCCCTTGCGCGAGAAGCTGCACACGATGGTTTCCCGCTTGCCGGCATCGCTCGCATAGGTCCCTTCGACGAGGAAGAAGTCGGCGCCGTGGCGGATGCTCTGCCCGTCGGTCATCGGCAGCGACGACTTGCACATCGAGAGGTAGTAAACGGCGTCCACGACGTTGGTTTTGCCCGCGCCGTTGTCGCCCACCAGGCAGTTGATGCCGGGGCACAGCGCGAGTTCCTCCTGGGAGATGTTTTTGAAATTCAGCAGCGCTATTTTCTTCAGATGCATAGGACAAAAATACAAAAAATCCGGACACGACATTGCACATTGTGAATAGTTTTGTATCTTTGCAAACTATCGTATGAATTATAAACTAATAACACAATAAGCAATATGGCAAAGCAGAACGTCGCCGAGCAGGAAACCCTCGGCGAAGCAATGAACAAAACGGAGTTGTTTTTCGAGAGGAACGGCCGGACGATGTCCTACGTTTTCCTCGGTCTGCTCGTCCTCGCAGCCCTCGTTTTCGGCTACCGCTCGCTGATCCTCCAGCCCCGCGCCACGAAGGCCGCCGAGATGATCGCCGAGGCGCAGAACCGTTTCGAAGGCGAGAACCCCGATTTCGAGACGGCGCTGCTGGGCGACGACAACGCGGCCGGTTTCCTCGACGTGATCGAGAAGTACGGCTCGACGCCTTCGGGCAACCTCGCCAAGCATTATGCGGGCATCTGCTACCTGCGTACGGGCGATCTGGAGAACGCCGCCAAATACCTGGCGAAGTTCTCGCAGCTGAAAGGTATCCCCGGGGAGCTGATCAACGCACAGAACTACGGTTTGCAGGGCGATATCGCCGTTGAGCAGCAGGACTACGCCAGGGCGGTGAAGTTCTACGAGAAGGCCGTGAAGGCCGCCGACAACAACCTGACGGCCCCGATGTACCTGCGCAAGGCAGGTCTTGCGGAGCAGGCGCAGGGCAATGAGCAGAAAGCCGCGGCTTTCTATGAAGAGATTTTGACTTCGTATCCCGCCTCGATGGAGGCCCGCGATGCGGAAAAGCTGCTCGGCAGCATCAAATAGCGAAAGACGATGGCGACCAAGAATCACAACCTTTCCAAATTCGACTCACCCCTGCCTTCGGCCGCTGACATGCGGTTCGGTATCGTCGTGGCCGAGTGGAACCGCGAGGTCACCGAGGCCCTGCTGGAGGGAGCCGTGCGCACGCTGCGTGCCGCCGGGTGCCCCGATATGAATATCCAGGTCAAATATGTCCCGGGCACGTTCGAGCTTTCGCTCGGTGCGCAGTTCTTCGCGGAGTATACCGACGTGGACGCCGTCATCGCTCTCGGATGCGTTATCCAGGGCGACACGCGCCACTTCGATTTCATCTGTCAGGGCGTGACGCAGGGCATTACGCAGCTGCAAATCCAGTGGAACATGCCCATCGCTTTCGGCGTGCTGACGGTGGGCGACATGCAGCAGGCCCTCGACCGCTGCGGCGGCCGTCACGGCAACAAGGGCGACGAGGCTGCGGCCACGGCCATCAACATGGTGAAGTTGCAGATCGACATGGAGGCGGCTTCGCCCGACCACGAACCCGACCGGCGCAATATCAACTGATTGCCGCTTTCTGGCGGCGATCTTTCGCACATCCTTTAAACGAGGCGGATGGACAGTACCGAAGTACATTCCATCCGCCTCGTTCTTTTGCTGTCCGGCGTTCGTTCGTCTGATCCGTTCCCGCCGCTCGCCCGGACTTGTTCAGCTGTCGCCGCTTCGGCCGGTCATTGGGCCTTTTCGAGCGTGATGCGCTCCGAATAGCGGCGTCCGAAACGGTCCGTGGCGACTACCTCGATCGTCTGTGCCGAAGCCGAAGGACGCGCTTTGAAATAGAAGTCCGAGATGCGGGGATGCTGCGATTTGGCGAGTTTCCGCCCGGCGTTTTTCAGAGAGTCGAGATGCGCCGCATAGTCGGGGTCGACGATCTGGATGCGCTGCATTGCGCCGCGGTAACGGCCGTCCTCGTACCAGACGACGGTCCAGCAGGGGTCCCAGTTCCAGATTTTGGCCACGACGCTTCCGGGAAACGCTTCCACCTGCCCGGGCTGCCATACCCGCAGTTGCCGTACGGCCGGAGACCCGAGGCTCCGGTACTCCCACGAGAACTCTCCGCCGCACTCGCGGAAGAGCTGGTAGCCTTTGGGCGTGCCGTCCTTGTTGATCGGGTCGTACCACAGATTTCCGCAGATCTGTGCCACGTTGTGCTCCACCACTCCTTCGCGGATGTCGTAGTTCGAGTTGACGTGCGTGTGTCCCGTGATGAAATGCAGTTCGTGGCCGGCGAAGGCGTCCATCAGCCTGGCGGCCGACTCCATGACCTGATTGCCTTTCCAGGCCTTCATGGCCGGGGCGTGCATGGCCACGCAGACGCGCGACCCGGCGGGCAGCCGCCGGGCGTATTCCGCGGCCCAGGCCAGTTGCAGCGAGTCGATCTGCTCGTCGTATTTCTTCGCTCCGTGGTAGACGATGTCGTCGAGGACGATGTAGTGGGTCCGTCCCATGTCGAAGGCGTAGTAGGTGGGGCCGAAATGGTTCCGGTAGTTCTCCGTGGCCTCCCGGTCGGTGTATTTGTTCCGGTCGTGGTCGTGGTTGCCGATCACGCCGTAGACCGGTATTCCGAGCGATGCGAACTGCTCGCGGACGCCGGCGAACAGCTCCGGAGAGTCCCAGACGATGTCGCCGAGCAGCAGCGCCGCCTGTGCCGTGCCCCGTTGCTTTCCGAGGGCGGTCGCGCGTCGCAGTTCGGGGATGATCTCGGTTCGGAGCCGGTCGAAATGCGCCGCGGTTTTGGGCTGCGGGTCGCCGATCGCCAGCAATTCGTAAACCTCGCCCGTGGCCGGCCACGGACGCAGCTCGAAATCGTAACGCTTCGTGGAAGCGGCGTAGGGCCGGAAGAATTGCGGGATGTCCTGCTCCATGGGGGCCAGGTAGCCGGAAGGGGTTACGATGCTGATGAACAGTGCGTCGTCGTCGGCGTCGAGGGTGAAAGTTCCGTCGGCGCCGCTTTCGGTGAAGGAGTGGCCGTCCGTGACGGTGACGCCGGAGACCGGCGTCCCGGCGCATTTGACCGTGCCCCGGATCGGGCGGGCCGTAACGGCTGCGCCGAGGCAGCAGACGAGCAGCAGGACAATGAATCGTTTCATGGTTTCGGTAGGTTTTGGGTTTCGTTCTGATCGGTGCGGGCCGCTAAAAGAGGCCCAGGTTATCCAGGAAGATCAGCAGCAGCACCGCCGGGCAGACGTAGCGCACGAGGAAGATGAACACCCCGTAGATACGGAATTTCAGCGTGCCGTTGTTGCTGATTTCGGCCTTGAGTATTTTCCGGTCGAGGCGCCAGCCGACGAAAATGCAGGTGAAAAATCCGCCGGCGGGGAGCAGGATGTTGGCCGTGAGGTAGTCGAGCGAGTCGAAAATCGTGAGTCCGAAGATGTTCCATCCCTTCAGAACGCCCAGCGACAGCGATGCCACGGCGGCCAGCGCCATGCAGGCTCCGGTCGTGGACCATGCGGCGGCCCGCCGGCTCATGTGCCACTCCTCGTGCATGTAGGCCGTGATGACTTCGTGTAAAGAGATGGTCGAGGTGAGCGCCGCAACGACCAGCAGCAGAAAGAATACCGACGACCAGACCATGCTCAGCGGCATCGAGTTGAAGATGCCCGGCAGGGTGATGAATACGAGCGACGGTCCCGACGAGGGTTCGATGCCCACGCTGAACACCGCCGGGAAGATCACCACGCCGGCCAGCACGGCTACCAGTGTGTCGAGGATCGTGACGTTGAGCGCCGTGTGGCGCAGGTTGGTATCGGGTTTGAAGTAGGAGGCGTAGGTGACCATCGTGCCGATGCCGATCGAGAGCGAGAAGAAGGCCTGCCCCAGCGCCACGAGCACCGTCGAGGGCGTCACCTTCGAGAAGTCGGGCCGGAACAGGAACCGAAGCCCTTCCTCGCCGCCGGGCATCAGCAGCGAGTGGATCGACAGTGCGATCAGGATGACGAACAGCAGGGGCATCAGCACCTTTGCCGAGCGTTCGATGCCTTTCTGCACGCCCGTCGCGATGACGAAGTGCGTGGCCAGCACGAACAGCGCGGTGTAGAGCACGGGCCGCCACGGGTTCTGGATGAAATTCTCGAAAACGCTCTTGTATTCGTCGGCGGTGGTGTACCGGGCAAGGCTTCCCGTCACGGAGTGAACCATGTATTCGGCGGTCCATCCCGACACCACGAAGTAGAAGCCCAGGATCAGGAACGCCGCCACGACGCCGTTGTAGCCCAGGAAACTCCACTTGGGGTCGAGCGCCCGGTAGGCTCCCACGGCATTGCGGTGCGAGGCGCGCCCGACCGAGAATTCGGCCACCATGATGGGCAGTCCCAGCAGCAGGACGCAGAGAATGTAAATCACCAGAAAAGCTCCGCCGCCGTTGTCTCCGGCGACATAGGGGAACCGCCAGATATTTCCCAGCCCCACGGAACTTCCGGCCGCGACGAGCACGGCGCTCAATTTGCCGCCCAGCGTTGCGCGGCCGTGTGAATGATGCATATATCGGTTCTATTTGAAAAACTGCGCGCACGCAGCCGCGTGCGCGCAGTTTTCTATTTCTCCAGTACGACGCTCACCTTCTCCAGTTTGCCGCCGAGCGGGGGCGCCAGTTTCGAGACGGTGCATTTTACGTGCCGAACCTGCCGGAACGAGGCGTAGACCGCCTCGATGATGTTCATCGCCACGCGCTCGATCGTGCGCTGGGTAATGCGCATCTGGAGCGAGACGACTTCGTAGACCGTGAGGTAGTTGACCGTCTGTTCGACGCTGTCCTCGGCGGCCGCGTCGCCCAGGCAGGCCGTGATCTCCAGGTCGACCGTGAAGCGGTTGCCGACCTTCCGTTCGAGTTCGTAGCAGCCGTGCAGCGCCCGGAACTCCATGCGCTGGAGAACGATCCGGTATTCCATCCTATTCGGCGATCACGAGGTAATAGTTCTTCTTGCCGCGCTGCACGAGCAGGTATTTGCCCGCGATTAGGTCCGCGTCGGTCACCGGGCGCATCGCGTCGGCCAGCTTCTCCTTGTTGAGCGACACGCCGCCGCCCTGTACCAGCTTGCGGCACTCGCCTTTCGAGGCGAAGATGTCGCTTTTCTCGGCGCAGAGGTCCACGAACGGGATGCCGGCCGCGAGTTCCGTGCGGGCCACGCGGTACTGGGGCACGCCTTCGAACACTTGCAGCAGGGTCTGCTCGTCGAGACGGCGCAGAGCCTCCGACGTGGCGCCGCCGAAGAGGATGGCCGAGGCCTCGACGGCCTTTTCGTACTCTTCGCGCGAGTGGATCATGCAGGTGATCTCCTCGGCCAGCCGTTTCTGCAATACGCGCAGGTGGGGAGCCGCGTCGTGCTCGGCGATGAGCGCGTCGATGGTCTCACGGTCGAGCAGCGTGAAGATCTTGATGTAGCGTTTGGCGTCGTCGTCGCTCACGTTGAGCCAGAACTGGTAGAACTTGTAGGGCGACGTATAGCGCGGATCGAGCCACACGTTGCCGCTCTCGGTCTTGCCGAATTTCGTGCCGTCGGCCTTGGTGATCAGCGGGCAGGTGATGCCGAAGGCCTCGGCCTCGGCGCCCAGCTTGCGGCGGATCAGCTCCGTGCCGGTGGTGATGTTGCCCCACTGGTCGGCGCCGCCCAGCTGGATTTTGCAGTTCATCGTCTCGTAGAGGTGCAGGAAGTCGTAGCCCTGAACCAGCTGGTAGGTGAACTCGGTGAACGACATGCCGTCGCCCTCGCCGTTGAAGCGTTTCTTCACGGAGTCTTTGGCCATCATGTAGTTGACGGTGATGCACTTGCCGATGTCGCGGATGAAATCGAGGAACGTGAATTCCTTCATCCAGTCGTAGTTGTTGACCAGCGCGGCGGCGTTCGGGGCGTCGGAGTCGAAGTCGAGCAGTTTGGCCAGCTGGCGTTTGATCGCCTCCTGATTGTGACGCAGGGTCTTTTCGTCGAGCAGGTTGCGCTCCTGCGATTTGCCCGAGGGGTCGCCGATCATGCCCGTCGCACCGCCCACGAGGGCCAGCGGACGGTGGCCGCACATCTGGAAGTGCTTGAGGATCATCACGCCCACCAGGTGCCCGATATGCAGCGAGTCGGCCGTGGGGTCGATGCCCAGGTAAGCCGTCGTCTGTTCTTTTTCGAGTTGTTCCTTTGCTCCGGGCATGATCGTGTGGATCATGCCGCGCCATTCGAGTTCTTCGATGAAATTCTTTGTTGCCATTATTGCGTTATTTAATTTTCACTTTGTTTTTCGGTGGAAGCGCAGTTCGGAATCTGCTTCCGTCTGACGCTCCATCGCCCATAAATCCCGCTTTTTAAGCGGGTTACTCCACTTCCAAATCCAATGCTTTGCGGAGTTCCGCGATCAGCGGATTCTTTTCTGTCATGTATTTCACCCGGTCTTCGAGTTTGATCGGGCGTGCGGCCCGAATTTCCTCGTTGACGACCACTTCCAGTTCGATCGCTCCCGTGATGCCCGCCAGTTCGGCGATGCGCATCAGCATCCCTGTCTTGCTGCGGAGTATCTCTTCGCGCAGTTCGCTCGTCGGCACGCTCAGCGAGATCGTGTTGCCCTGCACCCTCATCAGTTCGAAGGCCGGGACGAACCGCGGACGTCGTTCCCGGATGAGGTTCAGGATCTTTTCCCGGGCGCGTTCCAGTTTCCGTTCGCACTCGGGGTCGATCGTCGCGACCTCCGGTTCGGCCGTTTCCTGTTCGGAAGGCTCCTCGTCCGGATTGCTGCCCGCCGAGGCGAGCAGTTCCGAAAGGGAGGTTCCCGAGATCAGCGGCCTCCGCACGGGCTGGGGCGCGGGTTTGGACGCTTCGGGCCGTGCGGCCGGAGCGGGAGCGGGTCCCGGGGCGGCTGCGGATTGCGCCGGCGTTTCCGGCCGGGGTGCGGCCGGCTGCGGAGCCGGGGCGGGAATCGGCGCGGACGCCGGTTGTGAGGCCTGCCCGGGTTGAACCGTTGCGGGTTGCTGCGGAGCCGCCGGAACGGGATTCGGACCGGGTCGGGTCGCCGGGTCGGGCTGCGGTTGCGCCGCAGGCGTCGCCGCGACGGCCGCGGCCGCCGTTCGGGGTGTCAGTTCGGGAAGCGGATACTCCCCGGAAGATGTCAGGGTGTCATTTTTTTTTTGACCGAGTCCGGCGATTTTCATCAGGCCCAACTCGACAAGCAATCGCTGGTTCGACGATTGCCGGATCTTCCCGTCAAGTTCCGTCAGTACGGAGATGGCTCCGAACAGGAACTCGACACTGCAGGCGCCCGCCTGCGTCCGGTATCGTTCGAGCAGCGTTCCGGTCATTTCGATCAGTCGCAGCGTGTCGGGCTGCCTGGCCATCAGGAGATCCCTCATATGGCGGTTCATGCCGGACATGAAGGTCTGGCCCGAGAAGCCTTTCGACAGCACGCTGTCGAAGGCCACCAGCACGTCGACGTAGTTGCCCGCGAGCAGCATCTCCGTCACGCTGAAATAGGTGTCGTAGTCCAGCACGTTCAGCGTCTGGGCCACGTTGCGGTAGTCCAGCGCCGTGCCGCAGAACGACACGGCCTTGTCGAACATCGACAGCGCGTCGCGCATGCCGCCGTCGGCCTTCTGCGCGATGAGGTTCAGCGACTCTTCGTCCGCCGAGATGCCCTCCTGGGAGGCGATGTATTTGAGGTATTCGACCGAATCTTCGACGCGGATGCGGTTGAAATCGTAGATCTGGCAGCGCGAGAGGATCGTGGGGATGATCTTGTGTTTCTCGGTGGTCGCCAGAATGAAGATGGCGTGGGCGGGCGGCTCCTCCAGCGTCTTGAGGAAGGCGTTGAAGGCTGCGGCCGAGAGCATGTGGACCTCGTCGATGATGAACACCGAGTAACGGCCCACCTGCGGGATGATGCGCACCTGTTCGATCAGCGTGCGGATGTCCTCCACGGAGTTGTTCGACGCGGCGTCCAGCTCGTGGATGTTGAGCGAACGTCCTTCGTTGAACGAGCGGCACGATTCGCACTCGTTGCACGCTTCGGCGCCGTCGGGTGCGAGGCAGTTGATGGCCTTGGCGAAGATGCGGGCGCAGGTGGTCTTGCCTACGCCGCGGGGACCGCAGAAGAGGTAGGCGTGGGCCAGCTGGCCGCGCTCGATGGCGTTCTGGAGCGTCGAGGTGATATGTTTCTGCCCGACGACCGACCGGAAGGTCGCGGGGCGGTATTTGCGTGCGCTGACGATGAAATCACTCATAGTGTTGCAAAGATACGAAATATGAATTAAGAATTAAAAATTAAGAATTAAAAATTATGTGCCGTGCTCCGGCACGACAAATTGGCGGTTGTTGGCAGTTGTTGGCAGTTGTTCTGTGACAAATAATGACACTATGTCCTGGATTCGGAGTTGGCAGGGGTTTTGTGGAATAGTCTTGCGAATGAGTTGTTTCCGCATTCCGGACGAAATCCCGGTCGCGTTGCGACTAAACCCCCGCCGAGGCGGGGGCTTGGGGGTGGGTCAGACTTGTAAACGCGGCGGGACGCCGCGATAACGGCGTTCGGAAACGGAATTGACAAAATGAAGAACAGAAACAATAAATTAGCATTACTATGAACATCAACACTCTTACCATCAAGGCGCAGGAGGCGCTGCAAGCGGCGCTCTCACTGGCGCGGGAGCGGGGACAGCAGGCTGTCGAACCGCTCCACCTGCTCGCGGCGCTGATCCGCGAGGACGATTCGCTCTCGACGTTCCTGCTGGGGCGCGTGGGAGTGAATGTACGTTCGCTGCGCGACGAGGTCGGCCGGGCCGTGGCGTCGCTGCCGCGCGTCGAGGGCGGCGGCGAGCAGTTCTTTGCGCAGGACACCTCGAAGGCGATCCAGCGCGCCGTGGACTTCACGAAGAATTTCGGCGACAAATACGCCTCCGTCGAACACCTGCTGCTGGCCCTCGTGGCCGAGCGCGGACAGGCCGCCGACATCCTCAAACGCAGCGGCGCGACGGAAAAGGAGCTGATCGAGGCGATCCGCACCTTCCGCAAGGGTGCGACGGTCGATTCGCAGACCTCCGAGCAGCAGTTCGACGCGCTGGGCAAGTATGCCATCAACCTCAACGAGCAGGCGCGCTCGGGAAAACTCGACCCGGTCATCGGGCGTGACGAGGAGATCCGCCGCGTGCTGCAAATCCTTTCGCGGCGCACGAAGAACAATCCGATTCTCGTGGGCGAGGCCGGCGTCGGCAAAACCGCCATCGCCGAGGGCATCGCCCGCAGGATCATCGACGGCGACGTGCCCGAGAACCTGAAGTCGAAGGTCATCTACTCGCTGGACATGGGTGCGCTGATCGCAGGCGCCAAGTACCAGGGCGAGTTCGAGGAGCGTCTGAAAGCCGTCGTGCAGGAGGTTACGGCCAGCGAGGGCGAGATACTGCTCTTCATCGACGAGATCCACACGCTGGTCGGCGCCGGCAAGTCGTCGGGGGCGATGGATGCCGCGAACATCCTCAAACCGGCCCTTGCGCGGGGCGAGCTG
>ENA-ORUI01003015-ORUI01003015.1-human-gut-metagenome-genome-assembly--contig:-NODE-3015-length-12912-cov-10.669441_pt1 | contig 12912 bp, 12 predicted proteins | sample MGYA00242078_ERZ509205 | MGnify/ENA primary metagenome ERZ509205 (study PRJEB26280, sample SAMEA2338828) | human gut metagenome | biome: human gut; feature: human-associated habitat; material: faeces... | reverse complement strand
GCGCACGGGGCAGGCAGGTGTGGCCGTTGCCCGCGTTGTGGCGCAGGGTGCGCAGAAGCGCTGCTTCCAGCCGCTGGGTGCAGTCCCCTTCCATGTGGTAATACTGTGCAATGCTGTCCGCATGGCGGAAATCCAGCTGCAGGGGTTCCCCACAGAGCAGATAAGGGTTCTGGGAGATGGCCTGCATGGCACTGGGGCCAAAGACGCGGAACACCTCCATGGCGCGGCGGGGGCTGATCTCGAACTGCGCCAGATAGGCGATCAGTTCCCGCATTCCGAACATCCGCTTGAACTCCTGCTGGATGCGGTCAGCTTTGTCCGCCGAGATGCCGGGGATCAGGGTGAGCTGGGCGGGGTCGTTGGCGATCACCTCCAGCGCCGCCGCGCCGAATTTGTCGATGATCTTATTGGCCGTGCGCGCCCCGATATAAGGCAGGGAGCCGCTGGCAAGGAAGGCGTATACCGCTTCCAGATCCTTCGGCATATCGGTCTCGCACTCCTGGGCGTGGAACTGGCGGCCATAGGTGGCGTGGTTCTCATATTTACCGCGGCAGACCACGCTCTCGCCCGCATGGAGCTCGCCCACGATCCCGCACACCACGGTCACCGTGCCGCCGCCGGAAATTTCAAACACCGTGTAGCCGTTATCCGGGTTCTCGTAGATAATGTCCTCCACCGTTCCCTCGATCTGTTCCAGCTCCATGCTCCTCACCCCCTTGTGACATAATTATTTATAGTATAATCGTTTTGGTGTTATTTGTAAAGGAATTGGGCAGGCCCTGCTCTTTACAACCTCTCAGCTTTGGCGTTGCGTGAGGCTTTCCCTCTTTGCCAAAGCCTCCCCTACTAGGCAACAAAAGAGCCGCCCTTCTGCGGTTTCGCAAAAGAGCGGCTCAATTTTTACAAGTTTGCGTGCGGTCTTGCTTTTTCCTGTTTCAGCTTCCGGAACACAACGATATACGCCGGGATCAGGAAGAAGCAGGCAAAGAACCAGGCCACCGGGTTTGCAATGCAGGCGGCAAAATAGCCCCACAGCGGCACGAACAGGAAACCCACCATAGCACGGGCGATCATCTCTGCCACACCGGCAAACATGGCCAGGCTGGAATAACCCAGACCCTGAATGGTGTAGCGGTAAATGATAAGGACCGCCAGCGGGATATAGAACACGCTGTTCCAGAAGATGAAGCTCTGGGCGTTGGCCATGATCTCGGTCTGGCTGCTCTCAAGGAACAGGCCGATCAAAGCCTTATCCAGCACGCGCAGGATCAGGAAGGATGCCACACTGTACACACAGCCGATGCCCAGGGCGGTGTTCACGCCCTTGTTCACACGGTTCAGGTCGTGGGCACCCATATTCTGGCTGGCGTAGGTGGTCATGGCCGTGCCAATGCTCTCCAGCGGGACGGACAGGAACTGTGCCGCCTTGCCGCCTGCAGTCTGTGCTGCCACGATGTCACTGCCCAGACCATTGACTGCACCCTGCAGCACAACGGAACCGATGGCCGTGATGCTGCACTGCAGACCCATGGGGATGCCCATGCCGCACAGCTTGACACAGTGCTGTCTGCTCAGGCGGCTTTCTTCTTTGTTCCAACGCAGCTCATTATAATGCTTGAGGATGTACCACAGGCTGCCCAGACCGGCCACTGCCTGGCTGAACACGGTGGCGAATGCTGCACCGAACACGCCCATCTTGAAGGTGATGATGCAGAGCAGATCCAGCCCGATGTTCAGAAAGCTTGCCACCAGCAGGAAGTACAGGGGCCGCTTGCTGTCACCCAGAGCGCGCATCAGGGCGCTGGTCATGTTGTACAGCAGCGTAAACGGGATGCCGATAAAGATGGTGCGGATGTAGATGTCCGCCAGATCAATGATGTTGTCCGGGGTATTGGTCCAGACCAGAATGGAACGGGTCATGGCCACCGTGACCACGGTAAGCACTGCGGCAAAAAAGACACTCAGCCAGACAGCATTGGCGGTGTAGCGGCGCATCTCCACATAGTCTTTCGCACCGAATGTCCACGAGATGGGGATGGAGAAGCCGCAGGCAATGCCATTGACAAAGCCCAGCACCAGATAGTTCAGACCACCCACACTGCCGACTGCCGCCAGCGCTTCCACGCCCACAAAGCGGCCCACGATGATGGTATCTGCCAGATTATAGAACTGCTGGAACAGGCTGCCCAGCATCAGCGGCACCGCAAAGGCAAGGATCAGCTTGAGCGGGCTGCCCTGCGTCATATCTTTCGTCATACGCACGTTCCTCCTTGGGAAAGCATCACAGACCTTATAACACGAATTTTTTCCGACAAAAACGCCCTGCCGCGCAATGGGCAGGACGTTTTTGTTCATGTGGGTATTATATCAGGTTGCGATGAATTTTCAAGAGGTTTTTTCAAATTTTTCAGTGCTTCCCGGCCAGATACTTCAGCAGCTGGAACAGAGTGCTCCAGAAACCCGTTCCGGCATTGCCCGAAGGCGGGGTCTCCTCACCCGGAATGCTCAGCGGCGTATCATCCTCCGAGATAGCCGCAGCAGACACGCCATATTCTGCCTGAGATGTGCCCTCATCCGAAGGGGAAACCACCTGAACTGCCGCCGTGCGCTCGTATCCAACAGTGTCTGCGCCACCGGCAGCTAGTGCGGGCAGGCCTGCGGTAAGGACAACCCCTGCGATCAGTGCTGATGCAACACCACGTTGGAATGCATATTTCAATTTCATTTTTGTTAAGCCTCCTCCAATTGGGAATGGATCAATTCATGTTTCAATTATAGCACAAAATCCAAAACGATTATCACTGGTTTTTGCATAAAGCGTTATTTTTTCGCGGATGTGAAAAAGTTTCAGATTTCTGTTCACAAAATGCAATGTAGTTATGCAGCCCAAACCTGCTCTGTACAGCAAAACCGCCCCGGCGTGCATCTCTGCATTCCGGGGCGGTTCGGGTCATTCCACATTTTTGACGATTTTCTCAAACGCCTGTTGCAGCGGTGCTTCGATTCCCTGCGCCGCATAAATCGTTGCGATCATCAACTCGTCCGGATCTACCGCAGTGAAATCCAAATCATACCCCGCATTTTCTGCTAACTGTGACAAAAAGACGCGCTGTGTCCGCCCATTGCCCTCCCGAAATGGGTGCAGCTCGTTGGTTCGTTGATAAAGATCCACCAATGCAGCGATAAAATCATTTCTTGCAAGCCCACAAAGAAGATTATTCTGCGCAAGACGCTTAAAAATTGCCGCACTCACCCGTGGGATTTCCTCCACCGGGCAGAACTGCGTTCCTTTTTTGGACAGGTTGACCATCCGTACCTGTCCCGCCCAATCATACAACTCACCGAATAAATGTCGATGGATTGCTTTATAGTGCTCAAAATCAAATGCTGCACATCGGGGGTTCTCTGACCATTGTATCGTTTTGGCCGTAACCAGAACCGATTCTACTGCATTCAGCTCTTTTTGCGTATGCAGATCAAATTTATTGACCAGGACTGTCGTTCCCGGATAGCAGCCGTCCTGAGCCGCTTCGATGGTATAAGGCATTCGTCACCTCCGGGACAGCTCCTGCTTTTTCTGACGTTTCAATGCTTCTCTTACAAGGGTTGCAGTGTCGATTTTTCCATTCAGATAGCGCAGGCAGTCTCTCTTTTCCTGCTCTGAGATCTCCAGCCCCTCCATCCGGGCCGATGCAACTGCGTTTGCAAGTGCTCGTTTCCGTGCTACTGTCATTTTTCCGCCCCCCTATTTTTATCAGTATACCAAAAAACACCCACAGAGTGCAAGAGATAAAACCGCCCCGGCGTGCATCTCTGCATTCCGGGGCGGTTCGGGTCATTCTGAATAATGTGCGAGGAACTGTCTGGTACGCTCTTCCCGGGGGTGGTCGATGAGCTGCTTGGCCGGGCCCTCCTCCACAACCACGCCGCCATCCATGAACAGGATGCGGTCGGCCACATCGCGGGCAAAGTGCATCTCATGGGTGACAATGATCATCGTGGTCTTGCGGTCGGCAAGGTCGCGCAGGACCTTCAGCACCTCGCCGGTCAGCTCCGGGTCAAGGGCGCTGGTTGGCTCATCAAAGCAGAGGATATCCGGGTGAAGCGCCAGCGCGCGGGCAATGGCCACACGCTGCTGCTGGCCGCCGGAGAGCTGATGCGGGTAGTGACCGGCCCGCTCCGAAAGGCCCATCTGCGCCAGCAGTTCTCTCGCCTGCTGTTCCAGCTCCGCGTGGATGGCCTTTTTGTTTGCCTGATATTCAGGACGTTCCTTTGCCAGCAGTTCCCCTGCCAGCATCACGTTCTGTAAGGCCGTGTACTGCGGGAACAGGTTGAAGTTCTGGAACACCAGACCAAAATGGAGCCGCTTTTTACGGATCTCGCTTTCCTTCTGGGTGGCAGGGTCGGCGGCATCCCACATGGTCTCGCCGTTCACCTTGATCACACCCGTGTCAGGCCGTTCCAGAAAGTTCAGGCAGCGCAGCAGAGTTGTTTTGCCGGAACCGGACGAGCCGATGATCGCCAGCGCTTCCCCCTGCTCCAGATCCAGGGAGATGTCCTTCAACACATGGGTCTCGCCAAAATTTTTCCCGATACCGGAAGCTTCGAGCAACGCCATAATCTATCTGCCTCCTTAGCAGCGGAAATAATCGAGCTTTTTTTCAGCCCAGTTGAACAGGATGGTCAGTGCGCCCACAAACACCAGGAAGAAGAGCGCGGTGGAGAACAGCGGCCAGATCAAGCCCTTTGCGCTGTACTCCTTGGCCATCATAATGATTTCCTTGTTGGCAATGGTGTTTGCCAGCGAGGTATCCTTGACCAGCGTGATGATCTCGTTGCCCATGGGGGGCAGGATGCGCTTGACGACCTGAAGCAAGGTCACCTTGAAAAAGATCTGTGTTTTGGTCATGCCAAGCACCTGCCCGGCCTCAGTCTGCCCCTTGGGCACTGCTTCAATGCCGCCGCGGTAGATCTCAGAAAAATAGCAGGCATAGTTGATGGCAAAAGCCACCACCGCCGCCACCATCCGTCCGCCGGAGCCGGAGGGCCAGGGGTTGTTCATGCCCAGCAGGCCGGGGCCCAGATAGATCACAATGATCTGCAGCATCAGCGGGGTGCCGCGGATGATCCAGACAAAGGTCTTGACCAGCCCGGCCAGCGGCTTGCAGCGGCTCATGGAGCCAAACGAGACCACCAGCCCCAGCGGCAGTGCAAACAGCAGTGTCAGGGTAAAGAGTTCACAGTTGAGCAGGAACGCGCCGGACAGGCGCATAAGAATCACAGACACAAAAACACACCTTTTTTATTCAGAATCCATATTCCATTCCATCACCGTCGGTGAAAGTCCCCTCTGCTCGGGAGCCTTTCACGCATCGGCAACAAAAAGCCTCCCTCACCGAGGGAGGTTGCATCGCATAGCGATGACGGAAGGAGCTTTTCAACAAATTCAGTCAGCCAGTGCCAAACCGTACTTATCGGCCAGTGCCTGCATGGTGCCATCGGCCTTCAGTGCATCAAAGGCATCATCCACAGCGGCGGCAGCATCACTGCCCTTGCGGAATGCCACGCCGTACTCCTCGGCGTTCAGCTCGTCCACGATCTTCAGGTCGGCATAGTCAGTGCCCTCACCGATCATGGCGTTGGCCAGGGTCAGGTCAAGTACAGCGGCATCGGCAGTGCCTGCGGCAACTTCCATCAGGCAGTCGGTCTGAACGCTCTTGGAAACGTAATCAGCCTGTGCCAGGTTCTCGTCTCCCTCAATGGCGGCCTCACCGGCGGAACCAGCCTCGGCGACCACGGTCTTACCCACCAGGTCAGCGGTAGAGGTATAATCGGTGCCATCTTTCACAACGACCACCTGTGCATTCTTTGCATAAGCCTTGGTGGTAGCGGCGTTCTGCATGATGTCATCGGTCAGGGTCATGCCGTTCCAGATGCAGTCGATGCTCTTGGCATCCAGCTCCACGACCTTGGTATCCCAGTTGATCTCCACAAACTCCGGCTCCACGCCCAGCTTTTCGCAGACAGCAGTGGCCAGCTCGGTATCAAAACCGGTGAAGTTGCCATCGGCATCGGTGTAGTTCATGGGCTCGTAAACAGTGTAGCCAATGACCAGCTTCCCCTTGCCCTTGATGTAATCCAGGTCGCTGCCTGCAGTCTGGGATGCGGCAGCACTGCCGGAAGCAGAGGCCGAGGCAGATGCGGCAGTGGAAGTGGAAGCGGCACCGCCGCAGGCGGCAAGGCTCAGTGCCATGGCACCGGCCAGAAATGCGGATACAAGACGTTTCATATACGGTTCCTCCCTCAGTGGCAAGCAGCTTTGTTTTATTGCTTTACCATGCTAAATTGCTAAACTGTGGTTATAGAATAGCGCGTTTTCTGCCATTTGGCAAGGGGGAAAACTGATTTTTCGCAGTTTGCTCAAATCTTTACCGCTTTACCACGGCAAAGCGGGCAATTTGACAAAACAAAAACGCCGCGTCGGCAGCTGCCAGACGCGGCGAGAGGGTTTCTCTCTGAAAACGCAGCAGAATGCCACCGTCCCCCTATCCGGGAGAGCCGGTGCGCGATTGCGAGACCGAAAAGGGTTTCCTCCTCAGCTCAGGGCATCCAGCGCCGCCTTTTGCAGATCGGTGATGTCGATGGTACACAGAGCCTTCAGGTCGGCATCGCCGCCGGAAAGCCCGGCGATCTCGGTGCGGGTCTTGCCCTTGAGGGCATTACAGAAGCCCTCGCTGTGCTCATACCACTCCTTACCCAGCGCCGATGCGCCGCGCATCCCATAGTCCTCGCCCAGCTCCAGCTTGGTCTTGACGAGATCCGGGGCTGTCACACCGCCGTCTGACACCACTGTCAGGGCCGGCTCAGCCATATCCGCAATGGCGCTGGTCACACGGCGGTCCGCATCGGTGGTCAGTGCCACGATGCTCACATCCACCTGCGCATTCACATCCTTGTCATCGGTGGCGGTGATGTCCGAAGTCCCGTTCACCGCTTCGATGCCCAGCGCGGCCCTGTCGCCCTTGGCGGCACCCAGTGCCCTGGCATTGGCGCAGGCCCAGGTCACGGCATCCCGGTAGCGATCCACAGCAATGGTGCAACCGCTCAGCAGGTCGGCATCCGTGGGCTTGCCGTCCTTATCCACTTTGAGCATGGAGACCTGTTCCGGGGTCATGCCGATCAGGTAATTGGCAAAGGCATCCGCCTGTTCCGCCCAGCCCTTTTTCAGAGAGGACACTGCCGCCAGCGGGTAATCGTCCCCCTTCTGCCGCTTGGTGCGCCAGTCGGTGGGCAGGGTCACATGGCCGGTGCTGTCCGCCGAAACAGACACTTCCAGCTCGTCCAGCAGAACACTCTCCAGTTTGCCCTCGCCATCCAGCAGGACAGCGGCCGCCGCCAGTTCAATTTTCCCTGCCCTGTCCTGATCGGTGGCCTCTGTCACCACACCCAGACCGGTTTTCCATGCCGCTGTCTGGGTCTGTGCGGAGGATGTTCCGCTGCTTCCGCTCATGCTGCCGGAGCTGCCCGACCCGGCGTTCGTTTTGCCGCAGGCGGTCAGCAGCAGCGCCGCCGCCATGGCACAGCTCCAAAGAGCCCGATGGTTCTGATTCATAGATACGCTCCCTTTCCACACGGCCCGTTGGGCCTTTGCCCCATAGTATGTCCAGAAGAGCGTAAGATTACGCAGCCGATGGGAGTTTTCCAAAGCAAGTGTCCGCTGGGGTGGGACCCTGTTGCCGCAGGCAATAGGGCGGGCGATGGAATGGTCCGTTTCACTTGCGCGGAAAAGCTCCCCGCGTGCTGCGCGCAGCCGTTCACATCAACGGACTCAGCAGCCGCAGCAAGCTGTCCAGTGCTGTGCCCGGCAGATTGGTGCGGCAGTCGGAGCGCATGATCTCCCGGCACTGCGGCAGGGTGCGCTCCACATCCTTCCGCAGTGCGGCGATCTGGCTGTTATGGAAGAGCAGTGTTCCGCACTCAAAATGGAGAAACAGGCTCCGGTAATCCATATTGATGCTGCCCACCACGGCCACGCGGTCATCGCTGACATAGCACTTGGCGTGGAGGAAACCGGGCGTGAATTCATAAATGCGCACACCCGCCCTGAGCAGGGGCAGATAGTAGGAACGGCTGAGCCGGAACACCAGCTTCTTGTCCGGGATCCCGGGCAGGATGAGCCGCACGTCCACCCCGCGCTTGGCCGCACTTTTCAGAGCATCCAGCATCTCCTCGCCCACGGCCAGGTAGGGCGTGTAGATATAAACATATCTCTGGGCCTGAGAGAGGATGTCCAGATAGACCGTCTCGGCCAGCGGCTCCTCATCCAGCGGGCTGTCCGCGTAGGGCTGCACCACGCCATCCTGCACTGCGGGCAGGCGGGTGGGCGCAAAGGCGGTGTAATCGGTCTCCTGCGGGCGGAAGGCGTTCCATACATTGAGGAACATCACGGTAAAGTTCCAGACAGCGGCTCCCTCCAGCCGGATGGCCGCATCCTTCCAGTAGCCAAAGCGCTGCTCAGCATTGATATACTCATCCGCCAGATTCACGCCGCCGGTGTAGGCCACATTGCCGTCAACCACCACGATCTTGCGGTGGTCGCGGTGGTTCATCACCAGCGAGACCAGCGGCACCACCGGGTTGAAAGGGATGCAGCGGATATGCGCCTTCTCCATGCGGATGACAAAATCACTGGGCAGACCCAGCAGGCTGCCAAAATCATCGTAGATCAGCCGCACATCCACGCCCTGGGCGGCCTTGCGGCGGAGGATCTGCTCCACACCGTCCCACATTTTGCCGGAACGGAGGATAAAAAATTCCAGAAAGATAAATTTTTCCGCCTTGTCCAGATCCGCCAGCAGCTGGGGATACATCTCCTCCCCGCAGGAAAAGTAGTGAGCAGCGGTATCCCTCCAGGCCGGATACGGCCCGAACTTTGCCACATAGCGGCTCAGGTTCCGGCTGGAGATATCCAGCGCATCGGTCTGGCCCTCGGGCTGGGCAAGCTCAGTCTGATGGGCCTGTTCCACCTTCTGCATCCGCTCCCGCAGATACTTGGCGGGGGCCTTGTTGCCAAAAGCCAGATAAAGCGCGCCGCCCAGCAGGGGCAGAAGGCCGATCAGAACGATCCAGCCGATCTTATAAGCGCTGTTTTCATCCTTGCGCACCAGATACAGCACGATCAGGATGCTCAGCGCCTTCAGGGCACCGTTCAGCCAGACCCGCCCCGCCGTGAACGACCAGAACGCCCAGAGCAGCCAGAGCACCTGTAAAGCCACCAGCACCACTGTGATCGTGACACGGTTGAAGAGGCGGTTGAAAAACTTGACGATAGGCAATCTGAACATGTGGTATCCCTCCCCTGCCGCCCACGGCGATTTTTGATGTTGTTAGTATAGCGCAGAGCGGAAGATTTTGCAAACAAAAAAGCGCCCACAACGGCTTTCCCCGCTATGAGCGCCTATTCAATCGTGGGCAAAATTTTTCCGAGGGCCGTTCGCTTATGCTTCCGCGTCCTCATAACCAACCAGCAGGCCGCCCAGCTCTGCATAATAGCTGCACAGACCGCCGCATTCGCTGATGTCCACCTTTGCTCCATCAAACACAGCCTTTACCATGTGCTTCAGGCGCTCGGCGGCGGCGGGATTACCGCAGTGAGAGATATGGAGCCTGCCGTTGGTGTAGCCGTGCTCTTTGAGTTCCAGCACGATGCGCTCCAGCGCACCATGCTCACCACGGGTCTTGCAGAGAACATCCAGCTCTCCGGCCTCACTTGCCTGTCCGATGACCCGGATGCCCAGCATCCGCGCCACAGCAGCAACAGCAGGCTTCACGCGGCCATTGCGGGCCAGATTGGCCAGCGATTCCAGCGAGAAGAGCAAATGGGTGTGTTTGTGGTAGCGGAGCATCTCTTCACAGACCTCGTCAAACTCCTTGCCCTCAGCCAGCAGATCCCGCAGATGCTCGGCCAGCAGGCGCTGCTCTGGGCCGGTGGAAAGGCTGTCCAGCACAAACACCCGCTTGCCGGGATTCTCCTGCTGGTATTCCTCGGCGGCCAGCTGGGCGGCATTGTAGCTGCCGGACAGAGTGCCCGTGATGGTGATGGCATACACCTCGTCGGCTCCCTCGTAGGCGGCCAGCCAATCGCTGACGTTGGGGCAGGAAGTCGAGGTCTTGCCCTTATAGGTGCGCAGGGTCTGGGCCATGCCCAAGGCATCCATTGTGCCGTTGTCCAGATATTCGGCATCGTCGGTGATGATCTTCAGGGGAACGCATTCAAAATCCACGCCCTGCAAGGTGTACAGGCTGGCGGAGGAATCCACAACAATCTTGGTGTTCATAAGCATTTATCTCCATTCCGGCGGCAGAGGATGCCGCAGTTTTTCCTGTTGTTTTGAATCACTATATCAGTTTTTCAAAAACCTGTCAACTGTTTTCTTGAATTATTTCAAAAGTTTTTAATTTCCTGTTGACCGCATTTCCAAAACATGGTATACTGTCCGCATGAAATTAGAATCAAACCGCCGCGTTGCGGCCTGCGCCGCAGGGTTTGCCCTGCCCCGGTATGCAGAACTCCCCACCGTAGGGCTTTATCTGGATCAGAGTGTACAGTTTGTCAACGGGTGTTTCCGCACATTTCAGGGGGTGGAGCTCACTGCTTCCATGGTGAGCAACTACGTTAAGAAAGGGATCATCAGCCACCCCATCAAAAAGAAGTATACCCGGGATCAGCTGGCCTGCCTGATCTACATCGTAGTTTCTAAAAACGTCCTGTCCATGGAAAATATCGACAGCCTGTTCAAGATGCAGCAGGCGCATTATACCTCCGCGCAGGCGTATGATACCTTTTGCGATGAGCTGGAGAATTACCTGCCCTATGTGTTCGGCCTGACCAAAAGCTTTTCCGAGCTGGAGCCGAATGTTGATGATGCACGCAAGCTCCTGCGCAGCACCATCATCTCGGCTGTGAACAAGATCTATCTGGACTGCGTTTTCACCGACCTGCGGCAGGAGCAGGCCCTCTGGCCCGATATCCTGCCGGATCTGGCATAACAACAAAAATGGCCCTCTCCGTCATGCTTTGCGAAGCATTGACGGAGAGGGTCATTTTTTTCTTAAAATGTAAGCGTGGGGCTGATCTCATTGCGGCGCTGGGCCTGCACGATGCAGTCCTTTTCCGGCACGACACCTGCCGCACCCAGGGTGTTGAACATGGTCTGCAAGGCAAGTGCCGGGGTGTTGTTCTCCTGCGAGAGATGGCAGAGGGCAAACTTCTTGCATCCCTCCTGGATCAGCTCCAGCAGCTTTGCCGAGCACTCATCGTTGGAAAGGTGGCCCCGGTTGGACTCGATGCGGGAGCGCAGGTAGTAGGGATACCGCCCGCTGCGGAGCATGTGGAGGTCGTAGTTGCTTTCCAGCGCCACCAGGTCACAGCCGCTCAGGGCCTGATGCACCGGCGGGGTCAGGACTCCCAGGTCGGTGGCAATGGTCATGGTCTTGTTGTCCGGGGTGTGGATGCGGTAGCCCACGCAGGGCACGTCGTGGCTGGTGGGGAACATCGTCACGCCGAAATCTCCCACATCCTCTTCCCCGCCGGACAGGGTGCGCAGCTCACAGCTGGCGGGCACAATGCCGTTTGCATCCAGAAAATCCAGCGTATCGTCTGCACCGTATACCGGCAGCGGATTCTTTTTGAGGAAGGTGGCCAGCCCCTTGACGTGGTCAGAGTGCTCGTGGGTGACCAGAATGCCCGCACAATCGCTGATGTTCAGGCCCAGCTCCTTGAGTGCCGCCGAGGTGGTGCGCACGCCCTTTCCCATATCAATGATGATGTACTTCTCCCCCGTGCGCACCACGCTGCAGTTGCCGGAGGAACCAGAGTATAACGAGATGAATTCAGACATTTCAAACCTCAAGAAACGAACCTCTCCGTCGTTGCTTCACAAAAGCTCCCTGTCAGGGAAACTTCTGCGAAGCAGACTGAGAGGTTCTGAATGATCACATTGCCGATTCCAGTGCAGCGGGCATCCGCTCCACCTTGCTGATCTCAGCGCCCAGGCCGCGCAGCTTTTCCACGATGTTCTCATAGCCGCGCTCAATGTGGCCGATCTCCTCGATCTCGCTGGTGCCGTCTGCCATCAGGGCAGCCACGACCATGGCCGCACCGGCACGCAGGTCAGAAGCGCGCAGGGGGGCGGGGTTCAGCTTGTCCACACCCTCAAACACGGCCACCTGACCGTCCACCTGCACCATTGCACCCATCTTGCGCAGCTCGTCCACATAGCGGAAGCGGTTGTCCCACACGCTCTCGGTGATGGTGGAGGTGCCCTTTGCCACGCTGAGCAGCACACCCATCAGGGGCTGCATATCGGTGGGGAAGCCCGGGTGGGGCATGGTGTTGATCTTGAGGGGCAGGATGTCGCCGGTGCGGCGAACCCGCACAGCATCGTCAAACTCCTCCACCTCAATGCCCGCACGGCGGAGCTTTGCGGTGATAGGCTCGAGGTGTTTGGGGGTGACGTTCTTCACCAGCACATCGCCGCCGGTGGCCGCTGCAGCCACCATGTAGCTGCCGGCCTCGATCTGGTCGGGGATGATGCTGTAGGTGCAGCCGTGCATCTGCTCGACGCCGCGCACCTTGATGACATCGGTGCCTGCGCCGCGCACATCAGCGCCGCACATATTCAGGAAGTTGGCCAGATCGACCACATGGGGCTCCTTGGCACAGTTTTCCAGAATGGTCTGACCCTTGGCCATGACAGCGGAGAGCATACCGTTCATGGTAGCGCCCACGCTCACCTTATCAAAGAAGATATGAGCGCCGTTCAGCTCGTCGGCGTGGACGGTGATCATGCCGTAGTCCACACTGTCCTCTGCGCCCAGAGCGCTGAACACCTTCAGGTGCTGGTCGATGGG
>ENA-ORUI01003013-ORUI01003013.1-human-gut-metagenome-genome-assembly--contig:-NODE-3013-length-12925-cov-8.809324_pt1 | contig 12925 bp, 12 predicted proteins | sample MGYA00242078_ERZ509205 | MGnify/ENA primary metagenome ERZ509205 (study PRJEB26280, sample SAMEA2338828) | human gut metagenome | biome: human gut; feature: human-associated habitat; material: faeces... | reverse complement strand
CGTAGCCCAGCCGCCAGCCCGTCATGGCATAGCTCTTGGAGAAGCCGTTCACCACGATGGTGCGCTCGGCCATGCCCGGCAGGGTGGCAATGGACACATGGGGCCGCAGGCCATAGTTCAGCTCCGCATAGATCTCATCCGACAGCACCATCACATTGGTGTCCCGCAGCACCTCGGCCACGGCTTCCAGATCTTCCCGCTCCATCACCGCGCCGGTGGGGTTGTTCGGGAAGGGCATGATCACCAGCTTGGTCCGGGGGGTGATGGCCGCCTTCAGGGCGTCGGCACGCAGCCGGAACTCGTCCTCCTGGCGGCAGGCCACATGGACCGGAACGCCGCCGGACAGGGTGGTGATGGGCTCGTAGCACACAAAGCAGGGCTCTGGGATGATCACCTCATCCCCGGGCTGGATCAGCGTGCGGATGCACATGTCAATGGCTTCGCTGCCGCCCACCGTCACCAGGATCTGCCGCATGGGGTCGTACCGCAGGCCCATGCGCCGCCCCAGATAGCGGCTGATCTCGGCCCGCAGCTCCTTTAAGCCAGCGTTGGAGGTGTACCGGGTACGGCCGTGCTCCAGGCTCTCGATGCCTGCTTCCCGCACGGCCCAGGGGGTCTTGAAGTCCGGCTCGCCCACGCCCAGGCTGATGCACTCCGGCATCTCGGCGGCCAGATCAAAAAATTTGCGGATGCCGGAGGGGCGCATGGCCTGGGCGGCAGGCGCGATCAGTTTATCGTAGTCCATCACAGCACCGTGCACTCTCTTTCGTCAATTTCATCGTCCTGGTACAGGCGGCCTTCCTTTTTGTAGGTGCGCAGCACAAAGTGGGTGGCGGTGGACAGCACGTCATCCAGCGGGCTCAGGCGCTTTGCCACAAACAGGGCGATCTCCTGGAAGGTCTGTCCCTTGATCACCAGCTGCAGGTCGTAACCGCCGCTCATCAGCAGCACGCTCTCCACCTCGTCAAAGGCCGCGATGGTGGCCGCGATCTCGTCAAAGCCGCGGCTCTTCTTGGGGCTGACGTTCAGCTCGATGACGGCTTCCACCCGGTTGACCCCGGCCTTTTCCCAGTCCACCAGCGTCTTGTAGCCCTTGATGATGCCCTGCGCACGGGCCAGGTCGATCATGGCCGCCACCTCGGCGGGGGATTTGTTCAGCATGGTGGCAATGTCCTCGATGGGCAGCCGCGCGTTGTCTTCCAGAATCTTCAAAAGCTGTTCCATAGCTCGTTACTCCTTCTCATCCCTGTATTGCGGAATTATACTTCAGTATAGCACAGTCCCCCATGGATTGCACCCAATTTTTTGCATAGAATGTCTTTTGCACCCGCAATCTGCTCTTTTTTACAAAAAGTGTGTTCAAATTTTGCCAAATCTGCTATACTGAAAGAGTAACCGTGTGCTGGCTCTTTTTGCGGCACGATCCAATCACAAGAAAACGAGGGTGGAAACGATGAAAGCATTTATTACTGTCATGGGACACGACACTGTGGGCGTGGTGGCAAAGGTCTCCGGCCTGTGCAGCGAGCTGAACATCAACATCGAGGACGTGACCCAGAGCATCCTGCAGGGGATGTTTGCCATGATCATGCTGGTGGACCTGAGCCACTGCAACGTAGGCCACGAGGAGCTGCACCGCCGCACCGATGCCCTGGCTGCTGAGATGAAGATGCAGATCAACGTGACCCGGCAGGAAGTTTTTGACGCCATGCACACCATCTGACCGAGCAAAGGAGTACAACACTGCTATGAGTATGTTTAACACCGGTGATATTCTTGAGACCATCGAGATGTTCACCCAGGACAACCTGGACGTCCGCACGGTGACCATGGGCATCAGCCTGCTGGACTGCATCGACCCGGACCCCAAAAAGGCCTGCGAGAATATCTACAACAAGATCACCACCAAGGCTGCCAACCTGGTACCTGCCGTGGAGCACATCAGTGCCGAGTACGGCATCCCCATCATCAACAAGCGCATCAGCGTTACCCCCATTGCCATGCTGCTGGGTGCCTGCCCGGAGGCAGACCCGGTGGATTTTGCCAAGACCCTGGACGCTGCCGGCAAGAAGGTGGGCGTGAACTTTGTGGGCGGCTACAGTGCTCTGGTGCACAAGGGCTTTTCTGCCGGTGACCGCCGCCTGATCGAGTCCATTCCCCGTGCCCTGGCCGAGACCGACATCGTGTGCAGCTCTGTGAACATCGGTGCCACCAAGGCCGGCCTGAACATGGACGCCATCAAGCTCATGGGCGAGGCTGTCAAGAAGGCCAGTGAGCTGACTGCCGACCGTCAGTGCATCGGTGCTGCCAAGCTGGTGGTGTTCTGCAACGCCCCGGAGGACAATCCCTTTATGGCCGGTGCTTTCCACGGCCCCGGTGAGCCGGACTGCGAGATCCATGTAGGCGTTTCCGGCCCCGGTGCTGTCCGTGCCGCCCTGGCCCGCCTGCCCAAGGATGCTCCCATCGACCAGGTGGCCGAGCTGGTCAAGCGCACCGCCTTCAAGATCACCCGCGTGGGCCAGCTGGTGGCAAACCTGGCTTCCGAAGCGCTGGGCGTGCCTGCCGGCATCATCGACCTGTCGCTGGCCCCCACCCCCGCCGTGGGCGACAGTGTGGCCAACATTCTGGAAGAAATGGGTCTGGAGACCTGCGGCTGCTGCGGCACCACCGCCTGCCTGGCCTTGCTGAACGATGCCGTGAAGAAGGGCGGCGTGATGGCCTCCAACCATGTGGGCGGCCTGTCCGGTGCCTTTATCCCGGTCAGTGAGGATGCCGGCATGATCCATGCCGCCGAGATCGGCTGCCTGACCATTGAAAAACTGGAAGCCATGACCGCAGTCTGCTCGGTGGGCATCGACATGGTCATCATCCCCGGCGACACCACCCCCGCCGTGATCAGTGCCCTCATCGCCGACGAAGCCGCCATCGGCATGGTGAACAGCAAGACCACCGCTGTGCGCGTGATCCCCGCCATCGGCCGCAAAGCCGGTGAGGTGCTGGACTTCGGCGGCCTGCTGGGCTACGGCCCCATCATGCCGGTCAACAGTCACGACCCCTCGGTGTTCATCAACCGCGGCGGCCGCCTGCCGGCTCCCATGCAGTCGCTGAAGAACTGAGAACCCTCTCAGTCATCTCGCATACGCTCGAAGCAGCTGTATAAATCACCTTTTACAGACCCATCCTCTGGATATCATTTCCAGAAGAAGGGTCTGTTTTTTTATGGGTAAGATGCTTTCCCGGCGGCAGATGCAGCACCTGTGCATCTGCCTTGCGCTCGGACTTTTGCTGTGCAGCCTGTGGCAGGCGGCGGCCTGGGGCCGCACCCAGCTGCACACCGGCGATGCGGTATGTGCCGATACCCTGCGGCTGCACATCCGCGCTGCCAGCGATGCCGTGGCCGACCAGAGCGCCAAGCTCCGGGTACGGGACGCCGTGCTGGCCTGTCTGGACGCTGCCTGTCCCGCCGGGAACCAGACCGACGCCCGCAGCTGGGCGGCCCGGAACCTGTTCACTTTGCAGCTTGCCGCCCGGCACGCGCTGGCCCGGTGCGGGGTGAATGCCCCGGTGCAGGTGCAGCTGGTCAACATGTACTTCCCGGCCCGGCAGTATACCGGCGGCTGCCTGCCCGCCGGGCGGTACGATGCGGTGCGCATCACCATCGGCTCCGGCAGCGGGCAGAACTGGTGGTGCGTGCTGTACCCCGGGCTGTGCCGTGCCGCCTGCGGCGGCTATGCCCTGCCGGAAGAAAACGATCTGGTGTGCGGGGACTACATCCTGCGCCTGCGCTTCGTGGACTGGTGGAACCGGCACACTGCTTCCCGCACCACCCGGGTGCTGGCCGGGTGACGCTGCCCTCCCCTGCTGCATAGCATGGAGAGAAAGGAGCGTGTGATCCTATGGCGATCCCTGCTTATTATTCCCTGCTCCATCGGGGCTCCTCCGGCCCGGATGTGGCCCTGGTGCAGACCTGGCTCAACGGTGTCCGTGATGCCTGCACCTGGCATGACCCCCTGAAGGCGGACGGAAGGTTCGGTCTTTCCACCGAGAACGCCGTAAAGGAGTTCCAGCTGAAAAACAAAATGAACGTGGACGGCAAGGTGGGTGCCAACACCTGGAACGTGCTCTACACCCGCTACACCGCAAAGCACGGCTTAAACGTGCCCTACCCCGGTATCCCCCTCCGCAGTGGAGCCTCCGGGGGCACCGTGCGGCTGGTGCAGCAGAAGCTCAACTCTCTGGGTGAGCGTCTGAACGCAGACGGCCGGTACGGAGCCGCCACCGCAGCCGCCGTGCAGCGGTTCCAGCGCCGCAACGGCCTTGCCGCCGACGGCAGCGTCGGTCAGGCCACCTGGGAAAAGATGTTCTGAGTTTACAATTTAAAATAATTTTCTCCTAGAACTCCCTCAGTCAAATCCTTCGGATTTGCCCGCTCCCTCACAGAGGGAGCCTTTGGCAGAGCGGAAATCGTTCCGGTTTCGTCAGAGGCCCCATCTCCGAGGGGGCTGGCATCGCGCCAGCGATGACTGAGGGAGTTTTTTTCGGCAGCCTTTTGTTTCCATCCCGTTGCGAAAGAAACCTCCGTTGTTCTATAATAGGGTAAAAATCATCTGAAAGGCGGTGTTCGCTTTTGCGTTTTGCGCATCTTTCCGACCTGCATCTGGGCAAGCGGGTGTGCGAGTTTTCCATGCTGGAGGACCAGAAATACATCCTGGAGCAGATTCTTACCCTGCTGGATGCCCACCCTGTGGACGGGGTACTGCTGGCAGGCGACCTGTACGACAAGCCCGTTCCCCCGGCCGAGGCCGTGCGCCTGCTGGACTGGTTCCTCACCCAGCTGGCAGCCCGGGGCCTGCCGGTGTTTGCCATCAGCGGCAACCACGATTCCGCCGACCGTGTGGCCTTTGGTTCAGCCCTACTGGAAACCAGCCGGGTATACGTCAGCCCGGTGTTCTCCGGTGCGCCGCAGCCCATCTGCCTTGCGGACGAGCATGGCCCGGTGGATGTGTACTTACTGCCCTTTCTGAAGCCCGCTTCCGTGCGGCATGTCTGGCCGGACGAGCCCATTGAGAGCTACAACGACGCCATTGCCTGCGTGCTGCGGCACTGCACCCCGGACCCTGTCCACCGCAGCCTGCTGGTAGCCCACCAGTTCGTGGCCGGTGCCGCCGCCTGCGAGAGTGAAGAGCCTTCCGTGGGCGGGCTGGACTGCGTGGACGCGGCCCTGTTCGATGCCTTTGACTATGTGGCCCTGGGCCACCTGCACAGCCCCCAGAAGGTGGGCCGCGACACCCTGCGCTACTGCGGCACCCCGCTGAAGTATTCCTTCTCGGAAGCGCACCAGCATAAAAGCATCACCTTTGTGGACCTGGGCGAAAAAGGCTGCGTGGACATTTCCGCCGCGCCCCTGACCCCGCTGCACGACCTGCGGGAGGTCCGGGGCAGCTATCTGGAACTGACCGACCACCGCACCTACGAGGGCACCGCCACCGACGATTATCTGCACATCACCCTGACCGATGAGCAGGACGTGCCGGACGCACTGGCCAAGCTACGGCTGATCTACCCCAACCTGATGCGGCTGGACTACGACAACCGCCGCACCCGCGAAGATCAGCAAATCACCGCGCCGGAGCGGGTGGAGAACATCACACCCTTGCAGCATCTTGCTGCCTTTTACGAACTGCAGAACAACCAGCCCCTGACCGATGAGCAGGCCGCGTTCTGCCAGCAGCTCATTGAGGACATCTGGAAGGAGGGGGAGGACGCATGAGACCGCTCCGCCTGACCCTGTCGGCTTTTGGCCCCTATGCCGCCGAGACCACCCTGGAACTGGAAAAGCTGGGCAAAGGCGGCCTGTACCTTGTCACCGGCGATACCGGTGCCGGCAAGACCACCCTGTTCGACGCCATCACCTACGCGCTCTACGACCACTCCAGCGGCGGTGTGCGGGAGGGTGCCATGCTGCGCAGCCAATATGCCGACCCCAAAACGCCCACCTTTGTGGAACTGGAATTTGAGGTGAATGGTGCCCGCTACACGGTGCGCCGCAATCCGGAATACCCCCGCCCCAAGGCGCGGGGCGAGGGCTTTACCACCGAAAAAGCAGACGCCACCCTCACCTATGCCGACGGCCGCCCGCCGGTGACCAAGGCACGGGATGTGAACGCCGCCGTGCTGGACATTCTGGGGCTGGACTACAACCAGTTCTGCCAGATCGCCATGATCGCGCAGGGGCAGTTCACCAAACTGCTGAATGCCTCCACCGAGGAGCGCAGCCGCATTTTCCGCAAGCTGTTCCGCACCCAGCGATACGCCAAATTGCAGGACCGTCTGCAGGAAGAAGCTTCCCGCCTGAACCAGCAGCGTCTGGCCCAGAACACCCAGCTGGACAGCCTGCTGGCCGGGCTGCAGGTCGCACCCGACGACCCGGACGCCGACGCGCTGGCCGCCCTCTGTGCCCAGACCGAGCCTGCCACCGCGCTGACCTTATTGGAGGAGCTGCTGCAGCGCCAGCAGGCCGCACAGGAGGCCGCCGCCGCATCCCTTGCCGACACCGAAGCCCGGCTGGATGCCATACAGCAGCAGCTGGGAGCCGCCCGGCAGGCCGCGCAATTGGCCCGGCAGCTGGCCGAACAACAGGCCGCGCTGGACGCCGCCCGGCCCGCACTGGATGCCGCCAAAGCCGAGAGCGCCCGCCACGCCGGGGATGCCGCCCGGTTGGATGCCCTGACCGGCCAGGTGACCCAGGCCCGCACCGCCCTGACCGCCTACGACGAGCTGGACGCGCTGTGCCGGGAGCAGAAGCAGGCACAGGATGCCGCGCAGCTGGCCGGGGCACTGGCCGCGAAGCGCCGCACCCAGCTGGAAGCGCTGGACGCCAGCCTTGCTGCAGCCGACACCGCCCTTGCCGTGCTGGTGGATGCCCCCACCCGGCAGCTGGCTTTGCAGAATCAGGCTGCGCAGCTGGAAGCCCGCAGCACCGCGCTGGACGCCCTTGCCCAGCGGCTGGCCGACAGCCAGAAACAGGCCCGGCAAGCCCGCCGGGCACAGGACGCCTACCGCGCCGCCGCTGCCCGGCAGGATGAAGCCCGCGCCCGACGGGATGCACTGGACCGGGCCTTTCTGGACGCGCAGGCCGGTCTGCTGGCACAGGAGCTGACCGAGGGTGCCCCCTGCCCGGTGTGCGGCAGCACCCATCACCCGGCCCGGGCCGTCCTGCCCCGCACCGCACCCACGCAGGTACAGGTGGAGCAGGCCCGGCAGGCCGCCGAGGAAGCCGACCGTGCCGCGCAAACGGCCAGCGCCGCCGCCCAGAGCGCCCTTGCCGCTGCAGACGAAGCCCGCCGCAGCCTGCGCCGGGACGCCGAGGCCCTGCTGCCGGAGCGCTTTGCCGTGCCGGAAGGCAAACCTCCGGTGCAGCTGACCTTCGCCCTGATGAATACCGTCCTGTCCGAGGAAACTGCCGCCCTGCAGGCCGCCCGCACCGACTGCACGGCCAGCCTGCGGCAGGCCGGAGCCGACTGTCGGCGCAAGGCGCAGCTGGAAGCCGACCGGCAGGCCCACACCCGCCAGCGCCCGGCGCTGGAACAGCAGGTGCAGGAGGCTGACCGCACCGCTGCCGCTCAGTCTGCCCGCGTGCAGGCACTGGAACAGCAGGTGCTTGCCAAACAGAAAGCCCTGCCCTACCCCCAGCGGGCGCAGGCGCAGGCCGCGCTGGACCTGCTGGAAGCCGACCGCACCGCCCTGCGCGCCGGGATGGAACAGGCCGAAGCTGCCCTGCGCACGGCACAGCAGAACTACGCGGCCGCCAAAGCCGCTGTGGATGCCCTGCGCAGCCAGCAGGCAGCGGCCCAGAGTTCCGCCCCGGCTCAGCCTCCGGAAACCTTACGGGAAGCGGCTGCTGAACTGACTGCTGCACGGGATGCCGCCCGCGGGCAGGAAAAGCAGCTGGCCGCCCGCCTGCTGCCCAACCGCCGCATCATGGAACAGTACCGCACCGCCGCTGCGCAGCACGCCGCATTGGAGCAGCGCGCCCAGTGGGTGGGAGCACTGGCCGCCACCGCCGGCGGCACCCTGACCAGCAAACAGAAGATCAAACTGGAAGCCTACATCCAGATGGACTACCTCGACCGCATCCTGCGCCACGCCAACCTCCGCCTGATGCAGATGACCGATGCCCAGTACGAACTGGAGCGCATCGGGGCCGAGAACCAGCGCAGCCAGTCCGGCCTGGACCTTGGCGTCATCGACCACTACAACGGAACCCGCCGCAGTGTCAAGACCCTGTCCGGTGGTGAGAGCTTCAAGGCCTCGCTGGCGCTGGCCCTGGGCCTTTCGGATGAAGTGCAGAGCGCCGCCGGCGGCATCCGGCTGGACACCCTGTTCCTGGACGAGGGCTTCGGCAGCCTGGACGAGGAATCGCTGGAACAGGCCATCCGGGTGCTGGCCGGTCTGACCGAGGGCGACCGGCTGGTGGGCATCATCTCCCATGTGGGAGCCCTGAAGGACCGCATCGACCGGCAGGTGGTGGTGCACAAAAACCGCACCGGCGGCTCCACCGTGGAGCTGGTGGTGTAAAACGCCCCGCCGCCGGGCATCCTAACGGCAGGAGGTGACCGCTTTTATGAATTCCCTCACGCCGTTCATCCATCATGCCCTTCCGGACCGGCCCGGGCCTTCTTCCGCGCCGGAAGCCAACTGCAGCCGGTGCAGCCCGCCGCTGGGCAAACAGCCGGACCCGACCCAGCCGCCCGGAGACCCCTCGGCACCCGGCACCCAGCTGCCCCCGCCGGAAGTGCCCGGCAATCCTCCGCACCCGGAACCGGGCAGCGCTCCGCAGGCCGGTGTGCCCATGACCGACGGCACCCCCGCCGCCTGCCGCCAGAAGAACGCACAGGAATTTCTGGCCGGGAAAGTTCCCGGTGTGATGGCGCAATATGCCCCGGGGCTGTTCAGCACCCTGCAGCACACTCACTCGGCCCACCCCGCCCCGGATGAGGACGCCGACGCGGTGCAGCAGCTTGTGGAGTGGCGCGAAAACGCCCCTTACGGCTGAGCCGCACAAAAAATTTTCCGTTAATTTTTGCTTTACCTGTTGAAATCTTGCCGCGCTTCCCTTATTATGGTAGCAAACAAAGATAAAGGCAGGTTTTGCATTATGGCAGAGATCAAATACGAAGTGGTTCAGCGCATCGCTGTGCTTTCGGAGCGTCCCCGCGGCTGGGAGCGTCAGCTGAACCTCATCAGCTGGAACGACGGCGAGCCGAAATACGACATCCGCGACTGGTCTCCGGACGGCACCCGCATGGGCAAGGGCATCTCCCTGAGCCATGACGAGATGGCCATCCTCAAGGGTCTTCTGGACGAGCTGGAGCTGTAAGCATGGACGGCCGCGAAGAGTTTCTGCAGATCTGGAAGCAGCACGTCACCCGCCCCGGCAGCGAAAAGCTGCTGGACTGGCTGGATCATAAGACCGATTTCTTTGCGGCACCGGCCTCCACCCGGTTCCACGGTGCCTGCGAAGGCGGCCTGTGTATGCACAGTCTGAACGTCTACCATGCCCTGCATGACACCTTTTTCACGGAGGGCGACAGCGAAGAAAGCTTTGCCATCTGTGCACTGCTGCACGACCTGTGCAAGGCCAACTACTACAAAGCCGGCACCCGCAACGTGAAAAACGAGGTGACCGGCCAGTGGGAAAAAGTCCCCAGCTACAGCGTGGAAGATCTGTTCCCCTACGGCCACGGCGAAAAGAGCGTGTTCCTCATCGAGCGCTTCATGAAGCTGAAGGTCGAAGAAGCGGTGGCCATCCGCTGGCATATGGGCGGCTTTGACGATGCGGCCCGGGGCGGCTGCTTTGCCATCTCGGAAGCCTACGACAAGTATCCCCTTGCCGTCAAGCTGCACATCGCCGACCTGGAAGCCACCTACCTCATGGAGCACCGCACCAGCGCCGTGCGGTAAGATCCTGCACTTTCTTTTCTCATGAAAAACAAAAATCATCTGCAGCGGTTTCTCCGGGCTTTCCAACGCTCCGGGAGATTTTGTTGCAGATGATTTTGTTTTTTGGGCATCCTCTCCGTCTCACTTCGTTCGACAGCTGCTCCCCACGTTGGCAGTCCATGCAAAGTTTCTGGTTCCGCCAGCCGGATGGCCTCGTACAGCGGCTCCACGCCGTACACGCCGCCCACACTGACCGAAAGCCGGATCTCCGGGTGGCTCTGCAGGGAAGCGCTCCGCACGGCTTCCCGGATGCGTTCCATCACCCCTTCCAGGCCTTCCGCTTTGGTCTTCGGCATCAGCAGCAGGAACTCGTCCCCGCCGTAGCGCACCAGAACATCGCTTTCCCGCAAGCAGGCCTGCACGGCCCCGGCGATGCACTGCAGGGCTTTGTCGCCCACCAGATGGCCATAGCTGTCGTTGACCGCCTTGAAGTGATCCACATCGATGACCACCACGCCCTCAATGGCACTGCTTTCTGCCAGAAACTTTTCGAAATACCGGCGGGAATACGCCCCCGTCAGCGAATCGAGGAAAATGCTGCGGTCCATCCCGTTGCCGTGATCCAGCAGCATCCGGCGGCCGCCCATATCCAGCCATCGCCCGTCCGAAAGCTTGGAGACCATTTCCAGCACACAGCCCCTGCCATGAAGCTCCACATACCGCGAAAGGACGAAATAGGCCTCTTCCTCCTTGAATTCGAGTTTGTTCAGGGTCGTCCGGCGGGCATAAGCCTTGGCCGAGATGCAGTTCTCGCACCGGCTGGTCTTGTTCCAGACCATATGACACCTGCCGGGCTGCTCCTCCAGCGTCCCGTCCGGATGCAGCGTCAGCACCTTGGCGCGCTCCGGATCCACCAGGCGTACCAGATCAAACACACTGTGCAGCTGCTGCAGCAGAGCCGTCTGCCCAGCGCTGTCCTCGCTGCCGAACACTTCCTCCGGCAGGCGCTGCTCCTGTGCATCGTCCAGCAGCTGTCCCACCACGCTGACGCACCGCCGCACGCCGCCCCGACTCCACAGCGTGCGCATCACGAGCCGCTGGGCGTGGTATGCATTCTCCATCTCGACCTGCACCGGAAAACTGACCTCCGGCGTATCCGGCGTCATCTTTTCCAGGGCTTCCAGCACCCGGCGGCGGTCTTTCAGGCTCAGGAAATTCAGTCCGCGGCCATGGTCGAAATCCAGCGTCTGCACCCTCCACCGCCTGTGTGCCGTTTTCCGCTTCCAGGTATTCATAGCCATCGCCCAGGATCTCTTTGAGCATGGCCCGGTTGATCTCGGAGTCATCCGCGATCAGGATCTTCTGTTTTGCATCCATTGCCGCTTCGTTCCTCCTTTTCTGTCCGCCGGTTCCCGCACAGCTGCCATCCTGCCGGGATCTTTTGATTGAAAAAAAGCTGCTGCAGCAGCGTCACGCCATTGCAGCAGCTTTTTCAGATTTCAAAGCAACGCTTACACCGCACCGCATTCCGCCATCATTTCGTCAAAACGGTTCAGCAACTCCACCGAGAGCCGTTCCAGCGCCGTTTTGGGCCGCCAGACCGCTTCTTCCGGCGGGGCCTGCATGGGTGTCGCCTTTTGTTCCGGCTCCTGCCGGGGCGGTTCCGGAGCCGCTTGTGCGCTCTCCGGCTCTGCGATGGCCGGGGCTTCCGGCGGGGCTGTCACACAGAGCGGTTCCTGCCGCTCCGCTGCCGGCTGTTTTTCCGCGGCCTGCAGCGCCTGTTCGGCACGCTCTGCCCGTTCAGAAGCCTGCCGGGCTTCTTCCCTTGCCTGCTCACAGGCGGCTTCCAGTTCCGCATTTTCATGGCGGAGCGCCAGCATCTGCCGTTCACAGGCGAACAGTCGGGTCTGGTAGCGGCGCACTTCCGCACGGGCAGCGGCCAGCTTCCGGTCAAGCTGTTCCATCTGTTCGCGCAGGTCCTGCACCCGCACCCCGTCTGTCCGGGCGAATGCGGTCACCTGCATGGCCGTCTGCTGGGCAAGGCGCTGCCGCAGTACACGGTTTTCCTGTCGGATCTGCGCCATAATGCCCTCCATTTCCCGTTCATGCTCCCGGGTCAGGCGGTTTTCTGCCGCGTGCACTGCACAGAGGTGCTCAATGCAGGCCTCAACGTCCTTTTTTCGGTATCCGAACCATCCGATCCGCAGCGGGACGTCTGTTTTCCGCATAGCAATGCCTCCCTCCGCTCACGCGCAGAGACCGCCCCGTTCCGGGGCGCGGTGCCAAGATGTCGTTGTGAATGCTTTTTACTTGCGCTTGTTCAGCATGGCCATCAGCTGGTCATAGTAGCCATCGTTCTCTTCCTCCACCGGGCGGGCTGCACTGCCGGAGGCCTGTGCCGTACCGGCGGCAGGCTGTGCGGCCGATGCAGCGGTGGTGTCGGTGCTGAACACCGCCGACTGAGTGGAAGTGCTGCCGCCCATGGCGTTGTTGATGCTGTTGCGCAGCTCGCTGGGGGTGCTGGGGGTCTTGTTGTCAAAACCGGTCGCGACCACGGTCACGCGCATTTCATCGGACAGGTTCTCATCGAACGCAGTACCCCAGATGATGTTCGCATCCGGATGGGCGCTCTGGGTGATGAGGCCGGCAGCGGTCTCCACATCCTCCAGGCCGATGTCCGGGCTGGAGGTGATGTTGATGATGACGCCGTGCGCACCGGCAATGCTGGTCTCCAGCAGCGGGCTGGAAATGGCAGCCTTGGCGGCATTCTCGGCCTTACCGGCACCCTTGGCGCTGCCCACGCCCATGTGGGCATAGCCGGCATCCTTCATGATGGAGCGCACGTCGGCGAAGTCCAGGTTGATGAAGGCGGGCACGTTGATCAGTGCGGAGATGGACTCCACGCCCTGACGCAGCACGTTGTCGGCGGCCTGGAAGGCGTTCATCAGGGTGATCTTCTCCTGGCTGATCATCTTCAGGCGCT
>ENA-ORUI01003011-ORUI01003011.1-human-gut-metagenome-genome-assembly--contig:-NODE-3011-length-12931-cov-4.074247_pt1 | contig 12931 bp, 10 predicted proteins | sample MGYA00242078_ERZ509205 | MGnify/ENA primary metagenome ERZ509205 (study PRJEB26280, sample SAMEA2338828) | human gut metagenome | biome: human gut; feature: human-associated habitat; material: faeces... | reverse complement strand
AGCAGATATTTTTTGCACTTATATCAAAAAAAATCATCCGGAGCTGCAAACAGATATAAAAGCATGGATGAAATATATTGATGGCAATATTATATCTTATGATCCGCCAACAACAGAAAGAGGATCGTTAAATACCGGGGAATCAGGAGTGGAAATGTTGGTTATGGAAGCTGATATTGATAATGTGAAGACGGATACCGGAAAAACTTACTGCATAGGTATGGGGTCATATTCTGTATTTAAAAATCATTCAGATTGCGTAGGAGTGACAGATTTATTAATTCGTGATTTGGATGCAGAAAAAGAAAACAAAGAGGATTCGCAAGTTAGAGTGGAATATGATGATATATGGACGATAGAATATGGAAAATGAAATAAAGCGGTTAGAAAAAAATAGAAGTGTCACGATAGTAGTAATGCTGGTAATCATGCTGGCAATCGTATTGAGTGCATGCACAGTTTCGGCAGGTGGGGAACCGCATGTAAAATCCAAAAGTGAAAAAGCAATTGAGCAGGCAAAAACAATACTACAGGGGATAAAATCCGGTGATGCAGAGAAAATAGCAGATCAGTTTAGTCCGATTGCGAAAGAAAAACATCCGGAATTAGAAAATGATATCAAAAAATGGATGGGTTTTTTAGACGGAGAAATTATATCCTATGGTGAACCTGTTCGTGATTTTGGGGATGCAACATGGGATGAAGATGGATATATTATATGGGGAGGAAGTATAGAAATTGATAATGTAAAAACCGATACAGGGAAAACATATGAGATTGTTTATGGGGTGTATGCTACAGTAAGGGATCATCCAGAATATGAAGGGGTGACAGATTTACTTGTAATTGATACCAAAAAACAAGAAAAGGCAAATATGGAAGATAAAGACATAGATCTTTCTGATGCGCAGAAAAGCGTGGGCTATGATGATGTTTATTGGGAGTGGTAGACAAAGGAACAGTAGGAGAAAAAGTTATGGCGTTTGTGACAATGATTTTTGCATACATGGTAATAGCTGGAGTAATTGCAATGGTGATTGCCGGGACAATCAGCACGATAGGTCTTATTGTCTTGATTATATCGTTGATTCGACGGCACAGGGCTAAAGTCCGGGGAGAAAAGCCCAAAAAATTTGGTTTGATTACAGGGTGGATTTTGTTTTTGCTGCCAATATTTGTAGTTATTGGTTTTATAGTCTATTGGTTTGTTTGAATATTGAGTTGGTGGAAGTGGAGATAATGTTAGATCAAATAATTAAAAATTGTCTGGATCAAATGCAGGAATTTGTGAATGGGGTGATTTTTCTTATTTCATTTTTGGCTTTACGAAGAAGAACTGGTGGTTTTCATATGAAGACGTTTAAAGCATGCTACGTGGCAACCATCGGGACATTTATAGGTGTTTTGCTTGTGAAAAATATTATGTATACAAAATGATAGTACATCATCAAAAATTCCCTTTGTATTTAAAATGATTTTCTGTGTAGCATCGTTAAGCAACAGATTTGTATCTTCCACACAGCGGTTTTCGACAGTATAGACATGTCTGCCGATATGGAACGGATCAAAGGTGCAGACAAAGATCACAAAACTTTGTTTCAACTGCGTGTAATCCATGCCCTTGTCGAGCAGGTTTAAATCAATCATCCCCTGATAATAGCGGGTGCGCTTCGGAAGATTTTTATGGTGTCCGTTCTGCATTTCAATGTTGTAAACCGTATCAAAATCGTCCTCAACATACACATCCAGCCGGATGCTCTTCGCATCCAGAGACAGATTAATCGTTTTCTGATCCTCGGGATACTCAATGCGTGAAATCTTAATATTCAGTATAGTTTCCAGAAACGGTTTACAATATTTGGGATCGCGCATAACAATCCCAAACATAAAATCATCACTAATGGTAAGGTCTTCGAACTTTTTGCTCTTGTACATTTTCTTCTCCTTTGTAGTGGCGGAGAGGAAAACGTGTGATATAGCGGCTGTTCTTCTATCAAGATTGTAACATGGAAGCCCCCCAGCTTTCAATATCTGAAAATAAAAACAATAATAAAATAATAACTGAATTTTTGCTCTGCACGAAATTCCTCTCCAATATTTAATTGTTTCGTACACATGGAAAAAACGGATGAAATATCCGGTGAAATGCAGCGGTATATAAATTTAGCTGCAAATTCGAAATGTGTAAAGAAAATATAGCATGGAAGAAACATATGCACAATAGGAAAACAGGACTAAAATTAAGACGTTAAAAAATCTTCACAAAAAATTAGCACTCGATACTTGATAATGGAAGTCGATTTTTGTCCGGCCTTGTGTATCCCGGAAGTGCCTGTTTTACAGGCTTTCCGGGGCATCAGCCATTTTGTCTGGTATTGTAAAGCAGTGTCAGATTTGTCGTAAATGTCGTAAATTTGTGGTCAAAAAATGATGAGAAATGGAGAGTGCTAATAAAATGAAATTAACGTATACAAATGTAAATGGATATCTGATCCCGAATCTCACCTATAAATCCGGTGAGCAGATGGAGCAACTTGGCAAGTATGGTTTTCTTCGCAGAGATTATCTGAAAAACCATCGAAATTCAACCTATCAGGTGATGCTTCTGCAGGATACGATAGGAGAGCATCTTCTGGAAGTGGACAAGGCAGCCAGGGAACGGGAAGAAGTGATTCTGAAACAGTTGGAAGAAAAAGAACCACTGCCGGATAAGGAGAAAGATCAGATGGCATGGGTAAGAGCTGCCAATCAGCACAGAGCGATTGCAGAAGAGATTATCCTGAAAGAATTGATTTATGTATAAGGATTGTCAGTAACTAATCTGGCAGGTAACTGATAAAAATAGAATATTGTGAGCGAAGTAAGACGTGAGTCATAAGATATGGCTTGCGTCTTTTCCTTTTGAACTGGAAAGAAGGATGGGAGCATGGCACAGATTTTTCGTGTAGAGAGAACTAAGAATTTTACGGTAATGAGTAATCATCATTTCAAGAATAAGAATCTGACATTGAAAGCGAAAGGTCTATTATCGCTGATGTTAAGTTTAAAGTATCAGGCGGAACAGAATAGAAAGACAGCTGAGAACGAAGTGCAAAAATTGAAAAAAAGGATAAGATTGCAATCAGAGAAAATAAACGAGATAAAATTTTTCTGTGGAATCGGATATATAGTGTCACTTGTACTTTCAGCTTGTCTTATTAAGATGTGCTTCTTGTGATTTTAAATGCGATATTTCAGAATTAAATTATGATTTTTGATAGATTAGATTGTTTGAAACGCATTTTTATGATATGATGATAAATACCATGTGAACAGATATTTCAAGCAAATAAGATTGAGGTGAAAAAATGGCAGTTAGTTACAAGAAATTGTGGAAATTGTTAATTGATAAAGAAATGATGAAGAAAGATTTGCGTGCAATGACAGGAGTTAGTACAACAACGATGTCTCGATTATCAAAAGATGAAAATGTAAGTACAGAGATTCTGTCAAAGATATGTTCTGCTTTGAATTGTGATGTGGGAGATATCATGGAATTTGTTCCTGATAAAAAAGAGGAGCAGTAAGGAGGTACGGGAACATGGATCATTCTTATCCTTATATTGCGTCTTTGACCAGAGAGCCGTTCCTTTTCTACGAAATGCGTTCTACCGCAAAGCTAATGGCAGAAGGAAATTCCGATGATGCAATTGTTAAAGAAATTGTAGAGCAGAATCTTTTTCAGTATCCAACGGAAAAATCTATTACACGCATGGCGAAAGCTTGTATAAAACGGCTTCATGCACTGGAAGATGATTCGCTGGTTGCTGCGATTGCGTCACAGCCAACGGATGTAGCAAAACAGATTTGTCTTTATGCCTTGATGAAGCAGAGCCGACTGGTTTGGGAATTTATGCTGACAGTCATTGGTGAGAAGTACAGATTAAGGGACACGTCTTTTGGTAAGATAGATTTGAATACATTTTTTATGCGCTTGCAGGAGCAGAATGATACCGTGGCTTCCTGGAGCGATACTACAATAACAAAGTTAAAACAGATTATTGCCAGAGTGCTTGTTGAAACAGAATATCTCGACGACCGGGGGACAGATCATTTGAATCCAGTATGGCTGCATCCTGTTTTGGAGAATGCCATCAGAAGCAATGGCGACACGGCGATACTGCCAGCGTTTAATTGCTTTTCTTAGGAGGTAGCCAATGAGTGACATAAAAGAACGCCTGGACAAAGTTCGGGCATTGATTCAGGAACCGGAGTTCTTGGAAGGCAAAGGACTCAGCAATGAGGTGAATATCAGAATCTTCTGTTATGAACCTGAAAATGAAATGATTGTCCGTCATTTTGTAAATCAGCTGGAAACAGATCAGTCCTTAGATTGCCATTTGATCGTTTGTAATTTATATAAAACATTTCTCTCTATCTGCGATGATATGGACATTACAGATGAGATTCCCGATATGGAAGAAGCTGACGGAAGTGCTTATCTTCTGGAGCAGCTTAACTCCGCAATCGGTAATGGAGAGTTCATTGATAAAATCCAGTATGAGCCACACGAACCGGGTGATGTGCTGATGCTGACAGGTGTGGGCGAGGTGTTCCCGTTTATGAGAATCCATACGTTATTGGAAGCCTTGCAACCGTATTTTTCGGATGTTCCGATTTTGGTTATGTATCCGGGTGAGTTTGATGGTCGTCATGTAAAACTGTTCAATCGTCTGACACCAAATGATTATTACCGGGCATTCAATGTCATAGATTAAGGGGGATAAAGCCATGATGATTCGAGATATGTTTGCGGATGACATTAACCGCAAAATCAATGGTGTAATTAAAGTAGATCAGGCTGCTGATGATGTAATCGAGCAGGAGTTAAATGAATATGTCATTACCAGAGAATTGAAGAAACATTTCATTACGTTCTTCAATTATTACGGTGATGCTTTTGACCAGCCGACAGCCGATATGGGTGTTTGGATTTCCGGTTTCTTTGGAAGTGGTAAATCTCACTTCCTGAAAATGCTTTCGTACCTTTTGGAAAATAAAGAGGTAAAAGGCATCCGCAGTGTGGAGCGTTTCCGTAAAAAGTTTGAGGACGACCCGGCAACCTTTATGCTGATTGATCGTGCCACAAAGGGACAGACCGAGACAATTCTGTTCAATATTGATATTGAGGGATTCAGCAATAAAGATAAGACTGCGGTTCTTCGTGTATTTGCCAAAATGTTCTACAACCATCTGGGATTTTACGGTGAGAACCTGAAAGTTGCCATGATGGAGCGTTATATTGATCAGCAGGGAAAGACCGAGGAGTTCCGCAGAGTTTTTGAAGAAAAGAAAGGAAAGCCTTGGCTTGAAATGCGCCGTGCTTTTGCTTTCAATGGCAAGTTCATCATCCCGACATTGATGGAAGTTCTGGATATGAGTGAGGACGATGCCAAGACGTGGTTCAATGATAAAACCGCAACAGAAATTTCTATTGCACAGCTTGTGGAAGATATGAAAGCCTATGTGGATACAAAGCCAGCCAACTTCCGTCTGCTGTTTATGATTGACGAGGTTGGTCAGTATGTTGGTACGGATACCGATATGCTTTTGAACCTCCAGTCTCTGACTGAGAAAATAGGAAGTGAATGCGAGGGTAAGATTTGGGTAATCTGCACCGGACAGGAAGCCATTGATGAAATCATCAAAGTTCGTGCCGATGAGTTCTCCCGTATCCAGGCTCGTTTCAAAACAAGACTGAGCTTATCTTCTTCCTCCGTGGATGAAGTCATCCAGAAGCGTATTCTGAAAAAGAAACCGGAAGCAACAATGGATTTGGAAACCGTTTATGAGCAGAATGATTCTGTCCTGCGTAACCTGTTCAGCTTCAATGGCTCTATTCTGGATATTAAAGGCTATTCCGGTCCGAGGGAATTTACTGAGAACTTCCCGTTCGTGCCGTATCAGTTTATTATTATGCAGAAGGTATTTGCTGAAATCCGCAAGCACGGAAATTCCGGCAAGCACCTGTCCGGTGGTGAGCGTTCCATGCTGTCCGGTTTCCAGGAAGCTGCACAGAAAATTCAGGAGAAGGATGAGTATGCACTTGTTCCGTTCTTCCGTTTTTATGATACCGTACATACTTTTCTGGATGGTTCAATTCGTCGTGTAATTGAACGTTGCCAAAAAGCTGCCGACAACGGTGATGGCATCGAACAGCAGGATGTAGATGTACTGAAACTCCTGTATCTGATTCGGTATATTGATGATATTCCTTCCAATCTGGATAATATCGTAATCCTTATGGCAGACGATATTCGTGTAGATAAGATTATCATGCGTGAAGCTGTCCGTGGATGTCTTGACCGTTTGATGAGCCAGAACTATATTGGCAGAACCGGTGACACCTATAATTTCTTGACAGATGAAGAACAGGACATTCAGCGTGAAATCCGAGACACCAATGTGGATACTGCTTCTATCGTGGAGCGTATTGCTCAGATGATTTACGGTGATATTTTCACAACCAAGAAGTTCCGTTATGGAAAATATGACTTTGCTTTCGATCAGATGGTGGACGGCATTACAGTTGGAGTGGCAACAGGTGGTATGCGTCTGCGTTTCCTGACCGTTGCTACCGATGCTATTGAAAAAACAGATTACCGTCTGATGGCGGAGTCCAAAGGTAATGAAGCAATCGTGGTTCTGGCTGATACGCCTTATTATGAATCTCTGGAATTAGCCATGAAGATTCGCAAGTATGTAAAGCAGAGAAATGTAAGCCAGCTTCCAAAAACTGTGCAGAAAATTATCAGTGACCAGCAGGACGAAGCCGGAAAATATGAGCTGAGTGCCATGAGCGAATTGCAAAATGCTATTGAAGGGGCGCAGTTCTATGTAGACGGTGAGCATCTGGAAATCAAAGCCGGAAATGCCAAGAGCAAGATTGACCAGTCACTTGAATATCTGGTTGCCCATGTGTATAGCAAGCTCGACTTGATTACAGATAATGTAGGCAGTGATGCAGATATTATTGCGATTCTGACAGGTGCGGTAACAGCACTTCCGGGCATGGAACCGAACCGTGATGCTGCTTCTGCCATGGAAGAATATCTGGAAATGCAGGATGCGAAAAAGCTGCCGACTTCTATGGCAGATGTGCAAAGCAAATACAGTGCGATTCCGTATGGATGGAAAGAAATCGATATTGCTGCGGTTGCGGCACAGCTGATTTATTCCCAGAAAGTAACCATCAAGTATGCAGGCAATACCATTCAGCCGGATGACCCGAAGTTGCCGGATATGCTCCGCAAAAAGAGTGAGATCGGAAAGACTTCTATCAGTAAGCGTAAAACCATTTCCGCAACGATGATGCGTGATGTGAAATCAATGCTTCGGGATTATTTCGATGTTATGGATGTACCGGACGATGAAGATGGTCTGATTCGCTTTGTGACTGAAAAATTCGGTGAACAGCGTGATTACTATGCTTCTCTGGATGCCCGTTATGACGGACATAAATACCCAGATCGTGCATTAGTGCAGGAAGCCATTCATCTGATGGATGATGTACTTTCTCAGAAGAAAGACAATATTGCCCTGATTGAGCGTGTGCTGAAAAAAGAAGATGCTCTCTTTGATAACAAGGAAGCCATGAGCAATGGCATTGAAAACTTCTTCAAGACCCAGGTGACAGTATTCGATCAGGCAGTGCAGTTTGAAAAATCTCTGCATGATGACCTTGACCGGATTGTAGAAAATGAGGAAGCACATAAGGCACTGAATACCATTCGTTTGATTACGATGGTTCAGACCGGAAGCAAGTTTAACTATAACCGGATTCGTGAACTGAATCCGTTGATGGATACGGTTCGTACCGCCCATGACAAGATGCTGGAAGAAAAACGTGCTGAGGTTCTGGAAACGGTTCGTCAGTGTATGGAAGCAACTCACACTGTCGCAAATGGTGATTCCAAAGCATCCCATCTGATTGAAAAATCGGATATATATTTCAGCCAGTGCAAGGAAAAAATCGCAGAATTAAAGAGCCTTGCTCTTTTGGATGCTATGTTCCTGCCGATGTGTCAGTACAAGGATGATACGGTCAGCAATATCGAGTCTGTTCTGGCTCCGCCTGCACCGAAGCCACCAGTACAGCCGACACAGCCGGGAAAAGAAGCAACTCCGGCAAAGAAGAAAGTGGTTTGTGCCTATAACCGCCAGGTTGTATTCCAGGCAAAGACCTTACAGACGGAGGCGGACATTGATGATTATGTAGAAAAGATTCGTTCTCAGCTGAAACAGTTGCTGAAGAGTTGCGACGAGATCAAGCTGAATTAAGGAGACGAGTATGGATAAGAATGCGATTAAAAAATTTGCTGTCTGGGCAAGAACAGAGCTGATCGCCCGTGTTTCCCTGAAAGGTGTGGAATACGGTATCACAGAGGACAACATTGAGGATGCCAATGCGGACAGCGTTGGCGGCAAAGTCCTCACCGCTGATGAAAAGAAACAACGTCAGGCTTTGATTGCCGAGATTAACGATAAAGGATATAAACAGGTCATGGAGGAGGTTGCCTACACTTGGTTCAACCGCTTCTCTGCTCTACGATTTATGGAAGTCAACGGTTACATTCCTTCCCATGTGCGTGTATTCACGGACGAGGAAAACAACTTTAAGCCGCAGATTATAACCGAAGCCATTCATCTGGATTTGGATGGATTGGATATGGAAAAGGTCTATGAACTGAAAGATGCCGAAAAGACCGAAGAACTGTATAAATATCTGCTGATCGTGCAGTGTAACGCCTTGAATAAGATTCTGCCGGGAATGTTCCAGAAGATTGCGGACTACACCGAGCTTCTTCTGCCGGACAATCTGCTCCGTGAAGGCAGTGTCATTCAGCAGATGATCGAGTTGATACCGGAGGATGACTGGAAGGATGCTGTCCAGATCATCGGCTGGCTGTATCAGTATTATAACAGTGAGAAAAAGGATGACGTTTTCGCAGCACTGAAAAAGAATGTGAAAATCACAAAAGAAAACATCCCCGCAGCAACTCAGCTTTTCACACCAGACTGGATTGTTCGCTACATGGTAGAGAACAGTCTTGGTCGTTTATGGCTGGAGGGACATCCGGATGTGAAAGAGCAGCTTCTTCCTACCGAGGAAGAACAGTCTGCCTATGCTGCCGGAAACCGTGATCCGGAAGATACCAAATGGCACTACTATCTGGAAGAAGCTGAGCAGGAGCCGGAAGTGCAGGCACAGCTTGCCGAGATTCGCAAGGAATACGCCGCGCTGACACCGGATCAGCTGAAAGTTATTGATCCATGTTCCGGTTCCGGTCATATTCTTGCGTATATGTTTGATGTGCTGATGAAGATATATGAATCTTACGGTTATACCACCCGTGAAGCAGTGGCAAGCATTGTAGAGAACAATATTTATGGTCTGGATATTGATGACCGTGCAACACAGCTGGCTTACTTTGCGGTAATGATGAAAGCCCGTCAGTATGACCGACGCTTCTTCAGCCGTGGCATTCAGCCCCATGTGTATGCTATTGTAGAGAGCAATCATGTAGATGAATTTGCCGTGGACTATTTCTGCAATGGGGATGCGAAACTCACAGCGGCTATGGACACCATCATCAAGGAGCTGCATGATGCAAAGGAATACGGCTCTATTCTGACAGTAACACCGCAGGATTGGTCTGCTCTGTATGACCGTTTTGCTGAGATTACGGAAGATATAAATATGTCTCGTGAAACGGCACTGAGAGAATTACTGCCATTAGTGCAGGTGGCAGAAGCATTGGCACAGAAATATGATATTGCTGTAACTAATCCCCCTTATCGAGCGTTAGCAGATTGTTCTGTTAAACTGAATGATTATGTTAAAACGAATTATTTCACGTCTAAAGGAGACTTATTTGCAGTCTTTATTGCACATTTAATGACACTTGTTAAACCTAACGGATTTCAAAGTATGATTACAATGCAATCATGGATGTTCTTATCAAGCTTTGAAAAACTCAGAAATGATTTGTTACGTAGACAAATAAACAGTTTGGTTCATTTAGGCTCAAGGGCTTTTGATGCGGATGTTGGAACAATCGTTCAAACAGTAGCTTTTATTGTTAGAAATGGTAGAATTCGAGACTATAAGGGAACATACAAACGAATATTAGAAGGTAATGGCTCAGAAGAGAAGGAAAATCTTTTTTTCAAAAATACTGTCATAGCTTCTAACGAAGAAAAATATTTTGCAATTCCAGGTCATCCAATCGTCTATTGGTGTTCCGAAAATATTGCAAAGATGTTTGAAACACTATCACCAATAAAAGCACTGGATGTGTTTGATTGTGGTATAAAAACAGGCAATAATGATCTGTTTTTAAGACTTTGGTATGAGGTTTCTATAACAAAGACAGCTTATCGAACACCATGTCTAAAAGAAATGGAGAACGGTAGATATAAATGGTTTTTATATAATAAGGGTGGTGGATATTGTAAATGGTATGGCAATATTGAATATGTCATAAATTTAGAAAATAATGCACAAGATATTAAGGCAAAAATTAGTCCTTCAACTTATCGTTTGCGCAATACAAGTAATTATTTTCGTACAGCATTAGCTTGGCCACTGACAGGAAGCGATAGATTTAGTTGTAAATATATTGGTAACAGAGTTTTGGCGGATGTTGCATCAAATACAGCAACAATAGAGTCATATCATCTGTGGCATGAGCTAATGGGCTATATGAACTCATGTGTGTTTAACTATATATTAAATATGCTAAATCCGACTTTGAGCTATCCAATAGAATCAGTAGTGGCTATACCTGGAAACATTACACACAATAATAAAGTGAGTGAATTGGTAGATAACAATATTCAAGCTGCTAATCAGGATTGGGATTCATTTGAAACTTCATGGGACTTCCAGCACCATCCGCTTCTTTGCAAAGTTCCTACCATTGCCGAAGCCTTTGACCAGTGGCAGACTGAATGTAATGGACGCTTCAACCAGCTGAAATCTAACGAGGAAGAATTGAACCGCATTTTCATTGATATTTATGGCTTACAGGATGAGTTAACATCGGAAGTTGAGGATAAGGATGTCACTGTCCGTAAGGCTGACCTTGGCAGAGATATTCGCTCTTTCATTTCTTATGCGGTTGGCTGTATGTTCGGTCGTTACTCTTTGGATGAAAATGGTCTTGCTTATGCAGGCGGCGAATGGAATGCCAGCAAGTATGCTTCTTTTGCTGCGAATAAGGATAACATTATCCCGATTTGCGACGATGAATACTTCGAGGATGATATTGTTGGTCTGTTCGTGGAGTTTGTGAAAACCGTTTACGGTGCAGATACACTGGACGAAAATCTGAAATTCATTGCCGATGCACTGGGTGGCAAAGGTCAGCCGAAAGATGTAATTCGGAATTATTTCCTGAGTGATTTCTATTCTGACCATTGCAAGATTTATCAGAAACGCCCGATTTACTGGTTGTTTGATAGCGGCAAGAAGAACGGTTTTAAGGCGCTGATTTATATGCACCGCTATCAGCCGGACACCATTGCCCGTATCCGTACCGATTATGTACATGAACAGCAGGCACGTTATCGCACTGCTATTGCCGATTTGGAGCAGCGGATTGCCAATGCTTCCACTGGTGAGCGAGTGAAGCTGAACAGAAAGCTGAACACCTTGCAGGCACAGGATACTGAAATCAGAACCTATGAGGAAAAGATTCATCATCTTGCCGACCAGATGATCTCCATTGATCTGGACGATGGTGTGAAGAAGAATTATGCAATTTTCCAGGATGTTTTGGCTAAAATAAAGTAAGGAGAGTGAAATGACTCGTAAACAATTAGAATTGCGGATAAAGGCTAACGCAGAAAAGTATATACATAAAGATACAGAAGCATGTGTGGATGCGATAATGGAATTATATAAGCGTATCCCCGATGTGGGAGGAGTTTTCAAACCTCTTTATAGATATAGATCTTTAAATTCAAATGAGCTTAATAGTTTGGAAAATGAAACTATTTTTATGAGATGGCCGTCGTCGTATGATGATAAAAGTGATTGCACTCCTGTATTTGATTTTGAAGAGATTAGTGAATATATCATTAAAAAAAATCATCCGATTTTAAACGCAGAAAAAGTAGTCAAAGAGTTTATCAATATTGACGATATTATAGAAAATCCGAGATTTGCAGAAAAAATAAATGAAATGCGAAATATGTGGATGATCGCTTGTTTTACGGAAAGATATAACAATAGTAAGATGTGGGCGCAATATGCGAATAATTTCAGTGGTATTTGTTTGGTTTATAGTTTCTTTGATGTTTTGGAAACAATTAAACATACTGAAGGAATGAGTATTATGCCGGTAAGGTATGTAGACAATAGAGATAAATATAAGGATATTTGTCTAAATCATAAGGATTTACTTGAATTCAATGATGAAACTGAACCGAAGTATCAGCTGACATGTACTACGAAGGAAAAACTAAGCTATAGCTTTGAGGAAGAATGGAGATTGATTTATGAGAGAGAAAAAGTGAATACAGATGGCGAAGAAAAAGGTGATTGTATTCCATTCATAAATCCTGCTGTGATTATTTGCGGAAATTCAGTAGACAAAAATTCATTAGAGTATCAAAGGCTTATAAGGATAGCAAAGGGAAAAGGAATAAGGGTAATATAATATTCTAAAAGCTATGTACTGCGTAGCAAATTGAGAGCGAGGTGTTATGATGACCATAGAAGAAATTCTTGCAGGCGAATCGAAGAATGTAGAGTTTAAAGAGAACCTGCCGGAGAAAAGCATTTGTGAGTTGATTATCAATGCTATGGTACATCGCAGTTATCTGGATCATGGTACGATACAGGTAGCGGTATATGACAACCTATTAGAAATCACTTCTCCAGGAA
>ENA-ORUI01003008-ORUI01003008.1-human-gut-metagenome-genome-assembly--contig:-NODE-3008-length-12939-cov-3.612853_pt1 | contig 12939 bp, 8 predicted proteins | sample MGYA00242078_ERZ509205 | MGnify/ENA primary metagenome ERZ509205 (study PRJEB26280, sample SAMEA2338828) | human gut metagenome | biome: human gut; feature: human-associated habitat; material: faeces... | reverse complement strand
AAGGTGACCCGTTCCGCTCTGCAGAATGCGGCCTCCATCGCCGGCCTGCTGCTTACCACGGAATGCGTCATTGCCGACAAGCCCGAGAAGAAGAGCTGCAGCTGCGGCTCCGGAGCTTCCGACATGGGCGGCATGGGAGGAATGGGCGGCATGGGCATGATGTAAGCCCCGTCCGTTTCTTCGAGACCAAGGCAATCGGCTTCAAGGCTCCCCGGTTTTTCCGGGGAGCCTTTTTTAATATGCTTCATCAGGAGCCGGTTTCGGGAAAAAAGCTGCACAGGATGTTCAGAGTTTAGAAAAATATTGAATGATTATAGAACATATTTGTCTAATCATAACATGAAAAAGCTGCATAAGAACATATTGTTTGCGGCGGCGGTACTGGCCATGCCTTCTGCCCTGGCCGATATCCCGGAGTCTTCCGTTCCGGCTGCCGCCGTTTCCAGTATCAAGGGTGCTTATCCGAACGCCGGTCCCATTGAATGGGACTCTGAAATGCATGGCATGGAAAGGATCTACGAAGCCGAATTTAGAATTAACGGATTCCAGTTTGACGTGAAGATTGCTCCTGATGGGAAAATTGTGAGGATTAAGGAAGAAATAGCTGCTTCCTCTCTTCCGGAAGCCGTCCGTGCGTCCGTTTTGAAGCGTTATCCGGGATGCCGGATTAAGGAAGCGGAAAAAATTACTGAAGGAGAACTTGTCCGTTACAAGGTGGAAGTTGCGGACAGCCGTGACGATTATGATGTGCTGATTGCCCCTGACGGAAATATCCTTCATGTGGACCGTTAGGCTTTTTGTTTTTTACATTTAATGAAAGCGGGAGGAGGGCGGATGAATCCGCTCTCCTCCTTTTTTGAGGACCGGAAGCAGGGGCGTATGGGAAAATGTGACGGAATGTTCACGTTTTAAAACGGGAGTGCGGGAGCGGCTTCCTGTAATAGAGGGCCGTTTATTACGCATATGGACCCGATCTATTACTTTATCATAGGACTGATACTGGTGTTATCCTGCTTCGACCTCGTTGTCGGAGTTTCCAATGACGCCGCCAACTTTTTGAACTCCGCCGTCGGTTCCAAGGCCGCTCCGCGCAGGACGATTGTGCTGGTGGCCGCTTTGGGTATCATCATCGGCTCGCTGTTCTCCAGCGGCATGATGGAAATCGCCAGAAGCGGCGTATTCATGCCGGCCCGGTTTTCCTTCCATGACATCATGTTGATCTTTCTGGCGGTCATGTTGACGGATGTTATCCTGCTGGACGTTTTCAACACGTTCGGCCTTCCCACTTCCACCACGGTTTCCATTGTTTTTGAACTGCTGGGCGGAGCCGTGGCCGCAGCTCTCTTTAAAATTTGGTCCGGGGAACCGGGAGTCGCTCAGGAATTGTCCAGCTACATCAATTCCTCCAAAGCTCTGGCGATCATCTCCGGCATTTTTTCCTCCGTTTTTATCGCTTTCATTTGCGGGATAACGGTTATGTGGATTTCCCGCCTCATCTTCTCCTTCAACTATCAAAAATCCTTCAAATACCTGGGCGCCGTCTGGTGCGGCGTGGCCCTGACGGCTATCACTTACTTTGCCATTTTCAAGGGGCTGAAGGGAAGCACGCTGGTCACCAAGGATATGATCCGCCACCTGGACGCCCATATCTGGCTGTACGTTTGCTGCAGCCTGGCATTCTGGACCGTCCTGATGGCCGTGCTCCAGAATCTTTGCAAAGTCAATATCCTGAAAGTATCCGTTCTCGCGGGCACCATGGCCCTGGCCCTTTCCTTTGCCGGGAATGACCTGGTCAACTTCATCGGCGTTTTCATGGCGGGGCAGTCTTCCATGGAAATTGCGGCCGCCGCAGCAGCGCAGGGGGCGGACCTTACCACTCTGTCCATGGGCGGTCTGATGGCCCCCGTCACGGCGGATTGGCGTTACCTGCTGGGGGCGGGCGTCATCATGGTGCTGGCCCTCATGTTCTCCAAAAAGGCGCAAACCGTTACGGATACGGAAGTCAATCTGGCGAGGCAGGGCGGGGGAGTAGAGCGGTTCGGCTCCGTCCCCCCCGCCCGCGCCATCGTTCGCAGCGCCATCGCCCTGGGACGCGGGGTGAAAAGGCTTATTCCGGCCCGCATGCTGGTGCGCATGAACCACCAGTGGGATCCCGCCCCCCAGCCCTTGAATCCCAAGGACCGGGTGGCATTTGACCTGATTCGCGCCACGGTGAACCTGACGGTTGCTTCCCTGTTGATTGCATGGGCTACTGGCAGGCAGCTCCCTCTTTCCACCACGTACGTGACGTTCATGGTGGCGATGGGCTCCTCCCTGGCGGACAAGGCATGGGGAAGGGAGAGCGCGGTTTACCGTGTAACCGGCGTGCTGACGGTGATTTCCGGCTGGTTCATGACCGGGCTGGCTGCCTTTACGCTGGCCGCCGTCATCGATCTGATTCTGGGCTGCGTCATGCTCTTTGTGCCCGCCCACGTGACCCAGCTGCTCTGCGTGCTTGTCGGCGCGGGCATCACGATCTTCGGTCTGCTGGCCCTGGTGGTTGTCATTCTGGTAAAGTCCACCATCATGCACCGCAAGCGGGAAAGCAAGCTTTCCGTAGAGCGTTTTGACCAGATTACGGAAGAAAATATCCTGGATGTATGCAGCCACCAGATTGTGGACAGCACGCTCAAGCTGCGGGAAATTTACAATGACACCGTGGAAAACTTTTTCCAGGGGGACAGGAAGGCCCTGAAAGAACTGGCGGATGCTGCAGAACGGCTGGCCATGACCAGCAGCGAACATCACAAGTACGATATTCTCCCTATTCTGTACAAGATGCAGTCCCGTTCCCTGGATATGGGCTACCACTTTGTGCAGGCCCTGGAGCATTTGAATGAAGCTACGCAGAGCCTGTCGCAGTTTTCCGAGTCCATCTTCACGTATGTGGATAATAACCACACGCCGTTTACGATTGACCAGGTGGACGATTTGAAGGAGGTGCATACCGCCCTCATCAAGCTGCTGGATGAATATTGCAAAATGCTCCAGACGGGGACATACATTCAGTTCGACTATACGATGGTGGCCCAGGAACAGCTTCTTCAACTGGTGGCAAAGGCCACCAAGCGCCAGATCAAGCGGGCCCAGCGCAACCAGACGCGCACCCGTTCCTCCCTGCTTTATCTGAACATGCTTAATGAAATGAGGTTTATGGCCGTGCAGGTGCGGGCCCTGACCAATGACGAACGAAACTTTGTAGCGGCCTGAAGCGGCGGTTCTCTGTTTTTTTCACGTAAGGAAAAAAATTCTTGAGCGTTTAATTCGTGAAGGTATCCTGAATGAACAGGGATGTTCGATAAGGGAGGAACGAGAGCTTCCCTTGTCACCAGGAATAACCCTGATTTCATAGGTAGTTAGTTGGAGCGGCTACGGGAGAAATTCCGTAGCCGCTTTTTTGTCTTCCCGGGCCTTGTGTCATACAAAAGAAATAATGTTTGAACATATTTGCCGTGCGTTTGTCTCACCCATAACGGTTATGATCCGGATGCAGTGAAAGAGAGAGCGCTTCATCCACTTAAGGACTCAACCGTCTTCATAGGTAGTTAGTTGAACAGCAGCCCCGGCGAAGGGATTCGCCGGGGTTTGTTCATTTCCGGAAGATGTATTCCGCGCTGTAAACAGCTGGAAGGGAGGGGAAAAGAAAAAATAGGCTGCGTTTTGCCACGGGGTTTGATTGACGTGTGGGACGCGTCAGGGCATAGTGGCAGGGTATGAAGAGAGCGTTTTGCGTGATAGCCGGTGCATGCAGCCTGCTTGGATGGGCTCCGGCGGACGAGACGGGCATGAACAATGTGCTGGAGGATTGGCGGATGAGGCAGTCCGACTGGGAATCCGCATTGAAAACGGCTGAAAGCGGGGAAAAAAGGGCGGAATTGATGAAAAACCGTCCGGATGCCGTTCCGGTGGCTCGGGAATTATGGAGGCTGGTAGGGCGCGACCTTCAGAAACCCGAGACTCAAAAATCCTGCCTGCTTCCGGCTGTCGTCTGGTTCCTGGAGCATCCCCAGGCTGTAGCGCAGGCGTTCCCCAATGGAGACATGGCCAGGAAAATTGTCGTGTTCTGCCTGGATTCCCTGGAAAATACGCTGTTCCGGGAACAGGGGGCGGGAAAGGCGGCGTATGCCCTGAGCAATTCCCGTGACCTGCGCTGCCGCGTTATTCTGGAACAGATCAAGGATTACAACCAGTTCCCTGAGGACCAGGGCCTGGCTTCCCTGGGCCTGGCCATGGTGATGAAGGAAACGACAGGGATGCTTCAGGATGACGTCAGGCTGGTGGCGGCCCGCGGAAAATTGCTGAAAGACGCCATTATCAAATGCTATGATTCCAGTTTCGGCCCTATTCCGGTTCAAAATATTGTGAAGGAGGAACTGTATGAAATACGCAATCTCAATATCGGGCAGACCGGGCCTGAAATCAGCCTTCCCTCTACCGCGGCGGCCGGAAAAGTGACGCTCCCCTCCGGGAATAAGCCCGTGCTGGTGGTTTTTTGGGATCCGCAGGATATGCGTTCCGTTCAGTTTTTGCAAAAAGCCGCGTCTCTCCGGAAAGAATTTCCCGGTTTGACGGTGATGCCGGTGGCTCCCGGAAAGAGAGAGAACATAGAAAAGGCCCTGTTGAACTTGAAAATGGATATGCCCTCCCTGGTGGATGAAAAAGCGGCGGCGTTTAAGGATTACCGGGTGAGGCTCACCCCGCGGGTGTATCTGCTGGACCCTGCGGGGAAAATCCTGATGCGCGGCACGCCGGATATGCTGTTTGACGCCAACCTGTACGCGGTCATGGGCAAACTTGAGGGAAAAAAGAAAGAAAAGCCGGATGGGAAAAAGTCTCCCTCCTCCCCTGCTTCCTCCAAGCCTGTTTCTCCGCCTTCCAGGATTAATTCCCCGGATACGCGCGTTCCCTCTGTTTCCCGGCCTGATAGGCCGCGGCCCGCGTTCCCTTCCGCCCCCTCCGGTGCGGAGGACCATTCTCTTTCCGCTCCTCCTTTGAGGCCCATGCCTGAATGATCCGTTTCATGGAGGGGATTCTGTTGAGAAAGGCCGCGGAGGACGTGGCCCGGGTTCTTTCCGGAGCAGGACACACCGTATATTTTGTGGGCGGCTGTGTTCGGGACAGATTGCTGGGATATTCCGTGAAGGATATCGATATTGCTACTTCCGCCCGCCCGGATGAAGTGTTGCGCCTGTTTCCGGATGCCTGGGAAGTGGGCGCCGCCTTCGGCGTGGTGCTGGTCACGACCAAGAGCCCCAAGCGGGGTGCCCCCGAGATCAACTACAACGGTTCGGTCACCTTCAACCGCCGTACGGTGATTCCCGACGTCATCACCGACGGCCTGACGTGGGTCAACTGGTGGAAGGATTCGTACAACGGTTATTACAACGGCTCGAAATCCCTGCTCAGCCATATCGACAGTACGGTGCCCTATTCGGAGGCAATCTATCAGGAGTTGATCCGGCGGCAGGCCGACCCGTCGCTTTCGCGGACCACGACGTTGGAGGGCGATTCGATGTTCGGATGGGCCTACATGGAGTCGACCGACTGGCTGGACTTGTTCTACAAGGACTGGAACCTCTCGCACGAGCACAACCTCTCGATTTCGGGCGGCAACGAGAATGCCGATTATTATGTGTCGGGCCGTTTCTACGACATGGACGGTATCTACCGCGTCGGCGACGAATCCTACAAGAAATACGATCTGCGTGCCAAGGGTTCGCTGAAAATCCGCCCCTGGTTCAAGGTGACGAACAACACCTCGCTGGCGATCATCGACCAGCACGAACCCAAGCACTCGCGCAACAATTTCGCCGTGCAGCGCGCGATCAACCATGCCGCCATGCCGCTCTCGCCGGTGAAGAATCCCGACGGCTCGTGGACGACGGCCGCCGCCATTTCGGGCTACGCCGCCTTCTCGGAGGGAACCTCCTACCGCAACAACGACTATGTCTATTTCCGCAACAAACTCTCGGCCGATATCGACATCGTCAAGGAGGTGTTGAAAGTGCAGGCCGACTACTCCTACAACTATACGACCCGCAAACGGATCGACGTTCAGAATCCGGTCAAATATTCGAAGAAGCCGGGCGTCTATCTGCTCGAATCGGAGTCGGCCGGTGCGTCGCTGTCGCAGGTGGACTACGACACGCGCTACCAGGCGGCCAACGCCTACCTGACCTATACGCCCAAACTCGGCGCCGACCACGATCTGACGGTGCTGGCCGGCTGGAATATCGAGGATCAGGTCTACAAGACGCTCACCGTTTCGCGCACGGGTTTCGTCACGCCCAACAAGCCCTCGTTCTCGCTGATGAACGGCGTGGCGGAGAACCCCACGGCGGGCGGAAACGCCTGGTCGTACGTCGGCGCCTTCTACCGTGTCAATTACGGCTACAAGGGGAAGTATCTGGTCGAGGTGAGCGGCCGCTACGACGGATCGTCGAAATTCCCGATCCACTCCAAATGGGGCTTCTTCCCCTCGGCGTCGGTGGCGTGGCGCATCTCCGACGAGCCGTGGATGGGCTGGTCGCGCCGCGCGCTCGACAACGCCAAGATCCGCCTTTCGGCCGGTTCGATGGGCAACGGCAACGTGAGTCCCTATTCGTATACCTCCGAGATGACGGTCTCGACGGCCGACGACATCGTACTGGGCGGGTCGTATCCCTCCTATACGTCGGTGGGCAGTACGGTGCCCGTGTCGCTGACGTGGGAGAAGTCGACGACCTACGACGTCGGCCTCGACCTCGATTTCTTCAACAACCGTCTCTCGGTCAGCGGCGACTACTATCGCCGCTACACCACCGACATGTATACGGCCAGCGTCGCGCTTCCGGCCGTCTACGGAACGGGTTCGCCGAAGGGTAACAATGCCGAGATGAAGACCGACGGCTGGGAGCTGTCGCTCTCGTGGCGAGACTCGTTCAAACTGGGTGGAAAACCGTTCGATTACAGCATCAAGGCGATGGTGTGGGACAGCAAGTCTGTCATTACCAAGTATGTCAACGATACCGGTTCGCTGGGAACCGTCAAAGGCTTTATCGAGAACGGCGGTTCGCCCTCCTCCTACTATGTCGGCATGACCGTCGGCGAGATCTGGGGGTACACCGTGGCCGGTCTGTTCCGCGATCAGGCGGACATCGACTCTTCGGCCATTCACGACTTCGTACAGGCGTCGGACAAGGTGACGCGCCCCGGGCAGGTCAAGATCGCCGATCTGGACGGCAACGGCTTCATCGATCCGGGCAATTTCGCCGTCGACGACCACGGCGACCTGCGCATCATCGGCAACCAGTCGCCGCGTTACCGCTACGGCGTGAATCTCTCAGCCCGCTGGAACGGCATCGGATTGTCGGTCTTCCTGCAAGGCGTCGGCGCGCGGGACTGGTATCCGGGTTCCGATGCGGGCATGTTCTGGGGAAAATACGGCCGGCCGTTCTTCGCGCTCATACCGAGCATCCATAACTACACGGACGACATGTACAGCGCCGAGCGCAACAACTGGGATACGGCCTACTGGCCCCGCATGACGACCTACCAGTCGAACGGGACGAAGAACTGGACGCGTCTGCTCGAAATCCCCAATACGCGCTACATCCAGAGCGCGGCCTACCTGCGCGTGAAGAATATCCAGCTCGACTATTCGTTCCCGAAGCACATCTGTTCGGCCATTCGGCTGCAAGGGCTGAAAATCTACGTGAACGCCGAAAATCTCTTCACCTTCACGCCGCTGCACAAGTACGCTCCCAACTTCGATCCCGAAGGGCTGTCCTACGACTCGGACTTCGCATCCGCAGCGGACGGATACACCTATCCGATCCTGAAAAGCGTGACCGTCGGGGTCAACATCACATTCTAACGCAAGGAGGACTATACAATGAAAAACCATATCGCAATTCTGATCGGTGCGCTGGCTCTCTGTTCGTGCGAAGACTATCTGACGCAGGAGAACCCCAACAAAATCGAGAGCGAGTACTACTTTACCGACGAATCGTCGCTCGAAATCTATACCAACGGTTTCATCCGCAGCTTCGCCACGGCGATCAAGAGCTTCGTCGACGGCGACAAGAATGCCGACACGCACTCGTGGGACGGTCAGGCCGCCTATTTCATGGACAACTATTCGGCCGACGACGCGACCAACTGGACGACGAGCAACTGGTCGCAGCTGCGTTCGATCAACTACTATCTCGACAATATGCGCAATGCGGTGGCTTCGGACGCGATCCTCGACCATTACGAGGGCGTGGGGCGTTTCTTCCGCGCGCTGTTCTACATCGACAAGGTGCAGACCTTCGGGGCGGTTCCGTGGTACGACACGTCGATCGACGCGACCGACAGGGAGGCGCTCTTCAAGGATCGCGACAACCGTGAATTCGTCGCATCCAAAATCCTCGAAGATCTCGACTACGCCTGCACCTACTGCCTGACCTCGGACAAATACAGGGTGCGCGCGTCGTACATCCACCGTTACGTGGCCCTCGCTCTTAAAGCGCGTTTCTGCCTCTACGAAGGGACGATGCGCAAGTACCACGCGGTCGACCCGTCGACCGGACGGGCGTGGACGAAGGACGAGAGCCGGTTCTATCTCGGCGAGTGCGTCAAGGCCTGCGAGGCGATCATGGGCGACGGCGTCTATAAACTCACGGACGACCCTGCGAAGCGGCAGACGCAGTATCGCGACATGTTCACCAACGCCGATGCCTGCGGCGTCTATACCGACGAATTCATCTGGGCGCGCGACTACGACATCGATTTGAAGGTGACCTATGCGATCAACAACTACATGGTCAATCCGCAGCACGCCAACTACGCCTTCACGCGGCAGTTCATCGACACCTATCTGATGACCGACGGTACGCCCTTCACGAGCAAGTATCCCGATTACGACGACCTCGACCTCGTGGCCGAGTGCACGGATCGCGACTACCGTCTCGCACAGACGATCCGCACGCCGGGTTTCACGCGCGACGGCGGCACGACGCAGTGGGCTCCCGACGTGAAGTTCTCCAAGACGGGTTACCAGCCGATCAAGTGGCTTACCGACGATTCGTCGAAGGATACCAATGTGGCTGCCATCGCTTCGGACGTGCCGCTGATACGTTACGCCGAAGTGCTGCTCGCCTATGCCGAGGCGAAGGCCGAACTGGGCGAGATGTCGGAGGAGGTCTGGGACAAGACGATCAAACCGCTGCGCGAACGCGCGGGAGTGAAGAGCATCTATCCCACGGCGGCCGACCCCTACATGGTCGAATATTTCCAGAATCAGGTGACCGATCCTTTCATTCTGGAGGTGCGCCGCGAACGGGGTATCGAGCTGACGATGGAGAACAGCCGCTACCAGGACATTATCCGCTGGCATCAGGGCGAGTTGTTCGCGCGGCCGTGGAAAGGCGTCTGGATCTCGGCCGTCGATACGCCGCTCGATCTCAACGCCGACGGCACGCCCGAAACGATCGTCACGGCCAATCCCAAGTTGCAGTCGACGCTCAATATCCTGATGATCGACGGCGCCTCCGAGGCGGGGCACAAACTGTCGCGGGGTACGTCGGGCAATATCCTGCCCTCGACGGCGCTCGAACGCAAATGGCAGGACTACAAATACGTGAAGCCGATTCCGACGACGGCCCGTCAGGAGAATCCCAACCTCACGCAGAATCCCAAATGGTAATAACGCTGTAAACGACGAGAAAACAATGAAAACAATCGATAAATTAAGCTTCGTTCCGCTCCTCGCCCTGCTGCTGTTCGCCGGTTCCTGCGAGAAGGACGGAGGGGTGTTCATGCGGGAAAACGATGCGATCGCCTGCGACTGTACGGAGCAGTCTATTTCGCAGAACGTCCTTTGCGACGGCGAGTGGGTCGCCGACTGCGGCGACGTGGGGTGGATCGCGATCACGCCCGAACGCGGTTCGGGCAACGGGAAGGACTACGGGTTCTTCACACTGAACATCCAGTATAATTCGGGGGCCGAGCGGACGGCGACCGTCCATCTGGTCTACGACGGCGCGGCCTATCCGATTACGGTCACGCAGGGCGCGTGCGAGTTCGCCTACGGCGAGCCGCGCGTCGAGGGCAACCTCTTCCGGAATATCGAAAGCACGGCCACGCTCCGTCTGCCTTACGTTTGCGCTTCGGGACGCGAGTCGGTCGAAATTTCCTGCACGATCACCGGTGTGGCGGCCGACGGACTCTCGGTGACGAAACAGGTCTACACCGGATTCGCCAAAGGTTCGGGCGAGTTGACGATTCCCGTCGAGGGGGCGGCGACGCGTGCGGGTGCCGTGGCGTTCGAACTCTTCGCCGACGGCGTGTCGGTCGGGAGTTGCCGCGCCAATGTCATCAGCGATCCCGACGCCGTGCCCGAAGGGCTCCCGGTGGGGTGGAATTTCTATGCGCTCGGTATGACGGGCACCGCACCGCGCGGTTCGGAGTGGGATTACAGCTGGACGACCGATGCGATTCATCCCGCGACCGATACCAATCCGCTCGATGCGCACCGGCTGCTGCCTACGGCCGGCAACGAGAATGCCTATCTGACGGCGAGCGGGGTGGTTTCGGATAACGGGAATTATACGTTCAATCCGGGTATTCAGATCAAGGGGCTGATGGAGAACGATTACTTCCTCTTCGTCATTCCGGTCAGGAACATCAAGGCGGAGCACAAACTCTCGGTGGAAGCTTCGATGGGCGCCGCGGGTTCGGGTCCCGGATATTACGCGCTCGAATATTCGGCCGACAACAAAACGTGGATGTTGGCCGAAGGCAGCACGCTCATGGAGGTGTTCGGGACGTCGGCGCAGGTACATTACTACGTTCCCAAGGAGAATACCAGCGGGGATCGGAAAACCTACGACAAGTCCACCGACAAGGGGTATCGGAAATACGTCTTCCCGCTGACCGGTATGGAGACCATCTACGAAGGCAACCTCTACCTGCGTCTGCGCATCTGCATGGACCGTCGTGCCAACGGCTCCGAAAGCACGAATACGATAGCCTCGGCATGGGCCGACCTGAAAGGCTTCGAAGTCGCCCTGGTCGAAGAATAAACAATCATCGGGCGTCCCCGGAGGGGAATCCCCGGCCGGGGCGCCCTCAACAGAAACATTAGATTATGAGAAGTGTAAAAAAGATCCTTTGGTCGTGCGCCGTACTGGCCGTTGTATGCGGATGCACCAAACTCGAAACGCCGCCCAACAAAAACCAACCGTCAGGCGACGGTACCGGCGTCTATAAAGTCGTGGCGCACCGCGGCGGTTACCAGGAGTGCGCCCGTCCCGACTGCTCGATCTCGTCGCTCAAATATGCGATCATGTTGCGTTGTTTCGCGTCGGAGTGCGATATCGTACTCACGGGCGACAACGACGTGCTGGTGGCGCATCCCCAAAGCGGATATCTGGTCAACGGGCTGGAACCGTTCGACCATACGGTGGCCGAGATCCGTGCGGCCGGAACGCTCGCCAACGGCGAGCCGGTCCCGACGCTGCGCGATTTCATCCGCGTGTTGCAGGACCCCGAACTGAATCCGCACGGAATGCGGCTCTGGCTCGATGTGAAGCGCCTGACCAAGAATGGTGAAGAGATCGACGTGAACCACAGCATCAATGCCTGCTACCGTGCCTGCGAGATTATCAAGGAGATGAAGGCGCAGAGTCTGTGCGAGTTCCTGATTCCGACGGGCGGCAGCATCTTCGACGTCGTGCGCGACAAGGTCATCGACGAGTACCGGATCAACCTTGCGTGGATGACCTGCACGCATCCGGACAATTACGGGAAGGCCTGGGCGCAGTTGTCGTATGACAAGATTTTCGGCGACAATACCGCCTACGGACCGATGGATTACATCAGTGCGGGCGTACCGTTGAGCGTCTACAACGTCGACGACGACGAGACGATGGATGCCGTCATTCCCTATTATCCCAAATTGAAGGCGATCTTTACGAACTATCCTTCGAAATTGATTCAGAAACTCAGGGCGCAGGGATACGCCGACTGACGCCCGCCGTTCCGGCGGCGAACCGCTGCGTCCGCAGCGGCCGAACTGACCGGCGGCACGGATGCGCCCGCCCTTTCGGCTTCGCGACCGGCTGACAGCCGGATTTGAAAGGCCGCGGCGCAAAACGAATCCCTCTTCAATCTTCTTTTCTCGGGCTCCAACACCCGGCCTCCCCCGCAACCGACGCATCGTCGCCGGAGGCGGGGGATTTTTTGCGCATAGAGGGATAAAAATGATAAAAAAAGTTTTTCTTCGGTAATACTTTTCGGGGAATAGATTGTATATTGATACGGAACTACCAACCAGAACCGAACCTATGCTGCTCGAACCTCAGGCTCTTCTTTCCGGCGTGAAAAACGGAAACCGACTGATGTTCACCCTGTGTTACGACCGATACCACAGGGGGATCTATCTCTTCGTGCTCAAATACGTGCGCTGCGAAGCGCTGGCGGAGGATATCGTGCAGGAGGTGTTTTTCCGGTTGTGGTGCAACCGCCGCGGACTGCGGGAGGAGGGAAATCTGGCCGCGTTGCTCTATGCCATGGCCAAGAACCTGACCGTGAATGCGATCCGCAAGCATAAGATCGTCGAGACGGGCAACGTCCGCTATTACGATCTGCATGAAGGGAGGCAGGAGCCGGCGGGCGAGAGCGATTCCGACGAAACGATGCGGCGGCTTCGGCTGGCCGTGGGGGAGTTGCCGGCGCGGCAGCGGACGATCTTCAACCTGAAAATTTACGAAAGCCGTTCCAATCAGGAGATCGCCGACATGCTCAACGTCTCGGTCAACACCGTCAAGGTGCATTACGCGCGGACGATGAAGCACCTGTGCCAACGATTGAAGAAAAATTAGGAACCATTTCGTTAAGCCGAGTGCAATCGAGTTTACTCGAATTGCCGAGGCGAGA
>ENA-ORUI01002995-ORUI01002995.1-human-gut-metagenome-genome-assembly--contig:-NODE-2995-length-13008-cov-3.216166_pt1 | contig 13008 bp, 11 predicted proteins | sample MGYA00242078_ERZ509205 | MGnify/ENA primary metagenome ERZ509205 (study PRJEB26280, sample SAMEA2338828) | human gut metagenome | biome: human gut; feature: human-associated habitat; material: faeces... | reverse complement strand
ATGGGCGACTGCAGTGCCACTGCATGGGGATGCGATCTTACCTATGATTATGTCAAGATCAATGCGGATTACAGATCATAGGATATCAGACAGCGGCAGCAGTTATAAATAATGGAATCGAGGAGAAATGAAAAATGGTAAATCAGAAATATCTGGACAAGGCAGAAACACTTATCGAGGCACTTCCTTATATTCAGCGTTTTAACCGTAAGATCGTGGTGGTAAAATACGGCGGAAGTGCAATGGTTGATGAAACTCTCAAGGCAAATGTGATCAAGGATGTTGTTCTTCTGAAACTGATCGGGTTTAAACCGATCATCGTTCACGGCGGCGGCAAGGAAATCAGCCGCTGGGTAAACAAGGTAGGAATGGAGCCGCGTTTCGTCAATGGACTTCGTGTGACAGACAAGGATACGATGGAGATTGCGGAAATGGTTCTTGCAAAAGTGAATAAAGAACTGGTTGCACTGGTAGAATCTCTTGGTGTACAGGCGGTTGGTATCAGCGGAAAAGACGGCGGTCTTCTTCAGTGCCATAAGAAACTCTCCGGAGGAGAGGATATTGGATTCGTAGGGGATATCGAGAAGGTGAATCCGAAAGTTCTTCATGATCTTCTCGAAAAAGACTTCCTGCCAATTGTATTTCCAATCGGATATGATGCAAATTTTGATTCTTATAACATCAATGCAGATGATGCGGCATGTGCGATCGCAGAAGCAGTTCATGCTGAGAAACTGGTATTCCTTTCTGGTATATAAGGATAAGGATGATCCGGACACTCTGATTTCTGAATTACATGTACATGAAGCTGAGAAACTGATCAGTGAAGGCTATGTGGGCGGCGGAATGATTCCAAAGCTGCAGAATTGTATCGACGCAATCGAAGAGGGCGTAAACAGAGTACATATTCTGGATGGAAGAATTCCGCACTGCCTGCTTCTTGAGATTTTCACGAAGAAAGGTATCGGAACTGCAATTTTAAGAAACGGTGAAGAAGATTAAAGGGAAGACAAAGAAAGAAGGTAATTCTTATGGCAAATCAGTATATGCAGGAAGAGGACGACGCGATTTTAAAAACTTATAACCGTTATCCGGTTGTATTGGACCATGGAGACGGCGCATACCTCTATGATCCGGAAGGAAAGAAATATCTGGATTTTTCAGCAGGATATGCAGTATCTTCTCTGGGATATAACAACAAGGAATTTAATGATGCATTAAAGGCTCAGATTGACAAGATGATCCATACATCAAACCTGTATTATAATACAACCTGCGGTAAAGCAGGAGAAGATCTGAAAAAGATCACCGGTATGTACAAGGTATTCTTCACAAACAGTGGTGGAGAAGCAATCGAAGGTGCGATCAAAACTGCAAGAAAATATGCGTACACAAAAAAAACCGGACGTTATGAATTTATTGCAATGGAGAATTCATTCCACGGCAGAAGTATGGGTGCGGTAGCACTTACCGGACACAAAGAATACAGAGAGCCATTTGAACCGGTTATGCCTGGTGTACATTTTGCAATCTACAATGATCTTGACAGTGTAAAAGCACTGGTAAATGATAAGACCTGCGCGATCATTCTGGAAACAATCCAGGGTGAAGGCGGAATCAACGCAGCGACAAAAGAATTTATGCAGGGAATCCGTAAGATCTGTGATGAGAACGGAATCCTGATGATCTGCGATGAAGTACAGTGTGGTATGGGAAGAAGCGGTGCATGGTTTGCATGGCAGCAGATGGGAATCACACCGGATATCATGACAATGGCGAAAGCAATCGGAAGCGGTGTTCCGGTCGGCGCATTTGCGATGACAAAAGAAGTTGCAGATAATTCGCTGGTACCGGGAGATCACGGAACTACATATGGTGGAAACCCACTTTGCTGTGCAGCGGTCAGCAAGACTATTGAGATCTTTGAAAAAGAGCATATGCTCGATCATGTCAATGAAATCGCACCATATCTGACACAGAAACTGCAGGAAATCGTGGATACCTGCGATGCAGCCGTTAAAGTAAAGGGAAGAGGATTGATCCAGGGACTTCAGATCACCAAGCCGCTGGGTGAAGTGACAGCCAAAGCGTTGGAAGAAGGACTTCTGATCATCGGAGCTGGAACAGATGTGATCCGAATGATCCCACCGCTTGTTATCGGTAAAGAACAGGTAGATGAGATGGTAGAGATCCTGAAAAAAGCACTTGCATAAAGTCGGTGCCTGATAAAAATAAGAGAATAAAAGAGCCGGTCATCGGATATACTTTCAGAAGAAAAGGAGGTATGAAAGATGACCGGATTTTTTATTGCCCTGCTGTCGGGAGCGCTGATGAGTGTGCAGGGGGTATTTAACACACAGGTAACAAAGACGACAGGAATGTGGGTGAGTAATGCCTGGGTGCAGCTTAGTGCATTTGCCATCTGCCTGGTAATGTGGCTGATCATGGGAAGGGACAGTATTGCCACGATAGGAGAGGTGCAGCCTAAATATATGCTGCTTGGCGGTGTGATCGGAGCAGGGATCACTTGGACCGTGATCAAAAGTATGGCGCAGCTCGGGCCTGCAAAGGCGGCACTTCTGATCGTTATGTCTCAGCTTATTGTAGCGTATCTGATTGAACTGGTGGGATTATTTGGTGTGGAAAAAGAGCCATTTTCCTGGAGAAAAGTGATCGGTATGGGGATCGCTCTGATCGGCACGACAATTTTTCAGTGGAAATAGGTTGTCTTTTGGAAAAAAATTCGTTACAATAATCATGTCTTGGAAGTACGAGGGGACATGCTCTGCGGAAAAGGAGTATGTATGCGGAAAAGAAGACAGATTTTATATCAAATATGTGGAATTTTCCTTGGAATCAGCTGTATGCTGTCAGCATGCCATGAAAAAGAAGAGACCTTTACCAGTGTGGCTGCTGCAGAAGCGGATGCCGGGGATAAGAAAAACGAGGCAGAATCAAAGGCTGCCGAAGAAAAGCCGGATAAGGAAAAAGCAGATCCGGGTGGTGAAGAAAAAGAAGGTTCGATCTGGGTGTATGTATGTGGCGAGGTGGCATCACCCGGTGTATATGAACTGCAGGAAGGAGACCGCATCACGCATGCCATAGAAGCAGCGGGAGGTCTGACGGAGGCAGCAGGACAGGTTTATCTGAATCAGGCAGCACATCTGACAGATGGACAAAGGATTTATGTGCCATCCAGAGAAGAAGAACAGACTTTGAAAGAAGAAGATTCACCATCGGATATGGCAGATGCCGGGATGGGAAAAGACACAGGAATAATAAACCTGAACACCGCGACAAAGGCTGAACTTTTAAGCTTAAGCGGGATTGGCGAGTCCCGCGCGGAAGCAATTATTGCTTATAGAGAGACAAACGGTGGATTCAGGAAGATAGAGGATCTGAAGAAAGTGGACGGGATCAAGGAAGGAATCTTTCAGAAGATCCGGGAGCAGATAACGGTAGAGTAGAGGAGTGCGCAAGATGGGCAGAAAAGTATTGGTAGTAGATGATGAAAAGCTGATCGTGAAAGGACTGAGATTCAGCCTGGAACAGGATGATATGGAAGTTGACTGCGCATACGACGGTGAGGAAGCACTTGAGATGGTAAAAAGAAAAGAGTATGATATGATTCTTCTGGATGTCATGCTTCCAAAATACGATGGATTTGAAGTATGCAGACAGATCCGTGATTTCTCAGATGTACCGGTCATCATGCTCACTGCGAAGGGCGAGGATATGGACAAGATCCTCGGGTTGGAATATGGCGCAGATGATTACATCACAAAGCCGTTCAACATTCTTGAGGTTAAGGCCAGAATGAAGGCAATCATGCGCAGGGTCGCTAAAAAAGATGGGATGAGCGCGAGCGGTAAAGTTGTGGTAAAGGGAGATCTGAAGATCGACTGTGAAAGCCGGAGAGTTTTTTCCGGGGACAGGGAACTGAATCTTACCGCAAAAGAATTTGATCTTCTGGAGCTTCTTGCAATGAATCCGAATAAGGTTTACAGCAGGGAAAGTCTTTTGAATATTGTCTGGGGATATGAGTATCCGGGAGATGCAAGAACGGTAGATGTACATATCAGACGACTGCGCGAGAAGATTGAAGTAAATCCAAGTGATCCGAAATACGTTTACACAAAGTGGGGAGTTGGCTATTATTTCAGGGGTTAAATTTTTTGTACCAAAATTCATAAAAAGTCTGCAAGTGCGGGTAACGGTGATCCTGAGCGTATTTGTCATATTATCCAGTGTGATCCTGATGAATGCGATTCTGCAAAGCTATGATCAGAGAACCGTATCCGTGCGCACAGCAGAGATTCAAAACCAGTGTACGATTCTGAGTAATCAGCTGGTCAATTCTGATTATCTGAAAACGGGAGTTTCTGATGTGATCGATACAGAACTATCACAGTTATCCAATATTTACAATGGAAGAGTGCTTGTTATTGATGATGAATTCCGGATTGTGGAAGATACCTATGATCTGGAGGAGGGAAAGACGATCATTTCCGAGGATGTAGTCAAATGCTTCCGCGGCGAGAAGCCGGCAAGTTATGACAGAAAGAGCCGGTACATTGAAGTGGCAGTCCCGGTCAAAAAAGGGGAAGAGCCGGTAAAAGGAATGATTCTGGTCAGTGTTTCTACAGACAGTCTGCGTGACAATGTAGAGGCATTGCAGTCAAAGGCAAGAATTGCAACGGTTGCAATCAGTATTATCGGGATCTTTTTAGCAGCAATCATCGGTATGCTGCTTGTAAGGCCGCTGAAAAGGATGTCTCAATCGATCGAGGAGATGGCAGGAGGCTATGGAGATAATTATCTCCATGAAAATGCTTACGATGAAACGGAACGGATTTCCAATGCATTTAATAAGCTGTGGGACCGCTATAAAGTACTGGATGCATCGAGAGAAGAGTTCGTGGCAAATGTATCCCATGAGTTGAAGACACCGTTGACCTCTATGAAGGTGCTGGCGGATTCACTGCTGATGCAGCCGGATGCACCGACGGAGATTTACCGGGAATTCATGGGTGATTTGTCCGAAGAAATCGAGCGGGAGAATAAGATCATCAATGACCTTCTGGATCTTGTAAAACTAGATAAGAAGGGTGCAAACTTAAATATTAAGAGTCAGGATGTTAATGAACTGGTAGAACGGATTCTCAAAAGATTACAGCCACTTGCGGCAAAAAGTAATATTGAGCTGGTATTTGAGAGTTTTCGTCCGGTGACAGCGGAGATTGATGAGGTAAAGATTGCACTTGTGATCACGAATCTGGTGGAAAATGCGATCAAGTACAATAAAGAGAACGGATGGGTACACGTGTCTTTAAATGCGGATCATAAGTATTTTTATCTGAAGGTTGCGGATTCTGGAATCGGGATTCCGAAAGAAGATACGGATCATATATTCGAGCGATTTTTCCGTGTGGACAAATCCCATTCTCGTGAGATCGGCGGAACCGGTCTTGGGCTTTCGATTGCAAGAAATGCGGTTGTCATGCACCGCGGTGCGATCAAGGTCTACAGTGAACCGGGAGAGGGAACGACATTTACAGTCCGGATCCCGCTTACTTATATCAAGAGGGAAGGATGAGAAGAATGAAAAAAATTTACCAGATCATAAGCATTCTTCTTGCAATGTGTCTTCTTACAAGCATTGTGGGATGCAGAAAAAAGGAGCAGAAAGCAGATGCAAAATACACGATTTACCAGATTAACCAGAGCGGAACGGCGTTGGTTCCGAAGGACTACGATGGAACAGGAAAGTCGGTGGACGAAGAAGTAAAAGGAATGCTGTCTGCGCTGCAGAAGTGTGATGACGAGGTGAAGGCACAGGCGGCATTGCCGAAAAAGGTAAAACTGGAGAGATACACTCTGGAGGATGAAAAGCTGATCCTGTACTATAATGCTGCTTACGGAAAGATGGATACGGTAAGAGAGGTTCTGTGCAGGGCAGCGCTTGTCCGTTCACTGACGCAGATCGATGGAGTGGATCTGGTGATGATCTGTGTAGATGGAACGCCACTTACGGATAAAAAAGGGAATACTTATGGATACCAGCAGGCAGAAGATTTTGTACAGAACACAGGCTCTTCTATTAACTCTTTCCAGGAGATGAAGCTTACGCTGTATTATGCAGATTCATCTGGAGAAAAGCTGCAAAAGGAAGAGGATACGGTGCGGTATAACAGCAATGAGTCGAAGGAACGGGTTGTAGTGGAACAGCTGATGCGAGGACCATCCAATAACAGACTGCTTGCTACCATACCAAAAGGAACAAAGCTGCTGGGTGTGTCGATCAAAGATCATATCTGCTATCTGAATTTTGATGAAGGACTTCGGAACATTGCTCCGGGAGTCAGTCCGGAGACGGTGATCTATTCCATCGTAAATTCAGTGATCGATGGTGGAAATGTCTCTGAAGTACAGATTTCAATCAACGGAGACAGCAGTATTGTATATCAGGAGAGTATAAAGCTGGATGAACCTCTGAGCAGAAACCAGGAAATGATAAAGGAGGATTGATCGGTTGATCAAGCGAAGACTTGGTTTTGCCGGAATACTTCTGGCAGGACTGATTCTGGTACTGTATCTGACAGGGGGAGGAAAGATTTTTGGAAGACTCGGTGTGTCAAGGTGTGAGAAGCTCTGGAAAGAGTCGGAAGAAGTGATGGTGGAAGGAGAGGTTTATCAGAAAACCAGAAAAGAAGAAAAACTGATCCTGTATCTGAAAAAAATACAGATCAGAGAGATGGGGAATGGAAAAGCAGTTGCTGACGAGAGGATGCTTGTCTATCTGGATGAAAAGGGAAATGGTCCGGAAATCGGACAGCGGATCCTGGTTAAAGGCAATGTGGGATTTTTTGATCCGGCGGCCAATCCGGGCAATTTTGACCAGAAAAATTATTATAAGCAGCAGAATATCCAGGCAGTCTTATGGAAAGGGAAGGTTCTGGAAAAACAGGTGAAAAAGACTTCCCTCCGGGAAAAGCTGTGGCAGTTTAGGAACCGGACCGCAGATGAGATCTGCAGAGAGATGGGAAAGCGTCGAGGGGGTATTTTGTGTGCGGTTCTTTTGGGAGATTCTTTTTATACAGAAGAGAAAGTGAAAGAACTTTACCGGGTGGCAGGGATCGGGCATCTGCTGGCTATATCCGGTCTGCATATTTCTTTTTTGGGCAACGGACTTTACCGGGGACTTAGGAAAACCGGATTTTCTATTTTACAGGCCGGTGTAGTGGGAAGTCTGCTTCTTGGGAGTTATGTGGTGATGACTGGAATGAGTGTTTCGGCATTGCGGGCGTTTGCCATGTTTCTGATCCGGATGGGAGCAGAGCTGACAGGAAGGGAATACGATGGATTGACGGCACTTGGGATTGCGGAAATTGGTTTGCTTCTGGCAAATCCGTTGCGGCTTTTTACGGCAGGGTTCCAGCTTTCTTTTGCTGCGGTTCTCGGTATCTATCTGATTGGTTCGGGAAATAAAAAAGGCAGATTTTCAGACAGTGTCCGGATGTCGGTGAGGCTCTGGTCTTTTCTGCTGCCAGTTACATTGTGGCACTATTATGAAACCTGCCTGTATGCGCCAGCCTGGAATCTTCTGGTAATTCCGATGGCATCCGTGCTTCTGCTTTGCGGGAGTGCAGGGATGGCAGTCATGCTGATTCCGTGTGGGGCAGGAGATATAATGCAGAGCGCACTTTGGAAAATAACAGAGTGGATTTTGCTTTTTTATGAAAAAGGGAGCGGTCTGCTCCTGGAACTTCCGGGGGCAAGGTGGATTCCGGGAAGACCACGGCTCTGGCAGATTGCCTGTTATTATGGGGTTCTTCTATTTTATTTGTGGAGAAAAAGGAAGGAAAAGAAAGAGGGCGGACAAACCGGGAAACAGGTGGTAAGACAGCTTGTGACAGCTGGGATCCTGCTCATCCTGCTCGGGATCCCAAAGTGGAAACGAGGGCAGATGGAGCTGACTATGCTGGATGTGGGACAGGGCGACTGTTTTTTCTTTCGGGACGGAAACGGAAAAAATTACCTGATCGACGGCGGAAGCAGTTCGGTAGATGCAGCAGGAAGATACCGGTTGGAACCATTTTTAAAATTCCGGGGCGTGAAGAGGCTGGATTATGTGTGGGTGACGCATGGGGATGTGGATCACTTAAATGCAGTGGAAGAACTTCTGGAACGGAGAAAGTATGGAGTAGAAATCCAGTATCTGATTTTTCCGGAACAGAAATATTGGGATGAAAGGCTTATTAAATTATGTAATCTGGCAGAAGAAGCAGGAACGAAGGTACGGGTAATGGAGATGGATACTATTTTTCTGTCTGGAAAATTGAAGATGCGTTGTCTCTGGCCTGGAGAAGGTGAGCCATCTGAAAATGGAAATGAAAATTCTCTGGTACTTCACCTGCAATATGGAAAAATTACCATGCTTTTTACCGGAGATCTGGAAAATACCGGAGAAGAGCTGTTGGCAGAGAGAATAAAGAATCTCCGGAAAAAAGGAGAACTTCCGGCGTGTTATGATCTGCTGAAAGTCGGACACCACGGATCAAGAAATGCGACCGGCGAAGAGCTTCTGGAAGTGATCCGACCACGGGCAGCATTCTGTTCATCCGGAAAAGAAAACCGTTATGGACATCCGCATGCGGAAACACTGGAAAGACTTGCAAAATGGGGCGTAAGCCTATATAATACGAAAGACAGAGGTGCTGTCAGTATGTATACAGATGGAAGGAAATATGGTATCCAAAGTCCATGAAAAGTTTGAATGAAGATTTAAAGACAGGACAGTTTAAGCAGATTTATCTTCTGTACGGAGAAGAAGCTTATCTGAAAAAATTATATAAAAACCGTTTCGTCAAAGCGATGGTTCCGGAAGGTGACACGATGAATTATCGTTATTTTGAGGGAAAGAACACGAACCCGAAAGAGATTATCGACCTTGCCGAGACCTTACCTTTTTTTGCAGAGCGCAGGCTGATCGTTCTGGAAAATACCGGTTTTCTGAAAAATGCGACACCGGAGCTGGCAGAATATCTGAAGAACATGCCGGAGACCACTTATATGATCTTTGTGGAATCAGAGCTGGATAAGAGAGGAAAGCTCTACAAAGCGATCAAGGAGAAAGGTCATATTGTAGAACTGAAGCGGCAGGATGAAAAGACACTGATCCGCTGGATCCTTGGGATGGCGAAAAAGGAGAAGCTTCAGATGTCGGAGGCAGCAGTGCGCTATCTGCTTGCAAAGACTGGTAATGACATGGAGAATCTCGGGCAGGAGCTGGAAAAATTATTCTGTTACTGCATGAATCACACGGAGATCACGGCAGCAGATATTGATGAAATCTGTACTACGCAGATCGGAAACCATATTTTTGATATGGTAGATGCAGTTGCAGCAAAAGAGCAGAAAAAAGCGCTGGATTACTATTATGATCTTCTGACACTGAAGGAACCGCCGATGCGGATCCTCTACCTGCTGACCAGACAGTTCCGTATCCTGATGGAGGTAAAAGAGATGGACCGTACTGGGATTCCGCAAAAAGAGATTGCCGCCAAGGTGGGAATCATGCCATTCCTGGTAGGAAAGTACCGGGCACAGGCGAAGGCATTTACCAGGAAAGAGCTGCGTGGGATCGTAGAAGCCGGTGTACAGACGGAAGAAGATGTAAAAACCGGAAAGATGGGAGATATCCTCTCGGTGGAACTCTTTCTGGTGCAGTACAGTAGCAAACGGGAAAAGTAATCAGATATAGATAAGAAGAAAAAGGAGAGACTGAAAATATGCATATGGATCAGAAAAAGATTCGGAATTTTTGTATTATTGCACATATTGACCATGGAAAATCCACACTGGCGGACCGTATTATCGAACAGACAGGTCTTCTGACCAGCAGAGAGATGCAGGCCCAGGTGCTGGATAACATGGATCTGGAAAGAGAACGTGGTATCACAATCAAATCACAGGCAGTCCGCACAGTTTATAAGGCAAAGGATGGGGAGGAATATATCTTTAACCTGATCGATACTCCGGGACACGTAGACTTTAACTATGAAGTGTCACGGAGTCTTGCAGCCTGTGATGGAGCGATCCTGGTCGTTGATGCGGCACAGGGCGTAGAAGCGCAGACACTGGCAAATGTATATCTGGCACTGGACCATGATCTGGATGTCATGCCGGTTATCAACAAGATCGATCTTCCAAGCGCAGAGCCGCAGCGTGTGATCGAAGAGATTGAAGATGTGATCGGAATTGAAGCGCAGGATGCACCACTGATCTCGGCAAAGACAGGGCTTAATGTAGATCAGGTTCTGGAACAGATCGTGACAAAGATCCCTTCTCCGACAGGAGATCCAGATGCACCGCTTCAGGCACTGATTTTCGATTCTCTCTATGATCCGTATAAAGGCGTTATCGTATTCTGCCGTATCAAAGAAGGATGTATCACGAAAGGAATGCCGATTCATATGATGGCGACAGGTGCAACTGCTGATGTTGTGGAGGTTGGATATTTTGGTGCCGGACAGTTTATCCCTTGCGATGAGCTTTCAGCAGGAATGGTTGGATATTTTACAGCCAGCCTGAAAAATGTAAAGGACACCCGTGTGGGTGATACCGTAACAGGTGCGGAAAATCCATGTTCTGAGCCTCTTCCGGGATATAAAAAGGTCAACCCGATGGTGTACTGCGGAATGTATCCGGCAGACAGCTCCAAATACCCGGATCTGAGAGATGCACTGGAAAAACTGCAACTCAACGATGCGGCACTTCAGTTTGAACCGGAGACCTCTCTTGCGCTGGGATTTGGTTTCCGCTGTGGTTTCCTTGGACTTTTGCATCTGGAGATCATTCAGGAGAGACTGGAGAGAGAATACAATCTGGATCTGGTGACAACTGCGCCGGGCGTTATCTACAAGGTGCACAAGACCAACGGAGAAGTGATCGACCTGACCAATCCGTCTAATCTTCCGGATCCGTCAGAAATTGATTTTATGGAAGAGCCGATGGTAAAAGCAGAGATTATGGTGACATCCGAATTTATCGGTGCGATCATGGATCTGTGTCAGGAAAGACGTGGCGAATATCAGGGAATGGAATACATCGAAGAGACCAGAGCGGTATTGAAATACCACCTGCCTCTGAATGAGATCATCTATGATTTCTTTGATGCGCTCAAATCCAGATCCCGTGGTTATGCGTCTTTTGATTATGAAATGCTCGGCTATGTCAAATCTGATCTGGTCAAGCTGGACATCCTGATCAACAAAGAAGAAGTGGATGCTCTTTCCTTTATTGTATTTGCGGGAAGTGCTTATGAGAGAGGAAGAAAGATGTGTGAGAAGCTCAAAGAAGAGATTCCGAGACAGCTTTTTGAAATTCCGATCCAGGCAGCTGTCGGAAGCAAGATCATTGCCCGTGAGACAGTAAGAGCCATGCGTAAGGACGTACTTGCCAAGTGCTACGGCGGTGATATCAGCCGTAAGAAGAAGCTTCTGGAAAAGCAGAAGGAAGGAAAGAAGCGTATGCGCCAGGTTGGAAATGTAGAAATTCCACAGAAGGCATTTATGAGTGTATTAAAACTGGACGACAAATAGATAGACAAAGGATAATCGAGCAGGCTGGCTCCTACTCGATTCGTATACTTTGTACACTATCTCGCTTAACAGCTCGATGATGTACATTCGCCAAGTACAGATTCTTTTGCAAGCACAAATCTGTACTTGGCTCATCGTATACACAAAAAGGCAGGAGCGGTTTCCGAGGGAAAGGTTCCTGCCTTTTGCACAGAAAAGGAGAAAAGCAGATGCAGCCTTTAGAACTATATATTCATATTCCGTTTTGTGTGAAAAAATGTGCATATTGTGATTTCCTTTCCGGTCCGGCCGGAGAAAAGGAAAAAGAGGAATATGTGAAAATGCTGGTCGATGAGATCAGAAACTGTCCGGATACAGTGCAGAATTACAGGGTGATTTCCATTTTTTTCGGAGGCGGAACCCCATCTCTTCTTACCGGTGAGCAGATTGGGCGGCTGATGGATACGGTCAGGGAAATATTTACGTTGGATGAGGACGCAGAGATCACTATGGAAATGAATCCGGGAACGGTAACGGAAGAAAAACTGCGAAAGTACAGACAGGCAGGGGTGAACCGTCTGAGTATCGGTCTGCAGTCGGTCAATGATGAGGAACTTCGTCTGCTTGGAAGAATCCATACTTATGAAGAATTTCTGGAAGCATATCATCTGGCGAGAGCCAATGGTTTTGCAAATATCAATGTAGACCTGATCTCGGCAATTCCGGGGCAGACGGTGGAAAGCTGGAGGCGTACACTGGAGCAGGTAATGGCACTTTTCCCGGAGCATATTTCTGCATATAGTCTGATCTTGGAAGAGGGAACAACTTTCTATAAAAAATATGTAGAAGACGAGGCAAAAGAAGGGCCAAAGCTTCCGGATGAGGATGCGGAGCGTCAGATGTACTGGGATACAGAAACGCTGATGGAGAAGAACGGATATCACCGTTACGAGATTTCCAATTATGCTAAGGAGGGATATGCCTGCCGGCACAACCTGGGATATTGGGAGAGAATTCCGTATCTGGGATTTGGAATTGGTGCGGCATCTCTGGTTCCCGGGGATCTGATTGGAAAATGCAGGAAGCTGAAAGGAAAAATGAGTCGCTACACGAACCCGGATCAGTTAAGGGAGTATGCACATTCCTACAGGAACAAATTTCAGGCAGAGCTTCTGACAGAAACTGAGGAGATGGAGGAATTTATGTTTCTTGGACTGCGGAAAATGAACGGAATCTCAAAAAAAGAATTTTCAGATTATCTGGATTTGCGAGAGGCTTTTAGAAAGCACATCAACATAAGGATTATGTCCTTTGATCGAGAAGAGTTGCCTAATTCTACAAAGAACGAGTTTTTGGAAACTTATGAGAGAGTTACCAGCTTTCTGAATAGAGGTGAAAAATAGTGCCCGACTTTGACGTAAAAGAA
>ENA-ORUI01002980-ORUI01002980.1-human-gut-metagenome-genome-assembly--contig:-NODE-2980-length-13055-cov-4.621154_pt1 | contig 13055 bp, 5 predicted proteins | sample MGYA00242078_ERZ509205 | MGnify/ENA primary metagenome ERZ509205 (study PRJEB26280, sample SAMEA2338828) | human gut metagenome | biome: human gut; feature: human-associated habitat; material: faeces... | reverse complement strand
TTCTGCCAAAATGTCATATCAGATCAACTCCGCAGCGCTCAGCATATTGTAAAGCATCTGTGCGATCTCGCAGCGCAGAATTGCTTTTGTGGGTTCAATATTGAGGTCACTCTGGTCGAGGATATTGACGGAGTAGCAGAACGCCATCGGTTTCTTCGCCCAGGATGCCACGCTGCGGTAATCTCCGAACTGTGCCAGCATATCCTTTGTCGCTGCTTCGTCCATCGATGGATCAAGGCCACACAGTTTTGCGGCACGGGCGACCATCGCGGCAGCCTCCTGCCGGGTGATGGTGCCGTCCGGATTAAACTTGCCGCTGCCAACGCCGTTGACAATGCCGCTGCTGTTGGCTGTGCCGATGTAACCGGCGTACCATTTGGAGCTGGGAACGTCCGTAAAGGCTTTCGTGTCCTTTGCCGCCAGACCGAGCGCACGGGTGACGATGGCGGCAAATTCCGCGCGCGTCATGGTCTTGTTGGGCATGAACGTGCCTTTTCCCATGCCGTTGATGATACCGCGGGATGCAAGTTCTTCGATAGCAGCTTTGTTCACATGATTTTTCACATCGGTGAACGTTGTGCCGGGAGCGGTTACGCCGGGAACATTCACAGAAGCGTCCACATTGCCCTTGTTGACGCTTGTGCTGGGTTTCGAGGTGTTCTTGGTCACATCGCCCATACGGTACAGGCTGTTTTCGCCATTTGCCGCGCGGTCAATGGCGACCAAAGCGTAAAAGCCCTGTTCCGCAGACATCTGGTTGTTGCCGTCCGAACCGTCGAGAACGTGGTAGAAGCCGCCGTTAGACTGCCGGAACGAGAGAAGATTTTCCGTCAGCGTGTGGCCGTTTTTCACAAAGCGGCTGTCTCCAAGGTCAATTCCAAGCTCACAGAGCGCGACCACGACCTGCGCGACAGATTCGACGTTCGTCGTTCCCCACGACGCATAGCCGCCTTTGCTGTCCTGCACATCGGAGAGATAATCCAGTGCCTTGTCTGTTGCGCTCTTGACCGCTTTCTGGTCCTGATATTTTGCCAACGCCTGCAATGCCATTGCGGTAATATCCACATCAGAATCGCCTGTGTCAGTCAAAGACCATCCACCGTCTTTTTTCTGATTCTTGACGATCTCATCGATGTAGAGCTGGCGCGTGGCCTGTGTCTTTGCGGCAGGATTTTTGGGAATATCGTAATTGCCGGAATCCAGCGCGATCAATGCCCAAATGGGGCCGTTCAGACCCTGCCAGATGGTCTTTTCAAAATCGCCCAGCGGCATTAAAAGGTTGTAGCCCGCGACCTTGGACGGATCGCGTCCAATGGCGGTCAGCGCGAGGATGACGCGGGAATACTCGGTGTATTTTCTTTCATGCAGCACGCCGGAGCAGTTTTTGACGTACTTCTCGACGCGCGCATAGTAATCTTCATAGTAATTTGTGGGAACAGTGTAACCAGAACGGGCAAGACCGATAATTGCCCATTCGCCGCCAATGGAACCGACCTCCGGGGATTTGACTGCGGACACCATATAAGCGGCGCTGCCTTGTACTTCATTCTGGACGCCGGACGCCGCCAGCGCTGGAACGGTCAGCGTCAAAAGGATTGCAAGGGTCAGAATCCAAGCAGAAATTCGTTTGATTCTTCTCATTTGTATTTCCCCCTATAAATGCGGCAATCAGGGCTGCCCCCCAAAGGGGGCAGTCCTGTGCTGCAAGGTGTTATTTGGTGGTCGCTACATTTTCCACAAAGCGGTGGAGAATGGCTGCAACCTGTGCGCGGGTGGCGTTGCCGGTCGGCATGAGCTTACCTGCACTGCCGTTGACCAGCTTTTCGGCAACAGCCCATTCCAGCGAAGCCGTGGCATAGCCGGACACGCTTGCTTGGTCTGTAAAGCCATTCAAGCTGGAGCTTGCGGCGGTATTGTACTTCTTGTACTGCGCATAGCGGTACAGAATTGCCGCCATCTGTTCACGGGTGACATTTGCGTTCGGAGAGAACGTCGTGATGCTGGTGCCGTTGACGATGCCGTTGTCGGCTGCCCACGTCACAGCGTCCTCATAGTAGCTGTTGAACGTCACATCGGAGAATCCGCTTCTGCCGCTTACGGCAGGTTCACCCTCCAGTCGATACAGAACCGTGACGAGCATCGCGCGGGTCATGGCTGCATTCGGAGAGAACGTCGTATCGCTCGTTCCGGCAAACAAGCCTTCCTCATAGACGAACAGAACATCATTGTAGAACCAATCGGTTTCATGTACGTCTGTGAACGGCAGCTTGCCATCCGCAAACTCAACTTCGATTCTGGTCGATACCGTGAGCTTGTCAATGGTATAGGTCTTGACTGCGCCGACAGACTTGCCGTTGACCTTGACGTCCTTGACCTTGTAACCGGTATCCGGCTTGAATGTGAAGGTGACAGACTTGCCGATATGCTGGAATGTCAGCTTTGGCTCGACCGTGCCGTTCTTGCCAACCTTCAAAATCTTGCCCAGCAGCTCATTGACATACTGTTCGGGGCTGATGTCCGCAGCGCGGAGCCAGCTGTTGTAGTAGCTGCCGTCGCCAAGAGACGGATACTGAGAATCGTTGAACCAGTCGGCAACTTCACAGCTATAGTCATTGACATAGTGCCAAATGACTACATCGCCGTCGTTCAGTGTCCAATTCTTCAAGCCCTGATTCGGGTGCTTACCGTTGACGGTATACATCCAGCCAGATTTCTTGCCGTTGGTGAACTCGCTCAAGGCGTATCCGCCAAGGCAGGACGGGGCATAGATGGTGCTGACATAGTTGCTTTCCGCACCGATGTAGCGCAAGCCTGCATCGCTCATGGCTTCGGTAAAGAGGTCATAAACCGTAGCGTTCTCTTGCAGCGCATACGTTTTGGTGGGAACCCATGTGACGTATTCGGGCAGGTAGCTGTCCTTTGTCAGGTCAACATCCTGCGTTGCTTCGAGCGCGCCGATGAGACGGAATGTGACTTCAATATCACCCGGTTTTACAGCATCGAGATCAGTAATAGCTTTTTCATAGATGGCCGTGACACGCTCGCAGGATTCCGCAGCGTTCATATCCGTCTGTGCCTGCTGGAGAATGCTTGCGAGTTTCTTCTTTGCGGCGGTACCGTACTTCTTGGTTTTGTCGTTCAGAAGATCATCATAGTGCGCTTTCAATGCCTTGTACTGATCTATCTGCTTCTGCTTCAGAATTGCCTTGTACGAAGTTTCGGCAGCGGTCAGGGTATTGTAGTTTTCTACCTTTGCCTTGTCAGCAGCAGAGAGCTTGTTGTAGGCATTGCGCGCTTCCGCAATCGCGTTATAGCTGGATTCATCGACATAGCCAATCTGGTTGATCATGTCGATAACAGCCTGTGCGTCCGCGTTCTCGCGCTTTGTCACGTCGGACATATCGTACAGTCGCTTGCTTCCGTTTACATAGCGGTCATACGCAACGAGCGTGTAGGCCGCCTGCTCGGATGCCATCTGATTGACCGTGCTGTTCGGCTGCTTGTCGTGCAGGAAGCCCTTGGAGTTGGGGTCCGCATAGCTCAGGAAGTTGGACAAAACGCTGATGCCGTTATGCTGGAATCTGCTGTCTATCTTTGCGTCGATGTTCAGTGCGGACAGCGCGACAATGACCTGTGCGGCGGATTCGGAGCTGTCATAATCGCCGGTTTTCTGGTATTCAGCAGACAGCCATTTCACCGCCTTATCTACCGCATCTTTGACGTTGGCATTTGTGCTGCAATACGGAGCCAATGCCTGTACGACCATTGCCGTCATATCAACGTTGGAGCCGGGGAAATCTGCATCGATGCCCCAAGAGCCACCGCTGATCTGCGCGTCAAGCAAGCTATTGATCCACGCATTGCGTGCAGTTGTGCCGGTCGCATTGTCGTAATAGTTGCCGGAATCCAGTGCAATCAGTGCAAATGCCGTGCCGTTGTTGCCCTGCTCGGAAACACGGTAGGTGCTGCCGTTCTTCTCAAACAGCGGTTCAACAAGGTTGTAGACCGTGCCGTTGGAGCCGGTGAACTTCGTCGCATCCTCACCGAGCGAGGTCAGCGCCAGAATGACGCGGGAATATTCGGTGTGCTTGGTCTGCGTACTGGTGTTATCGAGCTTGCCGTTCTTAGAAGCAACGGTCGTTGCCATGTTCGACAGGTACTTGTCGTACCAGACCGATGCGCTGACATTGCCTCTGGCTTCGGCCAGAACCGCCCACTCGCCATAGGTCGAGCCGAGAGACGGGTTGCTCGTCTCCAATTTGACGTATTCGAGTACATTGTTGAGGTACTCCTCATAAATCGCGGTCTTACCGAGATTTTCAAGCGCTTCTTCGGCGTCTGTCAGCTTGGAATAATTGCTGACCTGCTTTTTCTGCGCTTCGCTCAGATTGTTGTACGCAGTGCGTGCAGCTTCAATCGCTGCCCGATCCTTTGCCGTTACGGTGTCTTTTCCGGGAAGTGCAGCGATCAGTCCGTACACATATCCAACTTCAAGCGTAGAGACAGTGGAAACAGCCGCGTTCAGCTTGTTCACTTCGCTCTGCGTCAGATAGGCTTTCTGGTCATCTGTCAGCTTGTTGTAAGCTTCTTCCGCGGAACGGATTGCGCCAATGTCATCAACAGTCGGCGTTGCAGGCAGAGCAGCAATCGCGTCAGAGACGATCTTAGCTGCCTCCAAGTCTGTCACAACTTTGTAACAGGCTTCCAGCTTTTGTTTCAGCGCATCATCAATGTCTGCCTGCTGCGCGGGCGTAAGAAGATCATACTGTGCCTTTGCAGTACGCACATCTGAAGCATCTGCCAGCGTGATTTTGCGCAGAGCGGGAAGCTTGGTGATGAGCTTCACCACGTCGGACGCATTGCCATTCTGCACAACAGCGATGGTGTAGCGGGTTGTTGTGTAGTTGGACGCCTTATTCATGGTGGGCCAATTCTTATCACCAACACCGACATAGATCACGTCGCCGGACGAAACAGCCATAATGTCGCCGTTTGCATAGTAGGCGTTATCGCTGCCGTAGGTGTTCAGATAAGCTCTGGTCTGGAAGTTCTTATTTGCGGCGGAATAGTTGATGCGTGTGCCGATCTGCTTATCGGGGATGACCAAGAGATAATCGGTGGTCGCACTGCTATACGCTGGAGTCAGCGTACCGCTGCTGAATTTCAGGCTGGACAGCGTCGTTTCGTTGTTCGTCCACGAACCGCCGATGTCCTCACCAAGATTCGTGGTGAACATGACGCGGATCACATCACCGGATTTCAGGCCGCCGTTCTTATAGGTGAATGCCGCGAAACCCTGATTGACGAACCAATCGTTCTTGGTTCCCATCCAGCCAGCGCCCTTGCTGCCATCCTTTTCGGCCAGCGACTTGCCGCCCTTATGGATGGATGCAATGTAAGTGGTCTGTGTGTAAGAATCCGCAGTCAGCTCTTCGATGCCATTCCATGTGTAACCGCCAAGCTCCAGCGCCTTGAGTACGACGGTCATCATGCTGTCATTCTGGCCAAGCTCATATTCGCCGGAGACGATGGTGCCGGTAAACGGTGCCGCACTGTAAGTGGTGTTCTCAACAGTAACGGTCACGGTGCCGACTTTGGCACCGGAATTGTACTTGATGTCGCCGGTTGTGATCTTCTTGTCCGCTGTCGGGACGGCCTGAATCGCGGAAACAGCGCTGTCACGCGCGGCCTTGATTGCAGCCTCGGTTGTTGCAGCGTTGATGGCCTCACGGCCGGATTGCAGCGCAGCTTTCAGGGCAGCAATGCCGTCTGCATTGTACTTGCTCTGATCGCAGGCGTTGAACGTGGATTCGACAACGGCAATGGCCGCATTTTTCAGCTTGGTGATCGCCTTATCGTCGAGCGTTTCAAACATCTGCTGGTATTCCGTCTTGGAGACCATCTTGAGCTGAACGACGAATGTATCATCCGTTTGGAGCGTCTCCGGAATTTTGAGCTGAACAAGATAGTAACCGGGATAAGATGTGCCATGCTGATTGGTCAACGTTTGTGCAGTTGTCCGATTCCATGTTGTTCCGTTGTCCGTTGACCAGACCAGCCAATATTGCTCATTTGTCGTTTCCAGATAGCGGCGGATCTCAAGAATGTTGCCTACGGCAACGTTTTCTTTAGTCCACTCCTGTATCCCGACCAATTCTTTGCCGGATGCTTCTGATACGACAACCGTTGTTCCGTCTGCTCTGACACGCAGGATCGTATTATGATCCGGCCAGCCGTAGTTTGGGGAACCCGAATCCGACTTATACGGCAGCTCAGGCTGTGTAATTTTGACCGTAACGGTCACAGGTTCCTTTAACTCTGCTGCATTGATCTTCGCAAGCTGTTCCAGCGTTGCCTTTTCCTTTGCGGTCAGGAGCGATTTCTGATAATAGTTCAGTTCAGCGTATGCCGCCTGAAGCGCCACAACAAGCTCCTTATCGCTTGCGGTCAGCGTGGTCAGGTCGTCCGGGAGATAGGACAGGTTCTTTCGAAGCGCGGCAATGATCGCCGCATGGTCAAGCGCGTTTGCACCTGCTGCCTGCAATGCTGCATAGTCCGTATCGAACGCATCCATCAGCGCCTTAAACGATGTCGCGGAGGTCTGGCCGGATTTCAGCGCGTTATACGCATCTGTGAGCGCCTGATAGTTTTCGGATGTGAAATCATAGTCATGGAAGCTATCATAATACGCTTTGGCCGTCGCAAGGTTCTTGCTGCGATATTGGGTAAGCAGCGCGTTCATATCTGCTGCTTCGGCAACATGGACGATAGCATAATCACCAGCATAGAGCGAATAGTATTCGCCAACGGTGACTTCCCGATAAATCGAGCGGAATGTCAGATCATCCGGTGTCACATTGAACATGGCAATGGTGTAATAGCCGGGTTCTCTGAAAATATATTCCAGATTGCCGCTGGTATCCGTTGTCGCCGTTGTTTTGTGCGTCGGCTGCGACAGCGTTTCCGTCTCCACCGGGTCGCTGATAAAGAGCGTAATATTCTCTGCGCTCTTGCTGCTGGATACACCTGCATTTGCGCTGGTCACGGTAGCCGAAAATGCGGCTTGAGCGCCAACGGTCGTGCTGGCCGGAGCTGAAGCATGGATCATGGCGTAGCTGCCTTCATAAAATTCAGGATCCGTGATGGCCGGAAGCAGCGAGACGGAAGAAGAATCGTAGCCAGACGATTCTTCGCTTTCAAACATCTGAAGCGGGATACGCACCATGCGCACAACGTCGCCGTCATGGAGCTGAACATTGTTCCAGCTTGCTTTTCCAGACCAGCGGTAGTCCCCGTAATAGCTGCCGTTGACATAGAGCGCGAACACCGGGTTCGTGTCGCCATTGTTGATCGGGCCGATGCCGGGGAGCGTCGAATCATCGTGCATATCGACGGTGATCCCGGCGGCATCAAACGCCGCACCGAGCGTGGCGTTTCCGCTTGTCAGACCAAGGCTGGCATTGGCATACAGGTCAGTCCCATTCCCCCGGAATCCCTCGTACAGCGCCGAGAAGTTGTTGATATAGGTGAAAGAAACTGTAATGTCTTTACCGCTGACGAGCTGCTTGCGCGCAGTTTTCAGCGCGTCAATATGTGCCGGATAATGCGTCCACTGACCGCTTTCATTATAAGCATCGTAGCCTTTGAACGCTTTCAGCATGGCGTAATCTTCTGTCGTGCCGCCAACAATGCGGTACTCCATATCGGCCTTGAGCACATTGTAGGCGCTGACATACGCTGCCCACGACTCTGCGCTGTAATCGCTTTCGCTCAGTTTGGCCGGGTCATACTGCTCAATCAGGGCTTCGGCTTCTGCCTTGCTGCTCAGATAGTTCTCATAGGCAGTGTTGTAAAGGTCGGCATTGACCAGCTTGTGTGCGTCCACTGCCGCTGCCGCAGCATTTACCACAGTCTGCTGATCGGCCTTGTTCTCATCCGTTGCGTTGCCCTCGGCATCATACAGAGTGTCAAGCAAGGTCTGCCCGACCGTTTTTGCCGCTTCGTAGGCATCCCATGTCAGCGCAGTGCAGTTTCCCTTGCTGACCGGTGTGCCCTCGTTAAGCCGGAGTTCGTTGTAGTACCAACACCAATCCGCATGGAGAGCTTCATATAGTGCAGTTGGATTTGCATTATCCTTTGAAATGAGGTTACTGTACGCATCTGTTAGTTTCTCAGTATAAGAGTCAATCGTTTCTTGATCATCAGTATTTTGTTCGTATGCGCTTTTTGCTACACTCAAAGCGGTGAGCATTTCTTGCCAAAAGCCACGCGAACTATATTTCTTCCCATTCCACCGATCATCATTTGTGTAATATAGGGTAGAAGTTGCTGCTTCCGCCAAGTCGATGGCCTTTTTCAAACCATCTTTATTTACATTATCTCGTTGTACTTCAACATAAATAAAAAGTGAATCCTCAGCATTTTCAAAATCTTGAAATGTGAGGAGTGTAGTCCCATTGTATGTGAAGTAGCTTAATGGCACGGTGAATGTCTGTGTTGTAGCATCATATGCACCACAGGTTGATTCTGGCCAATCTTCTTCATCTGGATTTGGCGGAATTATTAAAACATTGTCTGGGTCATAGATGCTATAAATATTGTAATATGTGTCAAGATCATCAACATGTACTTGTATTTGATCGGTTCCATCGGGCACCATTGCTGTCCACGCATCTATGCTTGAATTACCGAATTTTCCTTTATATGTAATGCCACAACCAGATGGACTTGTCACTGAAAATGGGGCATCACTTGTTTCTTCGGCAAAAACAGTTAAATTGAAGCTGCTTATAAGTAGGCAGAGTGCCAATATAAAAGAGAAATAGCGTCTCATTATTTTCCAACCTTAAAAACTGCCGATACCGTATGGCAGTTATTTGTAAAATAGCAGGCGGGATGCAAGATTCTTGCATCCCGCCTGCTTTGCTAATTAGTTGACTTTTAAATAGGTGATATACGGTGCTTCACCATCGCTCTGCGTAACAATGCGAACAATTTGTGTGCTTCCGCTCGTTAAACCGAAAGTATATGTTTCGCCAGATGTTGCGCGCGTACCATTGATGAAGATATTGTCTGCATCAGATGTAACGGATACCTTAAAGTCGCTAGTGGCGCTCTTTGCAACATAAGCACCGTTTTGGTGCCCGCTTACGGTAGTCAAGCGAGTGGTGCCAAACTTAATTGTAGGCGCGGCAGTTCTTCCAACAGAGGCAGTTGATTTATTAGCAGTCGTGAAAATGCCGGTTACTTCAGTCGAAGTTTCACCAAATCTGTCGAGGTTCAAAACCGCGCTGTAAACGCGCACATAGTGGAACGTCTTGCCGGTCACATCAACAGGCAGGCCAGTTGAAATATCAACTGCCCATTCCAGATCGAAGCCGTCGCCACCGGTCTTGTCGGTGTCATAAGGGTTCTTGGCTTCACCATACTGGCTGGGGCTGCCGATCGGTGTAACATCTGCATAACCAAATGCGTAGTCCGCGTTCGTGTTGGAATCCGCAACCGCAGTGATACCGGCAAAGGTCAGCGTATTGCCGCTGAGATTGACGGAGATGTTGCCGCAATGTGCGCCGCCAGCCGGGTTGCTGGCAAAGGCTGTATAGGTCGTAGTCAGCGGGAACCATGATGCCGGGCAAAAGGCCACCGATGTGTTGCCTGCCAGAGAAGCATATACTTTGCTCACATCGGTGTTTTTGGTATAGACTACGCTGGTGTTGCGCTGCGTACCAGAGTAGACGTTGGAGTAACCGCTGGTAGGCGGAGTGTAAGTAAAGTTGCCGTTGTAGTAGTTGGAACCGGCCAGCTCATACCACGTTGTGCCATCCTCGGAAACCTGTACAGCGCCAGCCTCCGGGTTGCCGTTGAACGCATTGCCATAGATCACAAAGTCGATGCCGTTGGGGTTCTTTTCATCATTTGTGATGCCGCCTACAAACTCGAACTCGATGAAGCCACCGAACGCACCCAGCGAAACGCCGGTACTGTCAAGCGTCGTTTTACCTGCAAATTTGGAACCGAGAACGCCCCATGCGGAGTTGTTTGCAAACTGACCGATTGGCAGGTAGCTCACGACCGAGGTGGGCGCGCTGCCAGCCGGGGTGTGGGTCTTGGTGGGGCAAGAGATGGTATAAGTCTCGCCTTTAGCGACAACGACGATGGAGAGCGTGTTGTCCTCCGAGGTCGTGATCGTGTAGCCGTAATTGCCCTCATTCTGAATAAAGGCTGTCTGCGCAACACCATTCACGGTGACGGATGTTGGGGTATCAACCCACAGCGTAAATTCACTCGGAATCCTGCTGGAACCGTTGCGACCGTTGACCGTGCCGCTATTGCCGCTCCATCCGATAAACACCGGGTCGCCGGTGGAAATGCTGACAGGATACGGAAGATTGTAGTGGAAGTTGTAGGTATCGCATTTGCCGAACTCATTGACAACATCCTTGTGCGCATACGCCGTTGCCAATGCTGCACCCTCAGTCATTGTAGCCGTATAGGTAGTGGCTGCGCCCTGACGGATGAACACAACACCATAGGGCGGATTCGGGACATTTTTGCCACGAGTGGAGATGACAAAGTTGCTGTCCTGATCGGCTGCTGCGGTGAACGTCGCAGTCAGTGCTGTGCCGTCTGCCGTATCTGCTGGGACGGTCAGGTAATAGTCATAGACCGTTCCGTGCATGTCTGTGCTTACTGCGTAGTCGATTTCTTCAAAATCAGCACCAGTTGCAACAATACTTGCAATGTTGCTGCCGTGTCCGGTCAGGGACACATTTGTTACTGCCGATGCGCTGATTGTAAGCAGCGATACGGCCATTGCCAGCACAAGGATCAGTGCCAGCGAGCGGGAGTTGAAAATCTTTTTCATGCTTGACTTCCTTTCTGTCCGCATAAATTCGTTCCTCGCGGTTGAGCCGATGCAGCCGAGAAACAGCTCTGCATCAGCATTGGGCCTTTTATGTCACAGCAAAAGCTGCTGCAAACAACAAATTCCTGCTTCACACCACAGATACACTACCGCTTCCTGCGCTCCCGCCCGCCGCGACGTAGACCGCGTTTTCTGCCCGTTGGTGCGCTCGTTTCTTCGCGTCGCTTCACCGGGGCAATATGCTCTCATGCTGTGGCTATTCAGTTGTCGATGCGATTCATCATTTCGAGACGGGCGAAGGCCCGGTAGATTTGTTTTGAGATCCCCCGGTTCCGCGTTCCCAATTCGGAACCGGGGATTTCTGCGCGTCAGGGGATGACGCGCTGGCAGTTTGATCTCAGGGGGATGAGATCAGGTCTATGTGCAAATCCGTTCCCAATACGGATTGTGCAAATAAATTATTGTGCGCTTTCCTCCGCAGCCGGTTCCTGCCGTTCGGCTTGCCGCGCTGCGCGTTTGGTTTCCTTTTCTGCGGCCTGCTCCTGCCGGAACTTTGTGAGCTGCCGCTGGTACTCGGCTTTGAACTCCTGCGTTTTCCGCACGTTCTTATTCTGCGGGCATTTGAACCCTTGCAATTCAAGCGCGTACATCGTTCTTCCAGTGATTTTCTCATCCAGAAGAAGATCCGCGCGGAATCGGCGGCCTTTGCCTTGAATCGGCGGTTTCTCTTTGGCTTTATTTTGCTTTTTGGCCTCAGCCTTGGCTGCTTTGTCTAGCTCCCGCTGTGTATTGAACTCCGCCTGAAACAGTGCCGTTTTTTCCAGCGCGGGCGTACTGCGCTTTGCCGCAAGCTCTCTGCTAACGCCGATCGCTTCAAGCGCATTTGCCCATCCGCGGAACCGCAGCTCAATGAAGTCGCCGCCAATTATTTCTGTCCTGCCGGGGATATGCCGCAGCTCCGCCTGCCGCTGCCGCAAATATGCAGCCAGCTCTTGCAGCGTAGCGTTTTGATATTTCAGAACAAACTCGATGTTCCTGTGAGACAGCGCCGTATAGGTGCGTTGGGTCAAAACTTTTTTAAGCGCCGCCATATTTTCCTCATACGTTCTGTTCGGATTCATCGCTGCACCTCCCGTTCAGAAGATGCCGCGTCCTTCGCTGCAAGCCGCCTCAATTCGATCTCGCATAAATCCTGAACGATCTTGCGGTCACGAAAATGTGGTGGATTTTTGATGTTTGTGATTTTTCCGGCATAAAAGGAACGGATTGCAGCTTTCCATGAGCCGAAACGGTACTCAATATACTCGCTGCCGATCACCTCGACCATCGCGGGCGGGTGTCCAATGTCCTCCATGCAGCTCTGCAAGTATGCCGAGAGCTGCTCCAAAGTGTCATTTTGATGCTCAAGGATGAACTGCACGTTTTTGTAGGCGATCACACGCTCAATGCGGCCATAGTTGATCTGGTCCAGATATGCTTGCCGTTGCTGCTCATTCATCGCAGATAATCCTCCTATCGATTTTTCCGCAAAAAACAAATCATCCCGCTGACGCGAGATGATCCGATTGCTTCAAAAACAAAAAACACCGATTTACTTCAACTTTAGAAGCAAATCGGAGCCCTGTTCCGAATTACCGATAGGATCATCGTGCTATCTACCCTTTGTTTGCCAACTTCTGCACGTAACGAGATCATAAAACAGGCAGCATCTCATGCAGGCAAAGAAAAGCGATTCTCCTGACTTGGACTATGGACGCAGGTCGCGTCCGCGCTCTGTTTCCTACCTTCTCACGGGATTTTCTCCCGCAATGGCGACCTTTCGGCCACATAGCTTGTTGGTGTAACGCTGTCTTTCGTTTCCTCCAAGCTACTTTAGAAACTTGCTCATCCTCACAGTTCCGGGCGAGTAGATTCATTGCTCTTTCATTGCAGACTATAAAGCGAGAGATAACCTGCAATTACAATTCTTCGTTGGCAAACATATTAAATTGTCAAGATTCTTCCATTCTCCGTATGTGCCAGCATAGATGCGACATACTATCTGCACATACAAAACATGACGGTTTCGGCTTCATAAAGTTCTGCAAATTTACGAAGTCTCAAAAACGCAATAATCTTCTGTTTCTGACACCATTATACAATAGCACAGCAAAAAGTCAATGCGGTTCGGTATCAAAATATTGATTATTTG
>ENA-ORUI01002978-ORUI01002978.1-human-gut-metagenome-genome-assembly--contig:-NODE-2978-length-13058-cov-4.117358_pt1 | contig 13058 bp, 12 predicted proteins | sample MGYA00242078_ERZ509205 | MGnify/ENA primary metagenome ERZ509205 (study PRJEB26280, sample SAMEA2338828) | human gut metagenome | biome: human gut; feature: human-associated habitat; material: faeces... | reverse complement strand
CGTCGAAGCCGCCGGAGGCGGCTTGCCCTGCGGGCGCCTGAGAAGCAGAAAACCGGGGAAAGCACTCACATCTCAGCCGACAGCCGGCGCAGCAGCCGCTCCGTTAGCCGGTCCACCGCAGTAAAATCGGTTGCTCCGATGTAGTACTGCTCTAATGCGTTGTGACGGCGATGAGCCTCGGTAATTGCCTGCTCCGCCTGACGAAGCAGCACACCGGCAGTTTTTTGCAGAAAGCGCAGCCGTACCCGACGGGCACGCAGCATACTGCTGTCGGTAAAGCGTTGAGCGTGGACGGCACGCCCCTCCAGCGGAATGGCATGCAGGCTGTTGCCGGTGACAAAGGCAAGCCCTGCCTGTGGGATCAGCAGATGATCCGGTTTTTCGGGGGAGATGGGGCAGGGACAGGTGATAACATGGTAGCCACGCGCTACCGCTTCGTCCCGCAGCTGCCCTAACATGGTTGCAGCGACTGCACCATGGGGGTCCTCAAGGAAAACAACCCGCTCACACATTGCGGAAATTGTTTCATGAAACAAAATTACACCCCGATCCGTCACCGCCGAGAGCAGCCGTCGCTCCTCCTGACCCTGTTTTTCAAGGTCAGGCAGCTCCCGTGCAGCCAGCCGCACAGTGTACTGCCGCAGCTTTTCATAGTCTATGGCCTCCGCTGCCAGCCGCCGTGCCTCCCCCAACAAAGCGCCGGCACCTGCAAGGTATCGCACTGCCTGCCGATGCAATCCGCCAATTTCCCTTCCCAATGCAATAATTTCCTCCCGCTCTGACCGCAGAATGTCCTCATTCCAGCAGTCGCAAAGGGAATAGGGCTGTTCCACCGCACCGGGGAACTGCGGCTCCAAAGCATGAGGTGGGGTGGCGTCCAGCAGGACGGTTTTTATTTGGGGCAGGATTACTCCGTCCAGACTGGCGGCATCGGAGGAACAGCGGATTTCCTCCACCGGCTGCCCTCGCTGCAATGCGAGCCGGACGACCTGTTTCATCAGGGTGGATTTGCCGGAGCCGGGACCGCCCTTGATGAGAATGGGCTGCCAGCCGGCAGCGGGTTCGGTGAATTGCCCGAACAGTGAATAAAACCCGTTTTGCGAATTACTCCCCATAAACCAGCGGCAGGGAACGGCTTTTTCCATAAAATAAGCTCCTTTCGGCGGGCGGACGCAAGCCCCGCTGCTGCCATTCTATGCTGATATGGAAAAGGAGTGCGTGGGGGAAGGAACCGGAGCAATAGAAAAAAACCCGCACTGGCTGCCTTTCGGCAGCTTGCACGGGCTTTTGGCTGGCTTGCAGCTGATGCGAACTTACATTTCAATCCCAAGCTCCTTGACCTTCTCCCGAAGTGAGAGAAAATCCGCAAAGGCAAGCTGCGTCTGGCGCGGGTTGCGCAGCAGTGCGGCAGGGTGAAAGGTTCCCATCATATAAACACCCTTTTTCTCTACCCATTCCCCGTGCTGACGGGTCACACGGTAATCAGGCTGAATGAGCGCCATGGCGGCGATGCGCCCCACGCAGACAATGATTTTGGGACGAATCAGCGCCACCTGATTGCGCAGATAACCCATGCAGGCGGCAATCTCCGTCTGCTCCGGATCTCGGTTCTGAGGCGGGCGGCATTTAACAATATTGGCGATGTAGATGTTGCGGCTGCGATCAAGACCGATGTAGTTCAGCATCTTATCCATCAGCTGACCGCTTCGTCCCACAAAGGGCTCGCCCTGCTCGTCCTCGTGCTGGCCGGGGCCCTCTCCGATCAGCATGATCTCAGCCTGCGGATTTCCTACCCCGAATACCACATTTTTTCGCCTCTCGCACAGCTTGCAGGCAGTACAGTGCAGAGCGGTCTCCTGCAGTGCGTCCCATTCCATCATGGGTGCAGCCCCCCTTTTTGTAAACTTTTCATCAAAAGCATTATATCAGATAATTATCCCCTTTGCAAAACAGAACATGGGTGCTATAATATGATAGACAAAAAAAGAAAGACAATGCCGTTGCTTGATTCTGGGACATGGGAACCCGTGAAGCAACGGCACCAATAAGGAGGCTTCCCCATTATGGCAAAAGTGTTAGTAGAAACGTCCGCCCGTCACCTGCACCTGACGCAGGAAGATCTGGAGACCCTGTTCGGCAAGGGCTTTGAGCTGACCTTCAAAAAGGCGCTTTCCCAGCCCGGGCAGTTCGCCACCAATGAAAAGGTTGAGGTTATCGGACCCAAGAAGTCTATGGGACCGATTTCGGTTCTCGGACCCGTGCGCTCCCGCACACAGGTCGAGCTTTCCATGACCGACGCCCGTTCCATCGGTATTGTGCCCTTTGTACGGGAATCCGGTGATCTGGACGGTACCCCCGGCTGTCGGCTGGTGGGACCCAAGGGGGAGATTGAGCTGAAAGAGGGAGTCATCGTTGCGAAGCGCCATATTCATTTCACCCCCGAGGACGGCGAAAAGTTCGGCGTGAAGGATAAGCAGATTGTCCGGCTGGCAATCGACAGCAACGGCCGCAGCCTTGTATTTGATGATGTTGTTTGCCGCGTGACCCCTACCGCCGGTACGGCGTGCCATTTGGATACCGATGAAGCCAATGCCGCCGGCTGCTCCGGCGAGGTCTACGGCGAGGTCATTTTGTAAATCCTTGTTTTTCCTGACGGCAGGCTTCTTTTACGGTCTGCCGTCTTTTGAAAAAATAAGCGACCGAAAGGAGTTTCCCCCTATGGCTGCTCTCTTACAGCTCTGCCAGCCCTTTGACCATGCGGTCATGGCGGCGATCCAAAGCATAGCCGGCTCCGTAATGGATAAGCTGATGCTTTTCTTCACCTTCCTCGGAGAGGAGACCTTCGCCATTCTGCTGCTCATTGCCGTGTACTGGTGCTGGGATAAGCGGCTGGGCGAATATCTGCTGTTTTCTCTTTATACCGCCATGAGTGTGAACGGCTTGATGAAGGATCTTATCTGCCGTCCCAGACCGTTTTTGAATGAAGAATTCAGCGACCTGCGCTATGTCAAGGTGAAGGGCATGCTGGTGGATACCGAGCATCTTTCCGCCTCATGGTCCTTCCCCAGCGGTCACAGCCAAACCGCGGGCAGCATTTACGGCAGCCTGATGAACGGTCGCCGCGCATGGGCTAAAACCGCCGGAATTGTGGTTATTCTGCTGGTGATGGTTTCCCGTGTGTACCTTGGCGTTCACTATCCCACCGATACCATTGTGGGCGCTGTGCTGGGCCTTTTGTGCGCATGGGTATGCGGGCTTTTGTACCGCCGGTTCTATCAGCACCGGATCCTGCTGATGGGCGCTGCCGTGCTGCTCTCCGGTGTGATGCTGCTGGTCAGCCCGTCCGGCGACAGCATCAAGACCCTTGCCATGGGCGTAGGTGCCGTAGCAGGCATGTGGCTGGAGGACGGGCTGGTGGAGTTTCGTTCCGCCAACGGGATCCTCGGTCGGGTGCTGCGGCTTGTCATCGGCTTTGCTGTCATTATGGGCATACGCATCGGGCTGAAGGCATTGCTGCCCGATATGATGTGGTGCCATGCCCTGCGTTACGGGCTGATGGGGTTGTTCGGCACCTTTGTGTGGCCGTGGGTCTTTACCAAGATGGGCTTTTAAGCTTGCTTTTTCGGGGCGTGTCCATTCGAGCGCATACCCTGTAAGATCAAATATTTACTTTAGGAGGTCATTTTATGGGATTTCTGAAAAATCTGCTGGGACTGGGCGTTGCCGCCGGTACCGCCTATGCTGCCGTTAAGGTAGCGAAGAAGTACAATGAGAAAAAGAATGCCAATGCGGACCTCAACGGCGATGGAACGGTGGACTGCAACGACACTGTCTACGGCGTGAAGGACGCCGCCCGCGAGGTGTACAAGGAAACTGCCGCCAAGGTGCGGGAGAAAGCCCCCGAAGTGCGGGAAAAGGCTGCTGCCGCCGCAGCTGCCGTGCAGGAAAAAGCCCCTGAGTTCATCGAAAAGGTGAAGGGCGCGGCCGGAGAAGCATGGGGTGCTATCCATGGGGAGAAGTTCCCTGCCGCCGAGGTGGAGCTGGAGGACGAATATGCCGCCCCAGATACCGAGGCGCCGGAAGAAACCGACGAGCCGGAAGAAACCGACGAGCCGAAGGAATAAGCCGGTATATTGCCATACCAAAAAAGACCACCCCGCGGTGGTCTTTTTTGATGCGCAAATTCAGATGAAGTTGGTGCGAACAGGGGGTTCTCTTTGGGGCAGCCCGTATTTTTCTTTTCCCAGCGCAATGCTGCGCATCAGGAAGGTCATATTGCGCGCCAGTGTGCGCATGGTCTGTCTGCCCTCTTCGTCATGCAGAGCGTCGCCGGGGTCTCTGCCGTGCACGCTGTTCCAGTACTGGCTGGAGGCAATGGGCATACCGGCAATGGTGAAAAACTTATTCAGCTCATCAAAGGTGGCGCTGCACCCGCCGCGCCGAGCACAGACAACGCTGGCCCCCACCTTCATCGCCTTATTAAAGCGGGTGCTGTAAAAAAGACGGGTTAGGCAGGCAACCAGCGTGGCATTGGCGGAGGCATAGTAAACGGGGCTTGCCACGATGAGACCGTCCGCCTCCTCAAGCTTGGGCGCCAGCTCATTGACGATGTCATCAAAGACGCATTTGCCGGTCTCGGCACACTTGCCGCAGGCGATGCAGCCGCGGATCTCGCAGGCACCCACCTGCACTGTTTCTACCTCCACGCCCTCGGCACGGAAAACCTTTTCCAGCTCCTCTACCGCCACGGTGGTGTTGCCGCCCACGCGGGGGCTGCCATTCAGGATCAGAACTTTCATCACAGTACCTCCTTTTTCGGTCGGGTCACTCCAAAATGGGTTTACGGCACTATTATATCTGCTTTGGGTGGATTTTACAACTGACTTGCTTCGCTCTCCGGCAATAACCGGCTAAACCACCAGCAAGTAATTCCCTCTTGTTCGGAGGGAGGGAAGCTAGCAAAAGCCGCAAGCAAGGGAGCACCCTCCGGAATGCTATGGGGAAGGATTGCGCAGAGTGCTTGCGTCAAAAAAATCTGGCGATATTTTTGAGACTGCGCTAAGGAGACTTCGTGCTCTGTGGCGTGCGCCCAAAGACGCGGTTTTTGGAAACCGCAAGCCTTTTGGAAAGGGCTTGACCAAAGCCCTTGCGTGTTACGCTTTCAGCTCCTGCGCCGCCACCAGCGCCGCGTATGCGCCGCCCCGCGCCAGCAGCTCCTCGTGGGTTCCCAGCTCGATGATACACCCATTATCGATCACGGCAATGCGGTCGGCGCCCCGCACGGTAGAGAGCCGATGGGCAATCACGATGGTGGTGCGTCCCTCGCTCAGCTTATCAAACGCCTTCTGGATATGCGCCTCGGTCACGCTGTCCAGTGCGCTCGTCGCCTCGTCCAGAATGAGCACGGGCGGATTTTTAAGGAAAATACGTGCGATGGAGACGCGCTGCTTTTGCCCGCCGGAAAGCATGGTGCCGCGCTCGCCTACATTGGTCTCGAAGCCCTCCGGCATTCGGCAGATATCCTCATAGATTTCTGCCCGCTTGGCGGCTTCTGCCACCTCCTCATCAGTCGCATCGGGACGCCCGTAGCGGATATTATCGGCGACACTGCCCGCAAAGAGGAAAACGTCCTGCTGCACCACCCCGATCTGCCGCCGCAGCGACTGCTGTGTGACCTGCCGTACATCGTGACCGTCTATGCAGATGGCACCGGAGGTTACATCGTAAAAGCGGGGGATCAGCTGGCTCAAGGTGGTTTTTCCCCCGCCGGAGGAGCCGACCAGCGCCACCGTTTCTCCGGGGGCAATGTGCAGTGTTACATCGTGCAGCACAGCTTGATCCTGCCGGTACTCGAAGCCCACATGGTCGATATTGATGGCACCTTTGACCGTCTCCAGCTCCTCGGCATCGGGACTGTCCTTCAGCGCCGGCTCGGTGCGCATCAGTTCCACAAAGCGGTGCAGTCCCGCTGTGCCGCTGGCAAGCGTTTCACTGGTGGCAGCAAGCCGCCGAATGGGATTGATAAAGGTGGCAACATAGAGATTAAAGGCAACGAGGTCGATGACCGTCAGTTCGCCTTTCATGATCAGCGCGCCGCCCACGGCAATGACCGCAGCGGAAAGGATACACAGGAAGAATTCCAGCACGGCATTAAAAAGCCCCATTGCGCTGTGGAAGCGGTATTTGGAATCGCGAAAGCTGTGGTTGGCACGGTCAAATTTCTCCAGCTCCATCTCCTCGTTGGCGAATGCCTTGGCGGTCTTCATGCCGCTCACGCCGGATTCAAAATCGGCATTGATGGAAGCAATGGTGCGCTTTACCTGACGGGAGGCGTCCCGCATAGCACGGCGGCGGCTCCACACCACCAATAGAAAAACGGGGATCATAATGGTGAGCACCAGCGCCAGCCGCCACTGGATCGAATACATGATGACCAGCGCGCCGATGATGGTAAGGGTGGAAATAAAAATATCCTCAGGACCGTGGTGCGCCAGCTCGGTGATGTCAAAAAGGTCGCTGGTCAGGCGGCTCATCAGTTGTCCGGTGCGGTTTCGGTCATAAAAGTCGTAGCCCAACTCCTGCATATGCCGGAACAGGTCACGCCGGATATCGGTTTCGACCCGTACGCCGAAGCCGTGCCCCCAGTATGCAATGACATAGGTGAATACCGAACGCAGCACATATGCCACCGCCACCAGCGCCATCACCGTCCAAAAGGTTTTCCAGTTGTTATCCGGAATCAGGGTGTAAAGGCACCAGCGGGTCACAAAGGGGAACATCAGGTCAATGACCGCGATCATCAGAGCAGATAGAATATCCAGCAAAAAGAGCCGCAAATGCGGCTTGAAATAGGAAAGAAAGATCGAAAGTTCCGATCTGTTTTGAAAGTCCTTGGTCGTCATAAAAGGCTCCTTTATCAGTCATATATCCCTATTATAATGAACATTGCCCCGAAAATCCAGTAGTTTTCCCGCTTTAAGCAGATAAAGCCCCATCGGGGGAAAGGTTCACCAAATAAAAAAGACGCCTACGGCGTCTTTTTTATTTGGTGAACCATCGGGGATTCGAACCCCGGGCCCTTTGATTAAAAGTCAAATGCTCTGCCGGCTGAGCTAATGGTTCATATTGCCGCATGGCAACAGATATATTATAATGGCGACCGATGGGCTTGTCAAGCCTTTTTATTACCCTGCACGGTTCAAATTTGCCTCAAATTTCCGCCTTGTCCCACCGCTCCGCAACGGACAGTAACAATCTCCGCTGCTGCATTGCATTTTGCCGCTGCGTCCGCTATAATACTTTTGTTATTACACTTTTCGGGAGGACCGTTTATGCTTTTCTGGATCGGACTGGGAGTTCTGCTGATCGGCGGTATCATTGCCCGCACTGCCGCAAAGCGTGGCGATGAAGCCGAGGGGCTGAAAAAGCTCGGTGTTACGTTGATTTTTATTGCCACCGCTATTCTGCTTTTTGTGCTTACCATCAATATTCTGGTATGGACGGGGCGCTTCGGGGTCACGTCCTGATCCGCCTTTGCGAGCCGCTGCCCGCTGGCATTGCCCCCTGTGGGGGCTTTCTTTTTTGCTTGTTTGCGGGTATAATGAAACCGGAACCGAGAAAGGGGGAAGCACCATGCCGATCGATCTGCAAACCAGTATCCGCTATCTCAAAGGGGTAGGGGAGCGCCGCGCCGCCCTGTACAGCAAGCTGGGCATCGAGACGATGGAGGACCTGCTTTACCATATTCCGCGCAATTATATCGATCTTATCCGTCCTCTTCCGCTGGCGGAAGCCCAGACCGGACAGAAATGCGCCGTCCGCGCGCTGCTTGCTGCCAAGGGCAGGGAACAGCGGATCCGGCGCGGTCTTTCCATCTTTAAGCTGACCGCCGTTGATGGAGCTGCTTCGCTGCAAATAACTCTTTTCAATGCCGGATATACCGTCGGCGCACTGCGCGAGGGCTGCGAATACATCTTCTACGGGACGCTGACGGGTGGCTTTTACCAAAAATCCTTGGATAATCCACAGATCTTCCCGTTGGAGGAGGCAGGCACTCTACTGCCGGTCTACCCGCTTACCGAGGGGCTGAGCAACAAAATGGTTATCGGCCATCTGCGGGAAGCACTTGCCCGACTGAAGGAAATTCCCGACCCGTTGGGGGAGCTGCTGCCCCGCCGCTATGACCTGCTGCCCTATGAGCGGGCGGTACGCGCCGTCCACTTTCCTACCGGCTGGGAACAGGTACAGGCAGGACGAAACCGAATGGTCTTTGATGAGCTGCTTTCTCTGACCTTATGCTTTGCCAGAATGCGGCAGGGCCGGGCGGAGCATCACATTCCCCCCATGCAGATGCAGCCTCTCACCGATTTTTACAATGCTCTTTCCTATGAACTGACCGGCGCCCAGCAGCGCACCATTGCCGAAGCCTTGAGCGATATGTGCAGCGGTATCCCCATGAACCGGCTGGTGCAGGGCGACGTGGGCAGCGGAAAAACAGCAGTCGCTGCCGCCTGTTGCTATTTTACTTATCTCAATGGGTATCAAAGCGCTCTTATGGCGCCCACCGAGATTTTAGCGCAGCAGCATGAAAAGAACCTCGCTCCCCTTCTGGAACGCTTGGGAATGCGGGTGGCGCTGCTGACTGGTTCTGTTTCACCGAAGAAGAAAGCTGCCCTGAAGGAGCAGCTTGCCGCCGGAGAGATCGACCTATGCATCGGCACCCATGCGCTGCTTACCGCCGATACCGCCTTTGCCCGGTTGGGGCTGGTCGTCACCGATGAGCAGCACCGCTTCGGGGTGAACCAGCGCACCGCCCTGCGGCAAAAGGGGCTGGATACCCATGTGCTGGTGATGTCCGCCACTCCCATTCCGCGCACCCTTGCCATGATCGTCTATGGCGATCTGGATCTCTCGGTCATTGATGAGCTGCCCGCCGGACGCAGTCCCATCAAGACTTATCTGATTGACAGCTCTATTCGGGAGAGAGCCTTCGGCTATATCCGCAAGCATCTTGACGCAGGCTATCAGGGCTACATCATCTGTCCCGCCGTGCAAAACGAGGAGAACCCCGACGATGTCGGCTTAAAATCAGCTGTGAAATATGCCGAGGAATTGGCTGACGGCGCTTTCAGTCAGTATCGGGTGGGGCTGCTGCACGGGAAAATGCCCGCAGCACAAAAGGAAAAGGTCATGCAGGATTTTGCGTCGGGTGAGATCGAGCTGCTGGTTGCTACAACCGTAGTGGAGGTTGGGGTAGACGTCCCCAATGCGGTTATAATGATGATAGAAAATGCCGAACGCTTTGGCTTATCTCAGCTTCATCAGCTGCGAGGCAGGGTGGGCAGAGGCGATGTGCAGTCCTGCTGTATCCTTCTTTCCGATAGCAAAAATCCAGAAGCACAGGAGCGGCTTCGTGTTCTGCGTGCGACCAACGATGGCTTTCAGATCGCCGAGGAGGATTTGAAGCAGCGTGGCCCCGGAGATTTCTTCGGAGAACGCCAGCACGGTCTGCCGGAGCTGAAGGCTGCCGACCTTGCCGCTGACGCGCGCCTGCTGCAAAAGGCGCGGGAAGCTGCCGATGACCTTACCGCCCATGACCCCGGACTGCGCGACTTTCCTGCCCTTGCCCGCCGGATTGACCGCATGATGGAAAAGATGAGCCTGTGAATTCAAGTTGTATTTAGCTGCCCTTCCCCAATGGGGCGGGACAGCTCTGCTTTCTATCGGTGCGCTGCCAGCGATGGCAGCGCACCTTTGCCGCTTCTGAATCCCAAAGAGACACGAACAAATTTTCGCTCCCCCTCTTGCTTTTTGCAAAGAAACCGTGTACAATGAAACCCAGAAGAACGCATTTTTGGAGGGAAACAGCATGGCTATCGAGAAAAAAGCAAAAGAAGCAGCCCCCGCCCCCGGCGATAAGCAGAAAGCGTTGGAAACCGCCATCAGTCAGATCGAAAAGCAGTTTGGCAAGGGCGCGGTGATGCGCCTCGGTCAGAATGCTACCATGAATGTCGAGGCGATCCCTACCGGCTCTCTGTCGCTGGATATGGCGCTGGGCATCGGCGGTTTGCCCCGCGGCAGAATTGTCGAGATCTACGGACCGGAATCCAGTGGTAAAACCACCGTGGCGCTGCATGTTGTAGCAGAAGCCCAAAAGCGGGGCGGCTCCGCCGTTTTCATTGATGTCGAGCACGCCTTAGATCCCGTCTATGCCAAAAACCTCGGCGTGGATATCGACCAGTTGCTTGTTTCCCAGCCCGATACCGGCGAACAGGCTCTGGAGATCTGCGAAGCGCTGGTTCGCTCCGGCGCCGTTGATGTGGTGGTGGTGGACTCGGTCGCCGCAATGGTCACCAAGGCGGAGATCGAGGGCGAGATGGGCGATACCCATGTCGGTCTGCAAGCCAGACTGATGAGCCAGGCGCTCCGCAAGCTGACCGGCGCCATCGGCAAAAGCAATGCGATTGTTATCTTCATTAACCAGCTTCGTGAGAAGATCGGTGTAATGTATGGCAACCCGGAGACCACTCCCGGTGGCCGTGCCCTCAAGTTCTATTCCTCCGTCCGGCTGGACGTTCGGCGCACCGAGCAGCTCAAATCCGGCGGCGAGGTCATCGGCAACCGCGTGCGGGTCAAGGTGGTCAAAAATAAGGTTGCCCCGCCCTTTAAGGAGGCGGAGTTTGATATCATGTACGGTCAGGGCGTTTCCCGCCTCGGCGAGATCCTTGATCTGGGCAGTAAGCTGGATATTGTCCAAAAATCCGGCGCATGGTTCAATTACGGCGATGTCCGTCTGGGGCAGGGCCGCGACAATGCCAAGGAATATCTGCGACAGAACCCGGAGCTGGCGGAGGAGATTGCCGCCAAGGTGATGGCAAATGCCGATAAGCTGCTGGGACGCACTGCCGCAGCCCCCAAGAAGCTGGGACAGGTGAACCTGACTGCTGAGGTGGACGAGGACGAGGCGTAAGCGAAAATAACATAAAAGCCCCATGCTTTCGCTGCGGGCGAATAACAAGGTGCTTATGCAGATACGGTGCAGTCGCTGGAGAGTGGCTGCACCGTGCTTTGCTTTATATGGAGAGCATGAACTGCCGAAGGCTTTGTTACATTTTCTCCGTTGCCGCCTGTATTTCCCATCTTACATCTTCCCCTGCGGCTTTCGGCTCCGCCTTGTTTTGCGCTGTACCGTGCAGCAAGGGGCAGCGCAAACGGGCAGGCAGAGGCGTTTGCAAAAGTCTGCTGCATTTTTCGGAAAAAAGACGGAAGCTCATGTAGTATTTATCGCTAAAACCGTAGTATATAGGTGAAGCCGGAAAGGAGGTGGCGCAATGATTGATGATGAAAAAATTATTGAGTTATTTTTTGAGCGTTCCGAGCAAGCCATACGGGAGCTGGACATTAAATACGGAAAAATCTGCCACAACCTCTCGTATAACATCGTGAACAGCCGACAGGACGCAGAGGAATGCGTCAATGACGCTTACTTAGGCGCATGGAACGCCATTCCCCCGGTACGCCCGAACCCGTTGCTTAGTTACATTGTGAAAATAGTGCGAAACATTTCCCTCAAAATCTATTGGAGAAAGGAAGCAGCCAAACGAAGCGGACACTATACGATTGCCTTAGAGGAAATCGAGGGCTGTATCGCAGACCAAAAAACCGTGGAAGATGAAATTGAAGCCAGAGAGTTAGCCCGTATCATCGAAGCATTTTTGGATACGCTGACCGTAAAAGAGCGCGTTATCTTCATGCGCCGCTATGCGTATGCAGATACCTACGCGGATATAGCAAAGCGCGTAGGTATCTCTGAAAAAAATGTATCCGTCCGGCTTGCTCTAATCCGCCAGAAGATGAAGCAATATTTGATTGAAAGAGAGGTATTAGTATGAACACAAAATTGTTTTCCGAAGCCATGAGCGAAGTCAACGACAAGTATTATGAGGAAGCCGCAAACTACCATTGTAAAAAGCATGGGTGGGTAAAGTTTACATCTTTAGCAGCTTGTGCCGCTATTGTGTTAGCAGTATCATTTGCGACTTTGTGGAAACTTCCAAGTCAAACTACGCCGCAGCCAGAATATGAACCGCCAATCATTACAAACCCGGATAATCAGTCGGACAATCCTGAGCAAGGTATTAGTCTTAACCTCAATGAAATTAAGGAACTCAATGCCACGAGTGGAAGTATCGCTCTTATGGCAGATGATTATACCGCAATGTCTTATGAAGAACTGCTCAGATATTTTGATGTATCACTCCCAATTACAGAAACGCTTCCCTACCTTACACTCCAGAGCAATGATTTTGGTATTTACCAAACAGATAATCGTGGAATTTATTATGATGGGAATTTTATTGAGTTCCGAAATTCTGGTGGAACGCAGGACATAAACATCGTCCTTTCTAAAGTGTTTAAGCACACTTCAGATGTTTTCGATTTAAGTGCGGACGAGTTACAATTTACAGAAATCAATGGCAGGGAGCTTGCAGTTTTCCACTACACAAATGAAAATGGAACAGATTGCTATTATGCTGAATTTCTGCAAAATGACGTTGCCTTCGTGGTCAGTTCGGAAAATATTTCAATGGAGGATTATGCGAAATGCCTGCAAGTCTTAGTTGAAAAAGCACAGCAAAACAGCGGCTCTGTCAACACCATCACAGGTGAAATTGTTGTAATCGACCCATACGCAAATCACATAGGAGTTCGTTTGGATAAGGAACAGGCCCCGGAATATAGCAGCGTATATGGAATTGACCTGCCAGACGGACAATCTGCCGGGGATTATTCGCTTGGCGACCGTGTAGAGGTAATGTATACGGGAGAGCCAGCAACCATTTTAACGATATGGGCAGAGCAACTTGTAGATATTAAATTATTGAAGTAAGCACAAAAAATATTACAGAGGGACAGTCGAGAAATCGGCTGTCCTTTTTCTATGCCGACGGGCAGAAAGGAGTGACCAGCCATGACAAAACCGAGAGAGAAAACCCGTGAAGAACTGCAAGCCGAGATTGAGGACGGAAAGAAGAAAATCCGGCAGTTTGAGAACCGGG
>ENA-ORUI01002973-ORUI01002973.1-human-gut-metagenome-genome-assembly--contig:-NODE-2973-length-13066-cov-61.792483_pt1 | contig 13066 bp, 5 predicted proteins | sample MGYA00242078_ERZ509205 | MGnify/ENA primary metagenome ERZ509205 (study PRJEB26280, sample SAMEA2338828) | human gut metagenome | biome: human gut; feature: human-associated habitat; material: faeces... | reverse complement strand
CGGCGAAGTTGTAGTCGTTGGTTATGGTCAGCAGAAGAAGGCTTCTGTCGTAGGTTCTATTGCACAGACCACAGGTGAGGTGCTGGAACGTGCTGCCGGTGTCAGCGACATTGGTGCTGCCTTAACTGGTAACCTTCCTGGTGTGGTAACTGTTCAGGGCAATGGTATGCCTGGTGAGGAGGAGCCACAGATCATCATTCGTGGTGCTAGTTCTTGGAACAACAGTGACCCTCTCGTCCTCGTCGATGGTATCGAGCGTCCGATGAGCAGCGTGGATATCTCTTCAGTGGAGAGTATCTCCGTATTGAAGGATGCTTCCGCTACAGCAGTCTATGGTGTGAAGGGTGCCAATGGTGTCATCTTGATTACCACCAAGCGTGGTAAGGAAGGCAAGGCTAAGATTGATGTAGGCTTCAACGCTACATTGAAGGCTCCTTCTAAGTTGCCTAACAAGTATGATTCATACGATGCCTTGATGTTCCGCAACAGGGCAGTGGAGCATGAGTTGGGTGTTTCTCCTGAATCTTGGTCTTACATTCGTCCTCAATCATTTATTGAGAACTATCGTAACCAGACTACGGATGAGCAGCGTGAGCGTTATGCTAACGTGGATTGGCAGGATGCCCTCTTCAAGAAGAGCGCCATGTCATATAATGCCAATGTCAATGTGAGCGGTGGTACAAGCTTCGTGAAGTATTTTGCTTCTGCCGACTTTGTACACGAGGGTGACCTCTTCCGTGAGTATGACAATGGACGTAACTATAACTCTGGCTATGGATACAATCGTATCAATGTGCGCAGTAACTTGGACTTCTCTATCACTAAAACTACTACATTAAAGGTAAATGTATCTGGTTCTAATGGTGTGCGCAAGGCTCCTTGGAGCAACATGAGCAATAGCGAGTGGCAGATTGGTCAGCAGTGGGCTGGTGCTTATAACATCGCTCCAGATGTATTCTTGCCTCAGTATAGCGATGGCTCTTGGGGTTATTATCCAAATGCGTCTAACGTAAGTAACTCTGCTCAGAATCTCGCCATCGGTGGTACAGCGCAGGCTACTACTACTCGTATCAATACCGACTTTACCTTGGAGCAGAAACTCGACTTCATCACCAAGGGCTTGAACTTGCGTGGTACCGTTTCTTGGGACAACGTGTTTGTTGAGACGAGCCGTGGTATCAATGACTTGAACAATACTGCTCAGACCAAGTATGTTGATCCAGAGACTGGCAATATAACATATGGTCAGGTATATGAGTCAAACAATAAGTTCGACTGGAAACAGGGCGTTAACTGGAGTACTTCAGGTGGTTCGGTTGATAACAACCAGACTGTTCGCAATCTTTACTATCAGTTGCAGCTCAACTGGGCTCGCAAGTTCGGACAGCATGATGTTACAGCCATGGGCTTGTTCTCTCGTCAGGAGAATGCACGTGGTAGTGTGATGCCTACTTACCGTGAGGACTGGGCGTTCCGTGCTACTTATAGCTATGCTGGTCGTTACAACATCGAGTATAACGGTGCTTACAACGGATCAGAAAAGTTTAGCAAGGACAATCGCTTCGCCTTCTTCAATTCTGGAGCTATCGGTTGGACCATCACTGAGGAAAACTTCATGAAGTATCTTCGTGACAAGCACATCATTGATATGTTGAAGTTCCGTGCATCTTACGGTGAGATTGGTGATGATAACCTGGGCGATCCATTCGACTCTTCTCGTCGTTGGCTTTACATGAACCAGTGGGCATACGGAGGCAACACAGTGATGGATCTTGACCATACCAACAGTATCTACACATGGTATCGCCAGAATACATTGGGTAATAAAGATGTGAAGTGGGAGACTGTGAAGAAGACCAACTTCGGTATTGATTATGGTTTCTTGGGTGGTTTGATTACCGGTTCGCTCGATTTCTTCTGCGACCGTCGTAACGACATTTTGATCTTTGGTGATAACCGCTCCATCCCATCTTACTTTGGTACTACAGCTCCTACTATCAATAAGGGTAAGGTTCGTACCAGTGGTTACGAGTTGGAGTTGAAGCTCAACAAGAAATTTGCCAATGGCATCCGCCTCTGGGGTAACATCAATATGACCCATGCCAAGAATAAGGTAATTTTGAAGGATGACGCTCTGCTCACTCCTAACTATCAGAAGGAGGCAGGCTACTCTATGGGTCAGTATCACTCATACATTGATCGTGGCTTTATCAACGACATCGATGACTTGATAGGTTCTCCAGCTCATGAGTCTAACGACAACCACCGCTTGGTAGGCGATTACTACATCGTAGACTTCAATGGTGATGGTGTGGTAGATAGCAAGGACTCAGCTCCAGTAGGTTATAGCTCAAGCCCTCAGAATACATACAATGCCACTATCGGTATCGAGTATAAGGGCTTCTCTGCTTTCGCTCAGTTCTATGGTGTAACCAATGTAACTCGTGACGTAACCTTGACAAGCTTTGGCAATAAGTTGGACAATGTTTATGACACTGGTACTTGGTGGGACAAGAATGAGTCTTCTCCAGAATCTATCATTCCTCGCTGGGGTGCTACCCAGTCTGATTACAGCAATGGTACTCAGTTCCTCTATGATGGTTCATACATCCGTCTGAAGAACGTAGAGATTGCTTATACTTGGACCAAGGGATGGATCAAGGCTCTCGGTATGAACTACCTCAAGGTATACTTGAATGGTAACAACCTCTGGCTTTGGACTCGTATGCCTGATGACCGTGAGGCTAACCTCGGTGGTGGCGGTTTCCTTGGAGCATATCCTACAGTACGCCGCTTCAACTTAGGTGTTAAATTCTCATTGTAATATTAAAATGAACATTCAAATGAAAAATAAGATAAAGAATTTTTTGTTGATGGGATGCGTCTCGCTGGCTCTCGGTACCTCGCTCAACTCTTGCCAGGACTATCTTGACAAGGAGGCAGATTCTACAGTCTCAGAAAATGACGCATTTGTAAACTTCCGTAACTTTCAGGGTTATGTAGAGGAGATTTACAACTGTATCCCTGATAAGGAAAAATGTAACTGGTGTCCTTCTTGGAACTGGGGTGATGATGAAATCTTCAACCCAGAGGCTGATGGCCGTATGACACACCAGGTAGACTTGGGCAACTTCCGTGCTTGGCAGACCACTGGTAACTGGCTTTACAAGGATGGCAGCAACCCTACATCTACAGATAAGTTCAACCACTCACTTTGGCCACATGCTTGGTATTGCATTCGTAAGGCTAACCAGGGCTTGGCTAATCTCGATAAGTTGGTAGCTAGCAAGGCAGAGAAAGACCTCATTGCTGGTCAGCTTTACTTCTTCCGTGCATGGTGGCACACTGAGTTGATGCAGTACTTTGGTGGTTTGCCATACATTGATACCTATTTGGATCTCAATTCAGAGCTCAATTTGCCTCGTCTCTCTTATCAGGAGTGTGCAAAGAAGGCTGCTGCTGATTATCGCAAGGCTGCCGATCTGTTGCCTATCAACTGGGACAATGAGTATGATGGTGCTGCCACACAGGGCAAGAACGACCTTCGTATCAACAAGATCATGGCACTCGGTTATCTGGGCAAGACTTATCTCTGGGCTGCCAGCCCATTGATGAAGGATGGCGCACAGGTAGGAGCTAGCAAGAATGGCAAGACATACGACTATGATGAGGAGTTTGCCAAGAAGGCAGCTGAGGTCTTCGGTGAGTTGCTCACATTGGTTGAGGGGGGCCAGACACAGTATGGGTTGGCTGAGTTCAAATATAAGGACGTCTACAATCATGAGCGTAAAGCCGATGCTAACTCTTGCTTCTCTGATATCTTCTATACCAAGAAGCAGAACTGGAAAATGCCTGGATCTATTGAGGCTATTTTCCGTGGTCCATCTGCAGACTTCAACGGCTCTAACTGGAATACCTCTAAGGTGTTTGGTCCTAAGGTTGACAAAGTGGTTGGACATGACAATGTGATTCACCAGCCTACAGCTAACTTGATAGCTGCTTACGGTATGGCTAATGGTGAGCCCGCTTACATCGTAGAGAATGGCAAGTTGGTTCCTAACATAGCAGGTGGTTTCGATCCTACTCATCCATATAAGAACCGTGACCCACGCTTCTATCACGACATCGTGTTTGATGGCTTCAAGTATCTGAATGGTACTCCTGGTCAGTGGGCTAACTTGCAGTACTGCCAGTTGTATACAGGTGGCAATATGCGTCCAGTGGCTAATGGCAGCCGTACAGGTTACTTCATCCAGAAGTTGGTGCCTCATACATGTAATGAGGTGGATCGCGACTACGATTGGGGTTCAGCATTCCACTGTTACTTGCCATATATGCGTCTGGCTGACATCTATCTGATGTATGCTGAGGCTTGTGCTGCGTTTGGTGGTGCTTCTGGCAAGGCTACTAACTTTAGCAAGACTGCTGAGGATGCCATCAATACCCTTCGTGATCGTTGTGGCGCTGGTCATGTGGCTCCAGAGTATGTAGCTGATGCACATAAGTTCATGGACGAGGTTCGCCGTGAGCGTGAGGTGGAACTTGCTTTCGAGGGCTTCCGTTTCAACGACTTGCAGCGCTGGTTGCTCCTGACCGAGGCTCCTTACAATGTAAAGTACTCTGATGAGTTTGACCGTGTGGAGAATGCCGATTTCTACAAGAATAATGACCCAGCTGATGCTCAGGTGGCTAACTTCCGCCAGGAAGCGATCTTGACTCGTCACTTCACTGCCAAGCACTATTGGTTCCCATTGCCTATCAAGGATGTTTATCTCTATCAAGAGCTTAGTCAGAATCCTGGTTGGTAAAATAACATTATATAGTAATACTAAAATAAGAATGATAGTATGAATTCAAAATTCAAATCATATAATTCAAAGTTCCTGTTGGCAGGTCTTGTGTCATTGGCTCCTATGGCTGCCGATGCCAAAACTGCTGCTGAGAACGAAACCGATACCGTTGCTGCCGACAAGGAGATGGTCAATGTGGCTTATCGCAAGGTAGCCAAGGGTGACATCTTGGGCGGCGTTTCGGTTGTCGATGTAGAGGGATTGATGAAGAAAAACTACCACACTTATAGCCTTGACAACATGCAGGGCTACGTGGGTGGTTGGAATGGCAATTCTCTCTGGGGTATGGATGCTGACAATGCAGGATACTTGGTATTGGTAGATGGTGTGCCTCGTGAGGCAACCAACGTGATGCCTAGCGAGATTGACCAGATTACATTCCTCAAGGGTGCGCAAGCTGTAGTGCTCTATGGTAGCAAGGCAGCTAAGGGTGCTGTGCTCATCACCACCAAGCGTGGCAAGAACGATGGCTTGAAGGTTGAGGTGCAGGCTAACGCTGGTCTCAATGTGGCTAAGTCATTCCCTGAGTATCTGGGCTCTGCTGAGTATATGACTCTCTACAACGAGGCTCGTGCCAATGACGGTTTGACTCCTCTCTACTCTGCTGAGGATATCTACAATCATGGCTTGGGCACCAACCCATATCGTTATCCTAATCTCGATATGTACTCTTCTGACTATCTTCGCAAGATGAATAGTCGCTACGAGGCTACTGCTGAGATTAGTGGTGGTGGTAAGCGTGCTCACTTCTATAGCAACATTAACTATTATCGCCAGGGCGACTTCCTGAAGTTTGGTGAGGCTAAGAATAATAATACCCAGCGCTTCAGTGTTCGTGGTAATGTAGATGTCAACATCACAGATGACATCAAGGCTTGGGTCAACTCCAATGCCACATTCTATGATTCACATTCTGCTATTGGTGATTATTGGAATGCAGCTGCTACTTGGCGTCCTAACTTCCCACAGAATGCTAGCCCATTGATCTCTACAGACATGATAGCTCCTAATGCCAAGGCTGCTTGGGACTTGATGAGTGTGGCTAAGCTGGTGGATGGCAAGTACTTCTTGGCTGGTACACAGGCTAACTCTTCTAACATCTTCGCAGATTACTATGCTGCTGGTAAAAGCAAGTATACTAGCCGCCAGTTCCAGTTTGATACAGGTGTTAACATCAATCTGCACAAGTTGTTGCAGGGCTTGTCTTTCGAGACTCGTTTCGCAGTAGACTATGCTACCTCTTACACCACATCTTTCAATAATAGCTATGCCATCTATATCCCAACATGGTCAAACATCGACGGCAAGGATATGATCGTAGCTTTGAAGAAGGAAGGTGAGGATAAGAAGTCTGGTGTACAGAACATCGCTAATAGTGTGGACAATCAGACCATGCTCTTCTCTGCTCAGTTCAATTACGCCAATACATTTAATAAGGTACATAACCTCTCTGCGATGTTGATTGCCTCTGGCTATCAGCAGTCTAAATCAGGTGAGTATCACAAGACATCAAGTGCTAATCTTGCCTTGGATGCATCTTATGATTACGCCAAGACTTATTATGCAGACTTCGGCTTGGCAGCTATCCACTCTGCACAGTTGGCTCCAGGTCATCGTGTAGGCTTCTCTCCTTCACTTTCATTGGGTTGGAGACTCAAGAACGAGAACTTCTTGAAGAACAGCAAGGTGGTAGACGATATGATGATCAGTGTATCTGGTAGCATCATCAACGAGGATATTGACTTGGCAGTAAATGACAACAGATACTATCTCTATGACACCAACTGGCAGACAGCTGATGGTTATGGATGGTATGATGGTTCTGCTGGCAAGTACACATTCTCTAAGCGTTCTGCCAACAAGGATCTCGACTTCATCAAGCGTAAGGAACTTTCTGTCAACTTCAAGACTTCCTTGTGGCAGCAGATGGTAACATTGGATGCTAGCTTCTTCGTTAACTCGATGGAGGGTTATCTGATTTCTACTCCAACGTTCTATCCTTCTCACTTTAAGCCAGGCTATCCTGATGCTTCATTCATGCCTGTGCTCAACTTTAACAATAATCGCCGCATCGGTTTCGACTTCGCAGCTAACTTCAATAAGAAGGTGGGTGATGTAGACTTGCAGCTCGGCGTAACAGGTACTTATTATAACACCAAGGCTACCAAGCGTGATGAGATGAACGCATGGGATTACCAAAACCGTGAGGGCAAGGCTCTCGATGGTATCTGGGGTTATAAGTTTGCTGGCTTCTTCCAGAGTGAGGAAGAAATCAAGAACTCTCCAGACCAGAGCCGCTTGGGTAGTGACGTGAAGCCTGGCGATATGAAGTATGTGGATGTAAACGGTGATGGCAAGATCGACTCTTACGACCAGGTGTTCCTGGGCAAGGGTGGTTGGTATGGCTCTCCATTCACATTGGGTGTAAACCTCACTGCTAAGTGGAAGAACTTCACATTCTTCGCCCTCGGTACTGGCAACTTCGGTGCTTATGGCTTGAAGAACAATTCTTACTGGTGGGTAAAGGGTGACGGCAAGTACTCAGCTGTGGTTCGCAATCGCTGGACTAAGGCAACCAAGGAGACTGCTACTTATCCACGTCTTACCACACTCTCAGGTAGCAACAACTATCAGACATCAGACTTCTGGATGTACAGCACAGACGCTTTCCGCTTGGCTAAGGTACAGATTACATACGACCTGCCTAGCACGCTCTTCCAGAAGACTTGGGTTAAGGGCTTGTCTGCTTTTGTAAGCGGTGCCAACTTGCTCACTATCTCTAAGAACCGTGAGGTATTGGAGATGAACATAGGTAGTGCTCCTCAGACACGCTATTATAATATAGGTGTGAAGGCTACATTCTAATCATTATTAAATGTATACAGAAATGAAAATTAATAAGTTATTTATATTAGCTGCATTGTCACTCTCGTTGGTGTCTTGCTCAGATCTCTTTGAGCCTGCACAGGAAAACAACCGTAGCTTGGACGAGATTTACGAAGAGCCTACTTATGCTCAGGGACTTCTCGGCTATGCTTATGCCATGCTTCCTTATAATACCAAAAGTGTAACTGATGTGGCAACCGATGATGCTGTAAGCAATGATTTGTCTAACGGCTACCTGAAAATGGCTACTGGTTCTTGGGCTGCCAATAATGACCCTATGAGCAAGTGGACTAGCTGTCGTGCTAGCATCCAGTACTTGAACATCTTCCTTCAGGAAGTGGACAAGGTAGACTGGGCTAAGGATAAGGGTGCGCAGCAGATGTTCTGTGAGAGCCGTAAGGGTGAGGCTTATGCCTTGAGAGCTCTCAATATGTATTATCTCTTGATGAACCATGGTGGTTGGACTGAGGATGGTCAGCTCCTGGGTGTGCCAAACTTGACAAAGCCAGAGGATACTTCTTCTGATTTCAATCAGCCACGTGCCACATTCCAAGCTTGCTTGGATCAAATCTATAGCGACTTGGACCAGGCTGAGCAGTTGCTGCCTTTGGACTACAATGATTTGACTAAGTCAGATCCTGTGCCAGAAAAATACACTGCTATGGGTGTGGACAACTATCAGGACTATAACCGTGTATTGGGTTCTCTGATGCGTGGTCGTGTGAGCGGTCGTATCGCCAAGGCTATCCGTGCACAGGTTTCTCTCCTTGCTGCCAGCCCTGCTTTTAATAAAGGTACCAATGTGGATTATAAGCGTGCTGCTGATGATGCAGCCAGCTTGCTCGACTTGATTGGTGGTGTAAGCGGCTTGTCTAAAACAGGTAATTCTTGGTATGCTCAGACTGCGGAAATCGGCCAGCTGCAGTCTGGTGAATGTCCTAAGGAAATCATCTGGCGTGGTAATAAGACTAATGGTGCAGATGATTGGGACCTCGGTTTGAACCAGGAGGCTGATAACTTCCCTCCATCTCTCTATGGTAAGGGACGTATCAATCCTACCCAGAACTTGGTGGATGCTTTCCCTGCTGCCAATGGTTATCCTATCACAGATGAGCGCAGTGAGTATGATGACTTGGATCCTTATAGTAATCGTGATCCACGCTTGGATCTCTACATTATCTATAATGGCTGCAAGTATAAGGGTGCAACCATCAATACCGACATCACCACTGCCAACAATGACAATGGACTGAATAAGATTGGTAACTCTACACGTACTGGTTACTATATGAAGAAGCTTCTTCGTGAGGATTGTAATCCTAATCCAAATGCCAAGAACGCACAGTATCACTATCCTGTGTATATCCGCTATACCGAGATCTTCTTGGATTATGCTGAGGCTGCCAATGAGGCTTGGGGACCTAAGGGCAATGGCACACATGCTTATTCTGCATACGATGTGATCAAGGCTATCCGTCATCGTGCAGGCATCACAGATGATTCTTATCTTGATGAGTGCGCTAACGACCCGAATAAAATGCGTGAGTTGATTCGCAATGAGCGTCGTATTGAGCTCTGCTTCGAGAACAAGCGCTTCAATGACCTCCGCCGCTGGAAGGCTCCTATCAATGAGGCTGTTCATGGCGTGGAGATTTCTACAGAGGCTGGTATTCCACAGTTCAAGGATATCACAGTAGAGGAAAGAAAATACGACGACTATATGTATTACGGTCCTGTGCCACAGACTGAAATCCTCAAGTGGGATCAGCTGAAGCAGAATGCAGGATGGAAAATTACAAACGACTAACATTTTATAATGATGAAAACTATGAAGATGAATAAATATTTCTCAATGGCTGCACTCGGAGCCTTGGCTCTGACTTTCGGCTCTTGTGAGAACGGCACGCCTGAGTTTGACGACTACGAGGGTGGCACATCAGTCTACTTCGCCCACCAAAACGTGGAGCGTATATTGGTGTTGGGCAATGACGAGACTCGTGACAATACCAAGGACAACGAGCATATTATCAACATCGTGTCTACCATGGGTGGTGCTTACAATGGTAAGGACATCACACTGGATGTGGCTGTAGATAATTCGCTTTGTGACAACCTCTATTTCTCTGATGGCGTATCTCCTGTAAAGCCTATGCCTGCAGAGTATTACACCTTGGCAGGTAACACCATCTCTTATGGTGGCAACTTGCAGGGAAGATTACAGGTGAAGCTCAACGATGCTTTCTTCGCTGATCCTGCCTCTGTAAAGAATACTTATGTCATCCCTCTGATCATCAAAGATCAGAAGGGTGCTGGCAAGATCTTGACGGGTACTCCTTTCCAGGAGGGGGAAACTCCTGCGCTGACCAATAGCGATGCGTGGAAGACATTGCCTAAGAACTATGTACTCTACTGTGTGAAGTATATGAACCCTTGGGCTGGATTCTATCTGCGCCGTGGTACAGATAAGATTACTGAGAATGGTCAGACCACAGAGGAGAAGCGTGAGGGTGCAACTATTGAGAAGGACGAGGTTTGCCAGATTACTACCAAGAGCCTTACAGAGGCTATCTATCCTCTCACAGTCAAGAGAGTTGTGGGCAAGGATGCTGAGGGTAAGGATATCCTCAAGTCTTATACTTGCAACTTGAAGCTTACCTTTGCTAACGATGGTACTTGCACTGTTTCTTCCGAGACAGAGGGCGTAACTGCTACAGGTACAGGTAAGTTTGTGGAAAAGGGCGCTAAGCTGGCTTGGGGCAACAAGGATCGTGACATCCTGACTCTCCAGTATACCGTAGACTTCGGTGCTGTCAAGGTAGAGACAACCGACAAGTTTGTAGCTCAAACTCGTGGTAACACCAATGGTATTCCTACTTTCGATACTCAGTATATCGTAAAGTAAGCTGCGGTAATTATCAATTAAGTATCATCTAATAATAGGTAGATTATTATGAAATTGAAAAATATTAATTTTGGTTTAGGCTTGGTAGCTCTCTTGGCTTTGTCATCATGTGCTGATGACAAGTTCTCGGAGTACAGAACTGATATGACCAAGAACTTGAAGGAATATCAGTATCTTAACAACTATGAGCCTTTGAAGAAATATGTCGAAGACATGAAGGCTTCTGGCAAGTGCAATCCCGACTTTAAGTTGGGTATTGCACTGGCTGCGCCCGACTTCAACAAACAGGAGCTTGTATATTGCTTGGCTGGTAGCAACTTCGAGGAGATGACAGCAGGCAACGCCATGAAGTATGCTTCTTGTGTAAAAGATGATGGAACCTTTGACTTTAATACTGTTAAGGATTTCGTTACAAATGCACAGGATGCAGGTTTGACCATCTATGGTCATACGCTTGCTTGGCATTCTCAGCAGAACAAGAAGTATCTTAGTAAACTTATTGCAGATAAGGAAATTCAGGTAGACCCTAGTCAGAAAGTTGATAAGGTAGATGCTTATACCGACTTTTCTTGTAAGTGGGTAAAAGTTACTCATTCTGAGGCTCCGGTAATGGAAATCGAGACCGAGGTTCATAAGGAAACTTATACTGATGGTGATTTCCCATTCTATGCTATGGGTTGTACACCTCCTGTTATTAATGGAGCTATCCACTTTGTTCCTACAGGCGATTGGTCTCAATTCTTTGTTATGCCAGGTGGCGATAATGAATTAGATGAAGGTGACTATGTCGTTTATTTAGACCTTACTTCTGATAAGGATGCAAGTGGTGTAGATCTCACCATGCAAAATGGTTGGGGTGGCACAGCTCAAGCTATTACAGCCAAAGTGCCTGTAGCTGCAGGTCGTCATTCGGTAAAAATCGAAATGCCTAAAGTAGAAGGTGGTAATTATGACATCATTCTTAAGCCTCAGACAGCTGATGCTACTTTGGATGTTCATTCTGTTAGAGTTTGCAAGATTACTAAGTCTAATTCTATTCCTCTTACGGACGAAGAGAAGAAATCTCGTCTTACTGATGCAATGGGCAAGTGGATTGATGGTATGATGGAGGCTACTAATGGTTATGTTACATCTTGGGAAGTTGTGAACGAGGCCCTTTCTGGTGACGATAAAGATGGTGATGGCAAGTTCGAATTGCAGCATGCTGCTACAGCTTCTGCTGACGACAAGAAGAACTGCTTCTACTGGCAGGATTATCTCGGCGACATCGACTATGTTCGCTTAGTCGTGGCTGATGCTCGCAAGAGTTTTGCCGCCCATAATGGTGACCCTGAGAAATTGAAACTCTTCATCAATGATTATAACTTGGAGAGCGATTGGGACGACAATGGCAAGTTGAGGAGTTTGATTCAGTGGATTCATGATTGGGAAGCTGATGGTGTTACCAAGATTGATGGTATCGCATCTCAGATGCATATCTCTTGCTATGCTGATCCTAACACTCAGAAATCTAAGAAAGATCATATCGTCAAGATGTTGGAGTTGATGGCTAAAAGTGGCAAGCTTTGCAAGATTTCTGAACTTGATATGGGTTATGTTGATGCCGCTGGCAAAGAAGTGAAGACAGCCGATATAACAGAGGAACAACACAAGGAAATGCGTGACCTCTACACCTTCGTTCTCCAGAAGTACTTCGAGATTATTCCTGCTGCTCAGCAGTATGGTATCACTCAGTGGTGTGCTACAGATGCTCCTAAGGATTCAGGTTGGCGTCCTGGTTTGCCAGTAGGCCTCTGGGATCTCAACTATCTTCGCAAGCATACCTATGCAGGTTTCGCTGTAGGTCTTGGTGCTCCAGAATATTGGAAGGAAGCCAAGTAATTACTCTAAAAGACATTAGTTTTAGGTTTATCATACAAAGATTAACCGAAAAAAGATGTTAGTCGTTAAGGTTGGCTGTGTTGTGATGACACGGTCAACCTTTTTATATAATATAAATATTAAACAAATGGTATCAAAAATCCCAGAATCGCTCTTCTAAGCGGTTCTGGGATTTATTATGGTGATATTTGTCATCAATATCTCCGCTATTATATTTTTTATGTATTGCTCAGATTCTTAATGATTTCCAAAGGTAGCTGGGTAGCTTTGGAAACCTGTTCGGCAGAAAGTCCCATTGCCAGCAATCGTTGTGCTGTTTCTGTGTTGGCCTCATGCTTGCCTTCAGCTCTACCTTTCGCCATACCTTTTTCCATACCTTTTTCCATACCTTTCGCCATACCTTTTTCCATACCTTCCTTCATGCCCTTTTCCCTGCCTATTTCTATACCCTCCGCAAGACCTTCTTGTTTGCCTTCACGCTTAGCGGTGTCAACGGAATTCTTGATGTCGCGATATGCCATCTTGCTGGTCTCGTACTCCCTCATTT
>ENA-ORUI01002967-ORUI01002967.1-human-gut-metagenome-genome-assembly--contig:-NODE-2967-length-13101-cov-5.422888_pt1 | contig 13101 bp, 9 predicted proteins | sample MGYA00242078_ERZ509205 | MGnify/ENA primary metagenome ERZ509205 (study PRJEB26280, sample SAMEA2338828) | human gut metagenome | biome: human gut; feature: human-associated habitat; material: faeces... | reverse complement strand
GCCTGTTCGCACTGCCGCTGTCCGAGGTGGAAAAGCTGGCGGAAAAGCTGGAGGCCGACGAGCTGATGGACAGCTGGGAGGTGTCCGGTGATCTGTTCAGCACCGCCTGCGAGGTGGTGCCGGACAAGCAGGGACGCATCCTTCTGCCGGCAGAGCTGCGCAGCTATGCCGGGCTGGAAAAGGATGTGACCATCATCGGTAATCGCAACCACGCCGAGATCTGGGCCACCGACGTCTGGAACGCCCGCCGCGCGGCGGTGAGCAATGAGCAGCGTGCAGCCCGGCTGCGCAGCCTGCACATCTGACATAAGAATTCTGCAAGAGAGAAAGGAGGCCGTGCCAATGGCTTCAGAAGAAAACGTGCCCTTTGACCCGACCTCATTTGAGCATATCCCGGTTCTGTTGAACGAATGCCTGGAAGGGCTGGCCATCGACCCGGCGGGCACCTATCTGGACGGCACCGCGGGCGGTGCGGGCCACTCCCGCCAGATCGCCCTGCGGCTGGACGCTGCAAAGGGTGGGCGGTTGATCTCGCTGGATCAGGACCCCGACGCCGTGCAGACGGCCCGGGCCCGTCTGGCCGGGCTGCCGGCCACCGTGGTGCAGATCAACTTCCGCTACGCCGGGCAGGCGCTGGAAGAGCTGGGCATCGACAAGATCAACGGTGCACTGCTGGATCTGGGCGTTTCCAGCCACCAGCTGGACGACGCGGCCCGGGGCTTTTCCTACCGGGCAGATGCACCGCTGGACATGCGGATGAGCCAGCAGGGTGAGACGGCGGCAGATCTGGTGAACACCCTCAGCCGTGAGGACCTGGCCCGCATCCTGCGGGACTACGGCGAAGAACCCTTTGCCTGGCAGATCGCCGGCAAGATCGAGGAAGCGCGACAGAACGCGCCCATCGAGACCACTTTGCAGCTGGCCGACATCGTGGCCAGCGCCATGCCGCCGGCGGAGCGGCGCAAGAACAAGAACCCGTCCCGCCGCACCTTTCAGGCGCTGCGCATTGCCGTGAACCATGAGCTGGATGCGCTGGAAGAGGGGCTGGACACCATTTTCGAGCATCTTGCGCCCGGCGGGCGGCTGTGCGTGATCACCTTCCACTCGCTGGAGGACCGGCTGGTGAAAAACAAGTTCCGCCGCTGGGCCACGGCCTGCACCTGCCCGCCGGAGTTCCCGGTGTGTGTGTGCGGCGGCAAGGCCAAGGCAAAGCTCATTACCCGCAAACCCATTGAAGCCAACACGCAGGAGCTGGAAGAAAACCGGCGCAGCCGGTCGGCTCATCTGCGTGTGTTGGAAAAGTGCTGAGGAATGCCGAAGGCATCCTGTGAGGAGGAGAGGAAACCATGGGTCAGGCAGCATACGATTATAATACGACAACGCGGCGCAGAAAAGCGCCGCAGACACAGCGCAAGGCGCCCCTGCGGGTCGAAAAAGGCGGCCGGCATGGTCTCAGCCCGCGCCAGGCAATGTGGAATCACCTGGCACATCTGGTGGCGGCAGCGCTGCTGGTAGGCTTTGCCATCAGCCTGCTGATGAGCGAGTCCCAGCTGGTGGAGCTGAACGATCAGATCCGGAAAGCCAAGTCCCAGCTGGTGAGCGCCCAAAGCCAGTACACCTACTATACCAGCACCCTGAACAGCAAGACCAACATCTCCAGCGTGGAGGAGGCGGCCAGCCGTCTCGGCCTGATGAAGGCAGACCCCAGCCAGATCACCTACATCCGCCTGGATGAGTCCGATGCGCTGATGCGGAAGGAATCCGCTATGCGGCAGTGGTCGAACCTGATCTACAGCGGTGCCGTGAACATTCTGGGGACCGTGAAATAAATCAAACAGGGAAAGCGTGCGGCAGCGCACGCTTTTTCGGTTTTTACCCAAATCCATACACAGCAGGCCGCGCGGCAGGATCCGGGCGCACCTGCAGGAGAATGCCATGCAAGAATCTTCCAAGAATTCCAGAACTCCGTCCGGGCGGCGTCCGTCGGGTGCTGCCCGGGAGCGGCGCCTGAGCCGGCAGGTGCGCATGATCTGTCAGACACTGGCGGTAGGGATCCTGCTGCTGGTCGCAGGCTACATCATCTTCCGCCTGTACGACATCCAGATCCGGAACGGGGACAAATACCGGCAGCTTGCCGCGCAGCAGCAGCTGCAGGATACCACCATCAAAGCCATCCGCGGCGAGATCTACGATACCTCCGGCATCACGCTGGCGTCCACCAGCCGGGTGTGGAACATCTGGGTGGATCCCAAGGACAGCAAAGTCCTGTACACCGAGACCAAGGTGGATGAGGAAAATACCATCAAAACGGTGGATACCGCCATGTGCGAGGAACTCAGCCGGGAGCTGACCCTGCGCATCCTGTCCGGGGACGGCGAGAGCCTGGATGCGGTGGATACGACCTCGGAAGCTTATCAGACCCAGTATGACAAGATCTACAAGGCCCTGACCCAGAACGACAGCCAGTATCAGGTCCTGGCCACCAAGATGAACAACGCCATCAAGGAATCGGTGGAAAAGTACGTGGAAGCGTTCAACAAACTGCACCGGAATCCGGAGGACGGCCTCCACAAGGGAACGGTTTCCATCGGCTACGAAAAGACCTTCCAGCGCAAGTATCCCTACGGTGCGTTTGCAGCGGCGGTGCTGGGCTTTACCGATGCGGACGGCATTGGCACTTATGGCCTGGAAAAATCCTATCAGTCTACGCTGGCCGGTGTGGACGGACGCAGCATCACCAAGAGCACGCCCGGCGGTACAGCCGTTCAGGATGCCAACGCAACGACCTTTGCGGCCAAGGATGGCTCCAATCTGGTGCTTTCGCTGGACGTGAATGTGCAGGAGATCGTGGAACGCTACCTGAACGAGGCCATTGCGGCCAACACGGTGGAAAACCGCGGCTGTGCCATCGTGATGAACGTCAAGACCGGTGCCATTCTGGCCATGGCGTCCAAGCCGGATTTCGACCCCAACAATCCGCAGGACTACAGTGCAAATCTGGCGTACCTCACCGAGCAGGTGCAGGCGGAGCCGGAACTCTATACGCTGTACCTCAAGGATGAGAAGGGCAACTATCTCCGGGATGAAAACGGCAGTAAGATCGAAGACCCGGATCCGGATTATACCGGTACCTACCGGGATATCCTGTGGAAAAACAAAACCATCACTGAGCTGTATTACCCCGGAAGCGTGTTCAAGGTCATCACCTCCGCCATGGGGCTGGACTCCGGCGTGGCGACCATGAACACCACCTTTACCTGCGCTGGTGCTTATGGCGTGGCAAAGGAGACCTACCACTGTGCAGGCCATAAGGCCCACGGCACCATCAATATGGCGGACGCCCTGCGCCAGAGCTGCAACATTTATTACATCCAGCTGGGGCAGCGCATCGGTTCCCAGCAGTTCTACAATTATTTTGATGCCTTCGGCTTTACCGAGCGCACCGGCGTGGATCTGCCCAGTGAGACCAGCTTCATGCAGTATTATTCCGCCGACAAACTGGGCGAAGTTCAGCTGGCCTCCTCGGCTTTCGGTCAGGCTATGGCCATCACCCCGCTGCAGATGTGCACCGCCGTGGCGGCTGCCGTCAACGGCGGCTATCTGGTCACTCCCCATGTGGTGGATAAGATCACCGACAGCAACGGCAGTGTCATCCAGGAGATCGGCGCCAACGTCCGCCGGCAGGTCATCAGTGAGACGGCCAGCGACACCATCCGCCAGATGATGGAGTATGAGGTGGGCAACGGCACCGGCGGCGGCAAGAATGCCTATGTGTCCGGCTACCGCATCGGCGGCAAGTCCGGTACTTCGGAACAGCTGAACATGGACCGCCGTGCCGATGGCGACTATAAGAAGGTGGCATCCTTTGCGGCGGTCCTGCCGGCGGATGATCCGGAGATCCTGGTCTATGTCATGCTGGATGACCCCAACAACGCCCGAAGCGACTATTCGTCCATTCTGGCGGCACCTGTGGCCGGCAACATCATCAGCGAAGTGGCACCGTATCTGGGCATTCCCACCGATGGGGAGGACCGGAGCCAGACCATCGTCACCGTGCCGAATCTGATCGGCACCGAGTGGAGCAACGCGCAGGTGCAGCTGAACATCAAGGGCCTGAAGCACCAGCTGATGGAAAGCAGCGGCAGCCAGGTCGCGGCGGGAGTGACCTATCAGTATCCCAGCGCCGGCAGCAAGGTGCCTTACGGCACCACCATCTACCTGTATACAGATACCTACTCGGGCAGTCAGACCGAGGTGCCGGACGTGTCCGGCAAGAGCGCTGACTTTGCCCGCCAGATGCTGGCAGCAGCGGGTCTGAACTGCGTGGTGGAGGGCACCGCCGACGGTGTGGTCCAGAGCCAGAGCGGCGAGGCCGGTTCCAGTGTTCAGCGTGGTACCATCGTGACCGTGACCTGCGGGTAAAACTGGAAAGCGCCCTCATCCGTCGCTGATGCGGCAGCTTCTTCCGACGGTGCCGGATGCGGGTGTTCCAATAGCAGTCAGATCAAAAGAGAGGGGAAATACCAATGGAAAAGATCCATGCAAGCAAGCTTCTGGCAGGGCTGGTGCCTGCCGGTTTTCTCACAAGTGATCCGGAAGTGGAACTGGTCACGACAGACAGCCGCGAAGTGCGTCCCGGCTGCATCTTCGTGGCGTTCCCCGGTGAAAAATTCGATGGCCACAACTTTGCGGCCAAGGCGCTGGAGGACGGTGCCGCCTTTGTGGTGGTGAACCATCCGGTGGAGGACGTCCCGGCGGAAAAGGCTGTGCTCTGCCCGGACAGCTACCACGCCATGATGGTCATGGGCGCAAACTACCGCAAGCAGTACCACCCCAAGGTGGTGGGCGTGACCGGCAGCGTGGGCAAGACCACTACCAAGCAGATGACTTATGCGGCCCTGTGCGGCTTCGGCAATACCATCAAGACCGAGGGCAACCAGAACAATGAACTGGGAATGCCCCGCACCCTGATGCGCATCGGGGCAGACACCGAGTATGCAGTGATCGAGATGGGCATGAGCCATGCCGGAGAGATCGATCGTCTGGCCCGCGCCGCCCGCCCGGATGTGGGCATCATCACCTGCATCGGCGTGTCCCACATCGGCAACCTGGGCAGCCAGGAAAACATCTGCAAGGCCAAGCTGGAGATCTGCAGCGGTCTGGCGGAGGGTGCCCCGCTGGTGCTGAACTACGATGACAAGTTCCTGCGCGCGGCAAAACTGCCGGATCATGTGCGTCCGGTGTGGTTCAGTCTCGTGGATGAGAACGCGGATGTCTGTGCGCTGTCCATCCGGCAGGAACCGGACGGCATGAGCTTCGTGCTGGAAGATCAGGAAGAAGGCACCTTTATGGTGAAGATCCCGGCCATGGGCAGGCACAATGTGGCCAATGCACTGGCCGCTTACTGCGCGGCCACCCGTCTGGGCTGTGATGCCCGCAAGGTGATCCAGGGACTGTCCAATTTTGAGCAGACCGGACGCCGCCAGAAGGTGGTGCAGAGCAAGGGCGTGACCGTGATCGAGGACTGCTACAACGCCAACCCCGACAGTATGAAGGCTGCCCTGGCCATGTTCAGGGAGTTTCCCTGCAAGCGCCGCTTTGCCCTGCTGGGCGATATGCTGGAACTGGGCGGCCTGAGCCGCGAAGCCCACGAGGAACTGGGCCGTCTGGCGGCAGACAGCAGCCTGTACTGCCTGGTGACCTACGGCGAGCAGGCCAAGCGCACCGCTGTGGTGGCGGCTGCCAAGGGCCTGAAGACCCTGCACGCGACCAACTACCGTGAGGCGGCAGATGCCCTGCTGAATCGGATGCTGCCCGGCGATGCCCTGCTGGTCAAGGCCAGCCGCGGCATGGCACTGGAAAAAGTGCTGGAAATTTTCTACGCAGAGCAGAAAGATGTCGAAGAATAACAAATCGGCAAAAATTGGAGTATCGATCCTATGATTCGTTTCGCCTTGGTCGCCGCGTCAACGCTGGGATTTGTGCTGACGGCGGCGCTCGGCAATCTGATGGTGCCGCTCCTGCGGGAGCTGGAAAACACCCGGGCGCGGCAGACTCGGAAAGAGGAAAAAGAAGAAAAGCAGCCGGAGGCACAGCCGGCGCCGACGCTGGGCGGGCTTTGCCTGATGGTGGGCACGCTGACGGCGGCGGGCATGGGCTGGATGGCTGCCTGCATTGCACAGCCGGAGCTGCTGGGCAGTGACCGCCTGCTGATGAGCCGTCTGCTGCTGACCCTGTTCGGAGCACTGGCTTTCGGCGCTGTCGGGCTGGCGGAGGATTTGGTGCGTCTGCGCACCGGGTCGCCGCTGGGGCTGCGGCGGGGCGTCCGGCTGAGCCTGGAAGCGGCGGCCGCGGCGGCGGAACTGCTGCTGCTGAACGCGAAGGGCTGCCTGTCCACCGGGGTACAGCTGGCCGACCGCTATGTGGAGCTGGGCGCGGCTGCGCCGCTGCTCTGGGGGCTGGTGCTGGTAGCGCTGGCCGAAAGTGCCCGCGCGGCGGACGGTGCCGACGGAACGGTCTGCGGGGCGTCCTTTGTCACCATGCTGGGGCTGATGGTGCTGGAAACACAGTTGGGCTGGTTTCCGCTGGCGGTGCTTCCGGCAGCGCTGGCCGGGGCGCTGATGGCCTTTCTTCTGTGGAATTTCCCGCCGGCAAAGATGCATCCCGGCCGGTGCGGGAGCCTGTTTCTGGCCGGAATGATCGGGTGCGGGCCGCTGTGTATGGGGTATGCAGAACTCAGTGTTCCGCTGGCGCTGCCTTTCTGGGCAGAGGGCGGCATGGTGCTACTGCAGATCCTGCATTTCCGCTGCACCGGCAGGCCGCTGTTCCGGGCTGCACCGCTGCACCGCTGGCTGGAAAAGCGCGGCGTCAGCGCAGTGAATATTTTTTATACCATCTGCGTATTGAGCGTGTGCGGGCTGCTGCTCGCCATGCGCCTGGTGCGCTGAACTGATTTTTTGGGGAAAGAGGGGTGGCACGCCGATGGCAGCCAACCGCAAAAAACAAAAGACGCCGGTGGCAGTCTTTCAGAAGGACCCGGGGCCGTGGTCTCCGCTGCTCATCAACTGGCTGTTCACGCTGGGCGTGATCCTGGTGTTCGGCATCGTGATGCTGTTCAGCGCCAGCTATACCACGGGCTATCTGCGCAAAGGCAGCAGTTTTTATTTTGCCGGCAAGCAGGCGATCTTTCTGCTGGCTGGCGTTGTGGCGATGTTCATTATGAGCTATGTGGACCACCGGTTCCTGCGCAAGCTGGTGTGGCCAGGTTATTTCATCGTACTGGCATTGCTGGTGATTACCCTGGCCATGCCGCCCATCAACGGCTGTAAGCGCTGGATCACGCTGCCTCTCTTGTCTCTGCAGACTTCGGAACTGGCAAAGTTTGAGATGATCCTGCTCACAGCGCACCTGGCAGCGGACGCACCGCGGCTCCGGCGGAAGCCCGGTGAAAAATTGCGCATGGGGAAATGGGTTTATGTACGGGTCTGGCGGCAGCTGGTCTGGCCGATGCTCTGGGTGATCCCGGTACTGGGCCTGCTTTTTCTGGAACCGCATATGTCTGCCATGATCCTGACGGTGGCCATTATGGGCACCATCCTGCTGCTCAGCGGCAGCGGCGGCATCCTGACCTGGGCAGGGGCGGGCGTTGCCGTTGTTACGCTGGAAACGCTGCTGTCCCATGTGGATTCCATTCCGTACCTGCAGAAGCGTCTGGACGGCTGGACGCAGGATCTGAGCCTGATGACCTCACAGACCCGGCAGAGCCTGTACGCCATCGGCTCCGGCGGTCTGACCGGCCTGGGGCTGGGCAACAGCGTGGAAAAGCAGCTCTGGCTGCCGGAGAGCAACAACGACTTCGTGTTCAGCGTGGTGTGCGAGGAGCTGGGCTTCATCGGTGCCGTGCTGGTCATCGTGCTGTTCCTGCTGCTGATCGTGCAGGGACTGCTGATCGCCTACCGCGCTGAGAATCTGTACTGCACCATGGTGGGTCTGGGCATCGTGGCACAGATCGCCTGGCAGGTGTTCTGCAACATCGCGGTGGTCACGAACGCCCTGCCCAATACCGGCATCAGTCTGCCCTTCTTTTCCTCCGGCGGCACCAGCCTGCTGCTGCTGCTCATTGAAATGGGCGTTCTGCTCAACATCGGGCGCAACGGCGAACGGGCAGCAGAACAGTGGAAAGCGGCGCGTCTGGCGAAGGAACAGGAGCAGGCAGAGCGCGAACAGCTTCTGCGGGAGAAAACCATCGTGCTGGCCGATGCCCGTGCCGCGCGTACCGAAGAATAAGATGAGAGGATCGCTTTGAGGCAATCGGCCCAAAAGCATCCCATAGGATCGAGGAGGATTTACCATGCGTGTTCTGATCGCTGCCGGCGGCACGGCCGGCCATATCAACCCCGCGCTTGCCATTGCAGGCGCTCTGAAAAAAGCCGATCCTTCGGCGGAAATCCATTTTGCAGGCCGCAGGGAAGGCATGGAGTACCGTCTGGTCACCCAGGCGGGCTACCCTTTCCACCACATTGAGATCACCGGCTTCCAGCGCAAGGTCTCGCTGCACAACATCAAGCGGAACATTGTCACGCTGTGGAATCTGGCGCTTTCCGGCCCCAAGGCCAAGGCCATGATGAAGGAAGTCAAGCCGGATCTGGTCATCGGCTGCGGCGGCTATGTGTCCGGCCCGGTGGTGCGCTGTGCTGCCAGGATGGGCATCCACACCGCCCTGCATGAGCAAAACGCCTTCCCCGGTGTGACCAACAAGCTGCTGGCACCGGATGTGGACATCGTGTTTGCTGCAGTTCCCGCCGCAGTGGAAAAGCTGGGTGCCCCGGAAAAGACCGTTGTGGTGGGCAATCCGGTGCGTCCGGAAGTCTTCACGCAGGCCGGGAACCGTGAGGCGATCCGTGCGCAGTTGGGGGCCGGAGACCGCACCGTGATCCTGTCCTTCGGCGGCAGTCTGGGTGCCCGCCGGGTCAACGAAGTGGTGGCCGACCTGTGTGCCTGGGAACAGCACGAACACAAGCCGGTGCTGCACCTGCACGCCACCGGCCAGTACGGCGTGCAGCTGTTCCAGGATCTGGAACAGCAGAAAGGCTTCACCCCCGGAAAAAGCCTTGTGGTCAATGAGTACATTAACAATATGCCGGAGCTGCTGGCAGCAGCGGATCTGGTCATCAGCCGTGCCGGTGCGCTGACGCTGGCCGAGCTGGAAGCAGTAGGACGCGCGGCGGTGCTGATCCCCAGCCCCAACGTGGCGGAAAATCACCAGTACTACAACGCCATGGAACTGCAGAAGGCCGGCGCGGCAGTGGTCATTGAAGAGAAAGACCTGACCGGCGAGAAGCTGGTGGACACGGTGTCCGGCCTGCTGGCACAGCCCGGCAAGCTGGCAGAGATGGGCAGAAATGCCCGGGCACTCTCGGTGGATGACAGCCTGGACCGCATTGCTGCCGCCCTGCTGAAACTGGTGAACGGAAAGTAAAACTGAACGGATCAACGAGAGAAGGTGCATTTCATGCCGCAGTACGGCAGCAATCAGGGCGGGGGAAACGGTTGGAACCGCGACTCACTGCGTTTCACAACACCTTCACAACCTGAACAACGGCCCGCTGCCCAGCCGCCGCAGGAGAGTGAATACGGCTTCAATGGAGAGCCGCTCAGTCTGCCGCGTGCCCGCTCTGCCAGCGGAACGGTGCGGCGGACCCGCACAGACAACAGCATTGAATTCCCCACGCAGGCGCGGCAGCTCCATACGGAGGAAGCCGCACCGTCCCGGCGCAGAAGCGGTGCAGGCAGCACAGCTGCCGGCCGGACTGCATCGCAGCGCCCCCGCACGGCACAGTCCGGCACAAAACGCCGGGCGGCTCCGCAGTCCGGGCCAAGGCGCGGCACGGCCGCAGCACGGCAGCACCCGCAGGGCCAGAAGCAGCGCCCGCAGAATGCGGCGCCGCGGGACCCGCGCCGGAAAGAACAGCGCAAAAAGCGCAAGGTGACCCGCGCGGTGATGCGCCGCCGCCGGATGATGCGCCGCCTGGCCGCCTTTGCGGTTCTGCTGGTCGTCATCGGCGTGGGCTTTTACCTGACCCTGACCATGCTGTTCCGCATCAACAGCATTCAGGTGCAGACGGCGGACGGCGCACAGGTGCAGGAGATCGCAGGCTACACCAGCGACCAGATCCTGCAGGCGCTGGGCGTCCAGAACGAGGACAACATTTTCAGCTTTGACCCCAAGAGCAAGGCTGCTGCACTGGAGCGGCAGTTCCCGCTGCTGGAATCGATCCAGGTGGAACGGGATTACCCCAACGCCGTGGTGGTGCGGGTGACCGAAGCCACGGCCGTCTATGCAATGCAGACCACCAGCGGCTGGCTGACCTTGTCCGACCATTTCAAGATCCTGGCCTGCGATGCTGCACAGCCAGCCGGGCTGTGCACGCTGTACGGCGGGGATCCGGTATCGGTGCAGCCGGGCGACCAGCTGACCTTTGAAGCGCCGCAGCCGGAGTCTGCTGCAGCATCGGAGGACGCATCCGAGGCATCGTCTGCCGCAGAAGAAGTTCCGGAGGACAATCGCTTGGATACGCTGGAGACCCTGCACTCCAAGCTGGAGGAATACGGCCTGCTGGCGGATGTGACCCGTATGGAATTTGCGGATACCGACAATGTGGCGCTCCTGTACCAGGATCGCATCAGCGTGCTGCTGGGCACCCTGAACGATCTGGACGCGAAGATAAAGTATGTGAGCTACATCGTGAACAACGAGGACGGCAAGGGCTGTGCACCGACCGATACCGGCAAGCTGGATCTGAGCCATGTCAGCGCGTCCAATGTCCCCAAATTCTATCTGGCACAGGGCGAGCCGACTCTGCCGTCCGGTTATGTTGTACCGGCAGCGGTGGAGGAACCTGCCGCATCGGAACCGGCGGAGGACACAGCAGACAGTGACAGCACCGCTGCACCGGCGGATGCACCGGCATCGGCAGAGGACGAAGTCCCGCTGACCGACCCGGCACGCATGACGGCGGTGGACGATGAAAACCCCATGTAAAATACAAGTTAGCAGAGGAGTGTTGCAGCATGAAACTGGCACAACTGATCGAAGGCGTTCCCTGTACGCTGGTGCAGGGCAGCCTGGACACAGAGATTTCCGACATCATTTACGACAGCCGCAAGGCCGCACCGGGTCTGCTGTTCGTGTGCATCGTGGGCACCCAGCGGGACAGCCACGAGTTTGCCGCGGACTGCGCCGCCAAGGGAGTCAGCGCACTGGTCATCCAGCATGACATCGACCTGTCGGCCATGCCGGGCGTGACCGTGGTCAAGGTGGAGAGCAGCCGCTATGCCATGGCGCTGATGAGCGCCAATCTGTTCGGCAATCCGTCCCGGCAGATGACCATGATCGGTGTCACCGGCACCAAGGGCAAGACCACCACCACTCACATGATCAAGAGCGTGTTGGAAGCAGCCGGCCGCAAAGTGGGAATGATCGGAACCAACGGCATCTATTATATGGGCCGTCATAAGGACACCGCCAACACCACCCCTGAGAGCTACGAACTGCAGAAGACCTTCCGGGAATTTCTGGACGCCGGCTGTGATACCGCACTGATGGAAGTGTCCAGCCAGGGACTGATGATGGACCGCGTGGCCGGGGTGCATTACGACATCGGTGTGTTCACCAATCTGTCGCCGGATCACATCGGCCCCGGCGAGCACAAGACCTTTGAAGAGTACCGCAGCTGGAAGGGCCAGCTGTTTCAGCGCTGTGACGTGGGCGTGGTGAACCTCGATGACGAGAACACCGAGGCGCTGCTGGAGGGACACACCTGCAAGCTGGTGACCTATGGCCGCAGCGAGCAGGCCGATTACCGCGCCAGCGGCTACGAGCTGCTGCGCACCCACGATTTCCTGGGTGTGAAGTTCCACGTCACCGGCAAGGACATTCTCGTGCCGCCGCACTCCGTCTACTGGCCGATTATGCTGAAAGCCATAGGGGTGGAGCTGCCGAAGTCGCTGCTCGTCCACGGTTGGTGGATGTCGTCGGGCGAAAAGATGTCGAAGAGCCTCGGCAATATCGTAAACCCGCTCGACTTGGCGGAGAAGTTCGGCGCCGACCCATTCCGCTACTTCCTGATGCGCGAGATGAATGTTGGGCAGGATTCCGACTTCTCGATGGATTTGTTCGCGACCCGCTACACCTCCGATTTGGGCAACGACCTCGGCAACCTCGTCAGCCGCCTGCTCAACATGCTGAAACGCTACTGCGGCGGGGTTGTCGCGCCCGCGTCCGTCGAGGAGGATTTCGAGAAATCGCTCAAAGCCCTCGCCGCCGAGACCGCCCCCGGGGTTCTGGAACTCAACGACGGAATGCAGTTCCACATCGCCCTCGAAAAGATTTTTTCCTTCGTCCGTTCCATAAACAAGTATGCCGAGCAGCGCGCCCCGTGGAAGCTCGCCAAGAGCGGGGATCCCGCGGACAGGGCGAGGCTCGAAACTTCCCTTGCGAACATGGCGGAGGCGTTGCGCATTTCGGCGGTTCTGCTCGCGCCGGTCATGCCGTCCGTATCCGAAAAAATCCTTTCGCTTCTCGGGCAACCGAGGGCGGACAGGTACGAGGGCAATATCGAGTGGTCTGCGCGCCTTGAAAACGCGCAGGTTGCAGCCCCCGAAATTCTCTTCCCGAGAATCGGGGAGTAGCGCGGGGGGATGCGCGCGCGGCATAAGCCGATTCCGAAGGCGGGGTTTGGTCTCCGGCAGTTCGCTCACGGCTGACCCGAGGAGCCGCGGAATTTTCGCGGAGCGGATAGGGGAGAAAACCCTTTCCGCCCGCGGCGCCGGCAGCGGGCGGAACACGGAGGGCGTCGGGCGCGGTTTGGCTCTTCCCATTACATTGCGCTATTGCGCGCGAATTTTCCTTTCCGGAGGGCTTTGCCGTCGGGATTTTCCGCGTTTTCTCGGTTTTGAAGCGGCTGCGGGTTCGGCGGGGCGAAAACTGCGGGACTGTTTGTCCGAGTCCGCGAAATTCCGCTTTTGCGGTCCAGACGAATTTTTCGCAGCGCGCGCGATTGCGCTTGCAATCCTAATCCGCAACCCTTTAATCTCGGCGAA
>ENA-ORUI01002966-ORUI01002966.1-human-gut-metagenome-genome-assembly--contig:-NODE-2966-length-13102-cov-6.081551_pt1 | contig 13102 bp, 7 predicted proteins | sample MGYA00242078_ERZ509205 | MGnify/ENA primary metagenome ERZ509205 (study PRJEB26280, sample SAMEA2338828) | human gut metagenome | biome: human gut; feature: human-associated habitat; material: faeces... | reverse complement strand
CAACGGGGCGGCTGTGACGGAGGAATTCCGTAAGATCTTGGCAGAGGGGAGGGGCACACATGGTCAGAATGGATGAAAATATGCCGTTTCTGCTGCAATATGAAAATGTTGCGTGGTACGAAAACGGCAAGGTCCGCATTTTAGACCGGCGGATCTATCCCACGGAGGTCCGGTTCGTGGAGTGCGCTACCTATCAGGAGGTGGTGCAGGCCATCGCGGACATGGTGACCCAGAGCGCCGGCCCCTACACCGCCGTTGGCATGGGCATGGCCTTGGCCGCATGGCAGGTTCGGGACAAGGGCGCTGCGGAGCAGGACGCCTTCTTGCAGCAGGCGGCCTATGATCTGGCCCACGCCCGCCCCACCACCGCCAACCGCTACGGCCAGATCACCTACCGCTGCGCTGAGGTGGCCAAGGAGGCGCTGGCGGCAGGGAAGGACCCCGTGGAGGCCATCGTGGAGAACGATACCGACATCGCTGTCAACATGGGCACCACCCACTAACGTTCCTGCATTTCCAGTGGGGCCGCTGTACGAGAGATCGTGCGGCGGCCCTGCTTTTTTGCGCAAAAAAGGCACCCGGCAGTGTTTTTGCTGCCGGGTGCTTTGGTTTTGGGGATGGGTTTATGCCGCGATATCCACCGCAGCGGTGGGATAGGCCGTGCGCACACAGCGCACTGCACAGCGGGCACTGCCGCCGGTAGTACAGGTAAACAGGGTCAGATCCCAGTTGTCCTCTTCTGTCACCGTGGTCATTTTTTCGATCTGGGTGGGCTGCAGGGTCTCTACATTGTCCACCTCATAACTCCAGCGCCTACCGTCCATGTCGGTAAAGTACACTTCTGCACCCGCCTGCAGCCACTTGATGGGGCTGAAATGCTTGGCGTAGTTGTGGGCACAGACCACCATGTTGTCGGCGTAGGTGGAGCCGCTGTAGCGGCCCGGCGCGATCTTGAGGCCGGCGTAGCTCCACTCACTCATCACAGGCAGCTCCAGCCCGATGGACGGGATGGACAGGCAGCCGATGTAGCCCCAGCCGTCAATGTCGGTGACGGTCATTTCCTGCTCAGGGTCCAGCTCCGGCTGGATCACCTCGCTGTCCGCCTTTTCCTCAATGGTCTCGTTAAGGGTCTCCTCCAGCTTGCCCAGAGCCTCCTGGGAAGCTTTGTCCGCCCGGGAAGCATCCCATTCGTTGTAGGCCAACAGGCCAAGCGCGCCCAGAATGAGCAGCGCACCCAAAATCATGCAGATCTTGCCGATTTTCTGTCTCACAATGCCGTCTCCTTTTTATTCAGCACCCAGCCTGCCGCAAACAGCAGCAGCCCGCTGCAGGCCATGACCGGGATGGGCCAGTTCAGCTGGCCGGACTGCGGCAGCCCACTGCTGCTGCCAGAGCCGTCCGAGCTGCCTGACCCCGTCGGACGGCCCGGCAGAGCAGGCTCCTGGGGGGTGTCGGTGGGTTCGGAGGTGTCCGGGGTGTCCGGCTGGACCGGTGTTGCAGGCTTATCCGGCTTTTCCGGGGTGGTGGGGGTATCCGGCTCCTGGGGCGGATACTCCCCCGTGGGGCTGCCCACCTTGGGGCTGGCGTCCACGGTGTAGAGCCAGCCGCTCTCGTCCGCCATGGGCAACGACACCAGGAAGGAGTTGACCGCCTCGTACCCCTTGGAGGCCTCGGTCTGCACCACAAGGTACAGGCCCAGCGGCAGCTTTGTAAAGGCAGCGGTGCCCTCCTCGCTCACGGTGCGGGTGGTGCCCTGTGCCCCGGCGGGCAGCTTTGCTTCCAGCCGGGCAGCCAAGGTGCTGTCGGTCAGGTCGCCCAGGGCGATGCCGCAGCCCTTGAAGTCCTCCGTATAGGAGAACTTCAGGTCCCCGTTGCTCCGGGTCACATCCGCCACCTTGTACAGCGTCAGCTTGCCGCCGCGCAGGGCGGTGTCATTCTGGTGGTCATACAGGGTGACTTCAATGGAGCCTTTTCGGCTCAGCACAATGTTGGCGCTGGTGGCCAGCGCGGGCAGCGCACAGCCCGCCAGCAGGCAGAGGGTCAGCAGCAGAGCGGCAAACCGCTGTTTCCAATTCTGTTTCATCGTCCGCTCACTCCTCGCTTTCCTTTTCCTGCACGGGCAGGTCTTTTTTGCGTCTGCGTACCAGCAGCAGCGCCGCACCGGCAGCGGTCAGACCGCCCAGAACGGCAAAGGGCGCAGTGCCCATACCGCCGGTGGAAGGCAGCTCAACACCCGTATAAACACGGTTCTGGATGGTGATCTCGCCGGTCTGCACATCGTTGTTGTCAATGTACACGTTCCAGTTGCCGGTGGTCTCTTCTTCTACCAAATAGTGGTAGTCATGGCCGTGTCCATCATCCAGATCCAGTTTATTGCCCGACCAGGAATAGGACCACTTGTTGTTCGCATCCAGCGTCACGGTGGCAAACCATTCCTTCTGGTTCGGGTCGGTCGTGTAGCGGTACACATTGACCGTAATGTTCTCCGCCGCCGGGTCGATCGGCTGCTTGGTATCCTGATCCAGCCAGAGCTTGCTGATGGTCAGGTTGCTGTAAACATTGGTGTACTCCGCAGTGGTCGTCTGGGCCACGCTGCCGACCTGCACATTGCGTTTCAGGTCGATCTCCTTGCCATCCTTATCCGTCACACTGGTCACGCCTGCGGCCACACCTGCAGCGGCTTCAAAAGCTTCCTGCGCGGTCTGCGCCGCCTTGCGGAACAGCACATAGTGCGGGGTTGCATCCAGGCGGTAATCCTTGGGGGCATGGGTCTCCACAAATTTATACAGAACGTCTGCGTTCAGATAACCTGTTTCATTTTCCAGCACCGTCAGCCGGACCTGCCCCTTGGCGTCCGTGGTGACTGTGCCGTCCGCTGTTGTTCCGTTTCCGGTCCACGGGGTCCATTCTCCACTTTTTGCGTTGTATTTGTAAATGGTAAACTCTGCGCCCTGCAGGGACACGCCGGAGTAGCTGTCCACCTTGCGCAGCAGGAACTGCCCCGTGGATGCGGTGGCCTGCGACTTGGCTTCGTACTTGAACTTCTCCGAGCTGTCCTTGCTGCCGTTGCTCAGGGTAACGGTGTTGCTCACCTCGTATTTGTCCGCCGCGTAGCCATCCTTGACATCGCACTCATACACCAGGATCAGCGCGGCCCGGTTGGGGATCTCCATGTGCAGCCAGCCGTCCTTGTCGGCATCCAGAATGCGGTACATATTGCGCGGGACTTCTTCCCCGCAGGTCACACCGTTCACGGCGTCGTACTGATAATAATACAGCTTGACCGAATCCCGGTCGCCGGTGACGATGGCGCTGTTCGTGGCGCTGACGTCATCCCACAGCTCAATGTACTCCGCATTGCTCTGCCCTGCGGACAGGTCCTCACGGGCCGGGTTGATGACCACCCGATACCGGATGCGGCCGGTCACGCTGCCGTCGTTATCCTTGACCTGTTCGCCGGTCTTCTTCACCTGGTCCACATCCCGGGTCACGGTCGTGTTGGTGGTCTCGGTCAGGATCCCCCAAGTGGCACTGTTGGTGTAGGTCACCTGGCCGACCGACGGGTCGTTCCAAGCGGGGTCCCCTTCCACGTTGACCTCGTACACGATGCGGATCTTGCGTGCGGTTTTCCCGTCCAGATTGTAATCCCGAATCTTGATGGTCAATTTCCGCGTGGCTTCCTCATATTCCGCATCTGCCCAGGTCGTGCCCTTATCGCTCACCTTTTTAAACGCATCATCGTCCAATGCAATTTTCACGGTGTTTAGTTTGAAGGTGGTGTTTTCCGGCAGGGTATCGGTGACCGTGATCTCTGCATCGTCCGAAGCCGCGGTCTGCAAGACCAGCTGATAGTGCAGGTTCTTGCCGCTCAGGTCGTTCCATTCAAAGCTGTTGTTGCCGCTCAGATAGCCGGATTCGTTGTTGTTGCTCTCTGCGGCCACCAGCTTTTCAAAGCTCTTGTAGCTGCGGTAGGTGTCCTCTGCCGTGGCACTCTTGGAGGTACCCTGAATGCTGACACTGTTCTTGTAGGTCCAGTTTTCTCCGGTGGGCACCTTGCTCCGGTCCTGGTGGGTGGGAATGCCTGTCACATCCACACGCCGCACCGGGTTGTCATCTGCCTTGTTCACCTGGATGGTAAAGCTCCGCACCCGGGTGGAGGGGTAGTTGGCAGTCACCGTGCCGCCTGTGCCGTTGGCACCGCTGTAGTAGGTGACGGTAATGACTCCGGCGGCCTTAGCCCGGGCATAGGTCATGGTATCGCCGTTGTGGAGGGTCAGGGTCAGGCCCGTTTCCAAAGCCTGCTCCAGCTCTGCGGCATAGGCGTAGTGGGTGTCAGGCTGGGTCTGGCCGATTTCGTTCACAGCGTCCTGGAGGGTCTCCACCAGGGTAAAGCCGCTTTCCCCTGCCGCATTGGCGGCAGAGATATCCCATTTGGCCAGGCCCTTGCTGCTGCTGGCCAGCTGCTTGCTCAGGGTCCAATCCCCCTGCCCGATGTTCTCAGTATCCGAGGCCTTAAAAGTGTGTTTGCTCTTGGTCTCGATCTGTGCTGTGTTGGTCACCGAGCCGCCGCCCAGGGGGGTGGTGGTCTCAAAGGTGATCTTCAGCTCCGTCCCCGTGAATTTCTCCGGGATGGTATAGCCGTTTTGCAGAAATTCCTCTGCCGATATCGTATCGTCGCCTACCTTTACATCCCCTACGATCTGCACACCGTCCGGCAGGCTATCCGTGATCTTGCTGCCCTGCAGCATATAGGACCCCAGAAAAGAATGCGGCGTCTTTACAGTGATCGTCCACTGGATACGGCCTGTCTTAGAATCGTACTGGCCTTTTTTTTCAATGCGAGGGGTTTTACACGTGTAGTATGCGTCAGCCTTGGCCTCCTTGTCCCCTGCCTTCACTGTTGCCGTATTGTAGATGGTACCGACGCCATCGGGCATCTTGTCAAAGTCCGCATAGTTCCGCTGAACGTCGTAGTACCAGATGTATTTTTCTCCGATGTCCAACGCCGGCAGCTCCGCAAGGACCACCTGGGGGTTGCCGTTGCCGTCGGTTTTCAGCTCATACGAAGGGAAGGAAATCTCTGTTTCTTTGCCCGAGGCATCCACCTTGCAGAGTTTAAAGCTATTTGTCAGGTATGTGCCGCCCTTCAGGTAATCGCCAGCGCTGTTGCCATCTTTATTCGTGTTCAGGGTATCCGTAAGGAACACCGGGTCTTTGGTGCCGCTGGTGGTCTCCACCGTCACCTTATAATGGTTTATAAAGGTGCCATTTTCTGGGTGGTTCTCAAAGGCACTCCAATAGTCGGTGTACCCTTTGCTGACATTTACATCTGGCTTTTTCGCCTTGACAGTCAGGGTATATTTATCTTCAACGGTGATGGTCTTGTCATTTGCAAAATCATCTGCCCACAGCTTCTGGGAGAACTGGAAGGTGCCTGTAAAGGCCGCGCCGCCGGTTTCGTCTGTTCCGATAAATTTTCTATCGGTGAAGGTCAGCGTTGCCTCGCCGCTGGTGTCAATGGTATAGTGGCCCACAACCTTATTGTCGGCTTTTTCGTCCACGATATTGCCGGACTGTGCTTCCGGCAGGGTCATTCCGCCGGGCAGCTGATAGGTCAGCGTGTTATTCTTCCGGGTCAGCACACCGGTGTCCACCGTATACTTCAGACCGACACGGACCGTTGTTCCGCTGTCCACCGTAGCGCTTCCGGACCCGATGGGAACCCAGCTGCCGTTGACATACTTGTCAAAGCTGATGCTGGTGATCCAGCTGTTCAGGTCGTGGCTGTTATCTGCGGCGAGCAGTGCAATTCCGTAGGGGTCCGCCTCCTCGCCGACCCATTCCACGGTGGCTCCAAAGGCATCATCGCTGCTCGCCAGCTCGTCATAGACCACATCGTCCGTCTCGTCTGCATCCTCCGCAGCATCTTCTGCTTCATTTGCTTCGGTCAGGGCGATCACGCCGGTCACCTCAGCGGCGCTCAGCTGCACCTCCGCCACCTTGCCGTCCACATCGCCGGAGATCATGGTCAGGGTGCTGCCGTCCTCGCTCGCCTCAGTCACGATGCCCACCGTCTCGATGGTCACAACGCGCTCCTCGGTCTGCGGCTCAGATGCCGCCTGCTGCTGTTCTCCGTCCAGATCCAGCACCGCAATGCCATACTGGGTCTCCAGCGCCACGGTCTCGGTGGTCGTGGTCTGATAGAGCACGATGTCGCCGGGTTTTGCGGCGCTGCTGCCCACATCCTTCAGGATGTCCGATCCCTGCAGATCGCTGCGCAGTGCCAGCACACCGGCACGCTGGGGCACCGCGCTCTGCGGCACACCGGCAAACTGCAGGCAGTAGGACAGGAACATCACATCCCATTCTCCGTAAGGGTTGCCGTACCAGGCGCCGTAACGGGAATAGCCGCGCACGGTCGCCTGATCTTCGGTATCCAGTTTGAAGTTTTTTTCACTTTCCTGATAGCCCAGCTGGCTCTTCGCCACCGCGACCAGATCTTCCGGCCAGCTGCCGTTCAGGGTGACGTTGGCTGCAGCCTGCCACTCTTCCGGGGTCTCCACATCGACCTGCTCGTCCGCCAGGCACTCCACCGTGTGGTGGTGCTCCGGGAGCGTGCACACCAGTTCTTCGGTGTAGCAGGCGTCGGTGTGGTGATGAACGGTTTCCTCGTTCGTATCCTCTGCCGGGGCGGCCGGCTCGATCACGATCGGGCGGGTGGACACCGGCACCTCGTAGGTGACCTCTTCCTCGTCCAGCTCGCCGTCTTCCTTGCCGCAGACCAGCACATCCTCCGTGGTGTAGCAGCTGTCATCGTGGACGTGCTCAAACTTGCCGCAGATCAGAGCGCCTTCTTCGTCAAAGCAGTCATCCGTGTGCTCGTGCTCTTCCTCGAAGCAGGTCAGCTCCTGCTGTTCCTCATAGCACGCATCGGTATGGATGTGCGGCACCAGAATGGTCTGGGTCTGCAGTTCATACTCCGGTTCTACATCCACACCAAAATCGGGATCCAGGTCCGCTTCCTCCGGCAGGCTGGAAGCCTCCGGGTCTTCCGGCTCGCCCTCCTCGTAACCGCAGGTCAGCACCTTTTCGTAGCAGGCCTCGGTGTGCTGGTGTTCCTCATAGCCGCAGTGATAGTCTGCCGTCATGGAAATGCCCACGCCATGCAGCTGCCAGTTGACAAACAGCGTCGTCACCAGCGCCAGCACCAGCAGCATGGACACATAGCGCCGCGCCTCCCGGTGCCGCTGCCGGAACTGTTCCGTCAGATTTGTTATAATGTCTTTCATCCTTCGCTTCCTCTTTATTTTTGTTCTGCCGCACAAAAGTGCAACAAACGTGTATCTTTTCAAACTCATACATTGTTAATTATACCATCCACCCACAGGATGTTCAACCAAAAAATCTCTTTTTTGCGCTTGTTTCCTTGCTTTTCCGGGCATTATTCTCTGTGCTCCGGCAGCAGATGATTCACCGCATCTGCCAGACAGCCGGTCAGCGGAAGCCAGCACAGTGCGCACACCCCATTGAATAAGGTGTGTGCATTGGCGATCTGCCGCGCAATGACCACCCGTTCGGCTCCCTGCGGCGACACAGCCTGCACCACCCGGATGAACCATGGCAGCCCCAGCCCGAACACGACCGCCCCGGACAGGTTGAAGATGCAGTGTGCCAGCGCCGTGCGTTTGGCGTCCCGGCTCTGGCCAAGCGAGGCCAGCACCGCCGTAATGGTCGTGCCGATGTTGTCCCCCAGCAGAATGGGCAGTGCCCCCGCCAGACCCAGCAGACTGGCACCGTCCGGGCCGGGCTGAGACGCCAGATCCTGCAGCACCGCAATGGTAGCCGAACTGCTCTGCACCAGCAGGGTCATGCCGGTGCCCACCGCCGCCCCCAGCAGCGGTTTCTGCCGCACCTGCAGCATCCAGTGCAGGAACGCCGGGCTTTGCGCCAGCGGTGCCGCGGCAGCGTCCATCACGGCAATGCCTTCCAGCAGCAGACCAAACGCAAACACAGCTCGCCCGGTCTGATGCGCCGCACCGTCCTTCCAGAAAAAGCCCGCCAGAAGCCCCGCGAACAGAATGCCGTACCGGGCATCTTCCAGCCGGAATGCCAGCAGCTGTGCCGTGATCGTGGTGCCGATGTTGGCGCCGAAGATGACCGGCAGCGCCTGCCGCAGATCCAGCAGCCCTGCGCTCACCAGCCCGACCACCACCACCGTAACCACGGAGCTGCTCTGCAGCACCGCCGTGACCAGCGCCCCGGCCAGAAGCCCGGACACGGGATGCTTCGTCAGCCGCTGCAGGCTGGTGCGCAGGCGGGGCTCCGCCGCGTGCTGCAGCGGAGCACTCATCTCTTCCATCGCGTATAAAAACAGCGCCAGACCGCCAAACATCTGTAGGATGCGCTGCACGTTCTGTTCCATCCTCCCCGCTCCTTTCTCTGCCTGCTTATGTGTATGCAGAACCCCCTCCCCTTTTGTGAACTTTCATTGAACATTTCAAAATGTGCTTGCAATCGGGATGCAGCAGGTATATTATTATCAAGCGTTAATTATTAACAGCTGTTAAGTATTTGCAAAAAAGGAGGGATCCTGTGTCTGCCGAAACCGAAGAAGCTTTGAACTTTCAAGGCCTGTGCCACTTTCTGGGGCGGCTGAGCAAGGCATCCAATGCCGGTATGAAAGCTGCCCTGGCCGACAGCCCCAAATGCCATTTTCATATGCTGGAAGCCCTGCTGCACACCATCCACTGCCATGGGCAGGATGGTGCCATCTCGGTGTCCGATCTGGCCCGGGAGGTGCACCAGCCGCTGCCGGCCATCAGCCGGGGACTGCGCCAGCTGGAAGCGGACGGCCTCATTGCCCGGGAAACCGCCCCGGATGACCGCCGCAAAACGCTGGTGCGCGTCACGCCCAAAGGCTGCGAAGCCTGCCGGCAATGCGAGGACGCTTTGAGCGACTACTTTGCCTGTGTGATGGCACGGCTGGAGCCGGAACAGGTGGCTCAGCTGAATGCCCTGCGCGACGCACTGATGGACGCCATCCTAGCCGAAAACGCCGCGCGTATGACCAAGAAGGGAGAACCGAACCATGACGAAAATCTTTAAGCAGCTGGCCCGCCACTGGGCTGTCTGCCTTGTGGTGTTCGCGCTGCTGTTCGTGCAGGCGTACTGCGATCTTTCGCTGCCGGACTACACCAGCAAGATCGTGGACACCGGCATCCAGCAGGGCGGCATCGAAAGCCCCCTGCCCGACACAGTGCGCCAGAGCACGCTGGATGCCCTCTCGCTGCTGATGCGCGAGGAGGACGCCGCTGCCTTCCAGAACGCCTACACCGCCGACGGCGATGTGCTGCGCCTGCGCACCGACCTGACCGCCGACGAGCGCACTGCGCTGGAAGATGCTGTGACCACGCCGGACATCGTGCTGTATCTGGCTGCCGTCCAGGCAGCCAACACCCCCGCCGGGCAGACCGGCATGGGCATGACCGGCCTTGCGGACCTGCAGGCCTCCGATGCCGACCGCAATCCCGACACGGAAACCGAGACTGTGGCCCCCACGGCGGAGAACCTGGACACCGTGTGCGGCCAGTTTGCCGCCATGAGCCAGATGCCCGGCTTCCGCCGCGACGCCGTGCAGCAGCAGCTGACCGGTGCCATCGGCCAGCTGGACGACACCGTAGTGGAGAACCTGAAGAGCCAGGCTCTGCTGCTGGTGGGGCTGGAATACGAGGCCCAGGGCATTGCCCACGATGTGCAGATGCACTATTTATATAAGGTAGGCGGCCAGATGCTGGCCCTGACCCTGCTGATGGTGGCCGTGTCCATCGCGGTGGGCTTCCTGGCCTCCCGGGTGTCCGCCGCCATCGGCCGCGACCTGCGCCGCGAGACCTTCTCCAGCGTCATCCACTTCTCCCATGCGGAGATCGAGAACTTCTCTACCGCGTCCCTCATCACCCGCACCACCAACGACATCCAGCAGGTGCAGTTTGTCTGCGTCATGCTGCTGCGCATGGTGGCCTATGCGCCCATTCTGGGCATCGGCGGTGTGCTCCATGTGGTGGGCAGCCGCTCGGGCCTGTCCTGGATCGTGGTGCTGGACGTGGCTTTGCTGCTGCTGCTCATCCTCTTCCTGATGAGCGTGGCCATGCCCAAGTTCAAGATCATGCAGACGCTGGTGGACCGGCTGAACCTCGTCAGCCGCGAGATCCTCACCGGCATCATGCCGGTGCGTGCCTTCAGCCGCGAACAGTTTGAGGAACAGCGCTTCGACAAGGCCAACAAGGACCTGATGGGCACCCAGCTGTTCACCAACCGCGCCATGGTGGCCATGATGCCCTTTATGACCCTGATCATGAACGGCACCAGCCTGCTCATCGTCTGGTTCGGCGGCAAGGCCATGGACAACGGCACCATGCAGGTGGGCGAGATGATCGCCTTCATCACCTACACCATGCAGATCGTCATGTCCTTCCTGATGCTGGCCATGGTGGCCGTCATGCTGCCCCGTGCCGGTGTGGCCGCAGACCGCATCGACGAGGTCATCCGCACCAAGGCCACCATCCACGACCCGGACGAAGCCGACGCCAAGGCCGCAAAGGAGCACAAGAACTGGCAGGGCGTGGTGGAGTTCCACGACGTGAGCTTCCGCTTCCCCGGTGCCGACAGCGACGCACTGGAGCACATCAGCTTTACCGCAAAGCCCGGCGAGACCACTGCCATCATCGGCTCCACCGGCTGCGGCAAGAGCACCCTGCTCAACCTGATCCCCCGCTTCTACGACGTGACCGGCGGCAGCGTGACCGTGGACGGCATCGACGTGCGCCAGATGCCCCAGGCACAGCTGCACGACCTGCTGGGCTATGTGCCCCAGAAGGGCGTGCTGTTCAGCGGCACCATCGACAGCAACCTGAAGTTCGGCGGGGACCACATCACCGACGCCGCCGTGAAAAAGGCCGCTGCCATCGCACAGGCCACCGAGTTCATCGACGCAAAGCCGGAGGGCTACGCAAGCCCCATCGCCCAGGGCGGTTCCAACGTGTCCGGCGGCCAGAAACAGCGCCTGTCCATCGCCCGTGCCATTGCCAAGGACCCCAAAATTTATCTGTTCGACGACAGTTTCTCGGCCCTGGACTACAAGACCGACGTGGCCCTGCGCCGCGCCCTGAAGGCCCAGACCGACAACGCCACCGTCATCATCGTGGCACAGCGCATCTCCACCGTGCTGCACGCAAACCAGATCCTGGTGCTGGACGAGGGCCGTCTGGTGGGCAAGGGCACCCATGCCCAGCTCATGGCCAGCTGCCCGGAGTATCAGGAGATCGCCCGCAGCCAGCTGAGCCAGAAGGAACTGGACCTTGAACCACTGAATACGGAAAAGGAGGGTGTGTGATATGCCAAGACCCGGACGCATGACCACCGAGCGCGCCAAGGACTTCAAGGGCACGCTGCGGCAGCTCCTCCAGACCATGAGCCACTACAAACTGCCGCTCATCACGGCCATTGTCTTTGCCATTCTGTCCACCATCTTCAACATTGCCGGCCCCAAGGTGCTGGCCAAAGCCACCACGGCCCTTGCCACCGGCTGGATCGCCAAGCTGCGCGGCACCGGCAGCATCGACTTTGTGTATATCGGCCGGGTGCTGCTGTTTTTGCTGGGCATGTACCTGCTGAGCAGCGCCTTCAGCTTTATCCAGGGCTGGCTGATGACCGGCCTTTCCCAGAAAGTCTGCTACGACTTCCGCCGCCAGATCAGCCAGAAGATCGACCGCCTGCCCCTGGCCTACTTTGAAAAGCGCACCGTGGGCGAGGTGCTGTCCCGCATCACCAACGACGTGGACACCCTGGGCCAGAGCCTGAACCAGAGCATCACCCAGCTCATCACCAGCGTGACCACCATGATCGGCGTGCTGATCATGATGCTGTCCATCAGCCCCCGCATGACCCTCATTGCCCTGCTGATTTTGCCGGTCTCCCTGGCACTGGTGCTGCTGGTGGTCAGGTTCAGCCAGAAGTACTTCAAGGCCCAGCAGGCCACCCTGGGCGTGGTGAACGGCCAGGTGGAAGAGATCTACTCCGGCCACAACGTGGTCAAGGCCTTCAACCGCGAGGCCGTGGTGCTGAACGACTTCAACGCCGCCAACGACAAGCTGTACGAATCCGCCTGGAAAAGCCAGTTCCTCTCGGGCCTGATGATGCCCATCATGAACTTTGTGGGCAACCTGGGCTATGTGGCGGTGGCCATCGTGGGCAGCATCTTTGCCGCCAACGGCACCATCACCATCGGCGACATCCAGGCCTTCATCCAGTACGTCAAGAACTTCACCCAGCCCATCCAGCAGCTGTCGCAGGTGTCCAACATGCTGCAGAGCATGGCCGCTGCCGCCGAGCGGGTGTTCGAGTTCCTGAACGAGCCGGAAGAGGACCAGACCGCCGACCCGGCCCGCCGGGCAGACCCCGCCTGCATCGACGGTCAGGTGACCTTCGACCACGTCAAATTCGGCTACACCCCGGACAAGACCATCATCCACGACTTCAGCTGTACGGTGAAGCCCGGCCAGAAGGTGGCCATCGTCGGCCCCACCGGCGCGGGCAAGACCACGATGGTCAACCTCCTGATGCGCTTTTTCGAGGTCAACAGCGGCCGCATCACGATCGACGGCGTGGCGACGACCGACCTGCGCCGCGAGGATGTGCACGAGCTCTTTGGTATGGTCCTGCAGGACACGTGGCTCTTTGAGGGCACGATCCGCGAGAACCTGGTCTATAACATGGAGGGTATCACGGACGAGCAGCTCGAAACGGTCTGCAAGGCCTGCGGCCTCGACAAATTTGTCCACTCGCTGCCACAGGGCTTTGACACCGTGCTCAGCGAGAGCACGACGATCTCGGCGGGACAGAAGCAGCTTTTGACCATCGCCCGCGCGATGCTCCAGAATGCGCCGATGCTGATCCTCGACGAGGCAACGTCCTCGGTCGATACGCGCACGGAACTTCTCATTCAGCGCGCGATGGACGAGCTGACGAAGGGCCGGACGAGCTTTGTCATCGCCCACCGCCTGTCGACCATCAAGAACGCCGACCTCATCCTCGTGATGCGCGACGG
>ENA-ORUI01002951-ORUI01002951.1-human-gut-metagenome-genome-assembly--contig:-NODE-2951-length-13144-cov-3.044694_pt1 | contig 13144 bp, 14 predicted proteins | sample MGYA00242078_ERZ509205 | MGnify/ENA primary metagenome ERZ509205 (study PRJEB26280, sample SAMEA2338828) | human gut metagenome | biome: human gut; feature: human-associated habitat; material: faeces... | reverse complement strand
TACTGCAGGTTGTAAGACAAGGATTGAAAGAGAAATACGCTTGGGAGAATATTTTAAGCTATCTCGTCCTGATCACAGAACAGGAAGATGCAAAACAGAACTGGGAGGAACTTTACGGACAGAAATATCCGGAAAAAGAACAGATTGCACCAGTGCAACCGAAGAAAGAGAAAAGAAAAGAGTCGAAGGTAGTAAAGGCGAAGCCGCCAAAACCAAAAAAACCGGAGAAACAGGAGACAGAGAAACCACTAGAGCTTCCAAACGACATTCCGGGACAGACAGAGATTGAGAAAGATTTTCCGGAAATGCTTCCGGAAGCAGGGGAAACACCGGAAATACGGAGCGATTTTATCAGAGCGGGACAGCACGAAGAGGAAAATTACACCAGTGCAATGCCGGAACCTGTGAAGATTGTGAAAAAGCCTGTGGATAATTCAGAGCAGATGGAAGAAAATGCGAGAAACACAGAAACGGGAGCCAATTCAGAACCGGTGGATAAGTCCGAAGAAGAACAGAATCCGGCCGGCAGCAGATGGGAATACATGAAGACAATGGAATCATACAAGATGGCACTGTACATGGCAGCGTCCGTGAAAGAGATGCCTCACATGATGTTGAACTCGGCAGAGTATTGGAAGAAATGGTTAGAAGAAGAGGTGGATGAAAATGGAGAAGAACTCAGTAAATAACAAAATAATCCATAGCTTTCGAGAGGTGGACTTATCAGCGATAGCGATACCATCAATTGCAATTTATAAGCACCCGCGGGATATACCGGATAAATATGTTGCGAGAGTCTATGCTTGCAGCAGTCCGACGAACATTATCATGCTGGCAGATTCCGCAGAAGAGCTGAGAAAAGACATTGAAGGAGTATGCGAACCGTGCATATGGTTTGATCGAATGCAAGGAGATCCGAAAAACTTAGTTGGGGTGTATATCTTATGAGCATCGATTATTCAGACATGGCATTTCCGAAATTAGCCTGCAAGAAAAAAAGGAAATCACATAAAAAGAGCATCCTCAAGAGTAGAAAGGGAGTCTGCTATCTCTGTTTGATACTCTATGACGATCCTTCCAAGAAGTACACAGAGGAACATCATATCATGTTCGGATCCGGACAGCGCGAACTATCTGAGGCAGATGGACTCAAGGTAGATCTGTGTCGGAATCATCACAAAGAAGGACCGGAAGCGGTCCACAATAACCGAGAAATGCGGGAACTACTCTGCAGAATAGCACAGACAGAATATGAGCAGACACATACGAGAGAAGAGTGGATGGCGAGATATAAGAAAAATTATTTATAGTTACCTCCGCTGAATGGCGTGGAGATAAAAGTATGTCACAATACTGCAACATGACAACAAAGACTTCCTCCCTGGATGCGGCAGGGAGGAGAAAGGAGCAGACAAGTGCCAAAAAGACAGAAATCAACAGCTTGGAAAAGCGAATTAGCTGAGATAAATGCAAAAGCAAGACAGGAAGGAATGAGTTATGGACAGTATGTGGGATTAATGTACTGCGAAGAAAGAGATGAAATGGAAAGAAGGAGAAGATATGACAGAAAGAGACGCGAGAGATTTGGTTGATTGGCTGGATCAGGCAGAAGAGGAAACAAAAGCAACAATTGCAGAGCATGAAAGAATCGATCCTTTTTATGACGGAGTGCTTTCAACGGTCCAGACAGTCCGTGAATATATCAAGAAAATGCGTAAGGTGGATGAAGCAGAAGGAGAGAAACAGATGAAAGAGATTATAACAGATATATTGAAGATGCAATCAGAATCATTAAGGGGTTGGATACATCCAACAGTGAAGAAAACATCGAAGCAAAGAAAATGGCGGTTAAAGCATTAGAGGAGCAGAGACAAAAGAAAATTGAAACATGGAACGGACAAGCATCATGCCCACGCTGCAAATTTTGTGGGCAGGCTCTTGATTGGAGTGATGAACAGTGAAAAGAAGTACAGACACACGCTGGAGTCCAGCAGAGATCCAGCAGAACCAAAAAGAACATTATGCTGCTATGGCAGAACATCCACCTGATCGGAAGGCAAGCGAGAAGTTTCATCGACCAGCATACCAGGCAGGAAAGCTGATTGAAACACAAGGGCAGCAGTTGTGGCATGGAGATGTAGCAGAATACTTGGCGAGAAAGTACAAGATAGGAGATGATGCCAATGGAGAAGAGACTGGAAGAGAACAATGTAAAAAACGAGAACGACAGGAAGAAAACCTATCTCAGGGCATACAGAAAACATGGGAAGAGAATCAAGAGGATCGAATTAGAGATTGAAGAGATCAGGAACATGAAGATGTATCCTTCATCGAATAATGATGGGATGCCACATGGATCCAATCAAAGCGATCTAAGTTCTTACGCGGCAGCTCTTCAGGAAAGAGAGGACAAGCTGTATCAAGAGGGAGTAAAGCAGGTACAGACCTATAAGGACATAGAATACAGAATTAATGAGTTAGATGATCAGGACGAAAGAGATGTTATGTTCTACAGGTATATCAAAGGATTTGAGTGGTGGAAGATAGCACAACTCATGGAATACAGTGAGAGCTGGATCTACGAGTTACATGGGAGAGCACTGAAAAAGATTCAAATTAATTAAAGAGTGGAGTTCACTGGAGTTTTGCTCATGCTAATATGGTATTGTCGAAAGACGGACAGATACTTCTACAATACTCCTTGGAAAAGACACCTGAATGCCAGCGGGTGTCTTTTTTGCGTGAGGGAAAGAAAATGACAGACAGAGAAGCAAAAGCATTTTACAATGCAGCGGCATGGAAACATAAGAGGATGCAGATTCTTGAGAGAGATCACTATGAGTGCCAGGACTGCAGAAAGAGACTGCAGGAAGCAAAAGAAAAAGATGTGAGGCTGCCGGCGATGGATGCAAAGATCCGGAGGGCAACACAGGTCCATCATATCATGGAGCTGAAAGAGCATCCGGAGCTGGCGCTGGATGATGAATTTCAATCCACGCTCCCGCGAGGGGAGCGACTTCAATTTTATCTAAAATTCACCCTATGTTTTTAACCATTTCTCACAACGCTTCATCTTTCTCCTCCTTCCCTTTCCATTCTTTTCTTCCCCATCTTCTCAATTCCAGCACCTTTTGTGCACTTTTTCAGGTGCGAATCTCCCGGGCTTTTTCTGTGTACTACCGATTCGCACCTAAAAAATCAACACCTGATCTACAGCTGTACCACGTTCTACACCGATATGTTCAACTTTAGTTTTATAATTGTTTCCCAGATAATAAAACCGAAGACTGTCTTTTTCTTCATCGATAATGTCTGCTAAAATAGATTTTAATACAATACACTGTGCATTATCCAATATACATTCGAATACAGAATTTTGCACCCGTCTTCCGTAGTTGGTACATTGTTTGGCGACTTTACGTAAACGTTTTTTCCCCGCATCAGTTTCCGTATTGACATCATATGTGATCAATACCAGCATCCTCCCACCTCACTTCCACAAAAATACAGGATAGCTGTCCAGATCCCCTCGCAGATATCTTGCGAGCAGCATCGCCTGCACATGAGGAACCATTCCCCATTCCACTTTTTCGTTTAGATAGGGATGCATAATTGTTTCTTTTTTCTTATTCTGCCACTCTGTCAGCAGTTTCTTTCGAAGTTCATCGTCCATCAAAACTGCGCCATTTTCTTTTCTGGTAAAATTCTTTCCATTGACGATTTTCTTATTAACAAGTGACAGCACAAAGCGATCCGCCATAACAGCTCTAAGTTCTTCAATCATATCCAGTGCCAGCGAAGCTCTGCCCGGTCTTTCGGTATGCAGATAGCCCATGTAAGGATCCAGACCGACCCCTTCCAACGCCGCTGCAATATTATTCGTCAGAAGCGTATACACAAATGACAGCATTGCATTCATGTTATCCATAGGCGGTCTTTTGTTCCGCCCTTCAAACTTGAAATCTTTCTTCTGCTGCAAAATCAATTCGTCAAACACGCCAAAATAAACACTTGCTGCTTCACCCTCAAATCCTCTTAACTGCTCTTTTGACTCACAATTTTGAATCAGCTTCAAAGAATTTTTCAGATTCATAGACGCCGTTTTGACCCGCTCCGCATCAATCTGCATTCCGTGGTCTCGCACCGCTCGTTCCAGTACCCATCTTGCATTGTATACTTTTCCCAGAATACAATTTTTCGCAATTTCAAGACTGATTTTCGAATCCATGCAGCTATTGTATTGCTGTTCCCGCAGAACAATATTTCCTTTTGTTTTTCCCGTTACTCTAGCCAGAAACTTTCCTTGTGGTGTCAGAAAACACAATGCTATATTTCGATCCGAGCAAGCTCCCATTAACGCCGGACTTACTCCACGATAACCAAAGGATACAATACTCTCCAAATTATGCAGCGGCAATCTTCCGAGTTCTTTATCATCCTCATAGATAACAATATTTTCCCCGTCAAGTCCCAGATAACTGTTCTCAGAAGTAACATACAACGTATTTAATAGCTTTTTCATTCCTCTTCCTCCAGTCTCTGTTCGATATAGGTTTTCACTGAAATCGTCTTATTCAGTTTCGGAAGGCAGATGTCCTTTAGTGAACATGCATTACATGCTTTGCTCGGTTTCACTTTTGGTGTATACTTTCGTGCATAATATTGATGCATTTCCGCCAACATATGAATTACTTCTTCCCGCAATTCTTCTGTAATTTCTATCTGCTCCCGTCTTCTTGTTTCGCCATAGAAAATTGCTCCCTGTGCCACTCTGGTCGAAAACATTTCCTCCAGACATAACGCCTGTGCCACCACCTGAAGCTTGTCTTCTTCCGTAAGCTTAGGTTTGCCTTTCTTGTATTCCACAGGAAACACAGAATACAATCCTCTGTGTCCATGCAGCTGAATTCCATCTTCACATTTATGGAATTCAACCACATCGCACTCCCCGCTGATTCCAAGTTCTCTCGAAGAAACCGGCAGCGCACGAACAATAATCGTATCTTTCCGCTTTTCTGTGAGATGAGGATCGTGTGCCTTTTTATGCATTAATTCACCCGTGACGGTATGTACGTTTTCAGCCCACTGCTGCTCCACATGAATCAATGCCCATTGTCTTCGGCAAAATTTGAAATGCTGAATTCCGGATATCATCAAATAATCATCTTCTGCATATTCCATTAAACCATCCTTTTCACCTGAACTGACTCAGGAATGTCTTCTTTGTACAAAGTAACTGTATAGTCCTGATATTTTCTTGGATATTCTACATCTTCCTTTCTTTTTACTTCTACCGCGTCAAATAACTTATATGCAGGGCAGTCACCAAGTTCTTTACTATGCTTGAATACAATCAGTTCACGAACCGCCATTTTGCCTCTCGCTGCAGAATGGTCATGCTCAAACATATTGATAATTGCTTCCCACAGCAAATCAAGATCTTCTTCTGTAAATCCCGTTACTTTACGGGCAAGGTTTGCTGAGATGAATCCTTCCGCACGGTATAATGCATAAGGTACAATACTTTTACGCCCTATCTCTGTGTTTTTATCTTCTGCATCCTTTTCCGTTGTGATGGCAACTCTGGTAATTGTAACTTCCTGACTGATAATCGGATCAATACTGCGTGCAAATCCAATCTGCACCGGGCCTCTTACCTGACCACAGTTCAGTGATGCTTTCACAAAGGTCGTCATGACCGCGCCAAAGGTTCGGATATCGAAAAAGTGATCACACATATAATTTCTTAATTTTACATCTGCATCCGGATCATTTCTTTTCAATTTTTTCAGTTCTTCTGTCACTTTTTTGTCTTCTGTTTCATTGACCCCCACCGATACGCATGCTTCCCGATCACCTCGGTTAAGCGGAACATCTTTTTTAATATAGATTTTATAGCCATCCTCGTCTTCTTTTACGGTTTCAACATAATTTCTGATCTTTCTTTTCAGGCACACATCTGTAACAAGACCTAAGCCACTTTCAGGGTCAACACGCGGCATATTTCCAGCATCTGGATCTCCGTTTGGGTTGCCATTTTCCACATCAAACAGTATTACAAATTCATATCTGTTTTTGATTACATCACTCATTTATTTTTCCTCCTGTTTTTCATTTTTGCTCTGTTTCTGATGATAATAGCCCAAAATAAATTTTCCCTGTTCTTCCAATGATAATCTTTTTGGAAAATATTCTACTTCTTCGAAAATTTCTCTCAGTCTATCCTCATAATATTTTGCCAAATTTGGTTTATCTCTTTCCAATTTTCGTATATGACTGTTTTTCAATCTCATCAAAATCGGAAATACCATCGCTGGCGTTACGCAGGCAGAGTTAAAATAACGATCTCGAATGGTAGATTTTATTTCTTTGTTCGTATTTATCTTATTCGCACCAATCTGAATTGCCTCCAAGATCGAAAAAGCCTGTCCTAATTTAAAAGCAACATCATTACTTGTTTTTCCTGAATTCATACACGCTTCGCCTTCCTCCCATTTGTAATTTTTAATAAGATACGCTTTTATAATCGCTGCTCTTCCCCAGGTTACATCTCCCTGATCGGAACGTATTCTTATCAATGTATCAATATACAAGCTTGCCGGATATCTGTTATCCGAAAGAATTGCCTCCAGCACCATTGCTGCCATATGGGCAATAGCCTTTTTGTTTTTGGTTCTTTGATTGATTGTCTCTTGTAGCAAATCATCGACCCCAAGATAATCTATTTCATCCTTTTTCAGTTTGGGAATATTAAGCCGCTGGTAATGTTTTTCCAGATTTTCCAACATATTTCCAAATGAATTTTCATAGAAAAATCTCACGGACAATCTTGCTGCATTTGGTGACAGACACAAAACATAAAATTTCTGATCCTTATTGATTTTTATATCTTTTACGTCTATATATTGCCCTTCTGTAAGCTTTTCCAATATGTCATGCACGATATCCTCATTATCCTTCGTTGGATTCAGAAATGCAGAAAAGAAATCCTGATATTCTGTTTTAGCTCCTTCCGCCCAATAAACAACCATGGACTCACCTAATGAGAATTTATACTTTTTTTGCGTCAAAAGATAATTCAACGCTGTAGTATAAGCAAATTCTGCATATTTTCCAACAGGTGCATTGTAACTTTGTGTTTTTCCATAAGATTCAAACGCTTTTTCATTAAATGAAATCAACGAAGCTCCACTGCTCTGTGCACCTGGAATACCTTTAATATTTTTATGAATTCTGGAAATTTCATCCAAATTTCCTGTCACAAGACAAATTCCGGTTGCTTCTCCCTGTTTCTGATCCTGTGTCTTTTCCCATGCTTTCTGAACTTCCTCATCCTCCTGCGCATATTTTCCATTTACCCAGAAAATCAGATTGCCTCCTTCTGTCAGCTCCTCCCATGTTTCGGCAACTACTGGATTTTCCTTGGCCTGCTCTGGTTTCCAGCTTTCAAAGAATGCACAAATTGCAGTTGCAGTTTCTCCCTGACTATTCTGTAATATCTGCAGATGTTTTTCTTTCGTCGCCTGAAAACATTCCTGCATTCTTTTGCTTGTTCCATCTTTGTCGATCCCTAACATGTATTTGGAATTGTCGCATAGAAAGTTAGCAGCTACACCTGATGATCGTGTTACCATCGTCGGCACAAATAACGGCTGCGGACTTAATATTGTTTTTTTTCCTGCCTGCACTTCTCTTTTCAAACTTAAAATAGCTTGAATTTTTCCATCGCATGACAATTGAATCCCATAAGAAATTTTTTCTGTGCACCATCCTCGCCTTGAAATCTTTCCTTGTTTTTCCAGGTCTTCGTAATACTTGACCAATGCTTGAAGAATCATCGTATCACCTCACAATTCCGTAAATCAATGACACCCTTTCGCATAACCGCTCGAAAAAACATTGGTTCAATGTTCTCTGGATCGGAATAATCCATGCCGAAAAGCATCAGTCCCATATCTTTTTCCTCTACATTCTCATACGCAGTGTGAATCTTCTCTTCTTCGCATAACGCAAAATGCGCCGGAAATTCTCGGCAACCAAAATAGGGCATGTGATAACATTCCCCTCTCTTGAGCCTTCGAAGCATAATGTCTTTAAATTTGCCTGGATTATCCGTTTCATTGGCCTTGTCCGTCATCTCAAAATGAGCTTCTATCACGTACTCTACATCTGTCAATATCACAGAAGCTCTCTGTACAATGTCCTGTTTTGTACTGATATACAATGGTTTTTCTGCTCCATTATATACTTCAAAAACCTTGCTTGCCAATGCCTTACTTTTTACTTCATTTCTTCGAACGCTGGTAAAACGAATCGGCTTATTCACATAGATTCGATCAATTTTCCATCTCAGGCCCGGATGCCAATAGATGGCCTCCAGGATGCCTCGCGCTGCGGAAGGTGTCATCACGTCGTAAGAATATCTTTCTACTTTTAACTCTGGTCTTGAAAAAAGTGCATAATCTCCCCATACTTTAACTTTTACTCCAATTCCCATAGGCGTTTCCTCTTTTCCTTGTTGTCAGACTTATGTCTTTCTTCCATTTTGCACTTGTATTATTATGTTTTCATAATACAATACCTTCTTCTGTAATTCAATTCAAATTTTACATAAAAATGTATTGAAATTTTTATGTATTTTGATTATAATAATCTTCGACAGGATCTCCATCCTGCGGATTGAAAAAATACATTTTTTTGTAGTGAAAAAACGAGAGGGAATGGAAAGTTTAAATGCTTCCATTCCCTCTCGCTTTCTCATACAAATAATGCTTTTCCCAGTTCAACTGACAAATCCAGTCCCATTTCTTCTGTATAACGTTTCAGATCTGTCAATTCATAAAAATCTTTTACATCGCCTGAAACTTCTCTCACGATTCCTGCTTCATAAAATTTTTCACACTCATTTTTCCGAATATTAATACAAAATTGTCCGGCTTTTCGCATATTACTTTTAGTGAATCTCTGACCCTTTATCTGCTGCAGAATCTCCTGAGCCTCTTTTGTACAACCAATAAATACTGCTACCGTAGCTCCATCAATTAACTGAAATTTCTCTGCTGTTTGTCTGAAATTATATTTCCCTTTTTGAAATTCCTGCAGAATTTTCTTTTTATCCAGATCTTCTCCCCTTAAATAATACAACCTTTCAAAATATGTTTTTATGGTTCCTAAATCTGAAATTTCAGCTTCATCTGCAATCAGACTTTTTGCCACATCAATTTGCTGTCTTTGTCCTGAAACGGTTTCTTTTTCATCGAATTGAAATATAAACACATTACTTTCAGAAACATCATACTCCCCTTCTCTATTGCATCTTCCCGCCGCCTGAATCATCGAGTCAATTCCCGCCAGTTGTCTGTATACTGTCCGGAAATCCAGATCCACTCCAGCTTCCACGAGGCTGGTCGCAATTACGATACATTTTTGAGGATTCTTTTTGTCCAATCTTTTTCGTATCTGCTCCAATACTCGCTTTCTATGCTTCGGATACATACTCGTTGATAAGTGATAACAGCCTTCGCCTTTTAGTTTCTGATATAATTTCTGCGCTTTTTTCCTCGTATTGACAATACATAATGTCTGGAATCCGCCTTCCAATCTGCTTATAAGTTCTTCTTCACTTAGATAGCCAAGATTTTTATAGCGCACTCGCTCAAAAAATCGGAATTGTTCTTCCATCCGCGGACATAGTTCTATTGCATTTCTCTCCTTTTGAAAGAGAGACTGCAATGCTGGCTGTGTAGCCGTACAGAGTACCACGCTTGATCCGTAACGGTCAATCAATTCTTCCATCGCAGCAATACACGGTTTCAGATAATCAACTGGCAGCATCTGCGCTTCATCAAAAATAATTACACTGTTGGCCATATTGTGAAGTTTTCTGCATTTTGATGATTTATTAGCATACAAAGATTCAAAAAACTGTACATTCGTCGTTACTACAACCGGTTTATCCCAGTTTTCCGCGGCAAGCTGCATCGGTTTGAATTCTTCCGAACTATCATAATCAACATTATAATGATTTTCCAGAACATTCTGATCTCCCAGAATTTTCCGGAAAACTTCTGCATTCTGCTCAATGATGCTCGTATATGGAATCACATAGATAATTCGATCCATATGATTGTACACACCATGTTTTAATGCAAATCCCAACGATGCGGTTGTCTTTCCGCCGCCCGTTGGAACCGTTAAGCGAAACAGTCCTTTCGAATTTTCCCCTTGTTCCATGCAGTTTCTTAAAATTTCCGTTCTTCTTCCATTAACTGACTCTGTTTCCTTATTTTTCAACCAATCTTCAACATGTTTCTCCAGCTTCTGCAAAAGCGTCGTCAGGTTCTCCCCCGCCTCGCGCTGTGTCTTCCCTGCTTTCATAAAATCTTCTGTATCCAGAAAATCTGCATCTACAAGGCAAGAATAAAGCATCCGCATAAAAAAGCTCAAAGAAAAATCTGGATTTTCTGTTTCTGTTGGATTGAATGGCCGCGTTGTTAATGCCGGAATTTGTACTTCTGTTTTGTACGCTTGATAGTCTTCGATCCGCTTTTTCCTTCTCCCTGCCAATGTAGATGCACTTCCCGTATCCAGTTCATTCCCATAATCAGGCAGACCTGCATGGTGTCCTGCAATGCAATATTCTAATAGTGGATACATTCCCTGCTTTTCCAGACATAATCGAGCACCCGCTGTCGCGTGGTCTACACTGATACTATTATCTTCCTTGATTTTTCTCTGAAATTTGTCGCTGTACTTTCCAATATCATGCAGCATTCCACAGCAATAGCCCCATTCCCCTTTGCCAAATTTTTCCGCAAAATCCCTTGCCCGTTCTGCTGTTCCCAGCAGATGCTGCAACAACAACTGTACTCGATCTTCCTCTCGATGTGCTATATATTCCATTGTAAAATTCCCCCTTTGTTCTTAAAAATATATTAACCTAACTACTGCTAATTGTATATAAAAATAATCACCTGCTGTAAAAACAGATGATTATTTTTGAACTCAATTACATTTTATATAAAATGGATCGGTAACTATTTTCTTTTTTCAGATCTCCCGGAATCTCCGATACCTCTCCTCTACCAGCTCTTCCGCATCCATCTCCGCATATTTCCCCATAAATTTCAGAATCTTCCTTCTCAGATCTCCACAAACCGCAGGTAATGTCTCCACCGTAAACTCTTCCGGTTCCGCCACAATCTCTTCTACGATTCCAAGCTCTTTCAAATCCCTCGCCGTCAGCTTCATCACCTCGGCGGCCTCCGGCGCGCGCTTGCCGTCTTTCCATAGAATACTTGCAAATCCCTCCGGCGACAGGATGGAGTAGATGGCATTCTGCATCATCCACACTTCATCCGCCACGGCGAGTGCCAGGGCGCCGCCGCTGCCGCCTTCGGAGATGACGATGGTAAGGACTGGGGTTTTTAAGGATGACATTTCATACAGATTCCGCGCAATCGCCTCGCCCTGGCCGCGTTCTTCGGCTTCCATTCCGCAGAAAGCACCTGGGGTGTCTACGAGGCAGATGACCGGGCGGTGGAATTTTTCGGCCTGTTTCATCAGACGCAGGGCTTTGCGGTAGCCCTCCGGGGACGGCATGCCGAAATTGCGGCGGATGTTTTCTTTCGTATCCGCGCCTTTCGCCTCAGCGATGACAGTAACCGGTGTGCCGTCAAACGACGCAATACCACCGATGATCGCCGCATCATCGCCATACAGCCGGTCGCCGTGGAACTCGATAAAATCCGGAAACAGCTCCCGAATATAATCCCCTCCGACCGGCCGGTCTTTTTTCCGCGCTTTCTGCACACAATCCCAGGCCGACGATTTCCGCAGATTCTCCCACTCCGTCTCTTCTTTTTCTCCCCGAAGCGATTTTTCCTGTCCGTCCCTGGAAGTTTCCGTATTTTCAGTTTCTTCTGCCAGCGCCTTCACGCTTTCTGCCGCAGTCTCTTCTTTCTGCAGTTCCTTCCCATTTTCTTCCGGCACAGACTTCTTCATCAAATCGCCACCGCCCGATGCCATACATTCCGCACGCTTCCCATGCATCCGCAGAATCTCCGACAGCACCTCTTTCGCCTCTTCTCTTGGCAGAATCCGATCCACAAACCCATGCTCCACCAGAAACTCCGCCCGCTGGAATCCTTTCGGCAGTTTCTGTCCTATTGTCTGCTCAATAACCCTCGGTCCCGCAAACCCGATCAGCGCATGCGGCTCCGCCAGAATAATATCCCCCAGCATCGCCCAGCTCGCCGTCACGCCGCCCGTCGTCGGGTCCGTCAGCACACTCACATACAAAAGCCCCGCATCACTGTGTCTTTTCAGCGCCGCCGACGTCTTCGCCATCTGCATCAGAGAAACAATCCCCTCCTGCATCCGCGCCCCTCCCGAGCACGCAAACAAAATCACCGGCAGCGAAAGCTTCGTCGCCCTCTCCACCGCCCGCGTAATCTTCTCCCCAACAGCCTCACCCATACTGGCCATCATAAACCTGCCATCACAGACCCCGATCACCGTCTCCATCCCGTTGATCCGTCCCTTACCAGTCACAACAGCCTCCGTAAGTCCTGTTCTCTCCTGCAGAGCCCTCACCTTCTCTTCATACCCCGGAAACCCCAGCGGATTCCCCGCCGTCATCCCCTGATCCCATTCCTCAAAACTCCCATCATCCAGAAGAAACTCAATCCTCCGATACGCATGCACCCGAAAATAATTCCCACACTTCGGACAAATATAAAGATTCCTCTTCACATCCTCCGTAAAAATAGCCCCCTTACAAGCATTACACTTCTTCAAAATCCCCTGCGGCGCCTCCGGCACCACCCCATCCGCCGTGTGCTCCTTCCGAAACACCGTCTTCTTAAAATACTTACCCAGCATCATACCACCATCACTCCTTACGTCATAACACTTTCACTCTATTGTCACCATAACAATCTTCCAACCACACACCTCACCCATCGAGGCATTCATTCTCTCTTCACCGCTCACTCCTGTCATCCCAGCCGCACCGCCCTGCGGTGTCGCTGACCACACTCTCCCAGTCGTGTGTCTGATCTCAGCCGCCCGGCAGTACAGCAGAGGGGGGGCGGCGCATTTGCAGGAGGAACTATAGCAAGACCCGAAAATAATGCAAAAAAGG
>ENA-ORUI01002940-ORUI01002940.1-human-gut-metagenome-genome-assembly--contig:-NODE-2940-length-13178-cov-2.936828_pt1 | contig 13178 bp, 9 predicted proteins | sample MGYA00242078_ERZ509205 | MGnify/ENA primary metagenome ERZ509205 (study PRJEB26280, sample SAMEA2338828) | human gut metagenome | biome: human gut; feature: human-associated habitat; material: faeces... | reverse complement strand
TACGACACCCTCTCCGGCGGGACAGTCACGGCCTATACCCGCACGGAAAGCGGCTGGGAGAAGCAGATTCTGACAGAGAAGCGGGCAAAGCTGCTCGTGATTGCGCTCAACATCATGGACCCGGAGCCGGGCGATGTGCAGGGCGAGGCCGTAATCTGGCTGGAATTTGAATCCGGCGGCGTCGCGGCGCTGTACGATGAAAGCGGCGCAGGCGCGATCTACCTTCTGGAGAACCAAACCGCATTTGAGACTGCGCTGTCGTCCGGCGAAGATCCCACCAGCGCACTGACCCTGATCGAGTACTGCACCTTCCCGGGTGTCTGGGACAATGTGATGTCCGCACTGGACGCATAAAAACAGGGCGCAGCCGCATTCCGGCTGCGCCCGATTTTCTGTTGAGGCCCGCTGTGCCGCCTTGCCGGGCAGCTTATGCGAACTGAATCGTCAATGCGATAAAGATCTGCGCCATGTAGTACAGCACATGCAAAACCGCATTGCGGTAGGGACTGTCATTCTTCCCGAAGGAGAGCACAACCAGCATATTATCGCTCGCAGAAAAGCAGATACCGCCGACAAAAAACAGGAACAGCGCCCGGCTGGACTCGATGAATGCGCCTGTCGCCGCGCAGGCTGTCATAAACAGAACGCTGCCGATATAGACCACGCCGAGCGGCGTAATTCTGCCCGCGCGCACCTCCTTGGCATACGCGTAAAAACAGGCCGCGCCCAGCGCCACCACCGCGATGGGGATTGCATACAGCCACGCCGCCGGGCAGAGCGTCAGAATTGCAAGAATGTAGACAATATGCCCCAGGAAAAACGACACAGAGCCAGCCGCAAAGAACAGCCGATGCAGCTTTTCCGACAAGAATCGCAGCGCCAGCAGCAGATCGCCCAGCATCCCGAGCGTCAGTCCCGCCACGACATACCATCCGTACAAACTCGGCCCCATCCGCCGCAGCTCCAGCAGCCCCAGCAGCACGAACACCACCGACGCCATGGTCTTGAGCACGACAGACGATGCATTGCGCCGCTTATAAGAGCGCATGATGAACAGCGTCTCCAATACCGCGCCCGCACTGATGAGCAGGATCTCCAGCATCCGCCTCTCCCCCCTTCCGCGTTTTCTTTCTTCTCGCTTATTTTACCATGTCCGCCGCACCGCTGTCAACGCTGCGCATCTGATCATATTCGTACAGCAGCTTTGCCACGGCTTCGCGCGTGACCGGCTGCTGCCAGCCAAAGTTGCCCGCGCTGTCGCCGGTAAAAACACCGGTCTGCTTGGCCCACTGTGTCGCTTCCCGCGCCCAGTCGGACGGATAGTCGCCCGTGTCCTTCAGAGAAAGCAACTCCTCCTTCGTCATCTCCATCACCTCCATGACCTGCCGTTTGAACGCGAACCACGCGTTCTCGTCGTCCACCCACATTGCGGGGCACCGCTTGCTGACCACGTCATAATGCCGCAGCACGTTTTCGATCGGAATGCCGTATTTGCGCATCAGCTTTCTTGTCAGCAGCGCCGCGTTCGCCACGACCACATCCTCCAGCCAGTACCGCCCCGCGTCATACCGGCAGCACATCTCGATGGAGATCGAGTTGCCGTTGCGGCAGCGCGGGTGCTTCTGCGTATAAACGCCCGCCGTGCCGACCGACCATGCCGTATCCTCGTCGCTGACCGACTGCAGCCAGCCGTTCCGGTCGACAAAATAGTGGGCCGAGGCCCCGCGCGGGGACTCAAAATATTTGAGTCCCGCCGCGGCGGAGTCGTTGCGCCCGGCCGTGTAGTGCAGCACAAGAAACTCGATGGGTGCGCTGCGGCCCTTCGTGTAATTACTCGGATGCGCCGTCGTCATGCCGTACATCCGCGCCGCTCTGCAGCTTTTGCGCCTGCGTTCCAAAGTAAAACGCGATGACCGTCGTATAGATCATCATAAAGTCCTGGCTGACCTCGCCCCTGACCGCCTGACAGGCAAACACCGCCGTCAGCGCCAACGTCACGATCGACTTGACCGTCAGCAGATTTTCGATGCGCTTCAAAAACTGTTCCATATCTTCAAATACTCCTTTCATGCAACCGATGATCAAATTGCCTGCGGTTGCTCATGTCACGATCTCCCATTCGGCGACCTCACGGGCAATGCGCTCGATGAACGAATTGCCGCGCAGCGCTTTGTAAGCCTTATATTCATAGAGGAAATTCTCATATTCATACTGCCGGATGGTTTTTTCTTCCCTATGCTTATAATATGCCGCCAGCATATCCGCGCGCAGCATACAGCGCTGCCCTTCCCGGATCGCGCTGAGGCCGAACAGCCGCCCGCGCACCGGCTTTGCCAGAAGCAGCAGCAGACTCAGCACGGAACCAAGCCCGCTGCACACGCTTACAAGCGCGAAGAATGCGCCCGTCTGCTCCGCACTCATTGCATCGCTCCTTCCGCCGCCTCCAGCAGCGCCGCCAGCTCCGGCAGCAGCGCCTCGATGGTCTTTTTCGCTGCCGGCCCGAGCGCCGCGTAGCTCTGTGCGAAGCGCCTGAGCACCGGCAGGAGTACCGCCAGCTTCTCTGCCGCGCCGGGGTCCAGCGCGTCCAGCCGCGCTTTAATCCGCGTGAGCAGTTCCCGTTCCAGTCTCGTCATGCCAGCGCCTCCTCCAGCTCCCGCAGCGCCTGCTCCAGCTGCGTATAGCTGCCCATTTTAATACTGAGCGTCCCGTCCCGGTTGTCTGTGATCGGGCCTGCGACGCAGTAGCCGGAGCAGTCCTGCTCCTGCGCCGCGTCATCCGCGCCGGCCTCACGCCGGACGATGCCCCAGCGCAGCCCATCCACAAACAGCTGCACAGCCTGTGCATACGGCATGGCAAGCGTGACGGTTTTCGACGCGCGGCCATCCCAGTCGCGGTCGATCTGCTTTCCGCAGAAGTGCGCGGGGTACTCCGTTCCGTTTACCTTCAGATATTCCATACGCTTCCTCCCTTCAGAAGCAGAACGCAAAGCTTACGCCGAGGCTGTTTGAGGCATTGGACGCGCCCGCCTGGCCGTTTGCTCTGACTCTGCAAAACATACCGCCGCTGGCTGACGACCGTTCCCACCAGAACTCGTCAACGCCTTCTCTCTTCTTGATCTTCGGGTTGCCTGCCTTGTAATAGTCGTACTGGCTTCCTTCCCCGGCTACGGAAGAACTTGCAGTCCCGAAAATCTCCACCTCGCTGAGCAGGAACAGCGTGTCCGATACCATCTCAATCGTCGTGCTGTTGCCCCCCTCAGATGTCTTCTTGTTTACCGCGCGAATGCCGTTCTGCACCTCCGCCGGCATCAGCGCCAGAATCGCAGGCAGATAGGTCAGGCGCATATCGGTGTTCTTCCAGCCGAGACCGCTCAGGTTGGTGCTGTACATCTGCTTTGCTTCGCTGTAACAATCATGCAGCTGGAATGTCAGCGGAGCCGTGCCGGAGCCGTCCGCATACTCGTCATGATTCTTGCCGATGATATCGACCTGATAGGCCGTCCCGCCGATGTTCATGGTCTTGCTGTCGCCCACGGCCCAGCTGTCCGGGGCGATCCCGGTCCTGCACACCGCGATGATCTCTTCCCATGTATTGTCGGCAAAGCTGTCGAGATACAGGGGCATTTTCATGCTCTGCGTGCCGATCACGATGCTCTGCGCGGCATTCACCCCGTTTTTCGCCGACGTAACGCTCCACGCGCCTGCCTCCGGCAGCTCCAGCGTGCACACTCCGTCTGTCCCGGCAGTTCCCGTGACCGTTTTGGCGCCCTTCACTGCCGTGACTGCCGCCCCGGCAGAGGTGGTCACGACCAGCTTCGGCGTAATGCCGGTCTGGATCGCTTGAATTGCCGACACGAAGCCAGACGGATAGATCAGCTGCGCGGATGTGCCTCCCTTGACTCTGATCGCGTTCGCGACTGCCGTGAGGTCGGTGTCAAATGTCAAAAATTCTGCCATCAGAAGCTGCCTCCATTCGCGTTCGTGATCGTCACTGCTGTCCATGCGCCATTGGACACCCGCAGGAACTTTCCGTTGTCGGAGGCCGTCACATCCGGCAGGAAAGTCTCATCGCCGGACAGCGTATATCTGCTCCCCCAGAAGCCCTCCGCAGCGTCCGTCGAATGGATCCACGCATAGCAGACCCTCAGCTCTTCCGGCGTATCGCCCTGCGTCATTTCTGTCAGCGCAAATTTCACATACCCGTCAGTGGCGTTCGCGTTCAGCTCCGCCAGCGGAAGCAGCACGGTATCATCACCAGTGCTCCCGGCCAGCGTCAAAATTGCACGGCATGGCCGCCCTGCCTGATGGGCGGCCAGGATCTCAGCGAATGACTTATCATGTGTAGCACCCTCGTCGTACACATCCTGCCCCGACAGCGTGCAGGTCACATAAAACGGCTCCGGGTCTTTGCCTGCTGCGCCCGCCGGGCCTTTGATGCTGACGCTGGCCGGGTTCTGTTTTCCGCCGTCGTTCGTCCAGCTGAGAACACCGGCTGCGGAAACATGGGGCGTAAAGGTCGTGCCGTCCTGTCCCGGCGCACCGTCCGCACCTGCCGGCCCGGCAGCCCCATCCTGCCCGGGTGTCCCCGCCGGGCCTCTGATGCTGACGCTGGCCGGGTTCTGCTTCCCGCCGTCGTTCGTCCAGCTGAGAACACCGGCTGCAGAAACAGACGGCGTGAACGTTGTGCCATCCTGCCCCGGCGTACCGTCCGCGCCCGCCGGGCCCTGTGCGCCGTCCTTTCCGGGCGCACCGTCCGCGCCGGGGTCGCCCTTGTCTCCCTTTTCGCCCCTTGCGCCCTGAAGCGGCCCATTGTTGATCCAGCTCTCTGTTACGCCGTCGAAAATATAAATGTCATACGGCTCCGACGTACCGACGCCGTAAGCGTCGCCCGCCATCGGCGCCTGCACGGACGCTTCCAGCGCGGAGGCCGTCTCATAATACCCCTTCACGAGAAAGCCCGCGCCAGTCTCGCCCTTCGGGCCCTGTGCGCCGGTTTCCCCCTTCGGGCCGCGTTCGCCAGGGTCGCCCTTTGGGCCCTGTGCGCCGGTGCCGCCCTTCGGACCCTGTGCGCCGGTGTCGCCCTTCTCACCCTGCGCGCCTGTTTCACCCTTTGGCCCTTGCGCGCCTGTTTCGCCTTTTGGCCCCTGTGCACCCGTCTCGCCTTTTGGGCCTTGCGCGCCGGTATCGCCCTTCGGGCCCTGCGCGCCGGTGTCACCCTTCGCGCCGGTGTCTCCCTTCTCGCCCTTGACGGTCTCGACGTTAAAGTCAAATGTCTTCCCGTCCGAAAGCGTGATCGTGTACGTTGCCGTCGTCCCGATCTGTGATTTCTTCGTGATCGACGTGATGCTCGCGCCCGCCGCGCCGGTCTCGCCCTTTGCGCCGGCAGGTCCGGTCTGCCCCTGCGGCCCCGCCGGTCCCGTCTCGCCCTTCGGCCCCTGCGGGCCCATGACCGAGCCGAGGTCTATCACGCTGCCGTCCGTCAGCGTGAAAATCAGCTTCCCCGCGTCCGTAACCTCCACGGCCTTTACCCCGCGGGAGATCAGCCCGCCGATCGTCACCGTGATCTGATTTGGAATCTCTACCCTCATACTTGCTCCTTACTCCACGAATGCCCGATTCCCGCTCGCCAGCGTCGTCTTGTCGCCGTGCGTGTACCGGATATCGTAGGTGTACTTTCCCTTCGTGAATTTTGCCGTGACCGTCGCGTCGAAGTTCAGCGTGACCTGGTCATTCTCCACCTTCGCAAAGCTGAACGTGTGGACGGTCTGCCGCGTATCGTCCAGAAACACGACCGCCATGCTGTCCGTCGTCCCGATCGTGACGGCCTCGCCGTCCTGGTCCTTCAGGTCGAACCGCAGCACGATCGAGAATGTGTCTCCCTCGTACCATCGCAGTACCCCTTTGTCGATCCTCGGGCTCGGATAAGCCCCCGGAATTGGCGTCGCCATGCCGCATCCCTCCTTTTCATCCAGTGTAGCAGACCCCCGCGCCGGATTCACCCCACGCGCAGCAAAGCCGGGGCTTTCGCCCCGGCCTGCGGTTACTTGTACGGATTGTTTTCTTCTTTCCAGCTCGTCCCCATGGCCGCCCAGAGCGCGGCCTTCTGCGCCTTTGTCAGGTTCAGCCCATCCAGCACGGTCTGGATCCGTTCCTGTGAAACTGTCTGCGTTCCGAACTGCTTGAAGTACGTCTGCTTGTACTGCATGTAGGCGTCATAACCGACGCCGTCCGCTGCCAGCGCGTCCATCTTCGCCTGCTCCTCGTCAGACGCCATGACGGAATAATAATATGCCGTCTTCGCGTTCTGTGGGATATCGTAGGCGTATAGCATGGCGAGCTTTGCATTCTTGTCGTCGACCTTCTTCATGGCGGTCACGAATGCGTAGCTTTCTCTCTGGTCGGTTCCGCCCTCGGTCATTCCCTGATAGGCGGCGGTCTCCTTCGCGGACAGCGACTTGAACCCGCTCTCCACCCAGCTCTGTGCCTCTTCCGTCGCCGTCTTGCCGAACAGCAGCGCCTGTGCCCAGCTCTTCGCCCGGTCTGCGGGATTGTCGTTATACACGGGATACTGTAAGATATCGCGCCCCTCGTTGTCCACTGTGTAGCTGCCGCCGCGAGCCGCCGCCGTCGCGCCCTGATACGACTTGCGGATCTGCCCGCCGCCGAACGGCGTCGCCAGATACAGGCCCGGCTTCAGAAGCTCGTTTCCGATGGTCTGTGCCTTCTTCGCAGGCGCCATGTCCTCGTTCTTTGCCAGCAGCGCCTTCTCGATGTTTCCGAGGTTCGGGATGGCCGACGTCACGGCGATCCTGCCGCTGTCAATGTCCAACCCCAGCGCCTCATCCACGCCTAGGATCGTCAACGCCTGCGTGCCCGGGAACTCAGAAATGATGTTCCCCTCAAGGTTCTTGAACGCCTGATACGTGCCCGGCTTCTCCTTCGTGAAGTCCCATTTCCCGGATGCTGCCGCCTGTACCGTGTTCGGCAGCTGATACCCCGTGAAATCTCCGACCGTATCATTGATGATATCCAGCGGATCCAGCGCCGCACGCCTGCCAACAATGCTCTCGTAGAACTCATTGTAGATCCACGCGCCAATGAGGAATTTGAACATGGCCTTGGCCAGCGCCGCCACGCCCTTCTTTCGTTCCTCCCGCGCCATGTCCTTGAAGATCCAGCTGAGCTCATTGTTGACCTCCAGCTGGAACTGCGTGAACAGCTTCACGATAGGGCTGCGCACCGTGTACATGAGCGGCGTCGCGCCCTTGCTGCGGTCTGCCATGATGCCGGACGCAAACTGATCTGCCTCCTGCATCGCGCTCATCTCGCTCATGCCCCGCCGCAGATTCTGGTAATACCGCGCACGGACGACACTCCCCGTCGTGAACGTGTCGATGGATTCCATCATCCAGCCTGCACCGGCGGAGACTTTATCCATCTTGCTCATTGCCAGCCGCCTGTAACCGCTGCGGTTGTTGATAAACGTCGACGCAGAATCCAGCCCGTCAGCGGTCTTGTAGTTTTTCAGCGTATCCCACATGCCGCGCAGCACGTCTGTCGTCGACACCTGGCTCCATGCCTGCGTGATCGGAATGAAGTTCGTGAGCGCCGATCCTACGTTTGCCGCGACCATGTTCGCGCCCACGCGGGACTCGAATTTCTTCATGACGTTGTAGAATCGTCTCCCAAACGTCTTCTCCATGCCCCGGTCGAGCCGCGACTTCTTTCCCGCCAGCAGGTTTGTGTATTCGTCCAGCTCATCCACGAAGTTGGAAAGCCCATACCGTCCCTCCTTCGTCAGGTTCGTCACCTGCTCGTTGGCTTCGTCCGGGTTGAGGAACGGGTTCATCATGATCGCGTCGATCCGCTGTTTCAGCCCCTCATCTGACGCCCGATACCGGATCTGCGTTGCCAGCGCCCGCAGCCGCTGAATGTCCGCCGTGTGGAAGATCACGTCCGTCGCGACCTCGATGTACCGGTCAAAGCCCTGCAGCGCGTCATACGCCGTCGCGTAGCCAAGTCGGTTCTGGATGTTCGCCATGTACCGGATGCCAGGTTTGAAGTTTGCCGTGAGGCCGTTGATCGTCGCCGGCAGCGGCGACACATCTCCCTCGATCCCGGCCGCCCTTGCGAACTTCTGCAGAATGCTGCCGCCTTCCTCGTTCTCCTGGAAGTGTGGGAAATATCCCTGCAGATAATTGACCGGCTCATAGCCGTTCTCAATGCGCACCCGGTTCATATCCTGGAACAGCTTGTCGTAGACCTCATGGAAAACCTTCACGGCTGCCCGCACCTTGCCGAGATCCAGATTCGGGTTTTGCTTCTCGAATTCCTGAATCGCCGCGTTCCACTCGTCAAACGTCATCCCCCCGCGCCTTTCGACACGCGGATGCTGCTTGAGATAGTCCCGGTTGAATTCCGCCTCGCCCAGCCACTGCACCGCATAGCTCTCGGATACCAGATTTCCCTTCCGTACCTGCCGGTCGAGTCCCAGCTCCCGGATCCGGTTCTGCTGCTGCACGAGGTAATTCTTTCGCTTGCTCTCGTTTTCGTGTACGGGCCAGAAATACTTGTTGATAAAAGCATTGGCCTTTTCGTCAGAGACCTTGCCCTTCCGCGCGATATCCCGGATGTTTCGCTCCATCGTCTCGCGCTGGTACTGGATCCCCATGTTCTTGTCGACCCACTTGACGGCCTCGGCTTCCGTCAGAGCCTGCTCGGCAAAGTCCCGCAGCCCCTGCTTGCGCTGCGCGTTCCATGCCTTGAGCTTCAGCGCCAGCATATCATAGTCAGCCTTTGCCTCGTAGACCTTCAGGATCTGCTGCCCGTTTTCCAGCCCTGCCACATAATCCGGGCTTGTCTCCCCGCGCAGCAGCCGGTTCACGATCTTCTGGTCGGCTTCCGTCAGCAGCGTCTTGCTCTGCGCTTTCTCGACCACTCGCCTTGCGTCCTTCAGCTGCGCCCACATCTGCTTCGTTTCTTCCGCTGTCTGCGGAATAGCAAGCTTTTCTTTGGCCTTGTTCTGCGCGTCCAGATACCGCTGCGCCACCCGCAGCCCGCTCGTCAGCCGGTCGATGGATTCCGTGAAATTCGCCTGCTGCCACTTCTTGAAGCTCGCCGCCTGCGGCCCGTAGTATTCGTCCAACGTCTTCTGCACCTTCTGAATGCCACGCGCCACATCGTAGATCTGCATCAGCTGATCACTCGGCGCGGTAATGTCCGCCGGGAACAGCTCCGGCGCCATCTCCTGCAGCTGCTGATACGCCACGTCCACCGGCAATCCGTCCTTGCTGATCGTCAGCGTCCCCATTGCCGCCTTCCGGAATAGATTGTAATCTGCGATATCCTGCCGGTCCGTCTCGGAAATGGAGATCTTCTGATCCCGGATGAACTTCTTGAGGTCACTGTACTGCTCAATGTACTGCTGGTCCTCTTCCACGCCCGCCTGGTAGGCCGTTTCAAAGAGATCATTCAGCTTCGCCCGGTCAAGCTGCCCGTCCGTAAAGAACGTCCGCAGCGCCTCCTCGGCCATCGGCCGCAGAACCTCCCGCTTCGCCTGCCCCGGCACGCTCAGATTTTCCGCCAGCTCGTTCACCAGTCCGGACTCCAGCCGCCGCACATACTGCGCCGCCTTCTCCCCCATCAGATCCCGATACCGCCCGTCCTGCGAAGAATACCGGATATCCGGGTTTGTCTTGTCGAACGTCCCGATGTTATCCGTAGCGGATTTGATCTGTGCGGAATCAAATACAACATAGAATTTGTCGTAAGCCAGATCTTCTTTGCTTCCATCATATTCAAAAATTACGCCGTCGTGCCCATGTTCTTTGGCGTAGCGAATAGACGGTGCTTCTGCAATGTTATCCGTGAATTGTTCCGGGGGCAATTTCACCGTGTACGGATTCTTCATCTTGAGATAGGCTTCAATGATACGGTTTCCCCCGCGTTCATCTGCCATGCTCTCTGCATAATCCCTGCTTTCACTGAAGAAGTACGCTCCGTTCTCCTGCTGGAAAGTATTAAATTCCGCATTCGTTCCGTGGTACACCACTTTCGGTGTTCCGTCCTCATTGACAACCTTGCTCGCGTTTTCCGGGTGGTTCTGCCAGTCGCCGAACCAACGCTTGAATTGTTGCGATTCCGTTACATTTTTCACGGACATATTGATTTTTGAGTCTAGCTTGCGTACAATACCATCAGAAGAAGCTGCGGCTTTCAGCCGTTCGGGGAATTGGACCCCGGCGCCTAGAAGGTTCACGGCTTCTTTTTTTACATAAAATACGCCGTTTTCTCCTACGTTGAACTGGGCGATCGCTTCATTTACAAGCGCTGTCGTGTTTTTTTCATAGGCGCTCGAAATTGCATTCACGTCCATGCGGACGCCGTTTACCGTCCGCTCCGCCGTTATCGCGATCGGAACCACCATGGAATTTTTCTCTGTTCCCACATCTACCAGTGCAACAATGCTGTGCGTACTCCGAAGCCGTGTGGTCTTCGTGTCCACATCCTTTGCCGCGATTACCATGACCGGGTCGTTCACAAAGTCCATGATGTCAGCCACGACAGATTCGCCAAGGCCATGATAATTTGTTCCTCTGCGCCGTTTCCCGTCTGCAGCCGCCTCACTTGCCGTCTTGGCCATAGAGTACACATGGCCGCCTCCGATCACAAACGGAAGATCCGGCATTCCGAGTTTTTTATACACCTCCGGCGTATATCCAACCAGTAGGGCATCATTTATTTCTTTTTCTCCGTTTAGAATTTCATGTACGTTTTTCTTGTATTGATCTGCAATTTCCTCTTGCGTTCTCGCATGTGCGCTTTCTTTGTTTTCCGCTTTCCCTACGCTGTACTTCGCCGGCGGCGCTCTCGCGCTGCCGGATTTTTTCTGCCACTGGCCGACCTCCATCTTCACGTCCGCGCGCAGCTGGTTCGTGCCGTAGTCCGTGCGGTTCATGCCGGCGTAGGTATCCGCGATGATCTCCTCGACGTAGGCGTCCGTGTCGTCGCCGTAGATCCCGGCGTATGCGTCCACATAGCTCTCGATCATTGCCTTTGTGATCTTGCCCTCGCCCAGCAGCCGCTTCTGGATCTTCGCCGCCATCTCCGGCCAGCGCTTAACAAGCAGGTGATATCCCTCGTGCTTCGCCAGCTCGAACGCAGAATACTCCTCGCTGTCCGCCCGGATGAGCACGGAGCCGTCCTCCGTCACGGCAGCGTCCGCATAAAACGTCTGCCCATCGATCTCCTGCGTCAGCTGCCCGGTGAAGAACCGCGCGTTCTGCACGCCCATCGACCGGAAGAATTTTGCCGCCGCCTGGATATCCCCGCTTCTGGCCTCTTGTCCCTTCGGCATGACGCGCACTTTTTGCGTGTTGTTCTCTCCGAAACCTAGCTCCGAAAGCGTTACTTCATCCCAAGCTTTTGCGAGATCTCTTGCACCCTGCGCTCTCTTTCTTCCGGCGTCAGCTCTTTGCTGCTGCGCTGTGCTTTGGCGAACGCCTCCAGCCTGTCCTTCGGCACGCTGACCAGCCTGCCCGACTTGTCCTTCATCAGTAACCTCGATACTGCCATTGTTTACCCCTTTCTGCCCTGTGGCAAGGCCCGCTCGATAGGCGGCTGCCGCCACCTCCTGATTCATTCCTTCGGCGTAGCGCATCGCCCGCTGCTCACTCGCGCCGAGTCTGCCCTGCTCATAGACCTGTCCGAAGCTCTGCGCATACTGCTCCGCCGGCATGCCCGTCGTGTTCCCGTTCAGGAAATACGCCGCCGTCTGCTCGTCGTAGCCCGCTCTCTGGGCCTGCGTCTGCAGATACTGTTCCTCCTGCTGCAGTGCGGCTTCATCGAGCGCCTGCTCCGCGCCCGCCGTCTGCTGCCGGGCGTACTGCACCGGATCCAGCTCACCCATACTCTCCGTTCCTGGGATGGGTGCAAATAAGCTGTCCTGGTTATACTGCTGCTGCGCCGCCTGCTGGGCCTGCTGAACGGCCTGTACAGACTGTTGTGCGCGGCTCTGTTCCTGCTCCTGCTGATATTGCTGTGCAAGCCTCTGGTTCTCCTGCGCCGTCTCCTCCGCGCTCTTGTAGATCTGGAATGTCTTCTCGTCCGCCTCTGCCTGCGCCTGCTCCTGCCGGGCCTGTTCCTGCAGCTGCTCGAGCCTGGTCAGCGTCTCCGGCACGCGCGGCTCCTGCCCTTCGTCCACTGCCGCCTGCTGCTCCTTCGCCACCTCACGCAGCGTGTTCTCCACGGCCTTCTGCGTCACCTCGCCGCCATCGTCCACGGTCTGCTGCAGTTCCTCGGCCAGCTGGTGCGCCTTCGTGCCCTCTTCCTGCGCCATGCCATAGTCGATGACGTCCTGCACTTCGCCCGCCTCGATGACCGCTCTGGCCGTCTGCGTGACGTTTGCTTCCAAAATCACGCGGTTCACGCCCGCATACGTCCCGGACATGGCAAGGCCGGACAAACCGCCCGCGAGGAACGAAAGGCTGTCTTCTTTTGCGAAGTCTCCGACCATCGCCGCCAGCGCCTGTGCCGGCGTCCTGCCCTCTGCGATATAATTTGCGTAGGCCGTCATGACCTCGCCCCGGTCATGCTTCGCCACCACGTCATACGCACGGTTTAGCCAGTTGGACGCGATCTCTTCCGCGCCTTCCGACGCAAACGACCGCAGTGCCTTCCTCCACACGGCCTTCCCGCTCAACATGTTCTCGATGATATCACCCACGGAGTATTTTTCCGTAATACCCTCGATCGCGCCCTCGACAATACCGTCGACCAGCGCGTCCGCGTTGGACTTGCCGTTCTGAATCCCCTCATACACGGAATCCGCCGCGACCTGCGAGCCCATGACCCAGTTCATCGTCTCCGCGACCGCGTCCTTCGCCCCCGCACCGGCCACGCCGCCGAAGGTTCCCACGAGCCCCGTCGAGACCGCCATGTTGACCGCGCTGTCCAGCGCCGACGTGCCCGCCTGATAGAGGAACTGCCCCGTCGGGTTCATATTCTGCATCACGCTCTGCCGAATGCCGGAGGACAGGCGCGACGCGTTGTACGCCGGGCTGTAGATGTTCGTCGGCATATCCTCGTTCTGATAGCCGCCCGCCCAGCTTGGAAGCACGCCGCGCAGCGATTCCAGATTGCCCAGTGCCTTCCCCGGCGCCAGCGCCGCAGAGAACAGCG
>ENA-ORUI01002933-ORUI01002933.1-human-gut-metagenome-genome-assembly--contig:-NODE-2933-length-13224-cov-4.159389_pt1 | contig 13224 bp, 15 predicted proteins | sample MGYA00242078_ERZ509205 | MGnify/ENA primary metagenome ERZ509205 (study PRJEB26280, sample SAMEA2338828) | human gut metagenome | biome: human gut; feature: human-associated habitat; material: faeces... | reverse complement strand
GCATGGTTGCGGGATGTGGTGCGGGTCGGGTCTACGATACGCACCGCCTTGGCACCCTGCGGCACATCCATGGAAGGCTTGCGGCCCAGCAACGTGCTCTTATCGATCACGATGGTCTGGCCGGTGACATCGTTATGCAGCAGGTACGTCTTCTTTGGTGCCTTGGACGTGAACGAGGAGGAGAGCACGGTGCTGTCCCAATCCTCGATGTCGTTTTCGGCGGCGTGCGGTGTGGTGTCTGCCGGAGCGGTGGCAGCGGGCTCAGCGGCGGCGGCCGTGGCGGCAGGCTCTGCGGTAAAAGCGGTATTGGTTGCCGCTTCCGCGGTACTGGGCTGCCCGTAGTCGTTCTGCGGTTCGGCTGTGCCAACTGCGGAATCCGGGGTGCCTTCCACCGGATCGTCAGAATACCAACCCAGTTCAGGTGCTGGAGGGTAGGGAAGTTTGGCCATGATGATGCCGTCCTTTCACTGACGGGAAGCCAGAGCGGCGTTGATTGCCGGGTCGCCGAGCCGGCCCAGCCATTCGATCAGTGCCGGATAGGTGTTGGGATTACGTGCGATGCAGGCGCGTAGTTCAGGCGCGTACTGGGCAATCTGGGCGATTTGCATCTGGTCGGTGGTGGTCAGGGCCTGTTCGGCGGTGAAACCGTAAGGATTGGTGGCCACAGGCTCCTCGAATGCCGCCTGAGCCGCGGGCTGCTGAGCCTGTTCGGCGGCGGGCTGCTGGGCCGCCTGTGCCGTGGCTTTCTGATCCTGAACCGGGCCGCCGAATGCCTCGGCAGTGAACCCGTATTGCGCCAGGGTCTCGCGGGCGCGATCGTCACCGAACTCGGCGATCCAACGCTTCAAGCCGGGATAACAGCGCGGATTCACGGCGACATTGGCACCGAATTCCGGATTCTCGTAGGCGATTTTTGCCAGCAGAATCGGATCCGCGTTCGGATCCTGAACGGCAGCGACCGCAGCATCATAATCAACCATGGGATTACCTCCTTATGTTCGCTCGGTTATGCCGAACGTATGGTCCGTAGTGTTTGTAGTGTTGCGTCTTCAATGGCGCCGATATCCTCACCTTCGTCCAGCCTGAATGCGCTGAACGCATGATGTTCGGGTTCGGTCAATGGCATATCGGCCACAATCACAGTGATATTGTCGGTTCCGCCCGCATCAAGAGCGGCCGCCACCAAGGCGTCCACGGCCTCCTGCGGACTGGAATGCGCCGCGGCGATGGCCGCGATCTGTTCGTCCGGCACCTCGCCATGCAATCCATCCGAACAGATGATGAAGCGGCCGGTCAGATCGGCGACATATACGTCGGGCATGATGCCATCCGGATCACCCAGACATTGGGTGATGATGTTGCGTGGAATGGTCGCCTCCGCCTCTTCCGGCAACATCTGCCCGGAATCGATGGCTTCTTGGCGCTGGGAATGGTCTCGCGTGATGCGGGTCAGCGAAGCGGCGTCCCACACGGGAATGATATCCGTGGCGGGAGCATCGGCATGCGCCAACGGACTGAGATGGTAGGTGCGGGAATCGCCGACATTGACCACATAGGTCTGGTCCGAGAAGTCCTGATCATCGGCGTCACTGAACAAAGCAGCGCTGCGGGCGCTGGCGGCGAACGGCGTGCCGGTCAATGTCACGGTCGTCGTGCCGGTCTGCGAGAACCGGATCTCCGATTCGAGCATGGTACCGGGCGACGTCATCACCAGCTTTTCCGGCAAGACGATCGAGATTCTGAATTCGGACGCGGAGGGGCGGCTGATCCTCGCCGACGGCCTTGCGTGGGCCGCAGAGCGGGAGGGCTGCACGCATCTTGTGGATATTGCCACGCTGACCGGCGCGATCTGTGCGATGCTCGGTTTCGTGACGACCGGCGTGATGGCGAGCGATAACGGCTTTTACGATTGCCTCTTGTGCGCGGCGGAGCGCTCCGGCGAGAAATTCTGGCGGATGCCGGACGACGCGGAATACGAGACGCTGATCGAGAGCGACTATGCCGATGTCCGCAACACCAGCAAGGACGGCTGCGGCGCGATCACGGCGGGCCTGTTCCTGAAAAAATTCACGGCGGGACGTCCCTGGCTGCATCTGGACATCGCCGGGACGGCGGACAACACAGGCATTGTCTGGCAGCATCAGGTCCCCGGCGCGACCGGCACCGCCGTGAGTACGCTCTATCATCTGGCACAAATTCTGTTTGAAACATCTGAGGAGGAACCTGCATGAACACACCCCTGATCGAAGCCTGCGTAGATTCCTACGCCTCCTGCCGGGCGGCGTATCGCGGCGGCGCGGACCGTCTGGAGCTGTGCGCGCATCTTGTTATCGGCGGCACCACGCCGTCCACGGCGCTGTTCCGGCAGGTGCAGCGCGATATCCCAGTCAAGACCAATATCCTGATCCGCCCGCGCTTCGGAGATTTTCTTTACAGCAAAGAAGAGCTGGAGCAGATGTGCGAGGAGATCCGGACGTACCGTGAGCTTGGCGCGAACGGCGTTGTGATCGGCGCGCTGACGCCGGACGGCGATCTGGATCTGGACGCAATGCGGCGGCTGATGAACTGCGCGGGCAATATGGACGTGACGCTGCACCGCGCGTTCGATATGACGCGCGACCCGTTTGCGGCCATGGAGGACGCCATCCGTCTGGGCTGTAAGACGATCCTCACCTCCGGGCAGCAGAAGGATCCGCTGACCGGTGCGGAGCTGCTGCGGGAGCTTTTTGAAAAAGCGGACGACAGGATCGATATCATGGCGGGCTGCGGCGTAAAAAAATGGAACATTCAGGAGATCCACGACAAAACCGGCATCGTGGTCTTCCACACGACCGGCCGCAAGGGCGTGCTGGACAGCGGAATGCGCTACCGGAAGCAGACTGTGGCGATGGGCCTGCCGTCGCTTTCGGAGTATGAGCTCTGGCAGACGGACGAGGAGGAATTCCGCGCCTGCGCACAGATCGTCCACAGTCTTGCGGCGGGAGCGGGACAATGAGACTGTCAGACGGCGAACAGCAGCGGATGGAGCAGCGCCTTGCGCTTCGCTTCGCGGCGATAGGCGACGGGGCGCAAAGCTGGCTGGAGCGGCAGCTTTCGGCGCTTTCGCCGGACTGCGCACTGCTGACCAGATGGTGCTATTCCGCAAGCCCCGTCAGCGACTGGGCCAATTATGAATTTTCCCTGTTCCGCGCCTGCGCGGAGCACGCGCTGCGCCTGCGGGAGCAGTCGCCCCTCGCGCGGGAACTGCCGGAGCCGTTGTTTCTGAATTACGTGCTCCATCCGCGCGTAAACGAGGAGGAGCTTTGCGACTGCCGAGGCTTTTTCTACGCGCAGATTCGGGGGCGGATCGAAGGGCTTTCCGCGCGCGAGGCCATTCTGGCGATCAATGAATGGAACGCGGAGCAGGTCTGCTACCGCGCGACGGACGAGCGGACGATCAGCGCCCTCGGTGCATGGCGCTCCGGCTTTGGCCGCTGCGGGGAAGAATCCACGTTCGCGGTCAACGTGCTGCGCGCAGCCGGGATCCCGGCCCGGCAGGTCTATACGCCGCGCTGGGCGCACTGCGACGACAATCACGCGTGGGTCGAGGCGTACTGCGGCGGCGCGTGGCACTTTTTCGGCGCGTGTGAGCCGGAGGAAGCGCTGGATCGCGGCTGGTTCACCGGCGCGGCGAGCCGCGCTCTGCTCGTGCACAGCCGCTGCTTTGGAACGCCTGCGGCGGACGAGGAGATCATTTCGGTCGACGGCGCGGTGACGTTCCTGAACCAGACCGCCCGCTATGCGCCCGTGCGCCTGCTGGCAGTGCGGGTGCGGGAGAAGGACGGGCGGCCCGCCGCCGGTGCGGAGGTCACGTTCGGCATTCTCAACGCGTCGGAGGTCTTTCCGGCTGCGGTCATTCGGACGGATGCGGACGGAATGGCGCGGCTGCGCTGCGGATACGGCGATCTGATCGTGCAGGCCCGGAAAAACGGCCTCTGCCGGGAGACGCTCTGCCCGGCCTCACAGGAGGAGCCGCTGGAGCTGACACTGGCAGAGCCGGAAGCACCCGCCGGGCGCTGGACGAGCTTTACACTCCATGCGCCGAAGGAGCGCCTGTCTGAAAGAAGTGCCCCAACGCCCGCACCGCGGGCGGCAGCGACGGAAAAGCAGGCTGCGGCAGATGAAAAGCGCCGCCTCCGGCTGGAAGCGGCGTATGACGCAGCGCGGATACGTGCGCTGCGGGAGCGGTTCGGGTACGGTGCGCAGGCGGAGGCAATTTTGCGCGCAGCCTGCGGGAACTTTGCAGCGCTGGCAGAGCTGCTGGAGGATCCGGCGTATCCCGCGCCGCAGAAGCTTGCGCTTTTGCAGACGCTGGGGGAGAAGGACCTGCGCGATGTCCGGCCCGCCGTTCTGCGCGAGGCGCTGGACGCGGGCGGCGGCGTTTCGCCGTCGGATGAATTTTCCATGCAATATCTTCTCTGCCCGCGCATCGGGACAGAACCGCTGTCCTGCTGGCGAAGGACGCTGGCGGACAGCTTCCCGGAGGCGCGGAAGCGGGAATTTCGCGAAGCGCCGGACGCGCTCTGGCGCTGGATCCGGGAATCGATCCGGCAGGCGCCGCAGACGGAATACCGGCAGCTCGTGACGCTGCCCGCCGGGGCAATGCGCCTGCGCTGCGCGGATCTGCCGTCCCAGCGGCTGTTGTTCGTCGCGGTCTGCCGCACGCTCGGCATCCCGGCGCGGCTGAACCCTGCCGGCGGCGCGGCGGAGTATGCGCTTGACGGGCAGTTTTTCTCGCCGGAGGCTGGCCGGACGGCCAACGCGCGATTGCAGCTTCAGAAGCAGCCGGGCGAGACGTGGCAGCCGGGGGCGGATTTCGGCCTCTCGGCGTTTGAGAATGGCGCGTGGCAGCCGATGGCGGTTCCCGGCCAATGGGACGGCGCCCGGCTGACGCTTTCGCTATCCCCGGGCGTTTACCGTGTGATCACGGACAGCCGCCTCCCGAACGGCGACCTGCACGCCATGCGCATGGAGCTGCGGCTGGAGGCGGAACAGGAAGCCTGCGTGCAGCTGCAAAAGCAGGCAGTCTCGCTTGCGGAGCAGGCCGTGGATTTCACACTGGCCAACTTTCAGGCCGAAGCGCCGGACGGCCATCAGGCCGCAGCGGCGGAGCTGACACGGACACAGTCTCTTCTGATGTGGCTGGAGGAGGGGCGGGAACCGACGGAGCATCTGCTGAACGAGCTGCTGAGCAGCCGGGCGCAGCTTGCACGGCTGCCGCTGCGTCTGGTGTTTCTCCTGCGCGGCAGACAGGCGCTTCAAAACGAAAAGCTGCAGGCCGCGCTTGCCGCCCTTGCGCGGGCGGAGGCCTGGTTCACGGCGGACTCTGCGGAGCCTGCGGCGCGCAGCGCCTATGTGGAGCCGGACAGGCTGCCGCTTGTTCTGCTGTGCGACGGCCCGCGCCATATTCTCCACGCCTGTGCCGGGTACCGCGTCGGCAGCGTCGGTACCGCGCTGGCCTTCTGCCGGCAGGACGGGCTCGCGCCAGAATAAAAAAGCCGCTCCCACCCGCACGTGGTGGGAGCGGCTTTTGCCTGCATATTCACTTATAAAATCTGCAAAATATCTCCCTTGAGGTACAGCGACTGCTCGGAGGCGAGGCTTGCGGGGTGGTCGCGGGACTGGATGAGCGGTTCAAGCAGCCTTGCGTCGCGGCCCGCGTCCTGCGCGGCCTCGCGGAGCATTTTGAGAAACAGCTCCGGCGTCATGAACTGGCTGCACGAGCACGAGACAAGATACCCGCCGGGCCTGACAAGCTTCATGCACTGCAGGTTGAGTTCTTTATAGCCCCGGTACGCGTTTTCCAGCGCCTTGCGGCTCTTGGCGAATGCGGGCGGGTCGCAGACGACAAGGCCGTACTGCCGTCCCTCGCGCACGTACTGCCGCGCGAGGTCAAAGACGTTTGCGCAGGTGGTCGTGACGATATCCTGCACACCGTTGAGCGCCGCGTTGCGCCGCACGAGCGCCAGCGCGTCCTCGGACACGTCGACCGCCTCGACGCTTTTCGCGCCGTAGAGCGCGGCGTGGATGGAAAACCCGCCCGTGCAGCAGCACAGGTCGAGCACGTCCTGTCCGGGCGCGTAGGGCTTTAACCGGCCCCGGTTTTCCTGCTGGTCGAGAAAATGCCCGGTCTTCTGGCCGTTTGCGATGGAGACGAGCATGCGCGCGTCGTGCTCCCGGATCACAAGCTCCTCGGGGACTTCGCCGTAAACGCACGTCTTGATGAGCGGAAGCCCCTCTTTTTCGCGCACGGGCAGATCGTCGCGCTCGTAAATGCCGCGCGGGGTGAAAAGCTCCGCCAGAATGGAAACCAGTTCCGGTTTCCATTGCTCCAGCCCCAGACAGGCGATCTGGAAGGACAGGCAGTCCGCGAATTTATCGACTGTCAGCCCCGGCAGCCCGTCGGACTCGCCGAAGACGACGCGGCAGGAATCGGAAAAGCCCAGCGCCTGCCGCGTGTGCCACGCCGCCTCGATCCGGCGGGCAAAAAACGCGCGGTCGATCGGCTCTGCCTCGTCCCGCGTCAGAACGCGGACGGCCAGCCGGGAGTTCGAATTGAAAAACCCGCGCGCGGCAAAGCGCTGCCGGCTGTCCAGCACGTCGACGACGCATCCGTCCGTGCAGATATCGTCCGCCCAGTCCAGCTCATTGTCATAGATCAGTCTCTGCCCCTTCAGAACGCCGCCTTCCTCGCCGCGCCGCAGGCAGACCTTTGGATATTCCATATATTATACCTCCAGCGTATAGCGCTCATAGGCGTTGATGATCGTCGTGTCCCCGCGCCGGAGCACGCGGGCGATATCGCGGCCATATTCCATGTGCACATGGCCGTGGATGAGATAGCGGGGCTTATACCGGTCGAGCAGCGGCAAAAACGCCTCGAAGCCCATATGCGCGTAATCGTCCCCGTCGCCGACGCCCCGTACCGGGGCGTGCGCCACCACGATGTCCACGCCGCCTGCCCGGCGGATCTTCCAGCCGAGCTTCCAGATGCGGTTTTTCATCTCACGCTCGGAATACTGGTCCTTTCCGCCTGAGTACAGGCGGCTGCCGCCAAGCCCGGCGATGCGCAGACCGTTAAAGATGATCAGCTTGTCCTCAATGCAGTCGCAGCCCTCCGGCGGACGCCTGTCATAATTGCCGTCGTGGTTGCCGCGCACATAATAAAGCGGCGCGCGGCCAAGCGTAGCCAGAAATGACAGATACTCCGCCTTCAAATCGCCGCAGGAGAGCATGAGGTCGTACTCGCTCAGCCGTCCCGGCTGGTAATAGTCCCAAAGATAGGGGCTTTCTTTATCGGCAAGCAGCAGAAGCTTCAAAGCAGCGGCCCCCTTTTCTCCGGCTGGAGCGTCTCGCGGTACAGTCCCAGCAGACGCACCATCGGCCTTGCCATCGGCAGCAGCTCGTCATACTGCGGGATGCTGCCGCGCACATTGGCGCACAGCCAGTCCATATGCAGAATTTCCTCCGGCGGGAGCCAGCGATCGCCGCTGTTTCGCACGGTGCCTGTCTGGTCGGTGATGCGCCGGTGGAAGGGCGCAAGTTCGCCGTGAATCAGCGCGGCGCGCAGAATCTGCACCAGTTCGCGCGGGCCGTCCGGCAGCGCTTCCATCATCCGCACATCCACCGCCGCGCTTGCAAAGCCCCACCAGTAATTAACCGCCGCTGCGGCGCTCAACTCGTCCCAGCCGCCGCGCAGGATGCTGCGCGCCAGCCGGATATAGACCTCGCCCCAGTTCCACACCGGAAGCGCCGCGCAGACCGGCCCTGCGTTCTGGGCCAGACACAGTCCGCGCCAGTCCGGGCTGTCGCCCGAGCCGGGCAGATCGCGCGCGCAGATCACGCGCAGCCCCTCTTCCGCGAGACGCGCCGCAGGTGAGGCTTCGCAGCACGACCAGCGCAGCTCGATCTCGGCGCGTGGGTTCGTCAGCTGCGCGCCGAGCGCAAAGGCATTGATGGCCGCAGGCGTGCCGAAGATCGGCCCGTCGGCGACATAGCCGATGCGGCTATCCTCCGCCAGTGCGCCTGCGATCGCGCCGAGCAGAAATTTCGCCTCGTAAATACGGCCGTAATACGTCCGCACGCCGGGATACGGCATATCGACCGAGCAGTTGAGAAAGCGGACGCCCGGATATTTGGGCGCAAGCTTGCGGCAGGCGAAGATCAGCGGCACGGTCGTCGTGAAAATGACTTGCGCGCCGTCAGAGACGGCCTGCTCCAATGCGTCTTCGGTGCAGGGGTAGTCCGCCGCAAGATAGGTCCTGACCGAGACGGCATCGCCGAGCGCCTGCTCGAGCTGCTGCCGCCCCTTGTCATGCTCCCGGATCCACGGGCTTTTCTCCGGCGCGCATTCATGTACGAACGCTGCGCGGAGCGTCCCTCCGGGGATCATCCGCCCGGCCAGCAGCCCGAGAAGCCCGGAGCCGGATGCTTCCGGCTCCGCGTCGGTCTGCATCTCGATCTTTCCGCCCCGCGCGTAGGCGGTCAGCTCTGTCCAGACCGCGCGGATGGATTTTTCCAGCTCCGCAGGCCCCAGCACGCGCAGATCGCCCAGCGTATACGTGTGCAGCCACACCAGAAGCGCTTCCGCCGTCGTGACGGGCGGCTCCTGGCTGAGCTTGTAATAGGCTGTGCGGAAGGTATAGAACGCGGTCAGAAACGCACGCTTTTCCCGGTCCGACCAGATGTGGTCGGCGTCAAAGCCCAGCGCGGCCTGCAGCTTGGGATAGTCGCCGACGCGGTTGAAATGCACCTGATACAGGCCGCACAGCCCGTAAAAGTGCAGAAATTCATAATAGACCCGCACAGCCGGATCATCGGAATAGACCGGCAGGACGCGCGTGACATACGCGCGGATGGTCGGCGCGTCGAAGCTCTTGAGGACGCTGACGCGCTTGTTGCCCTCCTGCACGTAAAAACAGCCCATATATTCAAAGCACCGGATGGGATCCGTGATGCCCGTGTCGCCCAGGTGCGCCTCGCAGAGCGCGACCCACTTGCTTGCAAACTCCGTCCCAAGATCCAGAAGCGGCATGAAATTCGCGGCAAACGCCGCCTGCCGCCCCGCCGTATTTGTGCCGATGATCTGCGCGATGGGAATGTCCAGTACGCCGAGATCGACGCGGCCTGCGACCGCGCAGCCACGCAGCCGTTCCTCGAGCACCTGCGGATACGGATAGCGTCCGCGGTGCACACACTCGCGGTAGCATTTCTGTCCGGCCTTAAGCGCCTGCCGGAACTGCTGAATCGCTTCCTGTCTGCTCATATCAAGCACCTCCCTCTTTGGTTTTCGCCCCTATTTTCCTACGGCATATGAAAAAAGTCAATCAGATTTTCCGCTGCCCGCTATCCGGCCAAAAAAGCTTTCACGACATTGATGACTCCCGCGCGTACCATTATCAGAATTGGGCTCAGCTTTGTTTTGCGCAGCAGCAGCAAGCAGCCTGCAAAAAGCAGCAGCATCGTCCAATTTGTCTCGGCAAGCGTCACCGGCCCCCCATCCCAGAAAGCATTTACCAGAAGCAGCACACCGGGGAGCTCAGCAAGCTTTGTGCCGACGAAGGTCGCCGCGTTCACCGCGATCGGACCGGGCGTCATTTCCGCAATGGTCACAAGATCTGCAAATTCCTGTACGCTCAGCCAGCCGTTCCGGGCAACAAGCTGCTCCTGAAGAAGCGGCATCGCCGCGTAGCCGCCACCGAAGCTGAACAGGCCGATCTGCAGAAAACCCAGAAAAAGTTGCAGTGTGATCATCTCCGGTTCCTCCTGCGTGCAAGCAGCGTCCGGACAATACCGAGCACAATACAACAGAGAATAATGTAAACGACGTTCACATGGAAAAATCAGGAAGTCAGAAACGCACCAAGCATGATTCCTATCGACACGGTATTTTTCTGCCGGACGGCATCCGTCCCCATATCCCACACCACAGACGCGATGACCGCACCGACGCCTGCCTGCATACCAGCCAGCAGCTGCGAAAGCAGGAGATTGCTGCGGAAACGCTCATATAAGAACGAAAGGACTGTAAGGATGAGAAACGGCGGAAGAATCGTTGCGATAATTGCAACCAGTGCGCCAGAGATCCCCGCAAGCTTATACCCTACGACGATCGCACCGTTCACGGCAATCGCTCCCGGCGCGGACTGCGCAATGGCGATCAAATCCAGCATTTCATCCTCTTCGATCCAATGGTATTCATCCACAAACTTCTTTTTCATGAGCGAGACAATCACATATCCGCCGCCAAACGTGAATGCGCTGAGATACAGCGTGGAGAAAAACAGCGTCCATAAGACAGATTTCTTTTTCATGAAATCCCCTCCCGCCAAGAGTATACCGCATTTCGACGCATAATGAAAACATTATTTGCAATCCATAGAAAGAACGCATTCAAAAGCACCTGGCATGGCACCGAATCACCTGCGTGCGGCCAAATCCCCGCGGACTTCCTGCGGCTCTCATTTTCATGCAAAACAAAAAAGCCATTCCTTTCGGAATGACTTTTTGTTTTGGCGGAGATATGACTGTCAGCTATTATCGGTTCGTGACATCGCACGTTTTTACCTGGTCATTTCTGTATGTGGAAAAGAAGCGTCTGTTACGCGTATCGGACAACAGCATGATCGCTTTTATTGTCTCATCTTCTTTTTAATCCGATTAGCCCGAACTGCTTATTCTTCTTCCGGGAAAACAACGGCAACCTTGCCGCACTTGCCGCTGGCCATCAGTGCGTAAGCCTCGTCCGCGCGCTCAAGCGGGAACTCATCGGTGATGAGGCCTCCCGGATGGATACCCCAGCGAACCAGATGCTCAACCAGTTCCATCATCCTCCAGGTTGAGGTGACCCATGAGCCGTAGACGGTTTTCTGTGCGTGCATCATGTCCGGGCTGGGATTGATGGTCAGAGAGTTCCCCTCGCCGACAAGAACGACTCTCCCCCCAGTCCTTGGTGGCACGAATTGCGATCTGACGGCCTGCATCAGATGCAGAGCAGTCGATGGCACGTTCGACACCGTGTCCGCCGGTCAGTGCGCGGATTTCTTCCACCGCGTTATCGGACGGGCGGACGATATGATCAACAAGACCCATGTCCTGCACCATTTTAATGCGGTATTCGTTCATTTCTACACCAATCAGTTTCTCCGCGCCCATTGCCCTGCAGAGCATCAATGCGGCCATACCAACTGGACCGAGACCGACAACCAGCACCGCATCATCACCGCTGACGCCGATTTTTTCGATGGCCTCATAGACAGTGCCGAAACCACAGGAGACAGAGGCTCCATCTTTATAAGTCAACTCGTCTGGAAGCGCAATTAAGTGAACTGATTACACTGCAAAACGGTGCTTTTGTCATTGACACGCCCGGTATGCGCGAACTTGGCATGTGGGACAGCGGCGACGGCATCGACACGGCGTTTGCGGATATTGAGGAACTGTCCCGCGCGTGCAGATATGCAAATTGCACCCACACCGCGGAGCCGGGATGCGCCGTCCTGCGCGCGCTTGCGGACGGAACACTGGATGCCGCCCGCCTTGCCTCCTATCGGAAATTGAAAACCGAAAATGACTATGCAGCGGACAGCAGCCGGTATCTGGAGGCTAAGCGCACGAAATTCAAAGAGATCGCCAAAATCAATAAATCGAACAGGAAAAGATGATGCAGACGATCTTGATCATTGACGATGTAGAAACAGTCTGTGGCATCGGCTTCCGGCTAAAAAACAGAATCTTGATGATTTCTGGACGATTTTCTTGACCGCTTTCTGGAACCTTGCCTGATACCATTGGTTCAATCAAGCAAAGGAGGTACTTAACATGGAATATGTGCTTGAAACCAATGGGCTCTCCAAGCGCTACCGTGATTTCACGGCGCTGAATGGGCTGAACATGCACATCCCGAAGGGTTCGATCTATGGCTTCGTCGGCAGAAACGGTGCGGGCAAAACGACGCTCATCCGCCTGATTTGCGGCTTACAGGAGCCGACGAGTGGCAGCTTCACCCTGTATGGAGCGAAGAACACAGGCGCGAAAATCGAGCGGGCAAGACGCCGGATGCAGCAGGAAATCGTGTATCTTCAGCAGCAGATGGCATTCTTAAAAAAACTTATGCGGCAGCCGGAAAGCGCGGATTCGGATACCTGAGTATGGAAGATAGCAGCTTCAAATTCGGCATCATCCGGGACACAAGCATGGAAAAATCGAACATTCTCACAATATCCGAGCTGTGTGAGATCGCGGGCGTTTCCCGTTCCGGCTATTACGCGTGGCTTTCCTCCGAGCAGAAGCGAGCCGCGCGGGAGGCACAGGATGCGGCGGATTTCCAGCAGATTCTGGAGGCTTACCGGTTTCGTGGTTACGCCAAAGGCGTGCGCGGCATTCATATGCGGCTGCTGCATACCGGCGTCCGGATGAACGGAAAGAAGATCCGGCGGCTGATGAAGAAATTCGGTCTTGTCTGTCCGATCCGCAAGGCAAATCCGTACCGGCGGATGCAGAAGGCGATCCGGACGAACAACACGGCGGAAAACCTTGTGAAGCGGGAGTTTGAGATGCACGGACCGCGAAGCGTCCTGCTGACGGATATCACCTATATTCCGCTGAACGGCGCGTTCTGCTATCTCTCCACGATCCTGGACGGATGCACGAAGCAGGTCCTTTCCTATGTGCTGAGCGAGTCTCTGGAGGTGGATTTTGTGCTGGAAACGGTACAGAAAATGGTACATCAGCATGGAATTTCGCTAAAAAAAGAGACAATCCTGCACAGCGACCAGGGCTGCCATTACACCTGCATCAAGTTCATTCAGCTCGTGAAAAACAGTAGCCTGCGGCAGTCAATGTCGCGGAAGGGAAATTGCTGGGACAACGCGCCGCAGGAGAGCTTTTTCGGACATATGAAGGACGAGTTGGCGGAGAAGATTCCAAACTGGACGTGCTTTGCGGATGTGCAGCGGTCAATCGACGACTGGATGGACTACTATAACAACGACCGATACCAGTGGGATCTGGCAAAGCTCTCGCCGAACGAGTATTACCGGTATCTGACAACCGGCAGATATCCATGCTAGTGTAATGGGTCACCTTATTTTGTCCTTGACTTGGGGAGCAGTTTAGGTCGCTTTCGCGCACACTTGGGTCACAATCTGGGTCAGGGGATAGGGGAGCAGTTCTGCCGGAGTGGAC
>ENA-ORUI01002931-ORUI01002931.1-human-gut-metagenome-genome-assembly--contig:-NODE-2931-length-13233-cov-3.082789_pt1 | contig 13233 bp, 10 predicted proteins | sample MGYA00242078_ERZ509205 | MGnify/ENA primary metagenome ERZ509205 (study PRJEB26280, sample SAMEA2338828) | human gut metagenome | biome: human gut; feature: human-associated habitat; material: faeces... | reverse complement strand
GGATGAGCAAGGGAGTGGCAGACGAAAAGAATACATCTTCCAGAATTATCTGCGTTGCCACGATGATATTGGCTGGGGACTGGATTATGATTTCCTGAAGAATTTCTCAATCGATGAGGTTTCTCATAAGAAATTCCTGAATGATTTCTTTACAGGCAAATATCCGGATACATTTGGCCGCGGTGAACTTTACAATGATGACCCGCGTCTGGGTGATGCAAGACTTTGCGGTACTACCGCATCTCTGTGCGGCATTGAGAAATATGGTTTTGAAGGAAATGTAGTTGGTGTTGACAGAAGTGTGCGCTATGACATCACACTTCATGCATTTATGCTTTCCCAGTCAGGTATCCCTGTAATCTACAGCGGAGATGAGATTGGTCAGGTAAACGACTATTCTTATAAAGATGATCCTGATAAGGCAGTTGATTCCCGCTATCTTCACAGAGGAGAATTCAACTGGTCACTTGCTCCAAACAGAAATATCGCAGATACAGTACAGGGAAAACTTTTCCACGCACTGGATCATCTGGAACATATCAGAAGTTCACACAGCGTTTTTGATACAACAGCTGATCTTCGTACAATCGATACCTGGGATTCTTCTATCCTTGCAATCGTACGCGAAAATGCAGAGGAGAAATTCATCGGAATCTATAACTTCAGCGATCAGGATAAGGTTGCATGGATCAACGAAGATGACGGCATATACACTGATCTTATCTCAGGACATGAGATGGAAGCTAAAGGTGTTATGATCCCTGCATTTGGATGCTTCTGGCTGTGCAGAAAGAAATAAACCATTAATCTGCATAACGCAGACCGCATAATGCAAACGAGGACAATCTGCATATTTTACAGATTGTCCTCGTTTTTTACTTCTGGACTCTTTCCAAAAATCTTGCAAAAAATCCTTTATTTTCATCTTCTCTGTCCAGTGACTTCTCATAAATCCTCCTGATCCATTCTGTAATAGTTTCGATCAGGATTGGAGAGAATGTCATCAGTACAAATACCAGAATGATCATTCCAAATTCCAGAGAACCCAGTGTCAGCAAATCCTGCAATACAACCGCACTTATAAAAAATGCAAACTGCATTCCATAAATGATCACTTTTCTGTATGTGTTCAGCGGCGAATAAACTGTACGCAGTGCAGACATATAGTTCCACCCCGTAACCAGAACACAGGCTGTATTAAGCATGACGTTGGAATGGTATACATCCTGACAGACCAACATGATCGTAAATACACATCCTGTAATGGTTACTGCCGCAGGAAATGCATTCATAAATACGTGCCTCAGGAATGTATGGTCAATCTTATTGTAATTATTTTCCTGTGTCAGAAGAAATGTAGGAATTCCCACTGCGCAGGCACTGATCAGTGACATCTGGATTGGTTCAAAGGGATATGCATCTCCAAAGAAAATTGTGATCAATGACAGTAAAACAGAAAAAATTGTTTTGATCAGAAACATGGATGCCGCACTTCTGATATTGTTTACAACACGACGGCCCTGATTTACAATATGAGGCATTGCCCCGAAATTAGAATCAAGAAGAACGACATTTGCAATATTTTTAGCTGCATCGCTTCCTGCTGCCATGGCAATACTGCAGTCTGCTTCCTTGAGTGCAAGTACGTCATTTACACCGTCACCGGTCATCGCAACTGTATGCTTCTGTGACTGAAGAGCCTGTACCATCTGTTTCTTCTGCTGTGGTGTTACACGCCCGAATACACTGCACTCTGCAACTGCACGCTGCATTTCTTCCGAAGTTTTGATTGTTGTTGCATCGATATAATGATTGGCATTTTTCAGTCCTGCTTTCTTTGCAATTGCAGAGACAGTCACAGGATCATCTCCTGAGATAACTTTAAGGTCAACTCCCTGGCTGTCAAAAAAAGCCAGAGTATCCGGTGCTTCCTCACGTATCACGTCAGTGATGAGAAACAGTCCCAACGGTTCAAGTCCTGTCGGGCGTTCCGTTCCTTTTGTCTCCTGTTCACTGTGAGCCAGAACAAGGATACGGTATCCCTCCTGTGCGTAACTGCTACAATGTTCCAGAAGTTCTTCATTTCCTTCCGGAAAAAGGAACTGTGCAGCTCCCATCAGATAAGTTCCTCTTCCTTCAAAAACAGCACCACTGTATTTCCTGTCTGAGGAGAAAGGAATGGCATGGATCAGTTTCAGGTCATTTCTTGAAGGAAAGCGCTTTCTCAGCGCATCTGCTGTTGCATTCTGATCATGAAGAACTGACATCATATTTCCCATAATGTAGTCAATTTCCTGAAGCTTCTGTCTTTCTTCCTGAGATACCGTTTCTGAATTTACTGTTTCCTGTATCTGTCCGTTTTCCTTCTCTGCTGATACCGTAACCTCCGGTTTTAATGCTGACACATTCTGAACAGGCTCCCCTGTTTCCGGATCAAATTTTGCTGTATGTTGTACAACAGTTGTCTGTGCTGTATCATACAACTGCACATCTTCAACCTTCATGGTACCTTCTGTGATCGTACCGGTCTTATCCAGACAGAGCGTGTCAACTCTCGCCAGCGTTTCAATACAGTAAAGCTCCTGCACAAGTGTCTTCTTTGTAGCAAGAACCATAGAACCCAATGTCAGTGCCACACTTGTCAGAAGTACCAGGCCTTCCGGGATCATTCCAAGTACTGCGGCAACCATATTTACCACAGAATCCTTCAGTGTATCTCCTACGATCATATATTGCTTGTAAAACAACATGGCACCAAGAGGCACGATAATGATACTGATCACCTTCAGAATCGCATTCAGAGAATTGCGAAGTTCCGAATTATGACGTTTAAATTCCTTTGCTTCACTTGTGATCTGCGATGCATAATTATCTTTTCCAACATGGATTACCTGACAGCAAGCTTCCCCTGATGTCACAAAGCTTCCTGAAAAAAGTTCATCTCCCTGGCTTTTGGACAGATTGTCCGACTCACCGGTGAGTAGAGACTCGTTTACTTCTACAGTTCCCTCCAGTACCTTTACGTCAGCCGGAACCTGATCTCCTGTTTTCAGAAAGATCAGATCGTCCAGAACCAGTTTCTCTGTGGAAATACTCCATTTCTTCCCCTCACGCAAAACTACTGTTTTACTCTCTGTAAGGATTGCAAGTTTGTCAATCGTCTTCTTTGCTCTGATCTCCTGAATAATACCTATCACTGTATTGATCAGAATGATTCCCATAAACATGGAGTTCTTATAAGATCTCACAAAAAGCACCAGAACAAGCAATGCAATATTTAAAAAGTTAAAAAATGTAAGCGTGTTTTCCAAAATGATCTGCTTGTAGGTTCTGGTATTCGGGTTCTCGTTGACATTAACTTTTCCTTCTGCAATCCTCTCCTGCACCTGTTCATTTGTAAGTCCTGTCATTTCTACCTCCTGCAGAAAATATTTATAGCAGCATCATATAATAAAAATTGCGGGAACTGCTTCACAAAATATCTTTTGTCCCTGGTATCATATAATGCCATAATATAAAGCACAGGGCAGATGATGAGTATCACCCGCCCCTTCTTTATAAATAACGATTTCAGATTACAAACAGATTCAGATTTTTTGCTATAATCAATATTCTTCTTCCTCTGTTTCTTCACCTTCGTGAATATCAGACTTTGGTTTCTTAAGACCTTTAATCTCAATATGATGCTTCTGTGCATAATCCCACAGAGCCGCATGGATTGCTTCCTCTGCAAGCAGGGAGCAGTGTACTTTTACAGGCGGAAGTCCGTCCAGGGCTTCCATAACTGCCTTATTTGTAACTTCCATAGCTTCTTCGATGGTTTTTCCCATTACCATCTCTGTTGCCATGCTGCTGGTTGCAACTGCCGCACCACATCCGAATGTTTTGAATTTGCAGTCTTTGATGATATGTGTTTCATCATCGATATCAAGAAAAATCCTCATGATATCACCGCATTTTGCATTTCCCACTGTACCTACGCCACTTGCGTTCTCTATTTCTCCTACATTACGCGGATGCTGAAAATGATCCATTACTTTTTCACTGTAAGCCATTTGTGTTTCCTCCTGTTATCCTGACTTTCTTTTAATATTATTTCTGTTGTAACTGCAAAAATACAAACAATTATCTTCTGTTTTGTTATTTATTCTGTTTTTTCATGAAATCTTCATATAATGGAGACATGCTTCTTAAGTGCGCTACAATTTCTTTCAATCTGTCCACTACGAAATCTACATCTTCCATTGTTGTCTCTTCGCTGAGTGTCATACGCAGAGAACCATGTGCAATCTCGTGCGGAAGTCCGATTGCAAGAAGTACATGGGACGGATCAAGAGAACCTGATGTACAGGCAGATCCGCTGGATGCACAGATTCCATAATTATCCAGCATCAGCAGGAGAGATTCGCCCTCAACAAACTGGAAGCTGACATTTACGTTATTTGGAAGACGTTTTATACGGTCACCGTTTACTTTTACATAAGGAATCTCTGTCTCAATTCTGTGGATCAGATGATCTCTGATAGCGATTTCTTTGTCAGTACGTTCTTTCATGGATGCATTTGCACGTGCTGCTGCTACACCGTATCCAACGATTCCCGGCACATTCTCTGTACCTGCACGACGTTTACGTTCCTGTGCACCGCCATGTACAAAGGAACGGATTTTTACGCCCTTACGAATGTAGAGGAAACCGATTCCTTTTGGTCCATTGATCTTATGTCCGCTGGAGCTTAACATATCAATGTTGCATTCATCCACATTGATCGGAACCTGACAGAATGCCTGAACAGCATCTGTGTGGAAAAGCACTCCATGCTCTTTTGCGATACGTCCGATTTCCTTGATCGGCTGGATAGAACCAATCTCGTTGTTTGCAAACATTACAGAAATCAGGATTGTTTCCGGTGTGATTGCTTTCTCAAGTTCATCCAGTTTTACAATACCGTTCTCGTCTACATCTACATATGTGATCTTTGCGCCGCGTTTCTCCAGATATTCACAGGTATGGAGAATTGCATGATGCTCGATCTTTGTTGTGATGATGTGGTTTCCTTTTGCTTTATATGCCTCAAAGGTAGCCTTCAGAGCCCAGTTATCAGACTCGGAACCACCTGCTGTGAAATAAATTTCTTCTTTCTTTGCTCCAAGAACTTCTGCGATCTGCTCTCTTCCTTTGGTGATTGCCTCTTTGCTCTTGCCTGCAAAATCATAAATACTGGACGGGTTGCCATAATATTCTGAAAAATATGGCAGCATTGCCTGGACAACCTCCGGTGCTGTTTTAGTTGTTGCTGCATTGTCCAGATAAATCATTTTTCCCATTTTCTTGTCCTCCTGTTTTATTTAAGTATGTCCGGTACATTTTCTTCCATGCCCTGACTTTCCATTTTTTCTTCATGTACTCTTCTGCTTTCCTCGATCAGCTGACCAAGCATCAGGGTATCGACAGCGCTTGTAATACTGTCATTGATTCTCTTCCAGACGAGTTTTGCCACACATACATCACTGCCATGGCAGGTTCCGTCATTCTCAATCCCGGGACAGGCTGCTGCTTCCAGGCTGCCTTCCAGCACACGCAGGACTTCACCGACCGAGATCTCATCTGCCGGCTTGCCAAGCTGGTATCCGCCGTAAGCCCCTCTGCTGCTCTTTACAAGACCGGCCTTCTTAAGCATGGCCATAAGCTGTTCGAGGTAGCTTGTGGAAATATCCTGTCTCTCCGCAATACTCTGTAAAGATATCGCTTCATTCGCACTGTGCAAACCAAGATCTATCAATGCTTTCAAGCCATAACGGGCTCTTGTTGAGAGTTTCATTTTCTCACCTCGTTTTTTAATTCCCAGTGTTTCCCTCGGATTTCATGATTACTTTACCAGAAACAAACCGTTCTGTCAAGGCTGTTTTGTTCATATATTGCTGTAAAGGCGTTTCGGCAGGTTACTGTTTTTTAGTCAAGCGGATATTCGCACCTGCTGCGCATGAAAAGGTCTGGATTTTTCATTATGTCAAAAAAACTTTTTATCAAAGGAACTTTACTTCTTACATTTGCCGGTTTGTTAAGCAGACTTATGGGGTTCTTTTACAGAATATTCCTGTCACACACTATTGGTGCACATGGGCTTGGTATCTTTCAGCTTATACTTCCACTGCAGATTCTGATCATGTCCATCTGCGCTTCCGGTATCCAGACTGCAATCTCCCGCCTCACTGCCGCAGAAAAAGTTTCCAAAAATCCCAGTCGTCATATCTCAGATTATTTTGTCGTGGGAACTGTATTTTCTGTTGTTTTCTCCCTGGTATTCTCCTGGTTTCTTTACAGCTATGCGGATTTCTGGGCAGTACAGATTCTGAAAGAGTCACAGACCTCCGGTCTGATACGGATTCTTTCTCTGAGTATTCCGTTGAGTACACTTCATACCTGTATCAGCAGCTATTATTTGGGAAGAAAACAGGCCGGATTTCCCGCAGGAGTCCAGCTTCTGGAACAGCTTTTCCGCACAGGCGGATGCTATATTCTTTATCTGATCTGTGCATCGCAAGGGCGAAACATCACTCCGGCAATTGCAGTCGGCGGAAATCTTATCGGGGAAATAGCCTCATCTTTTATTTCTCTTTTCGCAGTCAGTATGCATTTTAAGGTAACACATTATAATATCCGGAATATCAGAAGACCGCTTTCTGTTCTCAGAAAATTGCTCCATATTTCCGTTCCTCTTACCATGAATAAAATACTGCTCACCCTTCTGGGAAGTATTGAAGTGATTCTTATACCTGCAAGGCTGCAAATGTCAGGACTTACTCCCAAAGATTCCCTGAGTGTTTACGGAATCTTTACAGGGATGGCACTTCCGCTTATTCTTTTCCCCGCTACGCTTACAAACTCGGCTGCTGCCATGCTGATTCCCTCCATTACCCAGCTGCAGACTCTGGGGTATCAAAAGCGAATCCAATATGTGATCGGCAGGATTTTCCGATACTGTCTGCTGCTAGGCGGATCCTGCTTGGTTTTTTTTCTGTTTCTTGGAGAATTTCTTGGAAATTTTCTGTTTCACAGTCAGACAGCCGGAATCTATATCCATACCATGTCCTATATCTGTCCTTTTCTGTACCTGAACACCACTCTCACCAGCGTACTCAACGGCCTTGGAAAATCCAGCATCTGCCTGCTGCACAGTGTGATCAGCGTCTGCATCCGGATCAGTTTCGTGCTGTTTGCAATCCCTGTTCTGGGAATCCGGGGATATCTGTACGGGATCCTCTGCAGCGAACTGGCGCTCAGCATCCTGCACAGTTTACAAATACTGCAAAACAACTATAGCAATCCCCGTAAATAATGCATATTGATTAAGAGACTTGATAGTTACTATTCACACTCCACTATCCCGCGAGGTGTTTTGGCATGGATATGCCAAAATTCCATTGCCGCAGGTAATCTGGAATGAATTTTGGCTACGTTACTGAGAACGAAGTGAACAGTAACGCTTGATATGATCGCAGAAAGTCATCCGAAAATATTTTGGCTATCGACATTCAGATAGGAATGGTTTATAATAAATTCCGAAAAAAGCAAGACAAATAGACACAAAGGAGATATTACTATGGGATTCGATTTTATCAAAAAATTACCAACCCCTGAAGAAATCCGTAATCAGTATCCCATTGATGCTGAAATTCAGGCTGTTAAAGATGCAAGAGATAAAGAACTGCGTGATGTTTTTACCGGAAAGTCCGATAAATTCCTTGCAATCATCGGTCCTTGTTCAGCAGATAATGAAGATGCTGTTCTGGACTATCTTACCAGATTACGCAATGTTCAGGAGAAAATAGCTGACAAGGTTCTGATTGTTCCACGTGTTTATACAAACAAACCAAGAACAACAGGAGAAGGCTATAAAGGTATGGTTCACCAGCCGGATCCCGAGAAACAGCCAAATCTTCTTGCAGGGCTTGTAGCAATCCGTAAAATGCATATCCATGCAATCCGGACCAGTGGTATGACCTGTGCAGATGAGATGCTTTATCCGGAAAATTACCGTTACCTTTCTGACCTGCTTTCTTATGTGGCAGTAGGTGCACGTTCTGTGGAAGACCAGCAGCATCGTCTTACCGTCAGCGGCATGGAAGTTCCTGCAGGTATGAAAAATCCAACCAGCGGCGATCTTGCAGTCATGCTCAATTCCGTTGTAGCAGCTCAGGGTGGACATCGTTTTATCTACAGAAGCTGGGAAGTAGAAACAACAGGTAATGAACTGGCTCATACAATTCTCCGCGGTGCCGTAAATAAACATGGGGAGGCAATCCCGAACTATCATTACGAGGATCTTCGTCTTCTCTGGGAGAAATATCAGGAGAAAAACCTTAAAAATCCGGCTGTTATCGTTGATACCAACCACTCTAATTCTAATAAACAATATGACCAGCAGGTTCGTATTGCAAAAGAGGTTCTCCACAGCCGCCAGGTAGACCCGGAACTTCATACTCTGGTAAAAGGGCTTATGATCGAGAGTTATATTGAACCGGGAAATCAGAAGATCGGATGTGATCATATTTACGGAAAATCTATTACCGATCCATGTCTTGGATGGGAAGAATCCGAACGTCTTCTGTATACAATTGCTGAGATGTGTTGATCCGTTATTGTTTATAAACAACATTCCATACTCTCTGATCAGATGGATCGCTGTAATTACATTATCTGTAAATAGCACATGTTATGACATTACAGGAAAAAACTATTCAGCCACCCACTGCTTATTGCTCTTCGCAATTAAAGCAGGGGACTTACTTGATTCAGTTAAAAAAGCTTCTATAAACTGTTCAAAACAGACTATAGAAGCTTTTTCATTTGACATTATAGCAATCCTCATAAATAATAAGTTTTTAATGACGTGGATGTGTTTTCATATACACATCACGCATTTTATTCATATTCATGCCCAGATAAACCTGCGTAGTGGAAATATCGGAATGTCCCAGCATTTCCTGAACGCTTCGTATATCCGCACCATTCTGCAGCATATGCACAGCAAAAGAATGTCTCAATGTATGCGGGGCAATATCCCTTTTGATACCGGCATCATCCGCATATCCCTTTAATACTTTCCAGAATCCCTGACGGCTCATCGCTTTCCCTGAACAATTTGTAAATAATGCTGTTTCTTTCTCATCTTTCACAAAAACAGTTCTGGCTGTTTGCAGATACCGTTCCATTGCCTTCTTGCATGGAATACCAATAGGGATAATCCTCTCTTTTCCATTCTCATTACAGACCACATATCCAAACTGGAGATTGACATCAAAAATCTGAAGATGAAGCATCTCACTGACTCTCATACCTGTTGCATACAGCAATTCCAGCATTGCTGAATCTCTTATCCCTTTAGGGGTATCCAATTTCGGCTGCTGAAGTAATTTATCCACTTCTTCTATGGTAAGTATCTCAGGTGCCCTTTTCTCAACCTTCGGAGGTTTCAGGTTATCTGCCGGATCTTCTGCGATCACGCCTTCCTTCCACAGATACTGAAAAAATGCTCTCATAGAAGCAACGCTTCTGGAAATGGAAGATGACGCAAACTTCTCACGTTCCATGTAACTGATATACCCTTCAAGCTCAAGTTCTTTTACATCTTTATAATTTCTGATTCCCCGTTCCTTCAGAAATTCCGCCATTTTTTTCAGATCTCTCTGGTATGAGATCTCTGTATTTGCCGATGTTTTTTTTGTATTATGCAGATATGTAATAAATTCCCTTATTTCTATGTCCATATTCCCGTTTCCTTTTAATCAAAATATCCGCTGCCTGTAGCTCCTGCGATCAGACGAAAATTAATCCTCTTCGCAGTTTATCAGCAGAAAATCGTACTCTCTCCGATAAAATGTATATGTATTATACTGTTTATTTTACATAAAATCAAACCTTTTTTTCGAGAAAAATCCTTGTATTTCAAGCTTTTTCAGCATCAAATACCATATGTCGGAGATTTTATGACAACCAATACTAAATATAGTAAATATGTCATTAAAAAATTTTTATATATTTCAGAATAATGTCAATGATCAGAGGGTTCACATAGCATTCGATAAGTATTCCCAGAAAATATCCTACTGCTGCAATGCACATTTTTTTAAGATAAATACTGACTTCTCCGGAAATCAGACCTCTGTTTCTCCATATTTCTGATGATATCTTCCATTCCTGTTCCATAGAATAAAGCCAGACCGGAATGTAAAATAAATATTGCGGCAGCAAAAGTCCCATTCCGATCACCCCGCCTGCAAATCCAAATTCCAGTATAGAAACAGTCATTATCATACCTGCATACAATCCTGATCCCAGAAGCGTTATAACAGCAAGCGGCGCACCAAAAACCGAAAATCCACAGATTATATTCAACAGATAAAAAACACCTCTGTATTTTAATATTTCTTTCAGATATTCAATATTGCCTGTGTTTTTTCCTGCAAATGTACTCAGAAAATATACCGATGCCCATGTTTTCTGCTGCCATTTTGCCTTCCAGATTATATTCGGTATCAGATTTCCGGCCAGAAATCCAAGAAGAAATAAAATAAGCGCAGGAAATTTTTTGGTTCCCGTTCTGTTTTTCTTCATTCTATCACCCTGTACCAGTTTACTGAGAAATTCCAGGAAGTATTCCTGTCTTTACAAGAAAGAATCGTGCCCGGAGGGCTTTTTTATGTTATAGGAACATTACGGAGTAATTTCCTATAACATAACATAAAAAAACTGCACAGACTGTATAAATACAATCTGCACAGTTTATATCTGCAAAGAACTGTCCACGATAGTCCATAAAATGAACAATCATATTATTTCGCATAGTCAATCGCTCTGCTTTCACGTATCACGTTGACTTTAATCTGACCGGGATATTCAAGTTCTGCTTCAATCTGTTTCGCAATATCGCGCGCAAGGAGAACCATATCTGCATCATTAACATGCTCCGGCACTACCATTACACGTATTTCTCTTCCCGCCTGAATGGCAAAAGATTTATCAACACCTTTAAACTGGTTCGTAATATCCTCCAGTTGTTTCAGACGATTGGTATAAGTTTCCAGCGTTTCTCTTCTTGCACCAGGTCTCGCCGCTGAAATAGCATCTGCAGCCTGTACAATACATGCGATCAGAGATTCCGGCTCACAGTCACCATGATGAGATGCGACCGTATTGATAACAATCTGGGATTCCTTATACTTCTTACAGAGATCCACACCAATCTGAATATGAGATCCTTCTACTTCATGGTCAATTGATTTACCAATATCATGAAGAAGACCTGCTCTCTTAGCCATACGGACATCTACGCCAACCTCACCGGCCAGCATTCCGGATAACTGAGCTACCTCAATAGAATGTCTTAAAGCATTCTGTCCATAACTTGAACGGAACTTCATACGTCCAAGAAGTTTCAGTAATTCAGGATGAATACCATGAACTCCAACGTCCATAGCTGCATTCTCACCATCTTCGCGAATCTGCGCTTCTACTTCTCTCTGGGCTTTCTCAACCATCTCTTCGATTCTGGCCGGATGGATACGTCCATCGACAATTAATTTCTCAAGGGCAATTCGGGCAACTTCACGACGAATCGGATCAAAACCTGACAAAATTACGGCTTCCGGCGTATCATCAATAATTAAATCAATACCAGTCAGATTCTCAAGAGTACGAATATTTCGTCCCTCGCGACCAATGATTCTTCCTTTCATTTCATCGCTTGGCAATGGCACAACAGAAATCGTTGTCTCAGATACATGGTCAGCAGCACACTTCTGAATTGCCGTAACCACATAATCTTTTGCCTTTTTATTGGCCTCGTCTTTCGCCTGACGCTCCAATTCTTTTACCAAAACTGCTGTCTCATGTTTTACATCTTCTTCTACAGTCTTCAATAAGTATTCTTTTGCTTGTTCGGAGGTGAGTCCGGAAATCTTCTCAAGTTCACGCAAATGACTTTGACGGAGTTCGGCAACTTTTTCCTTCTCCTTTTCAAAGTTTGCTTCTCTCGAATTTAACTTTGATTCCCTTTTCTCGAGTGCATCCAGCTTTTTGTCTAAGGTCTCTTCTTTACCTAACACACGTTTCTCGTAACGCTGAATCTCGGCTCTTCGCTCCTTGGTCTCTTTTTCAAGATCATTTTTTGCTTTCAGATTTTCCTCTTTTGCTTCCAAAAGAGCCTCGCGTTTCTTCGTCTCTGCTGTCTTTAATGCATCGTCAATGATTTCTCTGGCTTTCTCCTCTGCGCTTCCCACCTTAGCTTCTCCCACTTTGATGTGATAATTTATCGCGCTCTTCCAGGAAATCAGTGCTGCTGCCGCTATCAAAACAACAACGACTACAATAGCTACAATCACGTGTGCAACCTCTAATGTAAGCACTAGGGTGCACCTCCTTATTTTATTCATGCATGCTGCTTTAGGGCATACATACAACATATAGTATATTACACGGAATCTACTGTCTTGTCAAGGCAACACATAGATTTTCTGGTGTGTATGCCTCCCCAAATAAGAACTCATCTGCCATGTACTCTAAATTCCATTCCGAGTGCTCTACTTCTTTAGCATAAATACGCGCCGTAACCACCTGGTCATCCACTGTAAATTCACCATTTTGCTCTGCCATCCGCAATGTATTCATATCGCGCACCATCAAAAAGCTTGTCACAGCCAGTTTCATTTTTCCAAGAAAATCATAATCATCCACGCAGCGTGCCAGACACAAAAAACAGTAATACACAATTAATTGTTCTTTTTCATATTCTCGGTTCACATTATTTAACATATCATCATATGCTTTTCGGTCAGCTATGTACTGCTGCCGCCCTTCTTCCGAATCCATATACCGCTTCTGAAATCTTAGCAAAAGTTCATCCCATTCCGTCCGGATACTTTCCAACGAACTAAACAAACGCATCCGCTCCAAAAACAGTCCATACTGTTTTTCTTCTGATTCACTTTCTTTTTCTACATCAGTAGTATCGTAGAAATACGGTTCTGTCGGAATTTTATGAATGTCCACAATCGAATCTTGATTCAAACAATCCTGTACTTTTTTTGCATATTCTAAACAAGCACAACCCCTTTCTTCTACACAAATCGAACGATTTTGCAATATCGTAATTGCCTGGTTTCTCGCAAACAAAATTTCATCTGCTAATACCTGCTCATCTTCCGTTTCTTTCCACGGAAATGGCTCACTGATTT
>ENA-ORUI01002930-ORUI01002930.1-human-gut-metagenome-genome-assembly--contig:-NODE-2930-length-13233-cov-4.230915_pt1 | contig 13233 bp, 9 predicted proteins | sample MGYA00242078_ERZ509205 | MGnify/ENA primary metagenome ERZ509205 (study PRJEB26280, sample SAMEA2338828) | human gut metagenome | biome: human gut; feature: human-associated habitat; material: faeces... | reverse complement strand
GGCGGTTCACGCAGTAGGGCGACTCCCAGTCGCTCGCCTCGGGCGGGCGCTGATCAAGCGGCAGGAAAAAGTTATCCATGCTGAGCATGCAGACCTTGACGCCGAGGTTTTCGAGGTATTCGCGCAGGCGCATCGCCGTCGTCGTCTTACCCGAGCCGCTCGGGCCCGTCAGGCAGACGATGGGCTTTTGCCCCTTGTTCATTAAAATGCTCGCCGCGGCGGAGCTGATCTTGTCGTGGAAGACCTCCTCGCAGCGCAGGACGAAGCGGGTGTCGTCCTTCATGTTGGTCACAATGTTTTCAATGTCGATCACGCGCATGGCATGATAATCTCCTTACTTTTTGGATTCTGCCGCCATCTTCACGGCTGTTTCGAGCGCGATTTTCATCATGGCGGTGAAGCTCGTCTGCCGCGCCTCGGGCGAAAGCTCCTCGCCGGTGAGGATATTGTCGGAGATCGAGCAGAGGGAAAGTCCGCGCTTTTTCGTATAGGCGGCGTTGCAGTAGAGGGCGGCGGCCTCCATCTCGATGGCGAGCACGCCCATGTCCGCCCACTTGAGCGACGGGTTCGACGCGTCGTAGAACGTGTCGGACGAGTAGAGGTTGCCGACGTCCATGCGGACGCCGAGCTCCTTCGCCGATTCAACGGCGGCGGAGAGCAGCTGAAAGTCCGCGATGGGGGCAAATGTGCCGCCAAGGCCGTACTGCGCGGCGTAGTTCGAGTTGGTGCACGCACCCATGCCCGCGACCACGTCACCGAGCTTCAAGTCCTTTTGCAGCGCGCCCGCCGAACCCACTCGGATGATGCTCTCGACATCGTACTGCGTGAACAGCTCGTAGGAGTAGATACCGATGGACGGCATCCCCATGCCGCTGGCCATCACGCTGACGGGCACGCCCTTGTAGCTTCCCGTGTAGCCCTGCACACCGCGGACGTTGTTGACGAGCCTCGGATTTTCAAGGAACGTTTCGGCAATGAATTTCGCGCGCAGCGGGTCGCCTGGCATCAGGACAGTTTTGGCAAAATCGCCTTTTACGGCGCTGTTGTGCGGAGTCGGCATATTGAGTCCTCTTCTTTCTTAAAACTGACCCTTGCCCTCGAGTTCCTTCACCGCCTTGACGATGCGGGAGGTGCCGAGACGGTCGGCGCCGAGGTTCAGGAAATCTTCGGCGTCCTGCAGGTTCGCAATGCCGCCGGCGGCCTTGACCTTCTTGCCGTTCGTCATATGCTTCACCATGAGGGCAACGTCCTCGCGGGTCGCGCCGCCGCCGGCAAAGCCCGTGGAGGTCTTGATGTAGTCGGCGTGAGAGGCAGAGACGACCTCGCAGAGCTTGATCTTCTCCTCTTCGGTGAGAAGGCAGGTCTCGATGATGACCTTGAGAATGTTGCCGTGGCAGGAGATCTTCACGGAGTTGATCTCCTGGAGGATCTTGTCGTACTGGCCCTCCTTGACCCAGCCAAGGTTGATGACCATGTCGATCTCGGTTGCGCCGTCGGCGACGGCGGACTCGGCCTCCATGCACTTGATGCCGCTGGGCGTGTAGCCGTTGGGGAAGCCGATGACCGTGCAGATGGGCAGCTGGCCGAAGCCATAGTGCTGCTGCTCGGCGACGTAGTGCGCGGCGTGATTCACATAGGTCTGCGGGATGCAGACGCTCGCGCAGCCGTATTTGATGCCGTCGTCACAGATCTCCTTGATCTCCTCCCACGTTGCCGTCTGTTTGAGGAGGGTATGGTCTACGTGCTTGAGAATTTCCTTAACGTCCATTGTTATCTTCTTCCTTTCTGTTCTTGAAGGCGAATTCTGTATGAAAATCAAGTTATTTTATCATGCGTTTGCCGCTTTGTCTATGCAGCGGTGCGAAATGCCTTACAGCGCGCCGCCGTAATACTCCGTCATCACGCGCACGAGGAATTCATAGTCCTGCACGCCCGCCGTCTCCCAGCTTGAGTGCATCGCGAGCTGGGGCAGGCCGATGTCCACGGTGCTCACCGGCACGAGCGTGTCGGAGATGGAGCCGAGCGTCGAGCCGCCGGGCAGGTCAGAGCGGTTGGACATGACCTGCACGGGAACGCCCGCGCGCTCGCACACGCTGCGGAAAACAGCGCAGGAGCGGCCGTCGGTCGCATAGCGCTGGTTGGCGTTGAACTTGATGACGACGCCCTCGTTCATATAGGGGCAGTTGTCGGGATCGGCGTATTCGCCGTGGTTGGGGTGCTGGGCGTGCGCATTGTCCGCCGAGACGAGGAAGCTGCGCGCGAGCATCATCTGGAAGTCCTGCTCGTCCTTGCCAAGGCAAAGAGCGATGCGGCGCAGCGTATCGCGCAGGAAGGTAGAACCCGCGCCCTGCTTGGTCGAAGAGCCGACCTCTTCATTATCGAAAATGCAGCAGACAGCGATGTTCCCGCTCTCCTTTGCCGCAAGGAAGCCGGAAAGGCAGCCGCAGGCGCACTCCAGATCGTCGAGCTTGGGCGAGAGGATATATTCCTCGTTCTCGCCGAGCAGCGTCCCTTCACCGCGGCAGTAGAGGAAGAGGTCGCTGCCGAGAATGTCGCTCTCTGCAACGCCTGCAGCCTTGGCGACGATGGGCAGGATACCGCCGCTTTCCTTCCCGCCGAGCAGCGGCAGCGTATCGACATTCGCCATGTACTTCATGCCGTCATTCGCCGCGCGGTTCATGTGGATAGCAACATTGGGGATCACAAGAAGATCGCGGTCAACGTTCACGAGCTTTTCCGCGATCCCGCCGTCTTCACGCACAAAAATCCTGCCCGCGACGGAGAGCGGACGGTCGAACCACGTCGACATCAGCATACCGCCGTATTTTTCGGTGGAGAGCTGGACATAGTGCGCGCTGCGGCGGTCGGGGTGCTCCTTGAGGCGGAAGGTCGGCGAATCGGAATGCGCCGCCGCCATCGCAAAGCCGCCTGTGAGCGCTTCCGGCACGCGGAAGGCAACGGTGCTCGAGCCGTTGCGGCAGACAAAATACTTTCCGCCCGGCTTCACGTTCCACTTCTCGCGCTCGGAAAGCTCATGGTAGCCCTCCGAAAGAAGTTTCTGCCGAATGTTCTCGGTCACATGATAGCAGGTGGGGCTATTTTTAATGAAGTGCAGCAATTCCTTTGCCGGCATACCGCTCATAGTATTTTCCTCCGCATTTGTAATCTGATTTTATGAGTATACCACACCGCGCTTTCGACCGCAAGGCGGCACTTTGCAGCTCCTGCGCAAAAAATATTGCTTTCTTCTGTTTTCCGGCGGCCGCCGTTTTTTTGTTGCTTATTTCCCGCGCACGACGTATAATCAGCATACACTCCGTCCGTACTGAACGCAAAGCGCATCGGCTTTCCTGCGTTTTTCCGGAGCGCGATCGCGCGATCCGGTTTTGTTTGCACCTCTCATTCAAAGGAGGATACCATTTTTATGAACCACGTTCTCTCGCCCGCGCCGCAGCCGAAGGCCAAGCTCTGGACGCGGGATTTTACCATCATCACGCTGGGCAGCGTGATCTCGATGCTGGGCAACTCGATGTCCGGCTTTGCCCTGAGCCTTCTTGTGCTGGACTACACCGGCTCGAACCTGCTCTACGCCATCTACGTTGCGACCTTCACGCTGCCGCAGGTCGTTATGCCGATCTTCTCGGGCGCGATCCTCGACCGCTTTTCCCGCAAAAAGACCATTTACACGCTGGACTTCATCTCCTCCGGCGTTTATGCCGTTTCCGCGCTCATTCTGGGTCGGGGCTGGTTCAGCTTTCCGGTGCTTGCGGTGTTCTGCTTCATCATCGGCTCGATCAACAGCATCTACTTTGTCGCCTACGACAGCTTCTATCCCCTGCTGATCTCCGAGGGGAACTACTCCAAGGCGTATTCCATCGCAAGCGTTCTCGAAACGCTCTCGGCGCTCATCATTCCGATCGCGACGTATTTTTATAATCTCTTCGGCATTGCGCCGCTGCTCGGCATCAACGCGCTGTGCTTCTTCCTCGCCGCCTCAGCCGAAACGCAGATCCGCGCCGAAGAGCACTACATCGAAAAACAGCGCGCCGCGCTCGCGCTCGAAGAGCAGCACTCCTCGGGCCGCCGCCTGCTGCGCGACATCAAGGAGGGCTTCCGCTACCTTCTGAGCGAGAAGGGGCTTCTCTGCGTTGCGATCTACTTTGCGGTCAGCTCGCTTGCCAATGGCGCGTCGAGCGTCATCACGCTGCCGTATTTCAAATCGACCTTTGAAAACGGCGAATACATCTATATGCTCGTCTGGGGCATGGCGATCTTCGGCCGCGCCATCGGCGGCGGTATCCACTACAAGATGAGCCTGCCCGTGCAGAAAAAGTATTCCATCGCGCTCACGGTCTACGTCATCATTTCGCTGTGCGAGGGCTTTTACCTTTACTGCCCGCTGCCGGTGATGATGGCCTCGTGCTTCCTCACGGGCATTTTGGGTGTGACGAGCTACACCATCCGCATTTCCGCCACGCAGAGCTACGTGCCGGACGAGAAAAAGGGCCGCTTCAACGGCGCGTTCAATATGCTCAACACCGTCGGCAGCTTCACGGGCAACCTGCTCGCCGGCGCGCTGACGGCCTTTCTCCCCGCGCGCGGCGTGCTGACGGGCTTCATGCTCATCGCCGTGGCGGCGGCGATCCTTGTCATCGGCGGCGGACGCAAGAGCGTCGCGGCCATCTACAACCGCCAGCAGTAAAACTTTACGATACGACACAATTAAATTTGATGGAGGCAGCAACATGAAATTTTCTGAAATGACCTACACCCGTCCCGATGCCGAGAGCACCAAGCAGCATCTCGCTGCGCTCACCGAGCAGCTCAAGGCCGCAAAGAGCTACGAGGAGGCGCGCAAGGTGTTCCTTGCCCAGCAGGAGCAGGCCAAGCACATCTCCACCGCCTCGACGCTTGCGAGCGTCCGCCACTCGATCGACACGCGCGACAGCTTCTACGATGCGGAGGAAAAGTTCTGGAACAGCTTCTTCCCCGAGCTGGAGGAATACAATCAGGCGTGGACGGCGGCAATGCTCGAAAGCCCGTTCCGCGCGGAATTTGCCGGGGAGTTCGGCGATCTGATGTTCGTCAACGCCGAGATCGCGCGCAAGACCTTCTCCCCCGAGATCATTCCCGAGATGCAGCAGGAGAACGAGCTGACGCAGGAATATGAAAAGCTGCTCGCCTCGGCGCAGATCCCCTTTGAGGGCAAGGTCTACACGCTCTCCCAGCTCTCCCCGTTCAAGACCTGCGCGGACGATGAAAAGCGCCTTGCCGCATGGAAGGCCGAGGGTCAGTGGTACAAGGACAACCAGGCAAAGTTCGACGAGCTCTACGACAAGCTCGTAAAGCTGCGCGACGCGATGGGCAAAAAGCTCGGCTACGAGGGCTACACCACGCTCGGCTACTACCGCATGGTGCGCAACTGCTACACGAAGGAAGACGTTGAAACGTTCCGCGCGGCGGTCGTGAAGTATCTCGTGCCCGTGGCTGATAAGGTCTACCGCGAGCAGGCCAAGCGCCTCGGCAAGAGCTATCCCATGAGCTTTGCCGACAACGCGCTCGAATTCCGCTCCGGCAACCCCCGCCCCATCGGCACGCCCGATGAGATCCTCGCCCAGGGCATGAAGTTCTACAGCGAGCTCTCCCCCGAGACGAAGGAATTCTTCAAAACCATGCTCGACAATGAGCTTCTTGACGTGCTCTCCACCGAGGGCAAGCAGGCGGGCGGCTACTGCACGAGCATCATGGACTATGAAGTCCCCTTCATCTTCGCCAACTTCAACGGCACGCAGCACGACGTTGAGGTCGTGACGCACGAGGCCGGTCACGCCTTTGAAGCGTGGACGAACCGCAAGCGCATTCCCGTGGATTACATCTGGCCGAGCCTTGAGGCCTGCGAGGTGCACTCGATGTCCATGGAGTTCTTTGCAGAGCCGTGGGCGGAAGGCTTCTTTGGCGCCGATGCCAGGAAGTTCCTCTACAGCCACCTCTCCGGCGCGCTGACCTTCATTCCCTATGGCACGATGGTCGACCATTTCCAGCACATTGTATATGAAAAGCCGGAGATGACGCCCGCCGAGCGTCACGCCGTTTGGAAGGAGCTGCTCGGCGTCTACATGCCGTGGATGAAGCTCGACGGCGAGATCCCCTTCTACTCCGAGGGCATGGGCTGGCAGCGCCAGCACCACATCTACTCGAGCCCCTTCTATTATATTGACTACTGCCTTGCCCAGACCGTGGCGCTCGAATTCTGGGCGATGATCCGCAAGGACCTCAAGAATGCCTGGCAGCACTACATGGCCTACACCGTGCAGGGCGGCAGCAAGACCTTCACCGACCTTCTCAAGAACGCAGCGCTTGAAAGTCCCTTTGACGAGAAGTGCCTGCGCGGCGTGTGCGCCGAGGCGGCCGAGGCGCTGGACGCCTTCGACCTCACCGGGATCGCCTGATGGACGAAAAGCACAAAAAGCGCGGCCGGCGCTCGCACCTCAACGACTTTCATCTCAACGTCGCGGGTGAATATGTATATGACGGCAGCGTCTTTGTCTGCCGCAGCAGCGAGGAATCGCTGCGCGGCAGCAAGCGCGCCGTATGGATCATGGCGGCGGCGCTGGCGCTCGCGGTCGTCGCGGGCGGGTGCATTCCCGCGCCGGGAATGCAGAACTGCTTTTACGTTCTGCTCCCCTACCTCGGCGAAGTGGTGGCGGCGGCAAGCGTTGTCTGGGCGCTTGCAAAGCTCGGAACGGACTGGCGCGAGGTGCGCGAGTACAACTACGAAAAAAGCGTGGCCGTTCTGCCCGTGCGAACCGTGGTCACCGCAGGTTTTGCAGCGCTCGGCATCGTGTGCGAAGGGATCTTCTTTTTCACCAATAAGCCCGCAGATAAGGCGTTTTTCGCCCTTCTTTACGTTCTGCTGAAGCTGATCGTGCTGCTCTGCGCTCTCGGCGTGCGCGCTAAAATAATGCAGGCAGAATGGGACAAAATACCTAAAAAAGACAAATCCTAAAATTTTACACTGTACAATCTTCACTATTTTATGCTATAATTGAAAAAATTCTATGAGCTCATTTGCGGTGCACAGTTGTCCGCAAGGGGGCGTACTCCCCATTCTTCCGTGCGCGCGGCGCACGGGCATTCCTTGTGCTGCACGGGGAACTCCCCCGTTTTAGCAAAATAAAATAAAGGAGTAGATTCAATGAAAAGAACACTTGCACTGATCCTTTCTCTGGTTATGTGTCTCGGTCTTCTCGCCGGCTGCGGCGACAAGAAGGACAACCAGACCAAGGACGAGAACACGCCGCTGGTCGTCGGCTATGCCGCGTTCAACGAAAAGTTCTCTCCCTTCTTCTCGGAAACCGAGTATGACCAGGATGTCTGGGTCATGACCTCTCTCGGCCTGCTCAACAGCGACCGTCAGGGCCAGATCATCATGAACGGTATCGAGGGCGAAACGCACGCCTACAACGGCACCGACTATACCTACTATGGTCCTGCCGACTGTGAGATCGTCGAGAATGCCGACGGCACTGTCGACTACAACTTCACCATGCGTGACGACATCGTCTTCTCCGACGGCGAGAAGGTCACCATCGACGACGTCATCTTCTCCATGTACGTCCTCTGCGACCCCACCTACGATGGTAACTCCACGCTGTACGCTGTCCCCATTCAGGGTATGGCTGCCTACCGCAGCGGTATGACCACGCTCGCCAAGGCGCTCGCCGCGGCCGGCCGTGACAATGCTGATTTCACCTACTGGACCGAAGAGCAGCAGACCAAGTTCTGGGACAACTTCGATAAGGGTCTCGTTCCCTTCGCTCAGGGCATTGTCGACGCTTGCGTTGAGGCCGGTATGAACGATGAGGGCGATGTTGCCGGTGCTGCTGCCAACTGGGGCTTCGACGGCCTTGCCGCTGACGCTACCGTTGAGGACTTCGCTATGGCGATCGGCGAGCAGTACGGCTGGTCCTTCTCCGCTATGGAAAAGGAAGTCGGCAACTCCGATGCTCTTTCTGCCATGATGGACGAGGACGTCTACGCTGACTATCCCACCATCGGTGTCAAGACCGGTGACTCCGCTGCCAACATCTCCGGTATCAAGAAGACCGGCGACTACAGCATGACCGTCACCCTCGATAAGGTCGACGCAACCGCCATCTATCAGCTCGGCGTGACCATCGCCCCGCTGCACTACTATGGCGATACCTCTCTCTACGATTATGACAACAACCAGTTCGGCTTCCCCAAGGGCGATCTGAGCTCCGTGCGTGCCAAGACCACCAGCCCCCTGGGCGCAGGCCCCTACAAGTACATCAAGTATGAGGACGGCGTTGTCTACTTCGAGGCCAACGACAGCTACTTCCTTGGCGCTCCCAAGACCAAGTACCTCAACTTCCAGCAGTGCATGAGCGATGACGACAAGCTCAACGGCGTCATCACCGGCACCATCGATATTGCTGACCCCTCCTTCTCCAATGACACGGTTGACGCCATTGAGAAGGCCAACGGCGGCGTGCTGGACGGCGATAAGATCACGACCAACACCGTCGATAACCTCGGCTACGGCTACCTCGGCATCAGCTCTGCCTGCGTCAACGTCGGCGGTGAGCCGGGCAGCGAGGCTTCCAAGGACCTGCGCAAGGCCTTCGCCACCGTCTTCTCCGTCTATCGTAACGTCGCCATCGAGTCTTACTATGGCGAGCGCGCAAGCGTCATCAACTACCCCATCTCCAACACCTCCTGGGCCGCTCCCCAGCCCACGGACGACGGCTACAAGGTCGCCTTCTCCGTTGACGTGAACGGCAACGACATCTACACCTCCGACATGACCGCTGAGCAGCGCTACGATGCCGCTCTGCAGGCCGCTCTCGGCTACTTCGAGGCTGCCGGCTACACCGTCACCGACGGCAAGCTGACCGCTGCCCCCGCCGGCGCCAAGCTCGAGTACGAGGTCCAGATCCCTGCTGACGGTTCCGGCGACCACCCCTCCTTCATGATGATCTCCGAGGCCTCCAAGGCTCTCGCCACGATCGGCATGAACCTCATCGTCACCGACCTGAGCGACTCCTCCGGTCTGTGGGACGGCATTGATGCCCGCCAGGTCGATATGTGGTGCGCCGCTTGGGGTGCCACCGTTGACCCGGATATGTACCAGATCTACTACTCCGACGTTGCCGACCACAATGGTGATCCCGGCGTTGGCAAGAACCCGTATGGCGGCCCTGCTCAGGGTGGTTCCAACAAGATGTACTGCATCGCTGATGCCGACCTCGACAGCATGATCCTCACCGCTCGTGAGTCTCTCGACCAGAGCTACCGCAAGACCATGTACAAGGCCTGCCTCGACATCGTTGTCGACTGGGCTGTTGAGGTTCCCGTCTATCAGCGCCAGAACGCGATCATCTTCTCCACCGAGCGCGTCAACATGAGCACCATGACTCCTGACATCACCACCTTCTACAAGTGGTATGCCGAGATCGAGAACATCGAGCTCAACTAATTCCCAACCGCATTTTGCCGGATCTCTGATCTGAATCGAGCAGCCCGGCGGTCTTCACCGGCCGTCGGGCTGCCCCGACTGCACGGCAAGGAGCGCTTCTTTTTTCAGAGAAGCGTTGCTTGATGTGCAGCAAAAAAGTGAGAGAGAGAGTAACCGAGAGCAGCACATCAGAACGGAGGTAATTTGCTTGCGAAAATACGTAGTAAAACGAATTTTGATTTCCATCGTGATCCTCTTCTTTGTGGGATTCATTATCTATGCGCTGATGCGCTGCCTGCCTACTTCCTTCATTGAGAATATGGCGCGCCAGAAGTCCATGCAGCCTGGCTCGAAGAGCTTCGACGATTGGATGGCGCAGCTCAATGCCATGTACAACATGGATAAGAGCATCATTCCCGGTTATTTTTCCTGGCTCGGTACCGCCATCCGCGGTGATTTCGGCGACAGCTGGTTCTACACCGTGCCGGTGCTTGAGAAGTTCAACGACTGCATCTGGCTCTCCTTCGTGATGGGCGGCATCGCCTTCATCCTTGAGATCCTCATCGCGGTTCCCCTCGGCGTCGTCGCCGCAACCAAGCAGTACAGCAGAGCCGACTACACGATCTCTGTTATCGCGCTGGCCGGTATCTCTCTGCCGACCTTCTTCTTCGCTTCTCTTCTGAAGCTGGTCTTTTCCGTCAAGCTCGGCTGGTTCGATCTGTTCGGTCTGGTCAGCCGCAACTACAACCAGCTCAGCAGCTGGGGTCAGGTCATGGATAAGGCGAACCATCTTGTGCTGCCCATTGTCACGCTGGTCGTCATCAGCACGGGTTCTCTCATGCGCTACACCCGCACCAATATGCTCGAGGTGCTCAACGCGGACTACATCCGCACCGCACGCGCCAAGGGCCTTTCCGAAAAGAAGGTCATCTATCACCACGCCTTCCGCAACACCCTCATTCCGCTGGTCACGATCATCGGCGGCAGCCTGCCGGGTCTGTTCTCCGGCGCGCTGATCACGGAGACCCTCTTCGCCATTCCCGGCATCGGCTACATCTCCTATCAGGCGATGGTCGGCGGCGATATTCCGTTCTCCATGTTCTACCTTGTGTTCCTGTCGGTGCTGACGCTGCTCGGCAACCTCATCTCCGACATTCTGTACGCCGTGGTTGACCCGCGCGTGCGCATCGCTTAAGAAAGGGGGAAGATCATGAGCGTTTTTGATTACGATAAAAACCAGGATAACCAGAAGCCGTTCCACGCTGCCGGTATGGCGGAGAACGCCGCCAAGCGCGCGACGGAAGACAATCAGGACAAGTACGCCAAGCAGGACAATACCCCCTCCGGCGGCAATGAGGAACACTTTTCCCTCAATGACGACCGCCGCGTTAAGGTTCTGTCCCCCGGCGCGCTCGTTGCCAAGCGCTTTTTCCGCAACCGCCTCGCGGTCGTTGGTCTGAGCATTCTCATTTTCATGTTTGTCTTTTCCTTCATCGGCGGCCTCCTCTCTCCTTATGGCGAAGATGAGTTCTTCTACCGTGAGGATCAGATCAACAAGGAGTTCGCCGTCGTGACGGAAAACAGCGATTTCCGCTACATGGCCAAGGATTCCAACCTCTTCGGCTCCGCCGTTCAGGCGCAGACCATGCTTGCCATTCAGAAGAACAGCGAATCCTTCTCCTACAACGGCACCAATTATGCCCTCGCACAGGAGGGTTCGGACTTCTACTCCATCTCCTCCGGCGGCAAGCTGATCGGCATCGCATACAAGGACGTTGTCAGCTCCTCCGACGGTCAGGCACTGAGCTTTGAGTTTGTCTACACCGCACTCAAGTCCTACGCGGCGCTCGCGCAGGAGGTTGAGGAAGAGGCTGAGCAGGAGACTGCCGGCGTTTCCGAGGCCACCGGCGCCACCGACGATGCCGCTGAGCCTGCCGAGCCGGAAGAGGTCAGCGAGCCTGCCGCCAAGACCTTCACGGTCGACGGCCTGACCTACACGATCGACGAGGACGGCGGCGTGCTGCAGGGCGAGAAGGAAGTGGCTTACATCAGCCGCTACATCGTGCAGGCCATCATGCCTGATATCTTCCTCTCCCGCGACTTTAAGGAAAAGCTCATCGACACCATCGCTGCCGGTGAGACCAAATTCACCTACACCGACGAGTCCCTGATCCTCGATGACGAGCCTGACGCCGCGCTCGAGAGCGACGAGGCCGGTATCGGCGCCATGGACGACGGTCTTGTCGAAGAGGACAACACCGCCTCCAGCGCTACGGCGGAGTATACCATCGAGCGCAGCCAGAACCACGCCAACTGGATCATTCGCCAGCAGCAGTCCTCCCGCCAGTACGACTCCTACAGCTTCCCCAGTGCCAAGCACTGGCTCGGTACGGATAAGTACGGTATGGATATGCTCACGCGCCTGATGTACGGCGGCCGCGTGTCCCTGATGATCGGCTTCATCGTCATCATCATCGAGACCGTGCTCGGCGTTATCCTCGGCGGCATCGCCGGTTACTTCGGCGGCTGGGTCGATAACCTCATCATGCGCCTGGTCGATATTTTCTACTGCATCCCCTCCATGCCCATTATCCTGATCCTCGGCGCAGCCATGGACCAGCAGCGCGTGGAGCCCGGCAAACGACTCATTTACCTGATGCTCATTCTCGGTATCCTCGGCTGGGCGGGTATCGCCCGTCTGGTCCGCGGCCAGATCCTCTCGCTGCGCGAGCAGGAATTCATGACCGCTACCGAAGCCTGCGGCATCAGCGTCAAGAGCCGCATCTTCAAGCACCTGATCCCCAACGTCATTCCTCAGCTGATCGTCAACTGCACGATGGGTCTCGGCTCCGTCATCATCACCGAGGCAACGCTCAGCTTCCTCGGTCTCGGCGTCAAGTTCCCGTTCGCTTCTTGGGGCAACATCATCAACGACGTCAACAACACTCACGTGCTGACGACTTACTGGTTCATCTGGATCCCCGCGGGCCTGCTGCTCCTGCTCACCGTTCTCGCCTTCAACCTTGTCGGCGACGGTCTGCGCGATGCATTCGACCCGAAGATGAAGCGCTAAGGAAGGAGGGCATCAGAAATGGCTAAAAAGAACAGTGACGGCTATCTTTCCGCAAAGGAATCGCGCCGCATCTCCAAAGCAAACCGCAAGATCACCAATCAGCTCGAAAAGCAGCACAAGCGCAAGAATGTGCCCGAGAGCGAGTATCTGACGCAGATGAAGGACAACGCAAACGTCCTTGAGATCGACAATCTGCATACCTATTTCTTCACCGACGTCGGCACGGTGCACTCCGTGGACGGCATCTCCTTCAATGTCCCCGTCGGCAAGACGGTGGGCGTTGTGGGTGAGTCGGGCTGCGGCAAGTCCGTGACGAGTCTTTCGATCATGCAGCTTTTGCAGCGTCCGCAGGGTCAGGTCGTGGAAGGCGAGATCCGCCTGAACCTCGGCAGCAAGGCCTACGACGTGACGAAGGCGCCCGACACCGTGATGCAGCACCTGCGCGGCAACTTCATCTCCATGATCTTCCAGGAGCCGATGACCGCGCTGAACCCCGTCTTCCGCATCGGCGACCAGGTCGATGAGGTCATCGCCCTGCACAACGAAGAGGGCCACGACAAAGAGCAGATCAAGGCACGCACCATCAAGCTCCTTGAGATGGTCGGCATCGCCAACAGCGAGGGCGTCTACAAGATGTTCCCGCACGAGCTCTCCGGCGGTATGCGCCAGCGCGTCATGATCG
>ENA-ORUI01002917-ORUI01002917.1-human-gut-metagenome-genome-assembly--contig:-NODE-2917-length-13274-cov-4.281867_pt1 | contig 13274 bp, 9 predicted proteins | sample MGYA00242078_ERZ509205 | MGnify/ENA primary metagenome ERZ509205 (study PRJEB26280, sample SAMEA2338828) | human gut metagenome | biome: human gut; feature: human-associated habitat; material: faeces... | reverse complement strand
CACGGGGCACGCTGTGGGACATATGACGGGCATGGAACGCCTCGTACTCTTCCTTGCTGGCGAAAAGCGGCGGCTCGCTGGCGTAGGTGGCGGTGGCGGCGTACTTGTCCAGCGCGTCGGCCACCTCGGACAGGACGAATGCCTTGTCCGCATAGAGAGCCGCGCCCAGCGCCACATACAGCAAGCTGTTTTCCGGGCAGGTGCCGGTGACGCTCAGTGCTTCGTCAAAGCTCTTGCGCAGAACTGTGCTGAAGGTCAGCGGCCCGCCCAGATACAGGATATTGCCCTTGATGGGGCGTCCCTGTGCCAGACCGGCAATGGTCTGGTTGACCACCGCCTTATAAATGCTGGCCGCAATGTCCTCGGTACGGGCACCCTGGTTGATGAGGGGCTGCACATCGCTCTTGGCAAACACACCGCACCGGGATGCAATGGTGTAGGTGCGCTGAGCCTGTTCCGCCGCCTTGTTCATCTCGTCGGCGCTCATCTTCAGCAGGGTGGCCATCTGGTCGATGAATGCACCAGTGCCGCCGGCACAGCTGCCGTTCATGCGCACCTCGGTGCCGTTGGTCAGGAACAGGATCTTGGCATCCTCACCGCCCAGCTCAATAACGCAGTCCGTCTCCGGCACAAAGCGCTTGACCGCCACACGGGTGGAGAACACCTCCTGCACGAAAGGCACCCCACAGCTGTCGGCCAGGCCCATGCCCGCCGAACCGGAAATGCTCAGCAGTGCCTTCTGACCGTGCAGCTGCTCGGCATCGATGCGGCGCAGAAGCTCCTGCGCCTTTTCCAGAATATGACTGTAATGACGTTCGTATGTAGAATACAGCAGCGTATCATGTTCATCCAGCACCACACATTTGATGGTGGTGCTGCCGATGTCAAGACCTACTCTCACGTTGTTTTTCCTCCTAAGGACAACGAAACCGGCACTCCCGGCTTCCGTTCGCGAATTCGTTTTCTTTGCCAGAAATTAGTTTGGTAGCGAATTATTTTGTCCGTTCGCATACAAGGTCATTATAACCCAAATCCCTGGGACAATCAATCCGCTCCGTTTATTTTACACGAAAAAAATAGTAAATTCCGGGCGATTTGTTAAACATTTTGTGAACTTTCCAAACTTTTTGTCTGCTTTTTCCATCCTGCAGCAAAGAAGCTTTGCCGCAGGCTTTCCGCCGCGCAAAAAAGACCCGCCGTGCACCGATGTGCCCAGCGGGTCTCTGCGGTTTTATCGTTTTTCTTCGGGCGTTTCCGTGCGCTCCGGCAGGGTCTGCAGCTCCCGTGCCAGCAGCGCCTGCAGACGGTATCGCTGCTGTTTCCTTGCGGCGCCGTCCCCGGCGTGCAGTTCTGCCGTCGGTTCCGCCGTGCTGCGTTCCACGCACAGCGGGATGGTCACCACTGCCTGGGTCCCCCGTTCCGGAGCACGCTCCACCCGCAGGCCCCAGCCCATCCGGCGGCAGGCCTCCCGGCAGAGCAGCAGCCCCAGCTGAGCGCCGCCCAAAAAGCAGCGGCGGTTTTCCAGCCAGGCCGTCTCCCCCTGCTCCGGCAGCCCGCACCCGTTATCCAGCACGGTCAGCTGCCAGAACGCTTCGCTGCGGCGCAGGAGGATCCGCACTGTTCCGCCGGCGCTGCAGGCGCACAGAGCGTTGGACAGCAGATGGAGACAGAGCAGCTCTGTATCCCCGCGGTCCGCCAGAACACGGCAGGCTGTCCAGCCGCCGTCATCCAGGATCAGCTCCACTCCGCGCTGGGTGCGGATCGGTTCCGCCTGCGTCATGATCTGCTGCAGCAGTTCGCACAGATCCAGCGGAGAAAGTCTGGGGGCTTCCGGCTCGCGCAGATAATCCAGAACCGACATCACTTCGTTTACCGTACGCTCCAGCTTTGCGGCCGATGCGTGGATATCCGCCACGGCCTGCCGGGATGCGCTGTCTGCACCGATGCGCACCAGATGCTGATCCAGATATTCGCAGTTGCGCCGGATCAGCCCCAGCGCATGAAAACAGGCATCCTCCACCTCCTGCTGCGGGATGGACTGGATCGTCAGGGTTTCCGGTTCCCTCTGCTGCGCTTGCTCCATTCTCTACGCCTCCCAGACTGTCGATTATTCCCCCGCGCTGTGGCGGGTGAGATGATTTTTGACTGCATAGATCAACTTGCCGGTGGTGGGCCGTTCCTTTTCCAGGCCGCTCTCCCGTTTGAATGCTTCCCATGGTTCCGTATTCCGGTTTTCCAGCTGATCGACCATCCGCCGGATCCCGCTGTCCACGGCTGCGACCGACACGCTGTACTGCGTGCTGACCGCCTGCAGCACTTCCTTGCGGATGGCCATCTTCTGCGGGACAGCGTACACTACGCTCACCGCGCTGGTCAGGTAACTGCAGTTGATGTCCGGCAGCTGCATTCCCCAGCTTTCGTACAGTTTCTGGCAGTCCAACTCCATCTGCTGGCCCCGCTGGCCGGGCATCCGGTAGATCTCCCGCAGAAGGGTCTGCAGATCCACGTCCTCTACATAATAAAAGTCATCGCTCGGCTCCATCCGGAGCACCGTACTGTTCCGGCGCCGGCCTTCGTCAAACAGCATCAGCAGCGGTTTGCGTTCCAGCCTGCGCAGCCGGGTCACAAATTCCAGGCTGCTCATATCCACCATCTGGCTGCACAGCACCACGATCTCATAGCGGACGCCCTGCTGCAGTTCTTCCAGCAGCTTGCCGCCGCTCTGATAGCAGGTGCATACGACCATGGAGTCCTGCTCCTGCAGGTACTGCTTCTGCACCCGGAGTTCTTTCCGGTCATAACTCACCAGAGCGATCCGCAGCTTGTTGACCGTTCGATCACCGTCCACACAACGCGCCGCCCTTCTGTCTGATCTGCTCTGCCGAGGTCAGTTCCTCCACCACATCCTGCCAGATCTCTGGCTGAACGCCATTCTCACACAGATAGCGCAGGATCCGGTAGCAGAACTCCGGTGCCGCTGCAACATAGCGGCTGTCCATCCGCTGCCCGCTGCCGGTACGGCACAGGGTCAGCCGACAGCCGTCTTCTCCGTCTGCATCCAGAGAATATACCAGCGTATAAGCCTGCTGCAGTCCCTCAATGGTCGAAAAGTGCCGGATCATAGGCGAAAATGTACGTTCCATAATAACTCCTCCTTGCTACAAGGGATTCTGACCGTTTCCGCGGCGTTTCCTTGTTTTTCCCTCTTTATTGTATCGGGCAGAGAGGCGTTGTTCAATCCCAAAAAAGCGTTTAAATGTGTCGCGCCGTTTTTCATCCATCGTTTGTGTCGTTTCGTCATTCCGACGCGACGCTTTTGCAGAGACTCCGGTTTTGCTCCGTCCCCGTCTGACGCATTTCATCTGCTGTTTCCGGTTCTTTCACCGGAAATGCAGCGTTTTCCGGCAGACAACCGTTGTCGGCATCCAAGGGCTTTTCCGCTCTGCAGGGCTGCAGCTTTTGTCTACAATAACACGATTCCGCCGCAAATTCAACACCTTTCCCCCATTGTCCCTCAAAAATGTGTCGGTTTTGTCTGCCGGAATGTGTCGCCGTCTTCCGGTCTTTGGGATTATTCGGAATGCATACATAGTTTATTCACATTGATCTGATAGAATTTAATGGTTTTCAGAATCTATTTTCTCCCTGGCCGGCCCTGGTTCCGGCCTGTCCGCCCGGGATGCGCCCGATCATCTCCGCATCCTTCTGCACTCCTGATCCGGAAAGGCATACTATGCTGCAAATCAAACACATCCGCAAACAGTACAAAACCGGCGACCTTGTACAAAACGCGCTGAACGACGTCAGTCTGAACCTGCGCGACAGCGAATTTGTCGCCATCCTCGGCCCCAGCGGTTCCGGCAAGACCACCCTGCTGAACATCATCGGCGGTCTGGACCGCTACGACAGCGGCGACCTGATCATCAACGGTATTTCCACGCGGAAATACACCGATCGCGATTGGGATTCCTACCGCAACCACACCATCGGCTTTGTGTTCCAGAGCTACAATCTGATCCCGCACCAGACCGTGCTGGCCAACGTGGAGCTGGCTCTGACCATCTCCGGCATCTCCGGTGCCGAGCGCAAACGCCGCGCCGCCGAAGCGCTGGAAAAGGTCGGCCTGGGCAACCAGCTGCACAAGCACCCCAGCGAAATGTCCGGCGGTCAGATGCAGCGCGTGGCCATCGCCCGCGCCCTGGTGAACAACCCGGACATCCTGCTGGCCGACGAGCCGACCGGCGCTCTGGACAGCGAGACCAGCATCCAGGTCATGGAGCTGCTGAAAGAGGTCGCCAAAGACCGGCTGGTGGTCATGGTCACCCACAACCCGGAGCTGGCCGAGCGCTATGCGACCCGCATCGTCAACCTGAAGGACGGCGTCATCCGTTCCGACACCATGCCCTATGAGCCGGATGCTGCAGCCATCGCGCCGCCGGTGCACAAGAACATGGGCCGCTCGTCCATGTCGGTGTTCACCTCGCTGGCGCTGAGCTTCAACAACCTGCGCACCAAAAAAGCCCGTACTCTGCTCACGGCTTTTGCCGGATCCATCGGCATCATCGGCATCGCACTCATCATTTCCCTGTCCACCGGTGTCAACAACTACATCGCGGACATGGAACGTTCGACCTTGTCGGAGTACCCCCTGCAGATCATGAGCAGCGGCATGGACTTCACTTCCATGCTGACCGGCGGCGATGCATCCGCTTCCAGTGCCGCCGCTTCTGCCAGCGAAGAAGGCATGGTTCCGGTACGCCAGCTCATTTCTCAGATGGTCTCCGGCGTCACTTCCAACGACCTGAAGTCCCTCAAGACCTACCTGGAAAGTGCCGACTGCACGATCGCAGACAACTCCACCGCCGTTGAGTACTCCTACAATGTAGCACCCCAGATCTACCGGCAGGACGCTGACGGAAGCATCCGGCAGGTGAATCCGGACTCTTCCCTGTCCTCGCTGGGCATCAGCTCGGAGAGTTCTTCCAACAGCATCATGTCCTCCATGATGAACACCAGCGTTTTCTCCGAGCTGCCGCAGACCCGGGAGCTGTATGAAGCGCAGTACGACATCAAGGCAGGCCGCTGGCCGGACGCCTACAACGAGTGCGTGCTGGTGCTGGATGCCAGCGGCAGCGTCACGGATTATACCCTGTACGCCATGGGCCTGCGGGACAACGCCGAACTGGACAAGATGATCCAGCAGTTCGCCCAGAACCAGAACGTCACCGTCCCCGATGACTTCAAGACCTACTCCTACGAGGATTTTCTCGGCAAGAGCTTCAAGCTCCTCGACAGCGCTGACCGTTACGTCTACGATGAAACGTACCATCTGTGGCGGGACAAGTCGGAGGATGCCGACTATATGAAGGAGGCCGTTGCCAACGGCACTGACCTGACCATTGTGGGCATCGTGCAGCCCAACGCAGATTCTTCTGCCGCCATGCTGTCCTCCGGCATCGGCTACACTCATGCCCTGACCGAACACGTCATCGAGCAGGCCAAGGCCAGCGCCATCGTGCAGCAGCAGATGGCCGACCCGCAGACCAATGTCTTCACCGGAGAGGAATTCGGTGCAGACAACGGTTCCGCTTTTGATATGGAATCCCTGTTCTCGGTGGACACCGACGCCCTGCAGAATGCCTTCCAGTTCGACACCAGCGCCCTGAACTTTGATCTGAGCGGTGCATTTGATCTGAGCAGCGGTTCCTTTGACCTGTCCAGTCTGCTGGATCCGGACAGCTTCTCGCTGGATCTGGGTGACCTGCCGGAGTTGGACATGGACATGAGCGGTGTGTTCGAGAATATGGACCTGTCCATCTCCCCCGACGCCCTGCAGGCCATGATGCAGAAAATTCTGAACGGGTACAAGGATTACGTTGTGGGCAACGGCATCCTGAATCTGGATAAGATCAGCTTCTCTGCCTATCTGCAGACCGAACAATTCCAGCAGCTGCTGGCCAGCTCCATGCGTGAGCTGCTGGCGGACACCAATCTGGAAGAGCAGTTCTCCACTGCCATGCAGCAGGCCATGCAGACCGTAATGGAGTCCTATTCTGCTCAAATCGGTCAGGCCCTGCAGAGCCAGCTGAGCACAGCGATGAATACCGCCATGGAGCAGATGGGCACCCAGATCAGCCAGCAGCTGGAAAGCGCGATTCAGAAAAACATCGCCCAGCTGGGCAGTCAGATGGAAAATGCCCTGAAGATCGACGCCAATGCGTTCCAGAATGCCATCCAGATCAATATGTCCGAAGAAGATCTGACCGAATTGATGCGATCCACCATGCTGTCCTCCACCTCCACCTACGACAGTAACCTGCAGACGCTGGGCTATGCCGATTTTGATGACCCCAGCACCATCTCCATCTATCCCAAGGACTTTGACACCAAAGCGCTGGTGGTGGACGAGCTGAACGCCTACAACGACCGCATGAAATCCAGCGGCGCGGACGATAAAGTCGTGCGCTATACCGATGTCGTGGGGACCCTGATGACCTCGGTGACCAAGATCATCAACATGATCAGCAATATGCTGGTGGCCTTTGTGTCCATTTCGCTGGTGGTCTCCTCCATCATGATCGGCGTCATCACCTATATCAGCGTGCTGGAGCGCCGCAAGGAGATCGGCATCCTGCGTGCCATCGGTGCGTCCAAGCGGAACATTTCGGAGGTGTTCAACGCCGAGACCTTTATCATCGGCCTGTGCTCCGGCTGCATGGGTGTTGGGCTGAGCCTGATTTTGCTGATCCCCGGCAATCTGCTCATCCATTCCATTGCCGACAGTGCTTCGGTCACGGCCACCCTGCCGCTGCCTGCCGCACTGGTGCTCATTGCACTGGCTACCCTGCTCACCATTCTGGGCGGCCTGATCCCCGCCAAGAGCGCTTCCAAATGCGATCCCGTCAAGGCCCTGCGCTCCGAATAATTTTTCTTTGACAAAAAAGCAACCGCAGAATGAAAATCCTGCGGCTGCTTTTCGTCTGTGCTGTTTACCGGATCTCTGTTTTCCGGTGCGGCTCCATGCTCTCCTTCCATTCTTCGTGTTCCTCCCGCAGTTCCTGTTTCAGGGTGCGGTCGATCTCTGCGGCATCCCGCCGGATCTCGCCCAGTTCCTGTTCGATCTGCGGGTTTTCTTCCAGATCTTCCCGGATGAACATCAGCACAAAACTGACCAGAAGCAGCAGACAGGAGGCCCAGATGGCGTGTGCGCCAAACCATGCCGTTGTCACGCTGCCCAGCGCCGCCCCGGCGGCAAACAGCCCGATGACCTCAAAATAGCGCTCGGCGCGCTTTCTGCGGGTCGGATCCCCCGTCCTGCGCCAGAGGCACAGCGCTTCGATCCCGCTGCGCAGATCCCCGATGCACATGGTGCTGGCGAATGCATAGCCGTTCACCTTGCGGAACGCCTGTACCTGCATCGCGCAGGCGAAGGACACCAGCGCATTGCCCAGCAGATTGTACGATTCGGGCAGAAATCCCGTGAGAAACAGCAGGAAGATCTCCCCCAGAACGACCAGCTGCCGCCAGTGCAGCCGTTCCATGCTCTGAAAACGCTCTCGCAGTTCTTCTGCGGTAAACACGCCCAGCGCAAAGGCGCACAGCGGCACCAGATAATGGAGCACCCGCTCCCAGTTTCCATCCACCAGATTCGCACTCAGCAGCACGATGTTGCCAGTCTGCGCATTCGCAAATACTTTTCCGCGGAACAGATAGGTGTAGGCATCCTGCAGTCCGCCGGACAGGGAAAGAAACACTGCCATGGCGAAGGACTCCGACATCTGTCCATGATGTTTCCGTTTCTGCATACGTTACCACTCCTTTTTGCGGTTTCTATTATAGCGCATCATCCGGCGCTGCAACATATTTTTTGTGTATGCCAGCCATGTGGACGTTCCTTTTTTGCATTGTGCCGCATCTTGTGCTACAATAAGAAAAATTGTCAAAAGGAGCCTTCTCCATGCCGAATATCATCGAGATCACTGATTTTTCTGCCCCGGAACTGGACGTATACGCCCGCCTGACCCAGGCCCAGCTGCGCAATCGCCTGGAACCGGAAAAAGGCGTTTTCATCGCCGAAAGCCCCAAAGTCATTGCCCGGGCACTGGACGCCGGGTATGTTCCCCTTTCCCTGCTGATGGAGCGCCGGCAGATCACCGGCCCGGCACAGGACATCCTGACCCGCTGCGGTGATGCCCCGGTGTACACTGCCGACCGGGAAATGCTGGCCCGCCTGACCGGCTACGAGCTGACCCGGGGTGTCCTGTGTGCCTTCCGCCGCCCTGCCCCGCTGTCTGTAGAAGAGGTCTGCCGGAATGCCCGCCGGGTGGCAGTGCTGGAGGGCATCGTGGACTCCACCAACGTAGGTGCCATCTTCCGCAGTGCCGCCGCCCTGAACATGGACGCGGTGCTCATCACGCCCTCCTGCTGCGACCCGCTGTGCCGCCGGGCCGTCCGCGTGAGCATGGGCACCGTGTTCCAGGTGCCCTGGGCACAGATCGGTGCCTGCCCTGCCGACTGGCCGGAAAACGGCATGACCCAGCTGCACGCACTGGGCTTCCAAACCGCCGCCATGGCCCTGAGTGACCGCTCGGTCAGCATCGATGACAGTGCTCTCGCCGCCGAACCCAAACTGGCTGTCGTGCTGGGCACAGAAGGGGACGGCCTGGCCCACAGCACCATTGCCGCCTGTGATTATACGGTCAAGATTCCCATGGCACACGGTGTAGACTCCCTGAACGTTGCCGCCGCCAGTGCCGTGGCATTCTGGCAGCTGGGCAACCGGTGAAACGCCCCAGAAAAAGCTTGACAAATCTTCCAAATCGAGTTACACTTATAAAGTCATCCGGTATCATCATAGTGATGACTTCAAGGGCCTATAGCTCAGCTGGGAGAGCGTTCGGTTCGCATCCGAGAGGTCAAGGGTTCGAATCCCTCTAGGTCCACCAATTTGCCGCATCGTTTTGTACGATGCGGCGTTTTTTATGCCTAAAAAACTTTGGCAGACCGTGCCGGGCTCCGAACCCTGAAGTCGGATGCGAATCGGGTGGGGTCATCAATGTACTTTTTGAAAATCCATCGGTTTCACGCTTCTTTCTTTGAATTTTGCAGAGTTCTGCGGGCAAGTGCATCGCTTTTATGCCCCCTTCTCGGAAATTCCTTCAAAAATTTCCGCACCATCGTAGGTTGACACAGCCTTGAGCTGTTCCACTTGGTTGAAGCTGGCATTCAGGGTGATCGAGATTCCTCAGAGGTATTCGTTTATCGGGTATGCTGCGGCAGAGCGTCCTTCTGCACAGTTTTCTGTCCGCATCAAAGATATTTTCGGATGGTCGGAACAAGGATATTCCGATTGATTAACTTTGCGATACTGTTCATGTTGTAGTTGGTTCATTGCAATTTCAGCTTACAACAAAAAATGAGATAGGCAACCCCTTTTGGGGAAACCTATCTCATTTTTTTCGTTGGGGCTATTTTGCAACAGCCCCATTTTTGTTTGCTCTGTTTTATTTTTTGCGGGTCGGCAATATTTTCTTTTTTACCTGTTTTCGGCTTTCAGCACCGTTGCCTCAGCAGGCGGCGGTGTGAGGGTGGAATGGGCCAGAATAAAGGCAGCGGCGTGGCTGGATGCGATGCGCTGGGCGGCGCGGCGGCGGTCGTTGGAAGCGAAGGTGTGCTCCCCGTCCCGCTTTGCGTCCCAGTGGGCAAGCTCATCGTCCACCTCGGCTTCCGTCGGCCAGAGCTCTTCTTTCTGCGCCACCAGCAGCAGACCCATCCGGCTGCGCAGCTTGCGCTCGGCCTCGGTATGGAGCCAGGCTCGGAATTCTTCCACAGTCTGGCCCTGCACCTTTAAGTACTGGTCAAAATTGACGCCGTTGGCCTGCATCCGCAGGTTGAACTGGCGCTGCTCGGCAAAGTAGTTGCCGGCCACCAGCTGCTTGGGCAGCGGGCCGGTGACGTGTGTACCCAGCTGGGCGATGAGGGCCTGTTCGGCCACGGCGCGGGCCTGCTGGCAGCGCTGGGCGTAGATGTCCTGCGTCACCTTGGCGCGGAGGGCGCGCTTGCCCTCGGCGTCGGCGGCGCGGTCTTCGTCACCGTGGCGGCGGTTTATTTCAAGCTCGATGGTCAGCTCCCGGATAGGCCGGGGCTGGACGGGCTGGGTAAAGCCGGTGTACTCTCCCAGTTCCAGCGGCGGCAGGCAGAAGAACTGCGCCCCCGCCCGGAAGCCCTCGGCCCGATTCACGGCAAGAAGCTCAAAATCCGGGTCGGTGACGGGCTGCAAATCGTTTTCTTTCATCAGCTGGGCGAACAGGGGCGAGAAACCCTCCAGAATCGCCCGATTGACCGCCGCCGTCAGCAGGTCATCCTCGTCCTGCGGGGCGTCCGGGGCCGCCTTTTCGGCCTGCACCGCCGCTTCCAGCTCTTCTGCTGCGGCGGAAAAGACCACCCGGCAGTCACCGGGTTCTGCCATGCCAAAATGTTCGAGTTTCATTTTCTTCTCCCCCTCTCAGCGGACGATGCCGGCCATCAGCACCAGCAGCACGATGCCCAGCACCACATACAGCACCTCTGCACCCAGGACGGACTTGTCGCCCTCGACGTACATCTCGGCGGGGTCGTCGGGGTTATAATAAAGGGTGACGACAGCTCCCTGTGCAAACTCTCTGCCCTTGGCAGACTTGGGGTAATGGAGGCGGTGGGTGCCGCCAGCAGTGGTGAACTCCAACAGGTAGGCTTTGCCGTCCCGGCTCTGGACCGTGCCTGCCACAGCGGCCTCGACCTTTTCGCCCCTGGTCATGAGCTTGCGGCGTCTCGACCAGCTCCGCCATGCCATGTAGAACATGATGCCTGCACCGATGAGAAAGATAATGATGTTGAACATTCGCAGTTTCCCTCTTCCGTAAATAGTCCCGCCGGGCCGCTGCCCCGCAGGGGTAATATTTATTGTATCATACTCCACCGGATTTTTCGCCCCATTCGGCCTATACGGAATGCAACAATTTTCGCAAAAAAATTTGTCGTACTATTTTGCAAAAAATGCTTGACTTTCTTTGCACCTGTGGTATAATAATCATCGTTCCGAGCCGAACGGCAGCGAACAAAACAGAATATGCGGATATGGCGGAATTGGCAGACGCGTTAGATTCAGGTTCTAATCGGGGCAACTCGGTGGAGGTTCAAGTCCTCTTATCCGCACTCTTGAACGACAGCTTTCAAAAAGGCTGTCGTTTTTCTTTTTTTGCAGGAACCTTTGCGGAATGCCGCCGGGCAGTCTTTCCTCCGGAGCGATTCTCTGCTATACTTATCCTATCCGTGCCGGGGCAATGCTGCCGGCACACAGGGAAGGAACCGAAACGTTATGCAGATCCATGATCTTTTTGGCAGGCAGACCGCCTTTGAGACGGTGCGGATGCCGGACGGCACCGAAGCGGCGCTGCCCGCAGAACACGCCGCCGTACTTTATGTGAACGAGCAGCCGGCCTTCCGGGTCGTATGCACGCCGGAACGGCTGCCGCAGCTGGCGCTGGGACGGCTGCTGACCGAGGGGTGGATCACCTCGGTGCAGGAAGTGGAGCAGATCGCAGTCTGCGCCGAGGGGCTGAAGGTCAGCGTCTACCTGAACCACCCGCTGACCGCCCGCCGTGCAGCGGCGCAGGAGGTGTCCAGCTGCTGCACCGACAACGTCACGCTGGGCAGTCCGGTGGAACCGCTCCCCTTACAAACGGTGCCGCAGCTGGAACTGCAGCCGGAGTGGATCGAGCTTCTGACGGCGGCGATGGACGCGGGCCTTCCGCTGTACCGCGCCACCCGGGCGGTGCACAGCTGCTTTGTCCTGCGGGAGGGCCGTCTCCTTTTTGCCTGCGAGGACATTGGCCGGCACAACGCGCTGGACAAAGCGGTGGGACAGATGCTGCTGCGAGGCATTCCCCTGACAGAATGCGTGCTCTACACCAGCGGCCGGGTGCCGGTGGATATGGTGCGCAAGGCCATCCGGGCGGGCGTTCCGGCGCTGGTGAGCAAGACCATGCCCACCGTACAATCGCTGGAGCTGGCACAGGAATATGGCTTGCTGCTGGTCTGCGGCCGGAAGCATCCGCTAACTTTGTCAAAAATGGAAAAATGATGGTTACAAAATGAAGAAAAAGCGCTGGTTCGCGTTGACTGACGCTTTTCCTCAGTGGTAATATAAAAAGGAAGAGACCGCTCCGCTTGTTGCAGCAGGCTGAGCGGTTATTTTCGTGTTTGGGAAACTTTTCCCGCACAACAAAAAATAGGCAGGTGATAACATGAAGCAGGCAACCAACCCGTTTGCGCCCGTTCCGCTGTGGCGCAAGCGGCTGCCGGGCTATGCGGCCATGGGCGTCGCAACGGTTGCCATGGCGGTCGGTCTGACCGCTGTGCAGCACGCGCGCACCACGGTCGCCGGGACCCTGCTGCCGGTGTCGGAGACGGATGCAGCCGCCTACGGCATCAGCGCAGTGTACCAGCTCGACGACGGCAGCTACCGCGTGGAGGGGACCCAGAAGGGCTTCCAGAGCGATGTGCAGGCTGCTGTGACCCTGGACGCCGAGGGCAATGTCTCTGCAGTGGAGATCCTTTCGCAGGCAGAGACCGACAGCCTGGGCGGTCAGTGCGTCAACCCGGAGTTCACGTCCCAGTACCAGGGCGCGGCTCCCTTTACCCTGGCGGGCAAGAGCTACACCGTGACCGATCCGGCCACCGGTGCAGCCTACGCCGCGGCCGGTGCCGCATCCGAGGATGCTTCCGCCGCAGAGGACTTTGACCCCGCACAGTGGAACGTGTCCGATACCTCTCCCGAGGCAGAGGCCACCCGCAAGATGTATGCAGCGGGTCTGACCCTTTCGGCCCTCAACGGCCAGCCTCTGGATGACGAACTGGCCCCGCCGCTGGATTCCAGCGCCGAGGCCGTGGCACGCCGCAAGCTGTACAACGCAGGCCTGAGCAAGAGTGCTCTGGACGGCCAGCCTATGGTCATCCCCTTTGCAGATCTGTCGGCAGAGGAGCAGTCCAAGGCACGCTTGGAGCAGGCCAGCCTGACCACCACCGGCAATGCATCCGGTGCGGTCAGCGCCGATCTGACCGAGGTGGACGCCCTTTCCGGCGCGACCATCACCTCGACGGCGGTGACCAACATCGTCAACAATTCGTATTTCTATGTGACTGAGGTGCTCTGCGCAGAGTGACCTCAACGGAGGAATGGAACCTATGGCAAAAACTGATTTTCTGACGGCTGACATGACCCGCCGTCAATTTAT
>ENA-ORUI01002908-ORUI01002908.1-human-gut-metagenome-genome-assembly--contig:-NODE-2908-length-13322-cov-3.519484_pt1 | contig 13322 bp, 14 predicted proteins | sample MGYA00242078_ERZ509205 | MGnify/ENA primary metagenome ERZ509205 (study PRJEB26280, sample SAMEA2338828) | human gut metagenome | biome: human gut; feature: human-associated habitat; material: faeces... | reverse complement strand
TACCCCTTTTGTCCCTTCGGGACATTTCCCCCTGATAGGGGGAATCGGCCCCTGGGAGGGGAGCCTTTTAGGGGTTGCGGATCTCGAGATCGCCGGAGACGGTTTCGGCGGAGATGGCGCAGGGGGCGGCGGTGCCGGGGGTGAAATTGGTGGTGATGATGCGGCCGCTGACGCTGTCGAATGCGAGGGTATATTGGCTGCCCGCGGGCAGCGTGAGGGTCAGGCTGCCGCTGACGCTGTCAAAGTCCACGTCCGCCGGGCAGGCCGCGCAGCCAAGGCTCATATAACCTGAGACGGTATCGCAGTCGATGCTGCTGCCCGCCGCCGGGAGCGATGGCAGGCGGACGCCGCCGCTGACCGTGCTGAGGTCGTATTCCCCGGCCCTGATGCCGGGTCCTATGATCTCGCCGCTCGTGGTGGTGACGCTCAGATCGCTGGTCTGCCCGCCGTGCAGCTCCACGTCGGCGGAGACGGTCTCGACGGTGACCGCGTCCAGCGTCCGCGTCTTCGGCAGGAAGACGGTCAGGGTCTTCTTCGGCAGGTCCATGGAGCCGAAGGTCCGCGAGCGGCAGGGCTGGATGACGAGCTTGCCATCCTCCACGGCGTAGCGCAGGCGGTAGTCGTCCACGTCGCCGGTGTAGTCCTCCTGGAAGGTCACGCCGTCGGTCTCCGACTCGACGAGATAGACACTGCCGGACAGCCAGTGGATCTCGATCTCGTCGATGTCCGCCATGACCTGCTCGCTGCCGAAGCCGCTGCGGCCGAGGGTCTCATAGGCCCCCGCGTGGTCATAAATATAGCGCTCGCCGGTGCGCAGGACCGTGAAGGCCGCCGTGCCCGCGAAGTTCAGCACCAGAACTGCCAGCAGCACCACCGCCGCGCAGATCAGCGCGATGGCCCAGCCAGGGAATTTCTTCTTTTTTGCAGGTGCGGCCGGAGCCGCATACGGCGCAGCGGGCGGGGCTGGAAAATCCCGCGCGGACTTCGGTGCTTCCGCTTGTTTTTCTGCCGGTTTATGCTCGTAGAGCTCCGACACGTCGCCGATACCGGCGACGGCTTCGTCATACGCCTCCTGCTCCGGCTTGCCGGAGGCGACCAGATCGTCATAGCGGTCGAGCGTATGCTGCAGGATCTCCTGCCGGACCTCCGCGTTGCGGATGGTCAGCGCAGCGTCGGCGAAAAGGCCGTTGACGTAGGCCTGGATCTGTTCTCTCATGCTTCTTCCTCCAATAATGCGTGCAGGATGCGCACGGTATCGGCCCATTCCGCCCGTGCCTGCCGGTAGGCTTCCCGGCCCTGCTGCGTGATCTTATAATATTTCCTTCTCGCACCGACGGCTTCGTCGCCCCAGTAGGAGACGATCAGCCCGCTGTCCTCCAGCCGCCGGAAGGCGGTGTAGAGTGTGGCCTCCTTCAGCACGAAGGCGCCGCCGGAGAGGCTCTCGATCGTTTTGTTGATCTCGTAGCCGTAGCTGTCGCGGCGCATCAGCTGCGCCAGGATCACCGCGTCCGTATGGCCGCGGAGCACATCTGCCCGGATCGTCACGTGTCCACCTCCGTTTCGTGGAGCCAGTATAGCACGAGATACCTCGCCTGTCAAGGTATCTCCGTATATTAAATCCAGTGACACATGATAAAATTTCATGTACTTCATTCAAAATCTGCACTTGTCATCTTCCGGCGCATGTGCTATACTCCATTCCAGAAACCAACGGAAGAAGGACAGAGCCATGCGCATCGTCATCAAGATCGGCACCTCCACCATCACCCACCCCACGGGGCGGCTCAACATCCGGCAGATGGAGGCGCTGTGCAAGGTACTCAGCGATCTCAAGAACGCGGGCAACGAAGTGATCCTCGTCTCCTCGGGCGCCATCGGCATGGGCGTGGGCAAGCTGCGCCTCGGCAAAAAGCCGGTGGACGTGCCGACCAAGCAGGCCTCGGCCGCCGTGGGCCAGTGCGAGCTTATGTACACCTACGACAAGCTGTTCTCGGAATACCGCCACACCGTCGCGCAGATCCTGCTGACGGCGGACGATATCGCCGACCCCGCGCGGCACGAAAACTTCCAGAACACCATCCAGCGCCTGCTGGAGCTGGACGCGATCCCGATCATCAATGAGAACGACACCGTCTCGGTCGCGGAATTCGGCATCGGCGACAACGATACGCTCTCGGCCATCGTGGCCACGAGCGTCCGGGCGGATCTGCTGGTCCTGCTCTCGGACATCGACGGGCTCTATACCGCCGACCCGCACAAAAATCCGGACGCGCAGCGCATCGACGTCGTGCCGGAGATCACGGACGACATCCTCCGCCTGGCCGAGGGCAAGGGCTCCGAGCTCGGGACCGGTGGGATGAAGACGAAGCTCTCCGCCGCACAGATCGTCACGAAGGCGGGCACGGATATGATCATCGCCAACGGGGCGGATGTGGAGCAGCTGTACGCACTGCTCGACGGCCGCACCATCGGCACCAGATTTACAGGAAAGAAGGCAGACGCATGACAACGCACGAACTGCTGCTGGCCGCGAAGGCCGCCGCCCCGGCCCTGGCCTGGCTGGGCAGCGAAGAAAAGAACGCGGCCATTTTGCGCATGGCGGACGCCATCGTCCGCGAAACGGACGCCATCCTCGCCGCGAACGAGGCGGATGTGCAGGCGGCGAAGGGCACCATCTCCGACGTGATGCTCGACCGGCTGCGGCTGACGCAGGCGCGCATCGCCGCCATGGCGGACGGCATGCGGCAGGTCTCCGCCCTGCCCGACCCGGTCGGCGAGGTGCTGGCCGAGGTACGGCGGCCCAACGGGCTCGTCATCCGCAAGACGGCGGTGCCGCTGGGCGTCGTGGCGATCATCTATGAGAGCCGTCCGAACGTCACCTCCGACGCGGCGGTGCTGGCCATGAAGAGCGGCAACGTCTGCGTGCTGCGCGGCGGCAAGGAGGCGTACCGCTCCGCGGCCGCCATCGTCGCGGCCATGCACGAGGGGCTGCGGGAGGCGGGTCTGCCGGAGACGTTCGTGAATCTCGTCTCCGATCCGACGCGCCAGAGCGCGCAGGAGCTGATGACGGCCTCCGGCCTTGTCGACCTGCTCATCCCGCGCGGCGGCGCGGGGCTCATCCGCGCGTGCGTGGAATCGGCGACGGTCCCCTGCATCGAGACCGGCACGGGCATCTGCCACGTGTATGTCGACAAGGACGCGGACCTGGAGAAGGCCCTGAACATCATCGAAAACGCCAAGACCAGCCGCCCGTCGGTCTGCAACGCGGAGGAGGTCGCCCTCGTACACCGGGACGTGGCCGGGGCGTTTTTGCCGCGGCTCAAGGCGCGTCTCGTGGACGCGCGGGCGGCGGCAGGCAAGATACCGGTCGAGCTGCGGCTGGACGCCGCGGCGCAGGCCATCATCCCCGGCACGCCCGCGGGCGAACGGGATTTTGACACGGAATTCCTCGATTACATCCTTGCAGTCAAGGTCGTCTCCGACGCGGACGATGCCATCCGGCACATCGCCGCGCACTCCACGCACCACTCCGACGCCATCGTCACCGAAAACGCGCAGACGGCTGAACGCTTCACCCGTCTGGTCGACAGCGCGGCAGTCTACGTCAACGCGTCGACGCGCTTCACCGACGGCGGCGAGTTCGGCCTCGGCTGCGAGATGGGCATTTCCACGCAGAAGCTCCACGCCCGGGGCCCGATGGGCCTGCGGGAGCTGACCACCTACAAATATATCGTCACGGGCGACGGACAGACCCGGTAAGGAGGCGCTTTTATGGCAGAATTCAAGATGGGCTTCATCGGCACCGGCAACATGGGCAGCGCCCTGGCCCGGGCCGCGGCAAAGAGCGGCGAGCGCATGCTGCTCGCCAACCGGACGCCGGAAAAGGCGGAGGCGCTGGCCGCCGTGCTGGGTGCGAAGGTCGGCACAAATCTGCAGGCGGCCGCCGCGTGTGAGTATATCTTCCTCGGCGTCAAGCCGCAGATGCTCCCGGCGCTGCTGGACGAGCTGCGTCCTGCGCTGCAATCAAGGACCGACCGTTTTATCCTCGTCTCGATGGCGGCCGGGGTCAAGACCGGGACGATCCGGCAGGCGCTGGGCTTTGACTGCCCGGTCGTGCGGATCATGCCGAACCTGCCGGTCGCCAGCGGCACGGGCGTGATCTTGCTCTCGCCGGGATCGCAGGTCACGGAGGACGAGCTTTGTGAGCTGGAACGGCTTTTGCAGGCGGCAGGGCTGCTGATGCGGATGCCGGAGGGGCAGATCGACGCGGGCAGCGCGGTCTCCGGCTGCGGGCCGGCGTATGTGTATCTGTTTCTGGACGCGCTGGCCAACGGCGGCGTAGCCTGCGGGCTGCGGTACGATCAGGCGTTGGCGCTCGCGGCGCAGACGCTCATCGGCGCAGCCGGGACGGCCCTCACCTCCGGCAAGCACCCGGGCAAGCTCCAGGCCGAGGTCTGCAGCCCGGCCGGGACGACGATCGCGGGCGTCCGCACGCTCGAGCAGCGCGGCTTCCGCGCCGCCGCCATGGACGCCGTCATCGCCGCCTACGAGCGGACGAAAGAACTCGCGGGAGACTGACGAATACGGTCAAGCGCCCGTCCCGGGATCCGGGGCGGGCGCTTTTGCACCTGTCGAAGCGGCGCTGCATAGATTGGTTCAGGGCGAAGATGCCCGAATTTCTTGAGAGGAGCCGATCTTTTGGCTGATATGCAGATGGCGGCACAGACCGCCGGGGGCTGCAGCGACGCGCAGGGCACGCTGCCCGCGTGCGCGCCGCTGGCGAACCCCTATGTTCCGTTTCAGAATGACAACCCGGAGCGCTACGCCGCGGGGCGGGCGCTGATGAAGGGAACGCTGTTCCCGGGGCTCGACCTCCCCTATCGCGGCGCGCAGAGCGTGGAGCCGCGCTCGGAGGAGGAAATGCAGCGCCTGCAGGAGCTGCAGGCGGCGAACTTCGCGATCACGGAGCTGGGCCTATATCTCGATACGCATGCCGACGACGCGGAGGCCGTGCAGCTGTTCAACGAATACGTCGAGCAATACGAGCTGCTGCGCCAGCAGATGGCGGACGGCGGCTTTGCCCTCACGCAGACGGAGGCCGCCATGTGCGGCCGGTACACCTGGCTGGATGACCCCTGGCCCTGGGACGCAGAAACGGAGGCTTGAGCGATGTTTGTCTATGAAAAGAAGCTGCAGTACCCTGTGCGCATCACAAACCCGAACCCGCAGCTCGCAGCTGTAATAATTTCCCAATACGGAGGCCCCGATGGGGAGCTGGGCGCGTCGCTGCGATATTTAAGCCAGCGCTATTCCATGCCGTATCCGGAGCTCAAGGGGCTGCTGACCGACATCGGCACGGAGGAGCTGGGGCATCTGGAGATGGTGGGGACGATCGTCCACCAGCTCACGCGCACGCTCACGCAGGAGCAGATCGCGTCGGCGGGCTTTGCCCCCTACTTTGTCGACCACACCGCGGGCGTCTATCCGCAGGCGGCCTCCGGCACGCCGTGGAGCGCGGCGACGATGGCCGTCACCGGCGACCCGATCGCCGATCTGACCGAGGACCTTGCTGCCGAACAGAAGGCGCGGGTCACGTATGACAACATCCTGCGCATCTCCGACGACCCGGACGTGAACGACGCCATCCGCTTCCTGCGCGAGCGCGAGGTCGTCCACTTCCAGCGCTTCGGCGAGGCCATGGAGCTGCTTCGGCAGCGGCTGGACGAGAAAAACGTCTATTACATGAACCCCGCGCTGAATCTGGTCCAATAAGCAAACAGCAGCCCGGATCGAATGATCCGGGCTGCCGCTGGTTTCTCAGGCTTCTGTGTCCGTTTCCTTGTATTCGGGGTTATAGTTGATGATGATGCCGACGTCCTGCAGTTTTTTGACCTCGTCGGTGTTCACGGGGTTATCCCAGAGGTTCATCTTGACGAGCATGACGCACTCCTCGAGCTTTGCGATGGACTTGATCTTATTATAGTCGGCGTTGATGAAGTTGACGGAGAGGTTGCCCGCAAGGCCGGTCAGATCCTCGATCTGGTTGTGGCTGATATCGACGTGCCAGAGCGGCGTATCGGCGTCCACAGCCGGGAAGACGGTGATCTGGTTGTTGCTCACGTTGAGGTCGACCAGCTGCCTGAGCTCGGAAACGATGGAGATATCCGTGACCGCGTTGAACGACAGGTCCAGCGTCTGCAGCGCCGTGCAGGAGGCGAGGACGGAGATATCCGCGATCTGGTTGTTGGCCAGATACAGTTCCTTGAGCGCCGTATGGTCGGCCAGGCCCGTGATGCGCGTGATGGAGCACTGGTTCGCGTAGAGGATCTCCAGCTGCGTGCAGTTTTTGAGGTTGGCGAGCGAGGTGATGGGGTTGTTGGTCAGATGCAGCTCCTTGAGCGCCTGCAGGGCGGACAGGGCGGTGAGGTCGGAGATGGTGTTGTTGGAAAGGTCGAGGAACTCCAGCTTCTGCAGGCCGATCAGGGCGTTGATGTCGATGACGGCGCAGCCGGAGAGGTTCAGGCTCGTCAGCTCCGGCAGGGAGACGATGGTGCTCATCGCCGCCGACGAGAGCGTGCAGCCGGACAGGTCCAGCGTGCGCAGCGTCGGCAGCTGGGCGAGGACCGACAGGTCCATCGACGCGCTGCTGTGGTGCAGCGAGAGCGTGCGCAGGCCGGTGAAGTACGGCAGATCCTCCAGCGAGGCGACGGTATCGGGCAGGTCCAGCTCCTCGATGGCCCAGAGCTCGTCCGTCATCAGCGTGCTGCCAGCCGTCTTGCCGAGCAGCTCACGGACATAGCTGTCCAGCCCCGCGTCCGCCAGCGTGACCGGCTCCACAACGCTGCCGACGGTATAGCCGGCGTAGACGGCGTCGCTCACGAGACCGTTGTCCGCCACGCTCAGCGCGACGATCTTGCTCTCGCCCGCGGTCAGGGAGATGGGGCCGGTATAGATGTCCGTCTCCTCGGCCGGGAAATCGCTGTTGCAGACGGCATAGACGGTGCCCTCGGTCCCGGTGATGGTGACATCGATGTATTCCGTATAGGTGCCGCTCTCCGGCTCGATCACGGGTGCGGCGGGGCGCAGGGCGTCGATCTGGGTGCGGACGGTGTCGTTGGTGATGCGGCCGAGCATGGTCTCGGCGTCAAGGAGCTTGTCCTGCTCCACGTAGGTCTTGGACAGGGCGATGTAGAGGTCGGCCGCGTCGGGGCTCTGCGTGATGGCGTTGACGAGGGTATATTCAGCCTTCGTATAGTTGCCGCTTCGCTTGTAAGCGTTCGAGAGCCAGATGGCAAGCTCGGCGTCCTTCGGGGCGAAGTGCATGGCGAGCTTGTAGCAGGTGATGGCGCGGCCATAGCGGCCGTTGTTATAAAAATGATTGCCCCAGTAGGTAAACACGCTCTCCGTCAGATCGCGGCGGGCGATAAGGAAAAAGCAGCACGCGCCGATCAGCAGCGCAAGGATCAGCAGGATCGGGATCAGTATTTTCAACGTGTGTTTCATACGGAAACTCCATTCTGATGGTGTCATTTTGTCATATTATACGACCTGTACGGGAGGCTGTCAAGATTTATGTAAATCTATCTGCCGCGCATACCGGGAAGCCCGGGCGCATAGACTTGCCCGAAAGGAAGGTGCGGACATGTCTGTATTGATCCGGGCGGGGATATTGGCTCTTGGCGCAGTGCTGCTGATCCCCTCGGGAAGCGCCCGCGGGGAGGCTGCCCCGCAGGAGACGCTTCTTTTGGTCGTGGAAGCGCCAAGCGCAAAGGAGACGATCACGGTCCTGCGGGATGGTGATGCGCAGGAAGAGGACTTTGAGATGTATCTGACGCAGGTCGTGCTCTCGGAGATGCCGGCGGACTTTGCGACGGAGGCGCTGAAGGCGCAGGCCGTCGCCGCGCGCACGTTTGCGCGGCGGCAGATGGCGGGCGGCAAGCACGCGGACGCGGACGTCTGCAGCCAGAGCGCCTGCTGTCAGGCCTGTCTCAGCGCGGACGCGCTGCAGGAGCGGTATGGCGCGGCGTTTGACGCGGCGTGGGACAAGGCGTCAAACGCTGTACAGCAGACGCAGGACGAGGTGCTGACCTACGGCGGCGCGCTCATCGACGCGGTGTATTTTTCCTGCTCCGGCGGCTCGACGGAGGCGGCGGCCGCGGTCTGGGGCACGGACGTGCCCTATCTGCAGGCGGTGGACAGCCCCGGCGAGCAGGACGCGGCCCCGTATGCGAGCACCGTCACCTGCTCCCCTGCCGAATTTGCCGAAACGCTCGGGCTGGCCGCGGACGGCGCCCCGGCCGGGTGGCTCGGCGGCACGTCCTACACGGCGGGCGGCGGCGTGGATACCTGCACGATCCGCGGACAGGCCTACGCCGGTACGCGGCTGCGGCAGCTGTTCGGGCTCAACTCCACGCGCTTTTCGCTGCGGTACGCGGACGGCGTCTTCCGCTTCGACGTGCGCGGCTACGGCCACCGCGTCGGCATGAGCCAATACGGCGCAGACGCCATCGCCCGCCTCGGCTTCGATTATAAGACCATCCTGCGGTTCTATTACCGCGGCGCGTCCATAGAAAGCATGCAGACGAACTTTAAGCGGCAGAGCCGCACTGGCAACGCTCCTTCGCCGCAAGCAGGTGAATCCGCATAAACGCAATATGTTCGGCCAGCAGCCTCGCGCTGCTGGCCGTTTTTGCGTATGAGGGGGGCGCTAAGGAAGTAGGCTGAGGGAAGCCTTTCAGATATCAGCGGGTCGGCGCAGGCGCCTCCGCGCCGTATTGACGGGTGCAGAGGTTCCAGTATGCGCCTCGTTTCTCCATCAGGTGTTCGTGCGTACCGCGCTCGACGATCCGGCCATGCTGTAAAACGCAGATCTCCGCGCAGCTCCGCACGGTAGCGAGCCGGTGCGAGATCATGAGACAGGCCATATCACGGCTGAATGTGTGCAGGGCATCGCTGATCGCAGCCTCTGTCTGCGCGTCGAGACTGCTTGTTGCCTCGTCGAGGATCAGAAGCTGCGGCGCGCGCAGAAGCGCGCGGGCGATGGCGAGTCGCTGCCGCTGCCCGCCGGACAGATTCGCGCCGTTTTCGTCGAGCGGCGTTTCATAGCCCAGCGGCAGCTGCTCGATGAAGTCCGCCGCCCGGCTGAGGCGGCAGACGCGGCAGAGCTCGTCGTCGGATACGCCGTCCAGACCCAGCGTCAGATTGTTCCGGATGGTATCGGCGAACAGGCAGGCGTCCTGCCCGACATAGGCGACGTTCCGCCTGAGCGCGGAAAGAGAAAACTGCGGCAGCGCCTCGCCGCCTGCCAGAATCGCGCCGTTTTCCGGCTCATAGAACCGCAGCAGCAGCCGCGCCAGCGTCGTTTTGCCGCTGCCGCTCTCGCCGACGACTGCAAGCGTCTGCCCGCGCCGGATATCCAGACAGATATGATCGAGCAGAAGTTCCCGCGTTCCGTACCGGAAGCAGACGTCCCGGAACGACCAGCATTCGACACGCGGCGGCAGCGCCTGCTGCGCGCCGGTGTCCTCGCAGTGCAGATCAAGGACGTCATTGAGCCGGTCTGCGGCGGCGATCGCGGCCTGGATCGCGGATTGCAGGCCGGTCAGATCCTTGACCGGCTCTGTAAAATATCCGAGCAGCGCGTAAAAGGTCATAAGCGACCCGACGCCGATTACGCCCTGCTCCGTCAGGGAAAAGCCGGCCCATAAAACGAGCAGCGTACCGAGCAGCTCAATCGCGCCGGAAAGAGAGTCCTGCGCCGCGCTGACCAGATTGTTCCGGAAAACCGCGCCGGAGAAAGCCTGCGCGCGATCTTCGGCGCGCGCGGCTGCCTGCGGCTCAGCGCAGGCAGCCTTGAGTGTTTCGGCGCCGTCGACGGTTTCCTTGAAATATGCCTGCATGCGCGCGTTGCTTGCCATCGCGGCCTGATTGCTCCTTGCAATCGGACGCCGGAAGCATAGCACGGCGACGGCATACGCGGCTGCCATCCCGGCGGCAAACCAGAAGAGCTTTGCGTTTACCGTGTACAGGGCGGCTCCGGCCATCAGAAAGGCTGCCGTATCGAGGATCAGCGTCAGCACCGCGGAGGAGATCGCCAGACGGATATTGGATGCGTCGGAAAGACGGGTCAGATATTCACCGGTCTGCCGCATGGCGAGCGCATGTATGGGAAGGCCGAGCAGGTGGTTATAATAGGTAAGCGTCAGCCGCAGATCGATCCGCTTTGCGGCCAGAGACAGCAGAAAGCTGCGCAGGAAGTGAAACAGCGCCTGCGCCGCATATAAAACTGCCAGACCCATAAACACAGCATGGATCGAACCGGCCCGCTGCAAAAGCGCGGCAAGCGTACCTCCGGCGGCTTCTGCGTGTGAGGCTTCGGCCTCCGCGCCCGGCAGCACGTCGATCACAAGCTCAAAGACAAAGGTTCCGGCGACGCTGATGGCCGTGATGAGCAGGGACAAAAGAAGAACGCCTGCCAGCGCGCGGATATTTCCCTTCAAAAGTGCAAAAAAGCGCGCAAGGCTGCCCTTCGTTTCCGTTCCGGGGATAAAGGCGTCTGTTTTCTCCACCGCGAGAATGTGTCCCGTCCAGCCTGCGGCGAACGTGTCGGAGTGCAGCGTATATTTTCCCTTTCCGGGGTCTGCGATCCGCAGCCGGTTTCCGGAAAGGCCGTATACCACAACGTAATGGAGCATGTTGTCCTCTGTTACGATGTGCGCGATAAAGGGACAGCGGATCGTCCCGGCCCGCAGCTCCTGCAAAAGCCCCGGCAGATCGCCGGAGAGCGCCCGCGCCGCAAATCCGAGCTGCTCCGCGCCGCTGGCAAGGCCGTACAGGCTGGCACCGCTGCGGTCTGTCCGGGTCAGCTCACAGAATCTGGACAGCGGCAGGCGCTTGCCGTAATGTGCTACGAGCATTGCGAGGCATGCCGCGCCGCAGTCCCGTTCGTCATGCTGTAAAATCAGTTTCATAGATTCCTCAAACAGAAAACGGGTAAGGGCAAAAGCTGCTTTTTTGCCCTTACCCGCTTGTCATGTACCGATCAGATTATCGAGGTGCAAACTTCGTTCTCAGGCACCAGGAGCAGGTCTTGCAGTGCAGCCAGATCCGGAACCAGCCGCTCACCTTCAGACCGCAGCCCATTCTGAACGTCACGCCGCCGTTGACCGCGCGCATTTCATTGGAGTTCATTTCCTTCATCGATTTTCACCTCCCTCATGCAGATGTCCCGCAAAGGACGAAGCAACCGTCCGGACGCCCGGGCAGGCGGGGCGGTTTGCAGATATTGCATTTGCAGTGAACCGCTTCCATTCACGAGTATACCCAATATATCGGGAATATTCAAGTGCTTTTTTCAAAAATATAATAATATGTAACGCAATTTTTACGCGGGGAGGTGGTCCTATCATTGTTTATGACCCGCTTTGGCAGACCATGCGCCGCAAGGGGATCACGACCTACACGCTGATCAAGGACTACTCGTTCAGCAAGGGGACGCTTGACTCGCTCAAGCATAACCGCAATATCTCGACTGCAACGCTGAATGATTTGTGCCAGATCCTCGATTGCAGCGTGGAAGAAGTGCTCTGCTATATCCCGGCCGGTACGCCGGAGCCGGACGCGAAAAAGCGCCCGGACTGAGTCCGCGCGCAGCATCTTTGAATATGTTTTTCGGAAGCTCCCGCAGCGCTGGCTGCGGGAGCCTTTTGCGTCTATCCAACAGGCGTCCCGTACAGCATCGGCTGAACCTGTTCGCCGCGCAGCGCGGATTCGACGGTCTGCGGCAGCCTTGTGAAATCCGCGACGAGGGAGCGCGGCTTTTTGAACGCGCTGTCCTGTCCGAAGGGGACAAAATAATATCCGCGTCGGTTCAAAAGCGTGCCGAGATTTGCCGCGTTTCCGGCCAGAGCGTCGTTGGTCGACACGGCGACGATCACGGGACGCTCGTTGCGCAAATGTGCCTTTGCCGCCAGCGTGACCGGACCGTCGGCGATGCCTGCGGCCAGCTTTGCAAGCGTGTTGCCGGTGCACGGCATGATGACGAGCGCGTCCAGAAGCTTTTTCGGGCCGAACGGCTCTGCTTCTTTTATTGTATGGACGATCTCGCGTCCGCACAGCGTTTCCAGCCGCTCCCGGAACTGCGCCGCAGGCCCGAAGCGGCTGTCGGTTTCAAAGCTGGCCTGCGACATGATGGGTACCAGCTCATAAAGCTCCTGGTCCAGCGTCTCAAACGCGTCCAGAACGCGGGAAAACGTGCAGAATGAGCCGCACATGGCAAGCCCGAGCGTGCGTTTTTTCATGTTGCTTCCTCCAAATTCAGGTTACGGAATATGGCGCTTCGGATGATGGCGGCGGCAGCCTCCGGCGCGTATTTGCCCGGAAGACCACGCGCGGCGCAATACCCCGGAAGCGCCTGCGCCTCGGCGCAGAACCCGCCGGGCAGGCTGGCAAGCTCCAGCAGCACGCAGTCCCGGCGGATGCATGGCAGCTGCGCCGGGCCGATGATCGGTGCGGGAACGGTGTTGACGATCCCGTCGTACTGCGCGGGCGCGTCTGCCCAGCTTCCGGCCGTGACGCGGCGATAGCCGAGAATGCGCGCAAGCTCCAGAGCCTGCGCCTTCCGCGCCGAGACGGTCACGTCCGCGCCAAGCGCTTTCAGCTTGCGCGCCAGCAGCTTTCCGATGCGCCCAAAGCCGCAGAGCAGGATCCGGCTTCCGGCGAGCGGGCCGGGAAGCCGTTCCAGCAGCAGCGCAAGCGCTGCTTCGGCGGTCAGCTCCGCGTTTTGCAGCAGCAGCGCCTCGTCCTTCGCATAGTCATAAAATGAGATCCCGCGCGTCTGCAGGAGCGCCTCCGCCGGGTCAAGCATCCCGCCGCAGATGAGCGCGCCCGGCTCTGCTGCGTCCAGAATGTCCGCCAGCGGCACACCGCCTCCGGCAGGCATGGGCAAAATCAGAACGTTCGCACCCCGTAAGCAGCCGGATAAGTCCGGCGCGCTGTCCTCCGCATCCGGCACGCGGTACGCGGAAGCCGGGAAGCCCAGCCCGCGCAGCTGCCGCAGCAGACACCGCTGCCGCAGATCGCCGCCAATGACGGCAAATGATCGCTTCAAATGCATCCCTTCTTTCCTGATATCCTATGCAGCACGCAGAAAAAAGGCCCCTGCCTTCGCGGCAGGGGCAAGCGTATGGACACGGCTTTTTCTATCTATAATAAGTATGTCTGGTCAGCCGATGAACCACTGGGTCCAGTACCCGCCGTCTTCGACGTAGCCGACACCGAGCGTTGTATAGTTCGCGGACAGGATGTTCGCGCGGTGGCCCTCG
>ENA-ORUI01002907-ORUI01002907.1-human-gut-metagenome-genome-assembly--contig:-NODE-2907-length-13325-cov-2.704974_pt1 | contig 13325 bp, 10 predicted proteins | sample MGYA00242078_ERZ509205 | MGnify/ENA primary metagenome ERZ509205 (study PRJEB26280, sample SAMEA2338828) | human gut metagenome | biome: human gut; feature: human-associated habitat; material: faeces... | reverse complement strand
CGCCCAGCAGGGCGAACACCAGCGCCAGCGCGCAGACGCGAAAGCCTAGGCGGTTTTTCTTCTCCCGCTTCTTCGGCGTGGGAGGCGTGTAGACGGGAATTTCCTGAGAAGGGGTTTCGTAAGGGTTATTGTAATTGTTGGAATCGTAGAATTGTTCATCCATAATGGTTTGCTTCCTTTCATGTTTCATTGCCCACAGAATAGCACTTGATCCTGAATAGAATCTGAAAAAATCGGTGGGAGGTTGTAAAAGAACTGTTAACAAACAGGATTTCAGTTCCAATTCAGGATTATCTGGTATTATAATGAAAACGGAATTTATGGAGGCATGCAATATGAAAATTCTGGTAATCGAAGACGAAAAGCTGCTGGCCGATTCCATCAAGACCCTTCTGGAAGGGAAGGGCTTTGAGGTGGAGGTGGCCTACGACGGCGAGACCGGCGTGGAATATGCCGAGCTGGGAATTTACGATCTGCTGATCCTGGATGTGATGATGCCCAAAATGGACGGCTATCAGGTCGCCCGGGAGGTGCGCGCCAAGCGCTGCACCACGTCCATCCTCATGCTGACGGCAAAGTCCGCCGTGGAAGACCGGATCTACGGCCTGAATTCCGGCGCGGACTATTATCTGACCAAGCCCTTCGACACCCGGGAGCTGCTGGCCTGCATCAACGCCCTTCTGCGCCGTCAGGGCAAGCAGGTGGACGAGCTGGTGTTCGGCAATACTTCCCTTGACTTAGACACTTGTACACTGGTCTGCGGCGGGAAAAGCGTGCGGCTGTCCGCCCGGGAGTTTGACGTGATGCGGTTTCTGCTTCAGGCGCAGGATCGGATACTGTCGAAGGAAATGATCCTCGCCCGGGTGTGGGGCTACGATTCCAACGCAGTGGAAAACCATGTGGAGGTCTATGTGGGCTTCCTGAGAAAGAAGCTCAGCGCCATCAATTCCAATGTGCGCATTGAGGCCGTCCGGCGTCTGGGGTATCGTCTGGAGGTGGCGGAAGCATGATTCGCCGACTGAGAGCCAAATTCATCTGCATCAATATGGCCATCGTCACCGTTATGATGCTGGCGATTCTCGGTATGCTGCTCCACTTTACCCGCAATGATCTGGAACAGCAGAGCATCCGGGTGATGCAGAGCGTCATGGAGGATCGCGCCTATCCCAGCCGTCCGGGGGAATTTCCCAGACAGGCGAAGCTTCCCTATTTCTATGTAAGTGTCAACACCATGGGCGAGCTGTCCGCCAGCTTTGGCGGCTACTATGACCTGACGAACACGGAGGCCATTCAGCAGATCATCACCCTCGCGCTGAATTCCGACGACCAGACCGGCATCCTGAAGGACTACAGCCTGCGCTTTCAGAAGCGCACCACGCCCTTCGGGCAGACCATCGTCTTTGTGGATATGTCCAGCGAGCTTACCACCATGCGCAGCCTGACGAACACTTGCGTGATCATCGGCGTGCTGAGCTTCGCCGCGTTTCTGGAGCTGTCCTTCCTGCTGGCCAGATGGGCGGTGAAGCCGGTGGAGACGGCGTGGAACCAGCAGCGCCAGTTCGTAGCGGACGCCTCTCACGAGCTGAAAACGCCCCTGACGGTGATTCTGACCAACGCGGAGCTTTTGCAGGAGCCGGAGTACGACGAACAGGCGCGCAGCCGGTTCGTGGACAGCATCATGACCATGTCCCACCAGATGCGGGGACTGGTGGAAAGTCTGCTGGAGCTGGCGCGGGTGGATAACGGCGGGCAGAATATGGTCTTCTCCCGCCTGAATTTCAGCGAGCTGGTAAGCGACGCCCTGCTCCCCTTCGAGCCGGTGTATTTTGAGAAGGGGCTGACGCTGGAAAGCAATGTGGAGGAAAACCTCTTTGTCAAGGGCAGTCAGCAGCACTTAAAACAGGTGGCGGACATCCTGCTGGACAACGCATCCAAGTACGCTTCCGCCGATTCCACGGTGCGGGTTATCCTGCGGCGGCAGGGGAGCCACTGCCTGCTCTCCGTGGCAAGCGCCGGGGACGCCATATCCAAGGAGGATTTGAAGAACATTTTCAAGCGGTTTTACCGCATGGACAAGGCCAGAAGCATGAACCACAGCTATGGCCTGGGACTGTCCATCGCGGACAGCATTGTCTCCAAACACGGCGGCAAAATCTGGGCGGAAAGCGCGGACGGGGTCAATACCTTCTTTGTCCAGCTGCCCACGGCATAAATATCCGGGACGGCACCGCCGTCCCGGCTTCGTTTATTCACAGATACGTAACAATTTTTTAAGAGTCCTTTCAGCTTCCGGTACTATAATCGAGTGTGAGTATGGGCAGTGCCCACCGGATGAAGCTCATCAATAGAAGGAGGAACCGCGTTGATTGAAGTAAAGCATCTGACCAAGCGCTACGGCAGTCATACTGCCGTGTCCGACCTGTCCTTCACCGTGGAGAAGGGGCAGATCTACGGCTTTCTTGGGCCTAACGGCGCCGGAAAATCCACGACCATGAACATTATGACGGGCTGCCTTGCCGCGACCTCCGGCGAGGTGGTCATCGGCGGCTACGACATCTTTCAGGACGCCGCTCAGGCAAAAAAACTCATTGGGTACCTGCCCGAGCAGCCGCCGCTGTATCTGGACAGAACGCCGAAGGAATATCTGCGCTTCGTGGCGCGGGCAAAGGGCATCCCAGAGAAGCGCATTCCCGGGGAGCTGGACAGGGTCATGACCGTCACCGGCACACTGGATGTTGCCGACCGGCTGATGAAGAATTTGTCCAAAGGCTACCGCCAGCGGGTGGGCATTGCGCAGGCGGTGCTGGGCGACCCGGAGGTCATCATTCTGGACGAGCCTACCGTGGGGCTTGACCCCCGGCAGATCACGGAGATACGGGAGCTGATCCGCCAGCTGGGGAAGGCGCACACCGTCATTCTTTCCAGTCACATTCTGTCGGAGGTGCAGCAGGTCTGCACCACTATCCTGATTCTGTCCAAAGGCAAGCTGGTGGCCTGCGACACTCCGGAAAATCTGGAACGGCTGTTCGCGGGAAAGAGCACCGTGGAGCTGACCGTGGAGGCGGCGGAAAAAGACATTCCCGGCATTCTCTCCGGTGTTTCCCACATTGTGAACCGGACGGCAAGACGTCGGCAGGACGGTGCCTGCGACGTGACGCTGGAGCTGGACGTTCCGGCGGAAAATGAAGTTTGCCGGGAGATTTTCTTCGCATTCAGCAAGGCGGGCAAGGCCATCCTGCGCATGACGGCCGGGAAGGCGAGTCTTGAGGACATTTTCATGGAGCTGACCGATTCCGGGAAGGGGGAGGAAACCAAATGAGAGCAGTATTCCGGCACGAGCTTTCGTCCTATTTTACGGGGGTGACGGGGTACGTGTTCAGCGCGTTTCTGCTGCTGTTCACGGGCATTTACACCATGGTCTACAATTTGCAGTCCGCCTCCGTGCATTTTGAATACGTGCTTGGGAGCATGAGCTTCGTGTTCCTGATCATTGTTCCCATCCTGACCATGCGGGTGCTGGCGGAGGAGCGGCGGCAGAAGACCGACCAGCTGCTCTATTCCCTGCCCCTGACCATGACGCAGGTGGTGTTGGGCAAATTCGCTGCCATGCTGGTGGTGTTTGCCGTACCTATGGCGGTCATCTGCCTGTACCCGGTGGTGCTGTCCGCCTACGGCAATGTGTATCTGCCCGCGGCCTACGGCGCTATTGTGGGATTCTTCTTTTTAGGAATGGCGCTGCTGGCCATCGGCATGTATATTTCCTCCGTGACGGAAAGTCAGGCCGTGGCGGCGGGGCTGTGCTTCGTGGTGATGCTGGTGAACTATTTCCTGTCCGATCTGGCGGGGTTCGCGTCCTCCACGGCCTATTCGTCCCTGGCGGCGCTGGCGCTGACGGCGCTGATCGTCTGCGGCATTGTGTATCTGATGACGAAAAACGGCTTCGTGTCTCTGATTCTGGCGGCGGTGCTGGAAGCGGGACTCATCGGGGGCTATCTTTGGGATTCCAGCCGGTTCGAGGGGCTGTTCCCGCAGATCATCTCCCAGCTGAGCCTGTTTGCCCGGTTCTATACCATCGTCAACGGCGTGTTCGACGTGACCGCCATTGTGTATTACCTGTCGGTGACGGGATTTTTCCTGTTTTTGAGCGTGCAGTCTCTGGAGAAGCGGAGGTGGAGTGAATGAAAAAGCCCAATTTCAGCTGGAAGCGGGTGGCGGATTCCTTCTCCACCCGGTCGTTCCGGGCCGGCGGCTACAGCGTGGCCGCGGCGGCCATTGTGCTGGCCATCGCCGTGATGGTCAATGTGGTCGCCGCCGCCCTCCCGGCAAGTGTGACAAAATTCGACACCACGGCCAATCAGCTGTTCACCCTGTCGGAGCAGACGGAAAAGCTGGTGGGCGGCCTGACGGACGAGGTGACGGTTTACTGGATCGTCCGCAGCGGGCGGGAGGAAAGTTACCTGGAATCCCTGCTGAGCCGCTACCAGTCCCTCAGCGACAAGATCCGCGTGGTGAAGAAGGACCCGGATGTGTTCCCCACCTTCACCCAGCAGTATACCGACAGCTTCACGGAAAACAGCCTGATCGTGGAGGCCGGGGAGCGGTACCGGTACGTGGACTATAACGACATTTTCGTGATGGACTACACCAGCTATTACTACTACGGTACGGAAAACTGGAGCTTCTGCGGAGAAAGCGAGCTGACCAGCGCCATTGACTACGTGGTGAGCGAGAACCTCCCGAAGGTGTACCTGCTCACCGGCCACGGGGAGAGCAGCCTGAGCGACAGCTTTACCTCGGCCGTGAAGCAGCAGAATATTGAGACGGCAGAGCTGTCCCTGCTGACGCTGGAATCCGTCCCCGCAGACGCGGACTGCATTCTCATCAACGCCCCCCAGAGCGACATTTCCTTAGACGAGCAGAGCAAGCTGCAGGAATATCTGGGCAACGGCGGCAATCTGTTTCTCATCACCGACCCGCCGAAAAACGAAAAGCTTTCCAATCTGGAAGCACTGATGGCCGATTACGGTGTCAGCACTGTGGACGGCATCGTGGTGGAGAGCGACCAGAGCCATTATGTCTGGGGCACGCCCTATTTCCTGCTGCCGGACATTGCGTCCCACGCCATCACAACGCCCCTGACCGACGGCGGCTACCGTGTGCTGCTGCCCATTTCTCAGGGCCTGACGGTGGCGGATGACCTGCGGGACACGCTGTCCGTTACCAAACTGCTGACCACATCCGCTTCCGCCTTTGCCAAGGCGGCGGGGTATGACCTGACCACCTACGAGAAGGAGGAGGGGGACGTGAACGGCCCCTTCGCTCTGGCGGTCGCCATCAGCGACACCGTGGACGACGGCATCACCAGCGACATTGTGTGGGTATCCTCCGCGGCGCTGGTGGACGACCAGACCAACACGCAGGTCTCCGGCGGCAATCAGGACTTCTTCCTGAATGCGCTGGGATACCTGTGTCAGGCGGAGCAGAGCAGTCTGTCCATCCACGCAAAATCCCTGAGCAGTGACACGCTGACCATGGACAGCGCGGCGGTATCTGCCCTCACCGTTGCGGTGGTAGGTGTGATTCCTGCGGCAGTCATCGCGCTGGGCATTGTCATCTGGATAAGGAGGAAGCGCAGATGAAAAACGGAAAAAAGCTGCTGCTTCTGCTGCTGGTTCTGGCGGTGCTGGTGGGCGCGACCGCAATAGTGGGAACCATCAGCAAAAATGCCGCCGATCAGGAGGACGAAACGCAGACAGTGTTTTCTCTCGACCCGGAAAACGTGACGTACCTCGGCTGGGACTACAGCGAAAAGGTCTCCTTCACCGCCGGGGAAGACGGCTGGGTGTGCGATCAGGACGGGGCGTTCCCCGTGGACGAAACCTATCTGGATAAAATGCTGGAAGCCCTCACGGACGTGGAATCCACCAAAACCATTGAAAACCCGGAGAATTTAGACCAGTACGGTCTGGAGATCCCCGTGTGCGTCATCACGGTGGAAGACGGCCAGAGCCACACCCTTTCCATTGGGCAGGAAACCGCCGTGGGCGGCCAGCGGTACTTCTCCAACGGCGATGGAAACGTCTATCTGGTGGACAAAGACATTATCGAAAATTTCCAATATGGCCTGTATGATGTCCTGAAGCACCAGACCCTGCCGGAAGTCGCCCAGCTTACCGGCATAAAAGTGGAGCTTCCGGACGGCGGTTATGAAATTACCCGTCAGGAGAACAGCGGTCTTGCCTATTCCGACGATTACGTCTGGTTCATGGATGGCAAGGCGCTGGATAACGACCTGACCCAGACGCTTCTCGATATGGTGACGAACCTGAACCTGAGCGAGTGCGTGGACTACAACGCATCCGACCTGTCCCTGTACGGTCTGGATGCCCCGGCGGTGACGGCGACGGTTCTGGACGGGGGCAAGGCAGCTTATACGCTGGAGATCAGCGCCTCGGAGGGCGGCGAGTGCTACGTGCGCCTGAGCGATTCCAAGATGATCTACCAGCGGGACGCCGCTCTCAGCGATACCCTGCGTTACACCACCTACGCCGATTTGCAGCCCGACGACGTGATTCTGATGGACTGGGATACGGTGCAGAGCGTCGCCGTCACGGTGGACGGTGAGGAATCCGTGCTGACGAGAACCACCGAAGAGAAGACGGATGATGAAAGTACCGTCACGGAGGAAACGGTCTGGAAGCTGGACGGGCAGGAAGTGAAGTTCGCTTCCGTCCTGAACAGCCTGTCTAATATGACCTCCAGCGGCTATGCCACCGGCATCACCCCGGAGGGAGAGCCGGAGATCACCTTCCGTATCCTGAGAGACCGGGAGAACTTCTCCGAGGTGACCCTGTGCTTCTACGCCTACAATTCCACCTCCTGTCTGGTGACACTGGACGGCGTGTCCACCGTCACCGTCAAGCGGGAGACCGCGGCGGAACTGGTTTCGTCGGTTGAGAAATTGCTGAAATAAAAAAGTGGCCGGGAACAGGGCAACCCTGTTCCCGGCTTCTTGTGTACATGATTGGATGGAAAATCTTTCTACGTCTCCCCAGTGCTAGGCCGGAAGCTTCCGGTAGCAGCGGAAGAAGTACCAGTTTTCAAAGGCGGCGGTGATCGACCAGGAGAAAATGTAAACGAGATACAGCGACGGAATGGTCTTGAACCATGCGAACACGGTCAGAACCCAGATGATCCGGAAAATGCAGGAGCCGGAAATGACGATGATCATGGGCACAAGGCTCTTTCCCAGCCCCCGGCAGGCGGCGATGGCGTTGTCCATGAAGGCGGAGACGCAGTAGGAAAAGCCCATGATGGTCAGCCGCTTCATGCCCGCCTCGATGACGGCGGCGTCGGTGGTGAACAGCGTCAGAAACGTCGGGCCGAAGGCCACCAGAGAGAAGCCCAGAATGGCGCCCACGCCGAAGGAATACCCCAGGCAGATCAGGTAGCTGCGCCGAATCTCCCTGCGCCGTCCGGCGCCGTAGTTCAGGCCGATGAAGCTGCTGCACGCGGTGTAAAAGGCTGCCATGACGTCGTAAACCAGGCCGTCGGCATTGGCGGCGGCGGAATTGCCTGCCACCATAACGGTGTCAAAGCTGTTGACGCCCGCCTGAATGAACATATTGGCAATGTAGAAAATGGCGTTTTGCAGGCCCGCGGGAATGCCCAGCGTCAGAATCTCCCGGCAATTTTTCCGGTGCAGGCGTAATAGCTTTGGGGAAAGACCGTAGGCTTCCCGGCTCCGGAACAGCGCGGCCGTGAGGAAAATGGCGGAGAGGTACTGGGATATAATGCTGGCGAGGGCCACGCCGGCCACGTCCAGATCGCACACAATGACAAACACCAGATTCAGCACCACATTGACGATGCCGGAAAACAGAAGGTAGTACAGCGGCTTTTTGGTGTTGCCGATGGCGCTGTACACGGCGTTTCCGAAGTTATACAGGGCGAGGGCGGGCATACCGCAGAAGTAGATCTGCATGTAAAGCGTGGCCTTGTCCAGCAGCTCCGGCTTGGTGTTCAGCAGCCGCAGCAGCGGCCGGGAGCCGAAGAAGCCGAAAATCAGCAGCAGAATGCCGCAGATCAGACAGATGATGGCCGAGGAATGGACAGTTCTTTGCAGCTCCTGCTGATCCCTGGCACCGTAATACCGGGCGACGAGGGCGTTGATGCCGCCGCCGACACCGATGAGAATACCGGTAAACAGCGTTACGGCGGTGGCGGTGGAGCCGACGGCCGCCATGGACAGCGAGCCGGCAAACCGGCCGATGACGGCGATATCCGCCATATTAAACAGAACCTGAAGCACGTTGGAGGCCATCAGCGGCAGACTGAACAGCAGAATCTGCCGGGGAAGCCGCTCCGACGTGCCAGGGGCGATTTTGGATTTCATGGAATTCTCCTTTTGGGCCAGGCGTTCATCACAGTGTTTCCCCAAACCGTTTTTTTGGGGGGGAAAAGCGGAGCCATTGTAGCACATCCTGGGGATGAATGCAATGCTTCCCGCCGCCTTTTGAAAAAAGAAAATTTCCTGCAAAAAATTGTTGATTTTCCACAGGACAGGGATTATAATTTCAGCGAAAACGTTGATATTCCGGGGCTTCCTCCGAAGGGTCGGCGGGTTTTCAGGGACATATTGAAGCAAGGAGCCAAAGGAAATGAAAAGATACGCAGGTGTACTGCTGCCCGTTACCAGCTTGCCGTCCAAATACGGCATCGGCTGTTTTGACCAGGCGGCCTATGATTTCGTGGATTGGCTGCAAAAGGCCGGTCAGCGCTACTGGCAGATTCTGCCTCTGGGGGCTACCAGCTATGGCAGCTCCGACGATTCTCCTTATCAGGCCTATTCCGCCTTTGCGGGAAACCCTTATCTCATCAGTCTGGACGCGCTGGTGGAGGAGGGCGTGCTGACCCGGGAGGAATGCGACGGCGTGAGCTTCGGCGACAACCCCGCCAAGGTGGACTTTGACAAGCTCCACGAGCACCGCTTTGCCCTGCTGCGCAAGGCCTACGAGCGCAGCGGCATAAGCGCAAACCCGGACTATCAGAACTTCATCCGGGACAACGGCTGGTGGCTGAACGACTATGCCCTGTTCATGGCGCTGAAAACCTTCTTCCACGACCAGCCTTTCCGCGCATGGCCGGAGGACATCCGGATGCACTGGGGCTTTGCGTTGGAGCATTACAACCGGGAGCTGTACTTCGACATAGAGTTCCAGAAGTACATGCAGTTCAAATTCAACCAGCAGTGGAGCCGCCTGAAGGCCTACGCCAACGGCAAGCATATCCAGATCGTGGGGGACATTCCCATCTACGTTTCCCCCGACGGCGCGGACGTCTGGGCACACCCGGAGCTGTTCCAGCTGGACGCGCACAATGCCCCCACCGCCATCGCGGGCTGCCCGCCGGACGCCTTTGCCGAGGACGGTCAGGCCTGGGGGAATCCCCTGTACAACTGGAATTTCCACCGCGCCACGGACTACGCATGGTGGGTCAGCCGGATGTGGTACAGCTTCAAGCTCTACGACGTGGTGCGTATTGACCACTTCCGGGGCTTTGACGAATATTTCTCCATCCCCGCAGACGCAAAAACCGCCAGAGACGGGCATTGGGAGAAGGGTCCCGGCATGGAGCTGTTCAACTCCATCCGCCGTCACTTGGGGAACGTCAGCGTCATCGCCGAGGATCTGGGACTCATGACCGACGGCGTCCGCGCTCTGGTGCGGGACAGCGGTTATCCCAATATGAAGGTGCTGCAATTTGCCGTTGACCCGGCGGATGTAGGCGGCGCGAACGACTACTGGCCCCACAATTACAATTCCAACTGCGTGGTCTACACCGGCACCCACGACAACGAGACGCTGGCCGGTTGGTACGCGGGCCTCAGCATCGAAGCAAAGACGCAGGTTCGGAACTACCTGAGCGATTACTACACCCCGGATGACCGGATGTACAAGGTTCTCATCAATCTGGCCATGACTGCGGTGGCGAAGGACTGCATCATCCCCATTCAGGATCATCTGGGACTGGGCAACGAAACCCGGATGAACCAGCCCGGCACCGTCGGCTTCAACTGGCGCTGGCGCCTGCTGCCGGGGCAGCTCACCGACGCTCTGGCGCAGGAGCTTCTGGCAATGGCAAAGCGCACCGCCCGCGCCAACTGGGACACCCTTCCCAAGAAGAAGGACACCGACGCGGACAAAACGGAAAAATGACAAAAAACCGGCCCAGCTGCTTAGCAGCTGAGCCGGTTTTGGCGACGCGGGTCTATAAGCCGGGTTCTGTCTTGACAGCCATCTATCTAGTCCCGGGGTTGCTCCCGGGATCAAGCCGCCTCCTCGGAACGGTCGGGCAGACCATGTGTTCCTCCACGGCGTTGCTCCGGATAGAGTTTACATCGTAAAACCTGTGTTTCCACAGGCCGGGTGGGCTCTTACCCCACCTTTTCACCCTTACGTTCTGCACCCTGAGGACGCGGAACGCGGTATCTCTCTGTTGCACTTGTCCTGAGATCACTCTCGGCGGGCGTTACCCGTTATCCTTGCCCTGTGGAGCCCGGACTTTCCTCATCCGCTGCCTTTCGGCATGCGTCCGCGGCTGTCCGACCCGGTCGTGAAAACATTGTACCCCATCGGGAACGAATTGTCAAATACCTTGCAAATTCTTTTCGGATATTGCCGTTACACGGAAGCACTCTCCGCTGCCAGCGCCTCGCGGACCTCCTCCGGCACGGTATTCCACTCGCCTTTCCTGTAGAACAGAATGGAAATGACCGTCGCCACCGTCCAGCCGATGGGCCATGCGCACCAGATGCCTGTGGAGGCCAGCGCCGTCCCCGACAGGACGAAGGCCAGCACCACCCGCACGATCAGGTCGGTAAAGGTCGCTGCCATGAACTGGCGCATTTTCCCCGTGCCACGAAGGATACCGTCCGCCACCAGCTTGGCGGAGACCACAAAGTAGAAGGGGGACAAAATCCACAAAAACCGCATTCCGCTGCCCAGCGCGGCCTCCGTGGCGTCTTCCATAAAGAAGTTCATCAGCGCCCGGCCGCAGGTGCAGTACAGCGCCACCAGCGGCAGGCAGATCAGCCACACCATTTTCAGCGCCGCCCGGAAGCCTTCCTGAATTCGTGTCAGCCTGCCCGCACCCAGATTCTGGGCGGCATAATTGGAGATGCCGTTGCCGATGGTGGTAAACGAAGTGATGACCAGATTGTTCAGCTTCACCGAAGCGGAATAGCCCGCCATAATGTCCGTGCCGAAGCGGTTGATGACGCTCTGAATCAGGATATTGCCCACGGAGATGAAGCTCTGCTGCAAAACGCTGGGGATGGCGATGACCACGAACCGTCCCAGCAGATCGCCGGAAAACAGCACAGGCTTCCCCTGGCTGGGAAGCTGCTTCAAGCGGCGAATGACCACGGCCACCGCCAGCACGCAGCTGATACCCTGACACAGGAACGTTGCCCACGCCACGCCCGCCACGCCCATCTTGAAGGCCGTAACGAACAGAATATCCACGGCAATGTTGCTCAAGGAAGACGCCGCCAGAAAGATAAAGGGCGTCTTGCTGTCGCCAAGGGCGGAGAAAACGCCCGTGGCAATGTTATAGAAGAATACGAAGGGCAGACCCCAGACGTAGATATCCAGATACAGCGCCGAGTCGGCGAACACCTCCTCAGGGGTGTTGATCAGCGTCAGCAGACCGTCGCAGCCGAGGATGCCCACCAGCATCAGCAGCAGGCACACCAGACTGCTGGACAGCGCGGCGGTGGATACGGCGGTCTTTACGTCGCCGTATTCCCTCGCACCGAAAAGCTGGGACACCAGCACGGAGCACCCGATGTTGCAGCCGAAGGCGAAGGCAATGAAGATCAGGGTGATCTCATAGCTGTTGCCCACGGCGGCGAGGGCGTTCTGGCCGATAAATTTACCCGCGACCCAGCTGTCGGCGATGTTGTAAAGCTGCTGGAACACAATGCTGCCGAACAGGGGCAAGCAGAATTTCCAGAGAACCGTTGACGGATTCCCAACCGTTAGATCCTTATTCATGATGACCTTCCTTCCCGTGGAATCAGACGGCATTGCCATGAGCGGTACACATGCTCAGCATCATCCGCAATTCCACGATAAACCTCCAATTTCTGATTGACTTCTAACCAAAGGCACATTATAATCCAAATGGAACGATATGTAAAATATATATTTATTATGGCGTAATATCAAATTGATATGGAGAAATCTATGAATATCAACTACGAAGCCTATCGCGTTTTCTACTATACCGCCAAAACCCGAAGCTTTACGCAGGCAGCGAACGCGCTGGGAAACAGCCAGCCCAACATCACCCGGATCATCAAGAATCTGGAGCGGGAGCTGGGCTGCACATTGTTTCTTCGGAACAACCGCCATGTGGAGCTGACCGCCGAGGGGGAGACCCTGTACCGCCACGTCAGCGCGGCCTTTGAGCAGCTTCAGGCGGGGGAGGAAGCGCTGCTCCGGGGCGGCGGGCTGGACGGCGGAATATTGCGGATTGCGGCAACGGAGATTGCGCTGCACGTCTTCCTGCTTCCGGTGCTGTCCCGGTTCCGGGGGCGCTACCCCGGCGTCCACATCAGGCTGTTCAACGGCTCTACCCCGGCCGCCATCGACGAGCTGAAAAACGGCCTTGCAGACCTTGCCTTCGTCACGTCACCCATCGACATGACGGACAAGCTGCGAAGCACCCCTCTGACCGAGGTGCAGGAGATTGCCGTATGCGGCAGCGCTTACCGCAGTCTGACGGGTTCCCCGGTCACGCTGGAAGCGCTGGCGGAGTATCCCATGATCTCTTTGGGGGCGGATGGCAGCGCCTACCGGCTCTACCGGCAGTTTTTCGGGGAGCATCACGTCCCCTTTGAGCCGGACATCGAAGCGGCCACGGCGGATCAGATACTTCCCATGGTGAAGGCAAATTTAGGAATCGGCTTCGTCCCGGCATCCTTCCCGTCGGAGGAAGACTGGGGACATTCCATATTCCGGATCGACCTGACGGAAAACATCCCGCTGCGAAAGGTCTGCATGGTGGAATCCACCCAGCACCCTGCCGCCGCGGCTGTAAGGGAGCTGAAAAGCATTTGTCTGGCGCAGGCAAGAGTGTGAGTAAAAGCGTCCATCCCAAATCGTACAACGCCGCCACACGTTCCAGTAAGGGGAATCGTGCGGCGGCGTTCTTTGATGGATAGTCGTAAAACAGTGAATGGAGCGTATCGGTACCGATACACTCCATTTCTCAATCCAAAATACGTACACCCCTTGGCTCTCCCGCTGGGAGAGCTGTCA
>ENA-ORUI01002882-ORUI01002882.1-human-gut-metagenome-genome-assembly--contig:-NODE-2882-length-13433-cov-4.033189_pt1 | contig 13433 bp, 17 predicted proteins | sample MGYA00242078_ERZ509205 | MGnify/ENA primary metagenome ERZ509205 (study PRJEB26280, sample SAMEA2338828) | human gut metagenome | biome: human gut; feature: human-associated habitat; material: faeces... | reverse complement strand
ATCGCTCGCTGCGCTGCTTACGAGATAAACCTCACATACTTTGCGCAAGGGTCATTCCTCCTGTCTGCTCCTGCTTCTTCTGCATTTCTTCCACGAAAGCTGGGTCCGCGCCGGGAACGTTCCAGCCGTGCATACTTCCGTACACCATTGCTTCCTCCTGCGCTGGCGACACGCCGAGGCGCTGGTTCTGCTCATCTGCGATCTGACGGTTCTGCGCGCGATCCGGCGTATTACAGTCACTGGGATAATAGCCGCTTTCACCGCGCTTGATGCAAATCAGTGCGCCAGTGCTGGGAAGTGTGGAAAAACAGAGTTCCGGCAGACCTTCCGCATACTTTTGACTGAATCGTTCCTGCTCGGTCTGGATGCTCCAATTGTCGCAGTTCCAGAGATGAACATATAATTCATCCCCGCCGTTCACGCGAATTTCCTCCTGCTCGAAGCTCTCGCCCCAGCCGTCAGACATTTGCCCGGCGAGGTATTCTTTCAGCGTTTCCAGTTCTTCTGCATCCAATTTGCCAGCAACGCGGCATTCTGCCACACCCCAGAGCTGGTCATTCCGTTCTTCCACTGTGAAAACAGCAGAGCGGACTTTATCATTGACGCTGTCCGCTTCGTCATACCAGTGCATAACGCCGCGTTCCGCTTCCTCCGGCATCCGGCTTTTAACGATTGCCGCCGCGATCTTGTCCTGATATGTCAGCAGCGACCGGCCATCCAGCACGACGCTTTCATCGTCAAGATCACCGTAACGGTCGTATTCACAGAGATCGGCAGTCAGCGGCGCGTAGAGCTTCAGCGTTTCCAGCTTGGGCGGCAGCACCGTGAAGCTGTCCTCGCCAGGAACCAGCGGCAGCGTCCGGCCATTATTCCACGTCATTTGGATCTGTCCTTCGTCATCCACCCAATCCACGATGCCCTCCATACCGGTCGGTACCGGCGAGTACGGGTCGCTCATGGAATTCAAGCGGATGCGTGTGCCGGGCGGATACTGCTCCTGAATGAATTTTACCATTTTTCTGTCCAAATTTACATTCCTCCCATCTGCATTTCCTGCTTTTCTTCCGGTTCTGGCCTTAATTTTTGCTTTTCCTCGTGCTGGCTATGTTCCATGACGAACCTTCTGTAGTTTGAAATGAAGCCGTCCAGAATAGCGGAATGGCTCTGGGCGGCAAAACAGCAATTATGCATTTCGTCGGGTGGGATGTAATGACCGTTTGCCCAATCCCGGTTGGATGGACGGAAGCGTCCGTCGCCGCGCCGCTCCTGCACAGTGTTCGCCAAAACGTGTTCCACGCGCTTATAGCCGTACAGTTCGACGATCTTTTCTACCGTGCCCTTTTTCAGATGCATCCCATCGAAGTTTTCCCGAATGAGGATGTCGATGCCGCCCGCGCAGGCGCAATTCTCACGGAAGCTCTCGCGCCATTTGTCAAGTTCTCCGCGTTCGCGTGCGGTTTTGGCGTTGTAGGGATAGAGCGGAACCTTACTCTGCATCGCCGGAGACCTCGCATGAACAGGGAACCGGTCTGATCCATACGTTCAGCATGTCATCCAGCGCCCGCAGATTGAAATGGTTGTCCACGAAGAATTTCAGCACATACTGCGGCACATCTGCCAGATCCGGTGCGCAGGCTTCTGCTTCTCCGACGATGACCTCGCCCTCATTCACAAAGCACGCCAGCTTCGCGTTTTCCGGGATACCGGCCTGCTCACGCGCCCATGCAGGGATCGTGACCTCGCATTCCTCCAGCACGTCCTCGACGGTGAGCGCCTCGTCCGCTTTCTCACACGGCCCGCATTCCGCAGCGACCGCCGTCAGCATTTCCGCCGCGTACAGATTCAGTCTGTCCAGCATCTGCAGCAGCTCCACAATGGGCATACTGTCCTTCGTCAGCAGCACCACACCGTCCATCGGAATGGCGGCAAGGATCGTTTCCTTCGCCAGCCCTGCTTCTTCCAGCGCCGCTTCCGGCACGGCGTTCAGTGCAAATTTCTTTTTTGCTTCTGTTTTCATGTTCCGTTCCTCCTGTTACATTCCACCCATCTGCATTTCTTCGGATGGATTCAATTCATAATCTTCTTCCCAGCACGGGTTTCCCTCGCCGTAGAGGTCAAGCACAATATCATCCACTGCCTTGCGCACCGCAGGCTCACGCGAGATCGTCTGAAACCAAAAACCGTTTGTTGCCCGATACGGCAGTTCCTCTCTGATACACTCCAAATATTCCTCAGCAGTTCTATACTGCAGATGCTCCCCGCCATAGAACCATACTTGTCCAACAAGCGGCTGATAGTTACCATCGATCCGCTGTTCCTGCAAATCGAAGCATGTCAGATATGCCTGATACCCTCGGTTTACTGGGTTGCAGCGCAGGTAGTATTCATATACGTCGCTTGTGATGGTGTAGCCATAGTTTTGTACTTGACCACCGGGGATCTTGCCTCCATTTTCTCTACAGAATTGCCGCATGGATTTCAGGTCTTTCAGCACATCTTTCCGCAGCATATCCATGACTTGCCGCAGATCTTCTTGGAATATCGGTGTATTCAGTTCCGCTTTTCCGCGCTGCTTCCATGTATGCAAAAACTGTTTGCCATTCCGACCAAAATCGATTCGAAGATGACCGATGACCCCAGTCGCTGCATCCAACTCTGGTGTCTGCTCAAAGAAAAAATTCGTTGGCTCTGATAGTTCTGTCAGTACAGGCTCAATAAAACGATTATTCATAAATGATCTTCCTCGTCCGCCGACGCATACAGCGCCAACTGTGTGAATCTACGCTCATAAAGGATTTTATGAATGTCACGCTACATTCCTCCCATCTGTATTTCCTCAGATCGGACTAAATTATGATCTTCCTCGCTGCGCGGAGTTTCTTCACCGTAGAGATCGTACACAATATCATCCACGGCCTTGCGGATAGCTGGCTCCTGCGTGATCGTGCGGAACCGGAAACCAGTTGTCGCCTCATGCGGCAGTTCCTCGCGGATGCAGTCCAGATATGCTGTGGCATCTGTAAACTGTCGCGCATCGCCATTGATGAAATGCACCCGACCGGCCAGCGGCTGATAGGCATGGTTGATCTTCTGCTCGTTCAGATCATAGCAGCTTAGATATGCCTGATAATCTCCCTTCACAGGGTTGCAGCGCAGGCAGTATTCGTAATGCTCCGTTTCTACGACGTAGCCATAATTCTGTGACCAGCCGCCCGGTATTTTGCCGCCGTTTTCATAGCAGAAGCGTCGCATAGAGGAAAGGTCTTTCAGAACCGTTTCCCGCAGCTTGTCCACGACCTGTTGGAGTTCCGCTTTGAACTCCGGCGAGTTCAATTCCTCACGTCCGCGCGGATGCCAGGTGTGCCAGAACTCCGTGCCGCGTTTCCCGAAATCCATACGGACGTGGCCGATTGCGCCCATCTGTGCATCCTGCTCCGGTGTCTGGGCAAAGAAAGCGCCCGCTTCCTCCGGCTGCGCTGGCCGGACACGGAATGCGGACGGATTAGTAGATATCTTCGTCATCGTCATCCTCCGGCACATACAGTGCCAGCCGCGCGGCATCCGCCAGATGTGCGCAGATAGCAAGAACACCGGTCACGCCAATGATCACGCCAAGTGTAATTACGATTGCTTTTTTCATGGTAAACCTCCCGATTATAATGTCATCTCGTCTGATGGTATCTGCTCCATTGTTGGAAGCTGCCGCGGTTCTTCACCTGCCTCCTGCTCCGGCTCCCGCTGCCGTGACAACAGGAATTCACTTTCCTCTTGTATGTGGAGAAGCATATCTTGCTCCCCAAATGTAAGGGCTTTATCAGTTTTCAGCATAAATTCGCACGCATTCCGAACCGCGGCAAGTTCCGCATCTGAAAGAATGCGCTGACTTTCCACCAGTTTGGAACGGGCAGCGAAGTCACGCTTTGCTGATTTGTAATCTTCCATAAAATAGTGTCCGACACGGACACTGTTCCGATCAAATTCCCATTGCCACGTTGCAAACTTAGCTCCTGTTTCCTCAAGTCGGCCAGCCAGAACTGCCTCGCCAAAATCTGCAAGAATTTTATAGCTGCCGTCCGCACCGTTTGCTTTCAGGGCAGGTGCGCGTGCAAAGATCTGCATGTATTCCCATACCTGCGAAGCGGTTTTCGACACTGCACGAAGGCTTTTTTTCATTTCCGGGCATGTAACGCTCACCGGGCGACACCATGCACGGCCGTATTCATCGACTTCACAAAGCGGCTGGTCGTTCCATTTGACGTGGAGTCTGCCATTTTCCTGCATCTCCGATTTCAGTCCTTTATGCAGGATCTGTTTCTGCACTTCCAGCAGAAATTCTTCTTTCTGCGATTTCATTTCTTCGTTCATTTTGACCTCCATTCTATAACGTCATTTCATTTGAATGCGCCTGCTCAAGCGACTGGGCAATTCTGCGCACTTGTCCGAACTCCGTCTGCACAAAACCGGCGCATTTCGCACTCTCCTGACCGTAGCGCGCAAAATCCATATATCCCTCCAGCTCATAAATGCACTCGTCATCTAGATCAAACTGCTTTTGAAGCAATTTGATGCCGTAATCGTGCAGGCTGCCGGAAATGCGCTCGTAGCAGTCCAGATTCTGCGCCAGGTGCAGCGCATCCTGCATCGTTTCTGGCTTTTCCGCAGAAAGCACAGAAGTATATTTCAGAAGTTCGCCGTTCTCCGCATCCATCCGCCCAAGCATTTTTGCCAATTCGTTATAGTCCTGGATGTCGGGATTCCCGGCTGCCGGGATCAGATCGCTGAGATATGGCGCGAAGTATTGCACATGGTCGATCTGCGCTGTGCCGAGCTGCTGAAGCGCTTCCAATTTCGCGTTGTTCACAGGCAGCGTCAGTTCACGTTCTTTTCCATCTGCTGCGCGAAGGTAAAGTGTCAGGAGTTTCGGTCGTGTTCTCTGCTGCAGATCGATGTTCAGGTCTTCGAGGATCGCTCTCGGCAGGTTTCCTTTCTGAACGACATATCCTCGAGCGCATGGCGCACCGCCATGTGCATCCTGAAATTCGGTCCCGACGGCTTCATAATTGATGTACCCAATCAGCTTTTCCGGGACAGGGAACGCGCCGCAGCCAACCAGATACTTTCCAATGGACTGTGCACTGCCGCATCCTGGCAGAATGACGTAATCGTCCAGCCGCTCCGTCAACTGCGAAATGTCTTTCGTGCCGGAGATGCTGTTTGCGTCCAGCATCCCAGCGAATTTGTCACAGTCGACCTCCGACATATGCTCCAGCCGGTCGGCAAGCTGATTGATGCGCTCGACTTCACCCTCTGCGGCAAGATCTACGCCGCTCAGATACAGACCTAAATTCATGACCTCGCTTGCCGCACCCTGAATCGTGACCGTTTTGGACATGGATTTCAGCTGTTCCATCGTTGCAGTCACGTCCGCTATTTCTGCGGGAGTTGTCGTAGGAAACGAGAGAAGCACCTGCCTCCCGGTCTCACCCTGCCGTAAAATCAGCGTTACCATGCCATCCCCTCCATGTTTGCTTCCTGCTCCTGCTGATAGCTTTCTGCCGGATCGTCCTGCATCAGCTCGTCCAGCGTGCACGTCAGCACCGGCTGACGGAAGAGCGCGCCCATCGTCGCGCGCACGGTCTTCGGGCCGTAGAGATCGGCGCACGCGCCGGTGAGCACCACGGCATCCATGCCGAGGGCGTTGGCCGTGCGGATGACCGTGCCGACGTTGCCGGGGTCTTGCACGCCTTCGAGCACGATGACCCGGCGCAGCGGATCCGGCAGGCGCATCGCCGGGATGCGCACGGTAAAGACCGGACCCGGCGAGTGCATGAGCGGAGAGGCATACTCGACGAGCCCGGCATCCGCCGCATACTGCGCGATACCGTCCGGCAGTGAAAACGCCGCCGCCTCGCGCCAGAGCACGGACGTGACCTCCGCGCCGGACTGCAGCGCCTCGCGCAGCAGCTTTTCGCCGTCGCAGACGTACTCTCCTGCCTCCCGGCGCGCATCTGCCGACTTTGCCAGCGCGCGCAGGTGCAGGATATATTGATTTTTCCGCGACCGAATCTGCTCCATTGTCCTGTTCTCCGCATATTCTATTACAATGTAATTAGATATTGTTCTTCATCTTATAACATCGCTCCACAATTTTCAAGACCTGTCGGTCAGGAATTTGCAAAGCGGTGCAAATTTTCCGCCGCATATGCCAGCAGTGCCGCCCGCTCATTTGCGACCCGCTCATCTATGACGGCGTCCAGGCACGCCTGCAGCGCCGCGCCCACAGCCCGTCCGCGCAGGCCGAGCGCGAGCAGGTCGCTGCCGTTGACGGCGAGATCCCGGAGCGAAAAGCAGGCATCCGCCGCAAGCAGCGCATCGAGCACGCGCCCGGCCTCCTGATAGGTCTGCACGCGTCCGGCGCAGATGGCGGACTGCCCGCAGGTATCGGCAATGTGCAGCGCGAAGAGCTGGCGCACCGGCTCGACGCCGAGCTTATGCATCAGCCGCCGGATGGGCTTCGCTTCCGGCGCGATGGGCAGGTCGTGATAGCGGATGAGCTGCGTGATGCGCGTGCGCCCGGCCGTATCCATGCGCAGCCGCATCAGGATCGCATCCGCGAGCTCCGTGCTCTTGGCGGCATGACCGTAAAAGTGTCCGACACCGTCGTCTGCAAGCGAGAAGCACGGCGGCTTTCCGACGTCGTGCAGCAGTGCTGCCCAGCGCAGCACCGGCTCGGGCGGGGTGTGCTCCACGACCGCGACCGTGTGCTGCCAGACGTCCCGGTCATGGTGCGGGTTGTGCTGCGCAAAGCCGAACATCGGCCGCAGCTCCGGGATGGGGACGGCCAGCACATCGGAAAACTCCCGCAGCACCGCACCTGCGTTTTGCCCGCAGAGCAGCTTTGTCAGCTCACTGAGCACGCGCTCCGCCGCAAGATACCGCAGCAGCTCGGCGCAGCGGTGGATGGCCGCTGCCGTCTCCGGCTCGATGGTGAAGCCGAGCACGGACGCAAAGCGCAGCGCACGCAAAATGCGCAGCCCGTCCTCACGAAAGCGGCGCTCGGGCTCACCCACGCAGCGCACGACACCGCGCGCAAGATCCTCCGCCCCGCCGCAAATGTCCACAAGCCCCGTTTGCGGGTTGTAAGCCAGCGCGTTCATCGTGAAATCGCGGCGCAGCAGATCGGCGCGCAGGCTACGCGTAAACGTCACACTGTCCGGCCGCCGGTGGTCTGAGTAGCCGCCGTCGACGCGGTAAGTCGTGATCTCCAGCGGCAGACCGTCAAGCAGGACGGTCACCGTGCCGTGCCGGAGTCCCGTCTCGATGAGCCGCTCGCCGGAAAAGACGCGCTCGATCTGCTCCGGCTCGGCATCGGTCGTGATGTCCCAGTCCCCCGCTGCGCAGCCGCGCAGTGCATCGCGCACCGCGCCGCCGACGACGAAGGCCTCCCATCCCGCCGCCTTGAGGCGGTCGAGCGCCGTATGCACTTGTGGCGGCAGGGTCAGCATGGGCACACTCCTCAGTTGTGGTGATAGATCTTCTTTTCCAGCGCAAAAATACGCTGGCTGAAGCCGCCGGCCGGCACGCCCGGGAGCGTCTCGGCATAGATCTCCATGCGGCTGTCAATGAGGTCGATGTACGACAGCAGCTCCGCCTCGGCGCACATGGGGCGCACGGCCGCGCCGAAGTCCGGCTCGCCGTGGTGCGAGAGGATCATGTGCTGCAGCAGCAGGCTCTTTTCCTGCGGCAGGCCGAGGGACTCGGCGCACTGCTGCACCTCCTGCGCGCCCATGACCAGATGGCCGATCAGCTGGCCGGAGAGCGAATAATCCGTGACCATGCCGAGCCCCGAGAACGTAAATTCCCGCTCCTTGGCAAAATCGTGCAGCAGCGTGCCGGTCAGAAGCAGGCTCCGGTCAATGATCCCGGCATAGAGCCCGGACAGGTAATCGGCCAGCCGCAGCATGTTGGACGTGTGCATCAGAAGGCCGGACAGGAAGCTGTGGTGCACGCTCTTGGCCGCCGGAATGGACCGGAAGGCCTCGAGATGCCGCTCGAGCATCGTGCGGGCGACGGACTGATAGTCGGCATCCTCCATGGAGTCGATCAGGCGGCGGATCTCCTGCAGGCGCTCGTCCGGGTCGATCGGAGCGACCGGCACGAGGGCCGACACGTCATACTGGTCATTGCCGTCCGCCATACGGATGCGGCCCGCCGTGAGCTGCGGCGCGCCCTTGAACTCGGAGACCTGCCCGCGGATCTTGACGATCCGGCCGGTGTCGGCCGGGTTCGCGCCGATGGGGCCGGAGTAGTCCCAGACCTTCAGGTCGATCGTGCCGGAGCGGTCGGCCAGCACGCCGGATAAAAACGGCTTGCCTGCCGCGGTGGTCTTGAGAAAGGCGTCCTTCAGGACGTAAAACCCCTCCACATCGTCGCCGGTATGCATCCCGGCGATCAGCTTGTTGTATTCCATATACGCATCCTCGCTGTTCTTATGTTTTCTTATGATTATAGCAGTCTTTTCGCCCGTCTGCAATCATACAATGAAAACCTTCTTCCATACATAACACAGGACGCACCCACGGCTCTTTTGGGAGCTTTGGGTGCATCCTTTTTGTGTTTGCTCAGGCCAGGCAGCGGTGCAGCAGGGCGGCTGCTTCGGCTCTGGTGGTGAGGCCGGCCGGGTCGATCCGGCCGTTCTTGCCGTTCATCAGGCCGCTGCCGACGGCCCAGCGGACCGCGTCGACGGCCCAGCCGGGAGACGCTCGCCGCGTCCGCGAAGGCGGACAGCGAGGCGCTGGCGGTCGTCTGCAGGCCCTTATAGGCCGCGTAGCGGTAGAGAATGGCGACGAACTGCTCTCTGGTGATCGGCGCGTTCGGGCGGAACAGACCGCCGCCGAAGCCGTTCACGATGCCGCGGGTCTCGGCCCAGGCGATGGCCGCTTCATAGTAGCTGCCGGAGGCCACATCCTTGAACGGATTAGCCGGGGGGCCACGGGCTCGCCCTCCACGCGGTAGAGGATGGTCACGAGCATGCCTCTGGTGATGTCGGTCTTCGGGGCGAACTGCGTCGTGGTGACGCCGTTCATGAGGCCGTTCTCATACACGTAGCGCACGTCGTCATAGTACCAGTCGCCGGTATTGACGTCGCGGAACGGCAACTCGCCGTCCAGCAGATCCGTCAGGGCGAAGACGCCGAGGCGGCTGCCGGTGAAGCTGAGGGTATAGGCGCTCTTGTCGTTCGCTGCGCGCAGGGCGGTATAGGTCCCGTTGTCGTTCACGGCGTAGGCGGTCATATCGGCCGCGCTCTGCCCTTGCGCAGGGTATAGGCGAGGGTGATGCGGATGCTGCCAGTCAGCTCCGTCACCTCGCGGGTCCCGTCGGTCAGCCAGACGTGCCAGAGATCCGCGGTCTGGAAGTCGCTTCTGGCCGCCTTGGGCAGGTCAGAGTTGGCGAGCTGCTCGGCGCAGATGCGGAGGTTGGTGTCGGTCAGCTTGCCGTAGGCGCTGGTGAGCGCGGCGGCGTCCAGGATCAGCTCGCCGCCCTCGGTGAGCTTCGCCAGCGTCTCTTCCGCCTCGGAGGCGGACAGGGCCGCGGAGGCCGCGCCGTCCTTGACGACCGGCGGCAGGGGGGGATGGTCACGGAATTCTGCTTGTCGGGCACGTCGACGGCGAACGTCGCCAGGACGCTCGTCTCAAAGCTGACGGAGCCGGAGACATAGGCAGCCGTCAGCTTGCTGAGCGTGCTGCTGCCGAGGCTCGTGGCGGCAGCGCCGCCGCAGGTCGCGGTCACGCTGTAGATGGCCGCGTGGGGGTCAAGCTCCTTCTGCAGCGCAGCGCTGAGCGTCGAGCGCAGGAACTTTTCGATGGTGAGGACGAGCTCCTTGCCGCCGAAGCCCTTGAGGCTGGCCGCATCGAGGGTCACGGAACCGAGCGCAGTGATCAGCTCGAGCTTCACGTTCTTGTCCGCGAGCTTCCTGACGTCCGCGCTGGGGAGTGTGAAGCTCAGACCGGTGGAGGAGGAATTGCTTGCGTCGACGGTGAGCAGGCCGTTGTCCGCCAGCTTATCGAGCGCATCGGACATCTTGCTGCTGTCGACCGTGGCGTTCGTACCGCTGATGACGGCGGGGACCGTGATCTGCGCGTCCTTCTGGACGTCCATGGTCACGACGATCTTCTGCACGCGCTGCAGCATACGCATGGCGCTGCAGACGTCGCCGGTCTGCATGCTGTCACAGTCATCGAGCGCAGTGTAATTCGCAGCGCTCAGGCCGTGGGCGAAGCGGAGGTTCGTGGACTTATACGCCGTTCTGGCGACCGCGGCAAGCGCGCTATGCGGGCAGGTCTCGTCCAGCGTGATGTCAGTGATCTCGACATAATAACTGTCTGTCGCATATGTATAGCTGGAGACGGTGAACGTAATCACGTCTCCATGCTTGACTGTTGCTTCAAAGGCCGTTGTCGTCGGCATATAGCTCGTGCTGCTCAATGTGCCGACCATCTTTTTGTTTGCGTCGGTGGCCGTGACCTTTGCCATCGGCTGGCTCACCGTGCCCTTGACCGTCAGATAGCCGCCCTTCTTCATCGTCAGCGTGAAAAACTTTTCCTCGCTGCCGGAAGCCTTGAGCTTATACTTCAGGCCGAACGGAAGCGCCGTCCATGCCTTGTCCGTGCTGTTCACGGCCGTCATGTCGGCCGTCCTGCTCTCGAAGAACTTCTGGAAAAGATCTTCCTGTGCCGGTTCCGTATAATCGCAGCCCTCGCGGGTGCATTTGCCGGCCACAATGTTTTGGCCGAGGGCCTTGATCTCAACATTGTTTATAGTATTGCTGCATCTTGTACAGACAACATTCTTGCTGCCTGCCGTCTCGCAAGTGGCAGCGGTAATGATCTCATCCTTCTCAAGATGACCAAGAGCAGGAATCGTCACAGTCCGAAGTTCTGCACCGCAGTCTTCGCAGGTGATAACCTTGCTGCCCGGCGTAGTGCAGCCAGCGGAGGTGGTCACGTCTTCCGTTTCATTTTCGTGCGCACAGGTTCCCGTCGAGCCGCCTACATCGCCTTTAATGTAATCTTCGGAGAATCCCTGATAGCTATACCAATCCACATCCTCCGCGCGGCAATGGACTTCCATAATGCCCATGTCGTCAAAAGAGAATGCATCGATATCTATGCATTTACCGAGGAATGTGACCTTGGTCAAATACTCGCAACCGCTGAACGCATATTCAGCAATCGTAACGACGCTTGCGGGAATCGTTACGGATTTAAAAACTCGTTGTAAGCAAATGCACCTTCATCGATCCGTGTAATTCCATCCGGAATCACAACATCCGTATCGGTGCCTGTGTACTGATATAGTTCAGTACCGTCAATGATCTCAAAATCACTGTCACCTGCCAGCGCGGTCACGCTCAGGCCGGTGAACAGGGACAGGATCATGCTGCAGACGAGCAGCAGACTCATCAACCGTTTCTTCATACATTCCCCCCCAAAAAAATATCATTGTTTTTCCGGTAAAACCGGAAAAACAGGCGGGGATCTCCGCCTACGTGTTCGTGCGCGCATGGCTGCGTGCTGGTTCCATGCGTTATATTTTATAAAAATGAACGGCTGTGTCAAATCGTTTGTCTGATATTATCGCATTTTATTTCGTCCATGTCGAATACAAAGATTTTCTGCGATTTAGCCAAATACATCGTGATATTTCTGCACGAATAACCATATTTTTTGGATTGCGCCTTCCAGCCCGGCAGGCTATACTGAATAAAAAACCACGTCCCGGCCCGGCCGGGAGAGGAGGCAGTATGGAAGACCTTCTGCAGCTGCAGCTGCTCGCGCGGCAGCAGCGCACGCCCTACGCCGTCGCCACCATCGTGGAGGCGACCGGCTCCACGCCCCGGACCGAGGGCAAAATGCTCGTCTACGCGGACGGCCGCAGCGCCGGGACCATCGGCGGCGGACTTGCCGAGCTGCGGGCGAAAAAAGACGCCGCCGATGCCATCCGCTGCGGCAAAAACCGCCTCGTGCGCTACGAAGTCGTGCCGCAGGCGGCGGCGAGCGGCATGGCCTGCGGCGGAGCGTTGCAGGTGTTCATCGAAGTGTACGGCACGCGTCCGCTGCTCGTCGTCTGCGGCGGCGGGCACGTGGGCACGTGCGTGCTGCGCGCGGCGAAGCTCACGGGCTTCGAGCTCTGGCTCTTTGACGACCGGCCGCAGGAGGCCGTCGCGGAGGCCGCGGCGCTGGCCGACCGGTTCTTCCCGGTCGCGGGCGATTTTTACGAGGGGATCGCCGCGCAGGCGGTCTCGCCCGGGGCGTTTTTCGTGATCTGCGGCCACAGCCACACGCAGGACGGCGAAGCGCTGCACGCCGCGCTCGAAAAGGACGCGGCCTACGTCGGCATGCTCGGCAGCCGGAGAAAGATCGCCGCGCTGTTTGAGCGGCTGCGCAGCCTCGGCGTCCCGCAGGCGCAGCTGGACACGGTCTGCACGCCCATCGGCTTCGATCTCGGCGGCGAGACGCCGGAGGAGCTGGCCATCGCCATTCTGGCGCAGATCCTGCTGGTCAAAAACCGCGGCCGGCAGGCGCTGACCGACGCAAAGGAGGACAAGGCATGATCTGGCTCACCGGCGACACACACGGACATTTTGACCGCGTGGAGGCGTTCTGCCGCGAACAGCAGACCACGACGGACGATATTCTGATCATTCTCGGCGACTCCGGCTTCAACTTCGGCGGCGGCGAGCGCGACCGGTTTTTGAAGACGCGCGCCTCGCAGTTCCCCATCACGATCTTCTCCCTGCACGGCAACCGCGAGAACCGGCCGCAGAACATCCCAGGCTACGTGGAGGGCAGCTTCCACGGCGGGAATATCCTGTACGAGCCGCAGTATCCGAACCTGCTGTTCGCGGTGGACGGCGAGGTCTACCGGTTCGCGGGGACCGACTGCCTCGTCGTAGGCGGCGCGTACTCCACCGGCAAGGAATACCGGCTGGTCAAGGGCCTCGGCTGGTGGCCGGACGAGCAGCCCTCGGACGAGACCAAGCGGCAGGTCGAAGCCCTGCTCGCGCGCCGCGGCTGGCAGATGCCCGTCGTGCTGACGCATACCTGCCCGCTGCGCTATAAGCCCCTCGAAGCCCTCAAGCCCGATCTCGACCAGTCGACCGTCGACTGCACGACCGAGCTCTGGATGGACGCGATCGAATCCCGCCTCCGCTATGACCACTGGTTCTGCGGCCACTTCCACACCGATAAACAGATCGATAACCTCCAGATCCTCTTTCAGACCTTCGTGCCGTTCCCGTCGGAAGGCTGAGCACCCGTTCTTCCGATGAAATCGGCACCAGCGGGCGGAGCAGAGCCCCGCCCCTACAAGGTGCAGAGCAAATAAAGAAGACCTACTCGCAAAAAGGTGCAGCCTGACAAGTTCAGACTGCA
>ENA-ORUI01002878-ORUI01002878.1-human-gut-metagenome-genome-assembly--contig:-NODE-2878-length-13451-cov-17.190953_pt1 | contig 13451 bp, 11 predicted proteins | sample MGYA00242078_ERZ509205 | MGnify/ENA primary metagenome ERZ509205 (study PRJEB26280, sample SAMEA2338828) | human gut metagenome | biome: human gut; feature: human-associated habitat; material: faeces... | reverse complement strand
TCGGTAAGGCCGTAGAAGTTCAGGCAGGTGCCGCAGGTCAGGATCTCCACGCCCTGTGCTTCCAGTGCCTTGAGATCCTCCAGCATGGCAGAGCCTTCACAGGTCAGCGCTGCGCCGCCATTATAGAACAGGATCGTCTTGGGCAGCTTGTCCTGCTGGGTCAGTGCGAACACAAAGGCCTTGAGCAGGGTCTTGCCCAGCTCCTCGCTGCCCTCGCCCATAACGGCAGCGGAAATAGCCACCACCGTATCCGTGCGGGCATCCGGTACGCAGACAGGGGCTTGCTCTGCCAGTGCGCTTTCTGCTTCGCCCAGCGTGAACAGCACACGGTATTTGCGCTCTTCCAGCTTTTCAGCACTATACTGATAGCCCTTCTGCTGTGCCATCTTGGTCAGGTTCTGTACGGCGATCTCGTTGTCCACCAGAACCTCCACCTGTCCTGCGCCCTGCAGCTCGGAAATCGCCTTTTTTGCCTTGACAACAGGCAGCGGGCAGGCATCGCCCAGTGCATCCACTTTGATAAATTCAGCCATGCTAATTACTCCTCTCATTTGTCTGTTACGGCGATCTCAACTTCCTGCTTCGGCAGGATTTCTCCCACGATACTTGCGGGCAAACCTGCGGCGCGCAGTTCCTGTTCCAGTGCCGCTGCATCTGCCGGGTCTACCGCCAGCAGCAGCCCGCCGGAGGTCTGCGGGTCGAACAAAACTTCCTCCATGGCAAAGCTTACGTTTTCAAACTGGACGAACGGCCCGGTATGGTTGCGGTTGCGCTGCCCGGCGGCGGTGTACAAAAACGCATCGGCTGCCTTTTCCGCGCCCGGAAGCACCGGCACAGCATTTGCGTGGATGATGCAGGAAAGCTTGCCGCCCATCATCTCGTGCAGATGGCCGAGAAAGCTGAAGCCGGTCACATCCGTAGCGGCATGGACGCGGTATTTGCGGCTGAGCTCTGCTGCCTTTTTGTTCAGGGTGGTCATGGAGCGGATGGTGGCTTCCATCTCCTCCGGGGAAGCTTCACCCACGCGGTTTGCCGTGCACAGCAAACCCACACCCAAAGCCTTGGTCAATACCAGCTTATCACCGGGCACGCCGGTGTCATTTGTGTACATCCGGTGCGGGTCAACAAGGCCGGTCACGGAAAGGCCGTATTTTACCCCGCTGTCCGCAATGGAATGCCCGCCTGCAAGACTGCCGCCGGCTTCCGCCACCTTTTCGGCACCACCGCGCAAAATTTCGCCCAGCACATTCAAGTCCATATCCTCCGGGAAACAGACCAGATTCAGGGCAGTCTTTACCTCGCCGCCCATGGCATAGACATCACTCAGGGCGTTCGTGGCTGCAATTTGCCCAAAGGTATAGGGGTCATCCACCATCGGAGGGAAAAAATCCACGGTCTGCACCAGCGCAATGTCATTTGTAATGCGGTAGACTGCGGCATCATCCCGGCTGTCGTAGCCGACCAGAAGATCCGGGTCTTTTTCGCCCCGGGGCAGCTTTTCCAGAATACGGCTCAACACTCCGGCACCCAGCTTTGCGGTGCAGCCGCCCCCGGTACAGAATACGATCTTATCTTCCTTGCTCATGCACGTTCTTCCTCTTTAAAATGCGTTAACACACACGGTATGCCCTGCTGACGCAAAAGCTGTTGTATTTGTATGCCCTGCTGCTGCAATTCCGGTGTATCGGCCTGATTGAGTACGGCGTAAAACTGCCGGTCTCCCACCGCCTTGTGTCCGCCCTGCGCACTTGCAAGCAGCTGTGCCAGCATGGGCGGCGTAAGGGGCGCATCCGGCGCGGCTGCTAAAAACCGCGGACGGATGGCATCATAGCGGAAGCAGACCTCCCGCAAGGACTTGCCCAGCGCTGAAAGCCCTGCTACCGCCAAAACGATATCACTTTGCGGTAGCAGCACCGGCTCATGCGCCGCCGGAACCTTGCAGGGGTAGTGCTTTGCCCCGTCTGCTTCTATAAACACCGCATCCGCCTGCGCCATCCGGCGCAAAAGCTGCGGCTGCGGAAGGGTCAGCTTTCCGTTTTCTGCCGGGGTGCCGATCACTACGTAGTGACCCGCCTGCCATAGGGCAGAAAGAGCCGCTTCATCCGGTGCATAGCAGGCAGCAGGCTGCCGAATATGGGTAGTCGTAGTCACAAGCACCCGCCAGCCCTTACGGGCACAGTGGTCTGCCATGGCATACAACAGGGTGGTTTTGCCCCCGCCGCCTACCAGAGAAACGATATGCCCTTTCTCTGCCAGAAACGGAAGCTCTTTTTCGTTCAGCATCTGCTATTACTGCTTGGCTGCAACTGCCATGGCAATCTGCTCCGGGGTAATGGGCAGCTCGTAGAAGCGGGTGCTGATGGCGTTGTAGATGGCGTCCGAGATGGCGGGCAGCGGCGTATTGATGACCACCTCACCGATGGACTTTGCGCCAAAGGGGCCGTTGGGCTCGTAGCTGTTCTCAAACTCCACATGGATATGCCCGATATCGTTGCGGGCAGGGATCTTATACTGGAACAGAGAGTTCTCCTCCGGGTAGCCGTTTCTGTCGTAGGTGATGTTCTCGGTCAGGGTCATACCGATGCCCTGCAAAATACCGCCCTCTGCCTGCACACGGGTCAGGTTGGGATTGATGGGGGTGCCGCAGTCCACGCAGGCGTCAAATTCCAGCACCTTCACCTCGCCGGTCTCGGTATCCACCTCCACCTCGGCAGCGCCCACCATATACGGCGGCGGAGACAAGGGCGAGGTGTGAGTCTCGGTAAATTCCAGCGGGATCTTATGGCCGAACTGAGAAGCAAAGGCAATCTCGGACAGGGTCTTTTGGCGGGTGGGGTCGGCGCTTTCAAACACGACCTTGCCGTCAAACTCCACAGCATCCGCCGGGCAGCCCAGCAGCTCTGCGCCCAGTTTGCAGATCTGTTCCCGCAGCTTCATGGCGCACTTCTCAGTGGCCTTGCCGGTGACATAAGTTGTGCTGGAAGCATAGGAGCCTGAATCATAGGGAGAGGAATCCGTGTCCGCACCAAAGACGGTGATGTTATCCAGCGGGCAGTCCAGAACCTCGGCGGCGATCTGTGCCAGCGTGGTGTCGCAGCCCGTGCCCATATCGGCTGCACCGATCATCAGGGTATAGAAGCCGTCATCATTCAGCTTGAGGGTAGCGCTGCCCACATCCATGCCGGAGATACCGGAGCCCTGCATGGCCATACCCATGCCTACGGCACGGATCTTGCCGTTGCCCATATCCCGGGCGGGGTACTTGTGCTCCCAGTCGATCATCTCGCGTACCTTGAGTACGCACCGGTCCAGTGCGCAGCTGGTATTTACAGCGCCGTAGTAGGCGGGCATCACATCGCCCTCCTGTACGGTGTTCTTCAGGCGCAGTGCAATGGGATCCATGTTCAGCTTGTGTGCCAGCTCGTTCACCGCAGACTCCACCGCAAACAGACCCTGCGTAGCACCATAGCCGCGGTACGCACCGGCAGACATGTGGTTGGTATATACCACATCACTGACAAAGCGGAAGGCTTCGGCCTTGCCGTACAGCGGGATGGACTTATGACCGGACAGGCCCACGGTAGTGGGGCCATGCTCGCCGTAAGCGCCGGTGTTGGACAGGGTGTACAGGTCGATACCCTTCACAATACCGTCCTTGGTCGCACCCAGACGGACGTGCATTTCCATCTCATGGCGCGGCGAAGAAGCCGTCTGGCTTTCCACACGGCTAAAAATGAGCTTGGAAGGTTTTTTGGTCATCCAAGTCACAAAGGCCGGGTAAACCTCGCTGACAGCGGTCTGCTTTGCGCCAAAACCGCCGCCGATGCGGGGCTTAGAAACGCGAACCATAGATTTGGGGATATGCAGTGCATTGGCGATGTTGCGGCGGGCATGGAAAACGATCTGGGTAGAGCTGAGCACATTCAGCCGGCCGTAAGTATCGATGGAGCAATAGGTACGGAAGGTCTCCATCATGGCCTGCTGGCAGGCCTTGGTGTGGTACACATGGTCGATGACCACATCGCACCCGGCCAGCACAGCGTCGATATCACCGTTGCCGCATTCATCATGAGCGCAGAGGTTGCGCTTATTGTCGGCACCCACGGGGGCAAGGCTCTCCCAGTTGTCCTCCGGGTGCACAAGGATAGGATTATCCTTTGCGGTGTGGAAATCCAGCACGGCTTCCAGCACCTCATAATCCACTTTAATGAGCTTGAGCGCCTTGTCCACGCACTTTTCGTCCTTACCGGCTACGATGGCCACCACGTCTCCCACAAAGCGGACGTGGCGATCGATCAGCAGACGGTCGTAGGGGCTGGCTTCCGGGTAGGTCTGGCCGGCCTGCGTGTAGCGGCGGGCATCCTGCGGCACATCCTCCCAAGTGAAGATTGCTTCGATGCCGGGCACCTTTTTGGCAACGGCGGTGTTGATGGTGCGGACGATGGCGTTTGCATGGGGCGAGCGCAGCAGCTTGACGATCAGGCAGTCCTGCGGGATGAGATCATCCATATAGACAGGCTGGCCGGTGACCAACTGCATCGCGTCTTTTTTGCGGAACGGTTTGTTGACGGTTTTCACTGTACGCCCTCCTTCTGCTTTTTCCATGCCAGAAAGCTCATGATGCCGCGCAGCTGGCCTTCGTAGCCGGAGCAGCGGCACAGGTTTCCTGCAAGGTATTCCTTCACCTGCTCTTCGGTAGGGTACGGCTGCTCCCGGAATAAAGCCAGCGCATTCATAATAAAGCCCGGGTTGCAGAAGCCGCACTGCTCTGCGCCCTGATCTGCAATAAAGGCACCAAACTCGGCAGCCTCTTCCTGCAAGCCCTCCAGCGTAGTGATCTTGTGCCCATCGGCGCGGGCTGCCAGCACCGAGCAGGACAACACCGGTTTATCGTCCATAAACACCGTGCACAGACCGCAGTTGGAGGTCTCGCAGCCGCGCTTAACGCTCTTGCAGCCGTGTGCACGGACAAAATCGATCAAAAGCATATCCGGGGCGATCTCCTCGGATACCCGGACACCGTTCAATGTAAGTGTGATCTGCATTTACTTTTCCTCCTGCATTTTACGCTGTTCCAGTTCCAGTACCGCGCGCTTTGTCAGCACGCCAGCCAGATGCCTGCGGTATTCGGCGCTGCCGCGCATATTGGAGCCGGTAATGACCTGCGCCTTTACGCTTTCGGCAAACTGTGCAGCAAGCTGTTCTGCCGCAAGGGCAGGCTCTGCCGGGAGCTCGAACCGCACGGCACGCAGCGGACGCGCACCGATGACGATGCGGTAATCTCCGGTCTCCATCCGGGCAGCGGCACAGGTCAGCACCGGGATATCGGTCTGGCTGTTGCGCACCGACTGGTAATAAAGCTGCATCGGTGTCTTTTTTACGATCAGCCGCACCAGAATGTCCCGGTCGTAGGGGCGCTGCGCGTATTCCTGCAGGGGCAGGATGCCGCCCTTGTACAGCTCTACATCACAGTCCATGGCAAGGAACATGGTCAGTACATCCGAAAAGCCGAATCGGCTGTAAATGCTGCCGCCCACGGTAGCCAAATTGCGCAGCTGCACGCCCACGATATGGCGCACAGCCTCACGCATGGCACCGTGGGTGTAGGCAACAAGCCCCGGATGCTGTTCCAGCTGGCGCAGGGTGACCATAGCGCCGATGGAAAAGCTATCCTCGGTCTCCTCAATGGTATCCAGCCCCAGACCGGAAAGGTCGATGGCGGTGCCGACATTGATGGTTTCCATCTTCAGCCAGATCATGCCGCCCAAAATGCGGTTTGGCTTTTTCTGGTTCAGCTGCCACGCTTCCTCCAGACTTTCTGCCCGCTTGTATTCTCGGATCGTCATCATGTGCAGTACCTCTCTTTTCTATCGCTGCGATATCTCTGCTTTTATTTTAGCACAGCTTTCGATATAATACTATTATAAAATGCTGCTGAAGGAGTGTTTTTGTATGAAGAAGTCGTTTTCGGTCGGCTGCGTGATCATGGCCTCCGGGTTGAGCCGCCGGTTTGGCACAAACAAGCTGCTGGCGGATTTTTGCGGGCAGCCCATGCTCTGCCGTGCTTTTGACGCTACCGCCACACCCGGTATCGCTGCCCGCATTGTGGTGACCCGCTCGGAAGAGGTGCAGGCGTTGTGCAGGGCGCAGGGCGTCCCGGTGCTGCTGCACAGTCTGCCCGGCCGCAATGATACCGTTCGGCTGGGCCTTTCGGCACTGCTGGAGCAGCAGCCGGAGCTTAGCGGCTGTATGTTTCTGCCCGGGGATCAGCCCCTGCTGCGCCGGGAGACGGTAGAAACCATGACAGAGCGCTTTTGCCACGAACAGCCATCCCCGACAGAATGGCAAAAAGAAACAGAACGGGAGATCTTCCGTCTGGGCGCCGTGGCCGATAACGACCCGACACCTCTTGTTGGAAGTCCCGTTCTGTTTGGAAGCAGTTTCTTTTCGGAACTGCTCACCCTGCCGGAAAACAAAGGCGGCAACGTGCTGCTTAAAAAGTACCCTGCGCAGGTGCGCACGATCTGCATTGCAGACAGTGCAGAGCTGCTGGATGCAGACACCCAGCAGGCATTGCAGCAGCTGGAAGCCCTTGCCCGGCAAAAAGGCTGAAGTTTACTCTGCCATATCGTTCTTGGGCAGCAGCACGTTCAGCAGAATCGCCACAAAGGCGGCCGGAACGATGCCGGACTCGCCGCAGATCAGCTGGAGAGCCTGCGGTGCCTGTGCCAGAATGCCGCTGTTGGCACCCATGCCGTAGCCCACGCCCAGTGCCACGGACACGATGGTCAGGTGGCGCGGGGTCATTTTTTCCTTGGTGATCAGCTGGATGCCGCTGACCACGATGGAAGAGAACATCATAACGGCTGCACCGCCCAGAACGGCCTGCGGCATGATGGAGATCAGCGCGCCCAGCTTGGGGATCAAACCGCAGAGGATCAGGAACACAGCACCAGAAGCCAGTGCCATACGGTTGACCACCTTGGTCATGGCCACCAGACCCACGTTCTGACTGAAAGAAGTGTTGGGCAGCACGCCGAACAGTGCAGCAAAGGTAGAGCCGAGGCCATCGCAGATGACGCCGCCGGACAGCTCCTTATCAGAGGGCTCACGGTTCATGCCGCCCTCCATCACGCCGGAGATATCGCCCACGGTCTCCACTGCGGTAACGATGAACATGATCAGCACCGGCAGGATTGCACGGGCGTCAAATACCACCTTGACCGGCATCAGCTTGGGCACTGCGAACCAGGAAGCCTGCGTCACCTTGCTCCAGTTGAGTACCCATGCCTTGGTGAACTCTACGCCATCAGCAGTTACACCGGTGGTGGGCAGCACCAGCCCCATGATGAAAGCAACCACATAACCGGCCAGAATTCCGATGAGGATGGCGGAGGAGCTGAGGAAACCGGTGGTCCAGTGTTTGAAGAACAGGATGACCACCAGCACGAACAATGCCAGCAGCAGGTTCTCCACAGAGCCGAAATCCTTGGCTTTGTTGCCGCCGCCGAAGGAGTTGATGCCCACCGAGATCAGCGAAAGGCCGATGGAAAGCACCACCGTGCCGGTGACCACCGGCGGGAAGAACCTGCGCAGCGGCTTCAGGAAGAAGCCCAGCACGCTTTCAAAAATACCGCCGATGATGGATGCGCCCATAATCGCGCCATAGGCCAGCACACCGCCGCCCATCGTGCCCACAACGCTGTTGAACACGCCGATAAAGCCGGAACTGGTACCCATGATGATAGGCACTGCGCCGCCCACGGGTCCGATGGTGAACAGCTGCACCAGCGTGACGATACCTGCCACGAACATGGCGCTCTGCAGCAGGGTGACCTGCAGATCTGCAAACTCGCCGCCTGCAATGCCGCAGGCGCTGGTAATAATCAGCAGCGGGGTCAGGTTGCCCACGAACATGGCGCAGACGTGCTGCAAGCCCAGCGGGATGGCCTGACGCAGGGACATTTTGGCTTCAAATTGATAAGCCGCTTCTTCAAGCTTGACTTCCTTCAAAAATTCCACTCTCCTCAAGGTTTTAAAGGTTTATGCGGTTCGGATGCTTTGCAAAAAAGCGAAAATATTATAGCAAAATGCAGATAGGATGTAAAATAAGTATGACTTTTATATGAAAAAATGCTGCATTCTATAATCGAACTTTTCTCCGGCAGACAAGCAAAAAAGCAGGGCTTCTGCATGATTTGTCCAGCCTGATGTTGCTGGCAGCATACAGAATCCCCTGCTTTTTTCATGCTTTTCTCTGTTTTTTGTGCGATACGGAAAAATTTGCATTTCTGCGGTCAGCGCAATCCATAATCCCGCAGACAGCGCGTAAGACCGGTCTGTGTGGTATCAAATACGATGCCCTGCGCCCGCAGCTTGTTGCAATCCATTGCAAGATTCCGTGCCCAGTCAGCTTCCTGAATATCGACTGTAATTCCCAGTGTCTCAGCAAACTGCCGGGCGGTCAATACCATATTTTCATCGTTCTCACTGCCAAAGTTATAGACCCCACCGGGCAGGGTCAGGGCGGGGTCCAGCAGCGCCACCGCCTGACGGACATAGGTGATGCCCCGGAAATCCTGGACAGAAAAGCGGACAGATTCTCCCCGCTGTGCCGCACGCAGAAGGTTCAGCGGCAGGTTGCCCCGGATGGGCAGCCGGTAGCCCGGCAGGTCGTACATCCATGTGGCGCGTAGCAACACAGCGCTCGGGCAGAGCGCCTGCACACGCTGCTCCATTTCCAGCTTGCCCTGCCCATACACATTGGCAGGCTGTAACGGAATAGTTTCCGGCAGCGGGCCGGACTGCTCTACACCGGCATAGACCTGATCTGAACTGAAAGCCACCAGCTTTGCGCCAGTCTCAGCTGCCGCCCGGGCAAACCAGACCGGCAACTCCACATTGGCGCGATAAGCCTGCTCCGGGTGGTCGGCGCAGTAACCGGTATCCGAAATGGCTGCGGTGTGCAGGATGACATCCGGGCACTGCTGCAAAACAGCCTGCCGCACGGCGTCCTCCCCTGCTGTTGCCAGAAAGCCTTTAGGAAAGGGGCACAGTTCGTAATGCCCCGCCCATTGCTGCATCACGCGGGAACCTACAAAGCCGCCTGCACCGGTTACAAGGATCTTTTTCATTTTGTTCCCCCGCTATAAGATCTCAGATAAAGAATTCCAGCACGAACACCACGGCACAGCAGCCCGCAGCCACCTGAAACAGGCTTGCGCCAAACCATGCGGCGGCAATACCCACCACCAACGCAACAGCACCGGCTGCCGGGCTCTGCGTTGCCTGAATGATGGCCGGGAAGGTCATCACAGCCAGCGTTACATAGGGCACATAGTACAAAAACGACTGGATAAAGCGATTTTTGATCGGTTTGCGGATCAGCGTCAGCGGCAGGATGCGGATGGCATAGGATACCAGCGCCATGACCGCAATATAGATATAATTGTTATGCGTCATCTTCGTTTTCCTCCTGCCTGACCGGGAACAGAACCGCCGCTGCACCGGAGATCGCCACCGTTAAAAGAATGGTGCGAGTGCCCTCGGAGAGCGCCGAGATGCCCGGCAGATAGCTGCACAGAAAGCTCAGCGCAAAACTAATGACCACCAGCACTGCAACGATCCGGTCTTTGCGAGCCGGCGGGATGATGATGGCTAAAAACATCCCGTACAGTGCCACGCTAAGAGCACTGACCACCCGCAGCGGCAGTAGATTGCCCGCGATAATGCCCAGCGCCGTGCCGGACGCCCAAGCCGGTGCCGCCAGCAGGATAGCACCATAGGTATAGTACGGGTTCAGGCTGCCCGGGCGGGCGATGGTAATGCCGAACAGCTCGTCCGTGACGTCATAGCCGATGAGCAGCCGATGCCAGAAGGGTGTTTCCGGCGCAAAGCGCTGTGCCAGCGCGCAGCTCATCAGTAGATACCGTGCATTGGCGATCAGGGTGATGACCGCCACCTCAAAATAGGTGGCATTTGCCATAATCAGCGCAAATGCGGCATATTCTCCTGCGGAGGCGTTGTTCAGCAGGCTGACAAGAAACCCCTGAAACGGCGTAAAGCCCGCCTTGCGCGCCGCAATGCCCAGTGAAAATGATACCGCAAAATAGCCCAGCGCAATGGGCACGCCATCCCGCATTCCGTCGCAGAACACCTTGCGGCTGAACTGATCCGTCCTTCCTGTTTGGACGAGCTGCGGCTCTAAAAGCCTCTGCTTCGATTCCATAGTTGATACTTCCCCTTTCCTATTTTGCAAACAACAGATTCTATTATACTCCCCTGCAGGCAGAGAAGAAAGGGGTTTCGGGCTTTTTTGTGTAAAATACTGCGGTCAAAATGCTTAGATTTTGCGCTGATATAGGAACCACTTTGAATGTTACGGCTTGTTTGATCGTAGCGGAAGATAAAAAACACCCCGGGAGGTTTCGTTTTCACGGAACCCTCCGGGGTGATGGTGCTGTTGGGGGTTACTCGAGCTCGGTAAGTCCGGATTTTTGCTAAACAAATTTGTTTAGTACGTCTATCTTTGGATGTTCACTTTTTCATGAGATTGCCGTGGTAGATGCGGCTTGCTGATTTTTTAGTATCAGGATAGTATCACGCAATTCTGTCCAATCAGGAATTTGCCTTTTTGATTTTTACTTCAGGCTCTTTCGTAATCTTTTCAGCAAATTCCATCTTTAGTGGCATTGCTGGCGTTTTCATTAGCAATGCCGGATTAGTATTCTCTTGAGCAGTGTCTTTCTCCTGTTCTGCTTTTATCACAATTTTCTTTTCATCACTCATTTCTTCACACCACTTCTTGTGGACGTTCTTAGATTTCCACCATTATCCCTTGTATGTTTTACAGGCATCGGCGGTGTCGTTACACTCTTAGCTGGATTGCTCTGTGCTGGCTTGTTCTGTTCTGCCATTTTATGTACCAACCTTTCATCTCAACTTCATAACGCCGATAAAAAAGCTAATTACTATACTCCCGATTGACAAGTAAAAGCAAATCATCGAAGCCATTATCAATTTAACACGCCTATCGTTTATTTTCGCTTTCTTCTTTTGAACTTTTCCCACTAAATCAATCCACTGATTGATTTGGTGGTATTTAATTGTAAGTTTTTCCCACTCAGGATCATTTACAACCGTATCCTTCATATCCAGTATATCTGGAAATGCTTCTGTTTTCCATCTCCATTGCGCTAAGGATGCTAAAAGTAGACTCACAATCAGCAAAAAAGCAACAACAGATACTGCTATCAGAAAAAAATTCAAGGTCAGCTTTCCCCGGTATTCTATGCAAATAGCCGTAGCCGCAAACACAGCTGCTGTCATGAATGAAAAAGCCGTTTGCATCTGACTGGACTGTTGAATTAAATTTTGTTCTCTTTTTTCCTCCGCATCATATTTCAATGTTGCCAACTCTTTGATGTACTGATACTGTGCTGTTATCTGTCTTTCCTGTTCGATTGTCAGTTTCATTTCTATCCTTTCATTTAGTATACCACTCATTCACATAAATGTACATACTATCATTTACGTATATCACTTCCGCCAATCCCAAAGAACTTGTCAAAGAAGCTCTTCAACTTATCGATCACGCCCTGCTTCTTCTGCGCACGGCCACCGCCGCCAAAGCGAGAAACAGGAGGCATCAGCTTATCAATGTCAGTGCCCACGGTCTTGATCTCACCGTCACGGAACGCATTGGCCAGATACTTGCGTGTCTCCGGCTCCTTCAGCTTTTCCTCTTGGATGATCTTTGCAAGCTCTTTCTCCCGCTGTTCGGACACATAAGTGTTCCACTCTGCCATCACGTCATCCACATCGTTGACCCCTGCAATAAACGTTTCAATCAGCTGCTTTTTGCTGCGCAGTTCCGGGCTGGCATCAATCGCCTTGCGAATCGTGATGAGCACCTCTTTGTCATCGCAATGGGTGTCATGGTACTTTTTGACCAGCATCAGAATGTAGTCAATGTTAATTTCGACCTGCCGAATCAGCTCCACCTCGAACACCACATCATCCGTGATATCCTCTTTGGTTTCATCATGCTTCTTGTTTCGCCATTCATCCCGCAAATCCTGATAGCGGCCCAAATAGTCCTGTAAATCCCGTTCCGAGATCATCTCGTTGCCTTTGAAATCGTCAAAGGAGGACAGCAGGTTCCGCATCCGCAGCAGTGCACCAAACAGCACGATAAAGTCCTTCTGGTTCTGCTCTCCGACGATTTGCGGCTCTGTCAGCGGGAACTTCTGCGTCAGGTCATCGATCATGTCTGTATAACCCTGATGGTATTTTCCCTGCTCGTCCATATAACCGTGGTAGTAGTCCGCATATTTGCGCAACAGAACGATGCCGCCAGCATTTTTATCTCCAAACAGCGAAATTGCCGCATCCACCCGCTTTTGCAGATTGCGGAAGCAGACGATATTGCCAAAGGTCTTGATGCTGTTCAAGATACGGTTCGTCCGGCTGAACGCCTGAATCAGACCGTGCATCTTCAGGTTTTTGTCCACCCAAAGGGTGTTCAGGGTCGTGGCATCGAAGCCCGTCAGGAACATATTGACCACGATCAGCAGGTCAAGTTCCTTGTTCTTCATGCGGAGCGATACATCTTTGTAGTAATTCTGGAACCGTTCACCATCCGTCGAGTAGTTCGTGTGGAACATCTCATTGTAATCCCGAATGGCTGCGTCCAGAAAATCCCGGCTGCTCTGGTCGAGGCTAGAGGTATCTTCCGGGTTTTCCTCGTCCAGAATGCCATCCGTTTCCGCTTCGTTGGCTCCATAGCTGTAAATGGTGGCAATGCGCAGCCGCTTGGTCGGGTCTGCCGCCATCTGCTTTTTGAACTCCTGATAATACAGCTTTGCCATCGGCACAGAAGCCACGCAGAAAATCGAATTAAAACCGCTGACGCGCTGTTTTTGCTTGATTTCCTCCACCGCACCACGCTGGGCAGAGGCAACCTCCGCCACATTCGTCAGCAGATTAAATTCATACGATTTGTCTCCCCGATAGGTTTTCTGGTCAAAGTGGTCAAGGATGTACTTAGTCACCAGAGAAATACGCTTGGGTGCCATGAACGCCTTTTCCCGGTCGATATCCCAAACCTGTTTATCGTCCATGTCTGGCTCTGCATCCATCGTCTTGATGTAATCTACACGGAATGGCAGCACATTCTTATCGTTGATGGCATCAACGATGGTGTAGGTGTGCAGTTGGTCGCCGAACGTCTGCGCCGTGGTGAAATAGCGTGGATCAGTGGAGCTTCCTGCGTTGACTGCAAAAATCGGCGTTCCTGTAAAGCCGAACAGGTGGTACTTTTTGAAATTGTGAACAATGGCCTTGTGCATATCACCGAACTGGCTGCGGTGGCACTCGTCAAAGATGATTACAACACGCTTCTGGTAGACCTCATGCCCCGGATTTTTCTTGATGAAGGTCGCCAGCTTCTG